>Ga0066903_100002643_pt1 | contig 14181 bp, 15 predicted proteins | sample PanSoiMetaGPlot1_FD_67491 | JGI IMG/M metagenome (GOLD analysis project Ga0066903, IMG submission 67491) | Tropical forest soil microbial communities from Panama analyzed to predict greenhouse gas emissions - Panama Soil - Plot 1 (version 2) | ecosystem: Environmental > Terrestrial > Soil >...
CAGCTTGCCGACCTCACAGCAACAGTCGCGGCGCAGGGCAGGGCACAGAGCCTCGAGGCAGCGCAGCGTGCGGCCGCTCAGGACCAGGCGCGAGAACAGCTTCGGCGCTTCCTCACATCGGGGCAAGGCTACCAGCCCACCGCCGTTCAGATGTTCCACAACTGAGATGGCCATGCGCGAGCGGCCCGATCCTGTGCGCGTGATTATTCAACTCAGCGCGATAGCCTTGTTGCTGGCGACAGTGGCGCTGAGCGTCGGATCCCTGCGCGACATGGCCATCCCGAGCGAGCACTTGCTGACCGCCGAACAGCAAGCAAGTGTCGATAGCCACGAGTTGGCACGCGGCCGAACGATAAATCCCGAGCAACGGCCGCTGGACGAAGCATACCGACCTCTCTGGGCAGAAAACCGCCGCCGCTTCTTCGGGCTGGACCAGGAAGGAGGCGAGGCTTCGACGACGAAATCGTGGACGGCCTGCTCCCAGTCGTCACCAAGCAATAGCGGGGGTGCTTCCAGTTGCCCCACCGGTTCGGCAGTTCGGAAGGATTAGGCGTATGGGCGGAACCGGCGTCATCGACCGCTTTCTGGAAGTTTTCACAAGCTACATCGATAGTGGCTTTGGGCTTCTTGGGAGCGAAGTCGGCTTCCTGGCGACCACGCTGGCGGCCATCGACCTTGTACTCGCCGGCCTGTTCTGGGCCTGGGGCACTGATGAAGATGTCGTTGCTCGGTTGGTCAAGAAGACCCTGTTCATAGGTGTGTTCGCCTACCTCATTGGCAATTGGAACAACCTTGCCCGGATCGTATTCGAAAGCTTTGCCAGCCTAGGATTGAAAGCCTCAGGGACGGGCCTGTCCGCCGCCGACTTCTTGCGGCCGGGCCGCGTCGCCCAGGTCGGCCTCGATGCAGGCCGGCCGCTGCTCGATTCGATCTCCGGCCTGATGGGGTACATCAGCTTCTTCGAAAACTTCATCCAGATCGTGGTCCTGCTCTTCGCCTGGGCGATGGTGCTGCTGGCGTTCTTCATCCTGGCGATCCAGCTCTTCGTGACCCTGATCGAGTTCAAGCTGACGACGCTCGCGGGCTTCGTCCTCATACCCTTCGGCCTGTTCAACAAGACCGCCTTTGCAGCCGAGCGAGTTTTGGGCAACGTCGTGTCGTCTGGCGTAAAGGTGCTAGTGCTTGCCGTCATTGTCGGCATCGGTTCGACGCTGTTCTCGCAGTTCACTTCGGGCAGCGTCGGCGTGCAGCCGACCATCGAAGACGCGATGGCTCTGGTCCTCGCATCCCTGGCCCTATTGGGCCTCGGTATCTTTGGCCCAGGCATCGCCAATGGTATCGTCTCTGGTGGTCCCCAACTCGGCGCCGGCGCAGCGGTGGGCACTGGTTTGGCTGCCGGCGGCGTCGCCGTCGCGGGAGCCGCGCTGGCGGCCGGCGGCGCCAGCTTGGGAGGCGCTGCGGTCGCCGCTGGCGCACGTGGGGCAGCCACATTGGGCGGAGGAACCGTACGGGCCTATCGCTCAGGCGGGCTCTCCGGCGTGGTCCAGACGGGTGTGTCCGCGGCTGGCAGCCCGCTACGCCGTGCGGGAGTCGGCCTCAAGATCAGCTTCGAAGCGGGCGGGCGAGGGGCGGCCGCTGAAGTGGCTGAAGGAAGCGGTAACTCAGCGCTGAATGATGGGCCGCCCGCTTGGGCGCGCCGCATGAGACGCGCCCAAACCGTCAGCCACGGGACTTCCGCTGCTACCCAAGCCATTCGCTCCGGCGATCACGGCGGAGGCGGATCATCTGTCGATCTCTCGGAAGGCAGTCGCTGATGTTCAAGCGTCACTCCGTACGCTACGGCCAGACGCCCCAGCCTGAAACCCCATACCAGAAAGCGGCTCAGGTCTGGGACGAGCGCATCGGCTCTGCTCGGGTTCAAGCCAAGAACTGGCGGCTGATGGCCTTCGGGTGCCTTGTGCTGTCGGCTGGGCTTGCAAGCGGGCTCGCATGGCAGGCCGCCCGCGGAACCATCACGCCTTGGGTCGTTCAGGTGGATCGGCTCGGGCAGGCGCAGGCGGTCGCCCCGGCGAACGCCTTCCATCAACCTACCGATCCGCAGATAGCTTTCCACCTGGCACGCTTCGTCGAAGACGTGCGCGGCCTGCCCACGGACGCCATCATCCTGCGCCAGGGCTGGCTGCGCGCTTACGAGTTCACGACGGATCGCGGCGCCGCAGCGCTCAACGACTATGCGCGCGGGAACGATCCCTTCGCCAAGCTCGGCAAAGTGCAGATCTCCGTCGAGGTATCGAGCGTCATCCGGGCTTCGCCCGAGAGTTTCCGCGTGGCGTGGACGGAACGCCGTTACGAGAACGGTCAGCTTACGGCTACCGAGCGTTGGACCGCGATCCTCACTGTCGTGATCGAGACGCCGCGTGATGCGGATCGTCTGCGTAAGAATCCGCTCGGCGTCTACGTGAACGCCATCAGCTGGTCGAAGGAGCTTGGGCAATGAGGCAACGCAAGGATGCCAACCTTGTCTTTGATAGTGCTGGATCGAACAGAGACGCCATCGACCGCCGATACCGGTGTGTGGCCGTTGTCGCGGCGATGCTGGTGACCGCAGGCTGCAGCGCGGTCAGGCCACCGCAGATTAGCTACGACAGCAATGTTCCGCCGCTGCCCGCTTCTCCGTCGTCCGTTGACGATCGTCCTCGACCGCTGCACGTCCCACCGGCCTGGACGCCCACACGTGGCGGCAAAGCCGGCACGGTCGAGGCTACTGAGGCGATAGCCCGGGTCGAAGTTGCCAATGCTGCCGCGCGTGTCGAACCGCGCCGCGACGGATACTTCAATGCCGTGCAGGTCTTCCCCTTCAGTCCGGGTGCCCTGTACCAGGTCTACGTCGCTCCTGGCCAAATCACTGACGTTGCCCTTGAGCCGGGCGAGCAGCTCACGGGTTCTGGACCCATCGCCGCCGGCGACACCGTGCGTTGGATCATCGCCGACACCGAGAGCGGCAACGGCGATACACGTCGTGTCCATGTTCTGGTCAAGCCGACGCGGCCGGCGATCGAAACCAATCTCGTGATCAATACCGATCGACGAACCTACATGATCGAGCTGCGCTCTCATGACAAGTCCTACATGCCGTCGGTGGCGTGGTTCTACCCCGAGAGTCGGACCGTCCGGACACGAACCCCGCCACCCACGCCGATTCTTCCTGAGATGGCGCAGCGGCGTTATCGATATGCCATAGAGGGTGACAAGCCACCGTGGCGCCCGGTCGCCACCTATGACGACGGCCGCAAGGTCTACATCGAGTTCTCGCCGGGCATTGTCCAAGGCGAGATGCCGCCTCTCTTCGTCATTGGCCCGGAAGGCAAGCCGGAGCTGGTGAACTTCCGGACGTACGGGAATGTTCTGATCGTCGATCGGCTGTTCGCCGCCGCCGAGTTGCGCCTGGGTGATGAGCGACAGCAAAAGGTGCGCATTGTTCGAAGCGACCGAAGGCCAGTACCATGACCGACCAGTCAGGCAGCGCTGCCGAGGCGTCTTCCGTGACCTCGGCAGCGACGCGCGCTTTGAGGCTGCGGGCGGACGGACCGCGTGTCACACGACTATCCCGCAAGGTCCTGATTGGCGGAACGGCGCTCGTCCTGATTCTTGTCTGTGGAGCTTTGCTGTGGGCTCTTCAGACCAACCGGTTGCGGAGTCCGACGTCGCAGGAACTCTACACGATCGAGCGGCGTACCGTTGCCGATGGCCTTGCAGGGCTACCTCGTGACTACGCAGGAGTTCCGCGTAACGCTCCGCCACTCGGACCTCCGCTGCCTGGAGATCTTGGCCGGCCGATTGCCTCGGCCCGAGCTCAGTCCAGCCCAAACACTGTCGATCCTGATCAGCAGCGTCGTGCGCAGGAGACTGAAGCCGCTCGTGTCAGTCGCCTGTTCGCATCGACCAACAGCAAGCCTCATGCGCTTGGGCCTCAACAGAACTCTACGCAAGTGACAGGGACCGCATCGGCGGCTTCAGATGAGGCTTCGATTCAGAATGGTCAGGATCGCTTGCTCACCTTCGTCAATGCACCTGTTGATCGGCGCACCACGACCCCGGATCGACTTGCCCGTCCGCCGTCTCCCTATGTGGTACAGGCGGGCACGGTCATCCCGGCCGCGCTAATCACGGGCATGCAGTCCGATTTGCCCGGCCAGATCACGGCTCAGGTGACGGAGAACGTCTATGACACGCCGACCGGCCGATCCTTGCTCATCCCGCAGGGCGCGCGGCTGCTCGGCGTATACGACAGCCAAGTTTCGTTCGGCCAGTTCCGCATCCTGCTGGTCTGGACGCGCCTGATCCTTCCGAACGGCTACTCCATAGTGCTCGAGCGCCAGCCCGGTGCAGACGCCACCGGCCGAGCCGGACTTGAAGATGGAGTGGACCATCATTGGGGTGCCTTGTTCAAGGCAGCCCTACTGTCGACCATCCTCGCTGTCGGTAGTGAGTTGGGCTCAAACCAGAACGAGAGCGACATCGCCCGTGCCTTGAGAAGAGGCACCGGCGACACCGTGAATCAAGCTGGTCAGCAAATCGTCCGCCGCAACCTCAATGTCCAGCCGACACTGACAATTCGACCGGGTTTCCCGGTTCGCGTGCTCGTCAATCGCGACTTGATACTGGAACCTTATCGGAGTTGAGGGAATCATGGCACGCTTGAAAATTGGAGCCATTGCTGACGATACACCCGTCAAACTGTCGGTCGTGCTGCCAGCCGTGGTACACCGTGACCTGGTTTCATACGCGCAGGCGATAAGTGAAGAGAATGGCCAAACTGTTGAAGCCACCCAACTTGTCGGTCCAATGTTGCTCCGATTCATGGCAACGGATCGGGTTTTCACTAAGTGGCGTCGTAGCCAGCGTCCAGTTGACCTCGGCATGTCCGCCGATTCTCATTCTTCCGAAACGTCCCGTGGTAAGAGCAACGAACGGTGAGCTCTAAGCAATGCGAGAAAAGACACGAGCGCTGGGTTGGAATGGTCCTTCTTCCAGCATGCATAGAAGGTAATCCAGTTAGTTCCTGTGGTGTCGCGTACCTCGAGGAAAGCTAGGTCAGGGTTGCCATTTCGGACAGCTCCTGACGATTGAAGCACAAGTCCCCGACCCGCAGCCACCAGACTTAGTAGAGCTTCATCATCGGCTGCGTGATCCTCCATTCTTAACAAGGTTCCGTTTTCAGCGGCGTTCGCAGCCATTATCGCTTTTAACTCGGGCCCGAAGCCACGACGGCTCGTAAGCAGAACCTCATCTACGAGGTCCGTCCAGAGGACGAAGGGCTTCCTTGCTATAGGGTGTTCTTGAGGCGCAGCGACGACAATGCGCTCAGGCCAAAGCGAGAGCGACTCGCAGCTTTGACGCAGTGCGCCACCTCCTACGATGGCCAGATCCAGCCTGCCGACATCCAGATCTGACAAAAGTGAAATCTTTGACTTCACGGCGAGCTGAATCGTAACGTCGGGAAACTCATTCGCATAATCCTTTAGTACTCCACGCAGCACCAAAGAAACGCATGATGCGGGTAACCCGAGAACGAGTCGGCCCACCGATCCACGTCCTAGCGCCCTCGCTGTCGATACCAGTGCTTCAAAATCAGCAAGCACCCGTTTTGCGGTCTCGAGAAACTGACTGCCTGCCGGCGTCAGCCGAACACCTCCTGTCGAACGCACAAACAGAGTGACACCGAGCCCATCTTCCAATTGTTTGATCGCCCGACTAAGTGTTGATTGCCGCATGTGTAAAGCCTCTGCAGCACGGCGAAAACTTCCATGCTGCGCGGCCGCAACCAGATGTCTTAGATCTCGCACGCCAGTGTCCATCATCATTTCCACACGATTGGCACGGTCTCGCTCTCATTTGGTGTCGACACTTATCTGGACGTCTCGGAGTGGGGCGCATCCAGCCCAAGTGATCAACTTGGATAGAGGCAAGAAGGACATCGATGCCCGTTCGAGCACTTGCCCGATGAACAACTGTAGCGGGAACGAGTGTCGAATTGCTATGGATGCAATTCATCCACGCATATCTTGCGATCATTCTTGAGGCTGTCGGCTTCAGAACTAGTTGGCCAAAAGCGGTGTCGATTCACGCTTAACGAGGTTGTCACAAACGGCGCGGAGGATCGGCAGATTATTCGAACCCAAGACGATGCGATAGTTCAGGTCACCAATGTGTTCAACGGGGATCTCGTAGGTAACCATCACTGCGTGCCAGGAGTTTCCTCGCTGGCAGATGGAACTCTGTTGAACGAGGTGACGATGGATCGGCGTCTATCTAACAGCAAAAGGCAACTACTCCTATCTGCGGCGACGAGCCCGTCCGTGGAAGCGTATGACGAGACCGTGGACTTCGATTTTAAGCGTGACCTGGAGGCATGGGGGAAGCTGTCAACGCTCCATAAGCGGTTTTTGCTGCAGGCATGGGAGGATCCGCTGCCCGATAAGACCGACAGAATCGATAGTCGGCGTAACCGGCGATTTCGGAGGCGAGCATGATCGGAACCATCGGCAGGCCGGTGCATCGACTTGGCCCTTGTGAAGAGCTCCACGGGTTCACTTGATGGCCCATGATCCGAAGGCTCGCGCCTGAAATCCTTCATAGACGGCTACACTCCCCTGTGCCGGTAAGGGCGGCCTATCTGATACCTCATGAGTATCTCCAGGTCCCCAATTAGGGCACCCCTCTTGCGATGGCGTAGCAGGGAGTTCAGATGTCCGATAGGTCGGCGACCCGTGCAGCGCGCTGCCTGCGCTTGCTCTGCCTGAGCCGGTAGCTGTCGCCGTTCATCTCGAGGATATGGACGTGGTGGGTAAGCCGGTCGAGCAGCGCGCTGGTCAGTCGCTCGGAGGCGAACACGCCGGTCCACTCGTCGAACGGCAGGTTGGAGGTGACGATGGTCGAGCCGCGTTCGTAGCGCTGGCTGAACCCCTCGAACAGCAGCTCGGCGCCGGTCTGGGATAGCGGCACGTAGCCGAGTTCGTCGATCACCAGCAGCTTGTAGCCAGCAAGCTGGCGCTGCAGCCGCAGCAGCCGCTTCTCGTCGCGTGCCTCGATCAGCTCGTGCACCAAGGCGGCGGCCGTGGTGAAGCCGACCGACAGGCCCTTCTGGCAGGCCGCAAGAGCCACGGGCTCCTCGTCGATGCGGTCTCGTGGCTGCCGGGCTACGGCCCCTTCGCCGAGGACATCTACGTCGACATGTCCGGGGTGCGCCACGAGCCAGGAGCACGAACGCTCAACCTTTGGCGGCCCGGCCCTGCGGTCGACCCGACCGCGCCACCCGCCGACTGCTGGCTCGATCTCGGCGCGCGCCTGTTCGAGAAGACGGCATTGCACGAGCGCTTCCTCGACCACATGGCCTATGCGATCCAAAACCCGGGCGGGCCCCTCAATGGGCTGATCGCCCTGCTTGGCGAGCAAGGAATCGGCAAAGACATGTTCCTGCTGCCGCTGAGCTACGCGGTGGGCTACTGGAACAGCGTCGCCGTGCTGCCCCACAAACTGATGGAGCCGTTTAATCCGTGGGTCAAAAACCGGCTCGTCATCGTTAACGAAAAGCACCTCGATGGCCGCGAGGGCAGCAGCAGGGGGCTCTACGCGCGGCTCAAGTCGTGGACGACCACGCCGCCCAACATGATCCTGTTGAACGACAAGAACGAGAAGAAGATCGCTATCCCCAAGCTGATGATCTTCATCATCACCAGCAACGAACTGGCCGGGTTCTATATCGCCGCCGCCGACCGGCGCGTGCTGATGAGCCAGAGCAAGCTCAAGAGCGGGTGGCACGCTGCCGAGGGCAAGCCCGACTACTTCGTCGACCTGTTCGGATGGTACCGCCATGGCAGGGGGGTCGAGGCAGTGCATCGCTATCTGGCCGAGCGCGACGTCAGCCGCTACGACCCCATGGCCCCGATGCCCTCCAACGCTTCCAAGGCGATGGTGCAGGCCGTGTCCACCGAGGGCGACACCGAGTTGTCGCTGGCAGTGAACATGCTGGGGCAGCCCGAAATCTTCTTCATGAACGAGTTGCAGGAATTGGTGACGAGCCCAGTCCAACTCAGCAGTCTCAGGAACCTGCTCAACCGGCCCGACATGCTCAACAGTCGACTGCTCGACGTAGGCTACCGGCTGTTCCTCCACCCGTCCGGCCGCAACACCGAGTGGTCCTTCCAGCATACTCATAACGGGATTGCGCACACCAAGCGGTCGCGCCGGGCTTATGTGCGCAGCAGCGTGACCAAGAGCGACGCCGACATCGCGAAGGCGCTCCGGGCGCGGGGAATGGACTGGGCTACAAGAAAGAGCGGCAGCTGGCGACGCTCCACAGTCTGACAGGGATCGACGGTGGACCGTCCGGCAGAGCTGCAGCACGTGCGACGGAAAGGCGAGTCCCGCGGTCCCGCACCGACCCGCGGGTTTTTATACCGCTATAATTTTCTCTCTTATTATAAATCTTCCATCAAAGAGGAAAGGTGCGGGATTGCGGGACATAGCATTAGCGACCCCAATAAAATGCCGCCCCGCGTGCAACAAATAGGTCCCGCAGGCGAATAGAGCGAAAGCAAAAGCACATTTTGAGCGCGCCATCGTGCACTTTACGATCCTGCTGAGCATCGTGGATGGGCCGGAGTGCCCGCCCCCTAGCCAGAAAATGAACACAGACTGGGTGTTGCTTGGCTGTCAGCGTGCCGAGCATCCTTCCTGCGCGGGGGGAACTACGGGGGTTGGCCATGGCACAAACCCATCGCTACACGATCGAGGTTAAGGATGCCACGTCGAAGGCCGTTGTGGTGGCAGCGGCGGTCGATTGGACGAGCGATGAAAGGCAGGCCGCTATGACCCAGATCTTCCGGCTGCCAGGCCTTGCAGGAAGCAAAGGCCTCATTCACCGACTGAGCCGGTTACGCGTGGCTAAGCGGGACGGCACCATCACTGCGAGGCGGCCACGCGGGCAGCGGATCTAGAGGAGTATCCGAGGGCAGTCGCCAGATTACCGCGGCACCTATGGGTACCTACGATCATCTGCGAGGGGATGTTCCCGTGGCCGTGAGCAGCGCAAACTGGCGGCGATCCGGCCACAGATGTTGTCGGCTATTCCGGCCTGATGGGCGCGATTAGGGCGGAACCCTAGCCCGGCTGGGCGAGCCAGCGAGCCTTTCGGTTGGACGAGGAAGTCGTGCGTTCAATCGAAACCGTGCTTGTAGCGGAACGCCGTGACACGACTGACAAGGTGACGGCAGGCAAAGTCCATCCCCCTTCGATACAATTGTTACGAAAGGCCATCAGAATCGCAGGCAAAGTTTCCGGCATACTGAAAGCCCTTCGATACAATTGTTACGAAAGGCCATCAGAATCGCAGGCAAAGATTCCGGCATACTGAAAGCAATGGATGCTTAGCATCCAAATGACAAATTACGTTCTGCACTCACCCCGGAGATAGCAGATGCTCATGATCATCCGTCGTTTAAAGAAAAGCGGGCATCGTGGCATGACGATCGAGTACACGCTTATGGCCTTGTTGATCGCTTCTGCGGCATTTCAGGTTTTGGTCGCCGCCGGTGTGAAGGCCGTCTGAACTGTACATCATCAAAGGCGTCTATCAGTCCGCGCCAAACAGATCGACCGTCGCCCGCACCTTCCCGCTCTCGAGGTCGCGCACGTTGACCATCGGATAGCCGACCGGCGTATTGGCGCTGTCCTGCCAGGCATCGACGATCATATTGCGAAGGGCTGTCGCGCCGGCAGCAAGGCGCGAGGTCGCGAGTGCTATGGGCCGGCTAGGCAATCAACTGGTGGTAAGGCAAGAGTGGGTGCATCCCAAGGTTTGGGTCCAGCGAGGATGATTGGGGATGGAAGCCTCAATGTCAGCGCTGTCCTGGATCGTCTGGGCAAATGGAAACAGCACATATCGCAATAGTGGCGCTGACGGTGCTGATTAGTGCTATAGTTTCACTATCGCGTTGGTTGTCGGCACTTACATGCATCTGAGCGGCCGGTTCGACTTCTGGCGTATGCTTATCCACACCCGTGCAATCACGCCTCCGCGGGTGGCGCTGAAGTTTTGGTCGCAGGTTGCGAGGCAATCTTGGGTAGGCTGGTGGGCTCTTGGGGCTATCGCGGCTTTGAGCATTGCAGCCGCGTTGCGCTTTAGTGGAAGCGACACGCCATCTCAGCCTGCAGTGGCTAGTCCACCTTCAACAGTTGCGTCACCGAGCCTTGCAAAACCCCATCTGCGTTGGTGAGGTTTACCCATCACAGCATCCGCCAGGTGCTGGGAGCCTGATCGGCAATCCCGTTTTCGCAAAATGGATGCTCGTGCAGGCCCACAAGGCATGCCGCTATCCTTGTGCCCCATAAGGCGGGAGTAGCCTTATAGGGAGCCGAACAAGCCCCTATCGCCATTGGCTTTTGTCCTTCAAAGAGTTGCTGTTCTATTGAACTAAATTTATTTTCGTAGCCACGTGGCCGCACATGGCCACGCATGTTGGCAAAGCAACATTTGGCCACTGGCGAGGCCACTTGTCGGGGCTGCCGGCAGTGAGTAGATGGAACGGAACACCGGCCCGGCGACCGATTTGAGGACAACGAAGGATTGAAAATGATTATCGATAGGCAAGTAAGGACCGCGCTACCCAAGCCCGGCAAAAAAGAACGCAAGATCAGCGACGGCGGAACCGGGTTGGAGCTGCTCATCCGCGGCCCCGATCAGAAGTTCTGGCGGTTCCGCATGACCTTCGAAGGGCAGACCATTCAAAAGGGCCTCGGCCCGGCGGTCGGTCTTGATGCGGTGCCGCTGGCAACGGCGCGCGATAAGGCGCTTGAGCTGCGGCGACAGTTGAAGGCGGGTCTGCTCAAGAAGGGCGGCGCAGCGCCGGTTGGACAGACCTTCCGCGACGTTGCTCAACGCTACATGGCCGAAAAGGCCAAGGAATGGAAATCAGCCGTTCATCGCGAGCAATGGCGTTCATCTCTGGACAGCTACGCCTATCCGCTGCTGGGCAACAAGGCGCCGGCCGATATTACGACCGAAGATGTTATGGCCGTGCTTGAACCACACTGGAAACAGATTCCCGACACCATGAGCCGGGTGCGAATGCGAATCGAAATTGTTCTGGATGCGGCCAAGGCTGATGGCTTGCGAACCGGCGAGAACGTGGCCCGCTGGCGCAACCATTTGAAGTTCAAGCTGGCGGCGCCCGGCCGTATCAAGCCGGTCGAGCACTTTGCCGCCCTCGAGCCCCACCAGGTGCCGGCGCTGATGGCCGACCTGGCGCGGCGGCAGGGCATGGCCGCCTTGGCTTTGCGGTTCACGATCCTAACCGCGGTGCGCTCCAGCGAGGCGCGGGAGATGCGCTTTAGTGAGGTCAACCTTGCGACGCGCCTCTGGACGATCCCGGCAGCGCGCATGAAGGCGGGCAAGCCGCACGAGGTGCCGCTATCGGCCCAGGCGATGGAGATTTTGGAGCAGGCCGCCGCCCTGCAAGTTGAAGGCAACGCCGCGGTGTTCCCGGGTGTTCACTACGTCGAAGACGGGCTGGCGGTGCTTTCGCCGATGGCGCTGCTGGACGTCCTCAAGCGCCGCGGCATCAAGGCAACAGTTCACGGATTCAGATCGTCATTCAGGATGTGGGCGGGAGAACACGGCGCCCAGCGCGAAGTCGCCGGACTATGCCTTGCCCACACGATCGGCAACCAAACTGAACAGGCATACATGAGGTCTACGCTTCTGGCTCGCCGTTCTATTCTGATGCAGGAATGGGCCAATTTCATCGCGCCGCGGGCCGCGGCCGACGAGGTGCCGCTCGCCAAGGCTGCCGACTAGAAGTACCAACGCGCCGCGTTGAATCCGCGGCGTGATTGCTGTTGTCGGCCGTTCTGGCCGAGTGGCCACCTGATTGAAAAAATACACTTGCGGCCACTCGCGGCCACGCGCTACAAGGCGCGCATCAACCTGCGCCGGTTTGGGGGCCAACCGGGAAACAAAAACCCCTTTGGGCAGGCTGAACTCCAACTACCATTATTCGTGCGCCGTTGGCGTGCGACAGGAGTTTAGCCATGCCCCCACGCGCGCCGGATGCGCCGCCCGATGAGGCACCCGTTGCTCCCGCTGCGCTCGCTGTGCTGCCCAAGTTCCTGCTCACCACTGATCAAGCCTGCTACGCGCTGGGCATTAAGAGCAGCAAGCTCAGGATGCTGACCGCGGACGGCGAGATCGAAGCCCGGGAGCTGGGCGGCCTTACCATGTACTTGACGACTGAGTGCGAGCGCTACGCCAACAGCCTGCCAGTGCGTAAGCCCAAGGCTTTGTCCGGCGCCGCCGCCAAGGCGGTGGCAGCGAAGGCAGGGCGGCGGCCGTGAGCGCTGAGCTCTTCACGCCGGAAAACGAGGCTAAGCCCAATTGTTGCCCGCAAGCGTGGGCGGCCCAAGGGCGCCACCAAGGAAGTGACCGAGCGCTTTCGCGCCGATCTGCTCGATCTCGTCGGCGGCATGGAGCCGCCCATGACTATTCGACAGATCTACTACCAAGCAAGCGTCGCCGGCTTGGTCGACAAGACCGAGGAGGGCTACAACAAGGTGCAGGGCATGTTGAGGGAGTTCCGCCTTAACGGGCTCGTGCCCTGGGACGCGATCTCCGACAACACACGGTGTATGCGCAAGCCCAGCACCTTCTCATCGCCGGCCGATGCCATGCGCCGCTGGGCCGTAAGCTACCGCAAGGCGCTGTGGGACAGCGCCGATGCCCAAGTCGAGGTATGGATCGAAAAGGACGCGTTGGCCGGCGTGGTGGTCGATGTGACCAGCGAATTCGACGTGCCGCTCATGGTGGCGCGAGGCTACGCCAGCCTAACCCCAGCGGCCAGGATGCGGCGCGGCACATTGAGGAGAAGCTCTGCGAGTTCGCGCCCAATGCCGAGATCAACTTTGTGCAGCTCGCCGTCACGCCAACACAGATAGGCGAATGGCGGCTGCCCAGCAGGCCGACCAAGCGCAGCGATGCGCGCGCCGCCGGCTTTGGCCGCCAGCGTTCGGTAGAACTTGACGCTATTGCGCCGGATCGCCTGCGAGCACTGGTGCGCGCGGCCATTGAACAACACTTGCCGGCTGAACAGTACGAGGCGCTGAAGGCGGCCGAGCAGAGTGAAACGCGAAGGGCTCATTGCCGTGGCCAACGCGGTGCGCGGCAAGGATATCGTGCGGGCGGCGCGGCGGCTTAACGGGAAAAGAGGCTAGCCTCGTTATTTCGGCGAAGGGTCATCCGTCCTTCTACATCGCCGGTTGTAATTGCAATCTATAATTGCAAATATCAAACTGATACCCCAATTCACTTCCTTTACTAATCGGCGTTAGAACGCCACATATGCTCTCGCGCAATCATGCGCGAGCATAAGGACCATTAGACTAATGACCACGACTGAAGAGCTCTTCGCCATGGACGGTTTTACCAAGGGCGGCGGCATCTGGGGCAGCGCCTATTGGCGGCGCCTGAACGCCCGCACCATCATCAGCGTTAGCACCGAAGCGATGCTTTGTCCGGAGACGGCGGGCGAGCCGGTTCAGCTTTACATCTACACCGGCGCCCGCCCGGTTGAATGGCAGCCCGGGCGCGATGCGGAAGCGCCGCTGGACGCCGACTGCCGGATGATCGATTTTGAAAGCAGCGACCATTGCTTGGCGTTCATCGCCGCTACATGGCAGGGCTAACAATCGTGACCACACACGCAGGGCCAACGCCGCTGCGCAGGACCGTGACGCGCCGCTGGGCGACGTATTGTCGGAAGCTATCAATGCAAGCCGGGCTCTCCGCGCTTTGGGACAGAGTTGTGAAGCTTGTCCCGGACGTTATCCACGAACTGGTTCATTCGCTGCGCCGGATCAGCGGAAAGATGCACCGATTTAGCCTCTGGGGAACTAGGACTCTCTCGAGCCAGGGTAACAACGAAGAGTTCATCGCCATCATGGTGACGAACATCTTCATCTCCGACGTAACGAACACCTACAAGACGGGCCTGCGCGACGACTGGCTCAGCCACTCGCCACTCGATCCTGCGTTGGCGGAGTCGTACCGTTTCTTTGCTCTGGGTACCAAGGCGTTCAATCTGATCGCGACGTTCTGCGACGACAACCCAGGCTTCACGCAGATGCTGT
>Ga0066903_100002644_pt1 | contig 14179 bp, 8 predicted proteins | sample PanSoiMetaGPlot1_FD_67491 | JGI IMG/M metagenome (GOLD analysis project Ga0066903, IMG submission 67491) | Tropical forest soil microbial communities from Panama analyzed to predict greenhouse gas emissions - Panama Soil - Plot 1 (version 2) | ecosystem: Environmental > Terrestrial > Soil >...
CAGCTCGACAAACGGGCGCACTCCGTTCGCGAGCAGTCCGTCATAAATCTGATCGACGTATGAGAAGTTAAAAACAGGATTGCCCTGCGCATCTTCGTCGTAAACTCCAACTTCATCGTGGAAGATGGCGTGAAAGCGAACGTATCGAAGGTCCGCAATCTTTTTTACTTCGTGCACATCCTGGCGATAGCTGTCGCGCAACGACAGAATCGCGCGACCGGAACCGAAGAAATGCTCCCAGAAATGAGGTAAAGGGGTCGCGTGCGCCGCAGCATCGATTTCAATGGTCTGCTTCGCGGTCGTCTGGGTGGCGGCAAAGGGGGAAGAAATGAAGACTAAGGCCAGTACGAAAAGTACGATTCGGTTTCTCATGAGGTTCTCGATGCCGATGGGAGCTCGTGAGAACTCCAGACGGCAAACCCAGTATAGACGTCGGAAGAAGAATAAATCCGGCAGTGGACGAACCGGACCGCTCTCTTGCCCAGAGCAGACGGCATATGCGAAACTTCCACCTTGCCAGACCGCAGCAAACCTCAGCGACGGCCGTCTCGCAGGCAGCGCCGACACAAACACGTCACACTGAAAGATGTGGCCGATTACGTAGGCCTTTCTCCCGCGACCATTTCTCTGGTTATGAATCACGCGCCAGTCGCGGACTCCATTCCGCGCGCCACCCAGGAACGAATCTTCGCGGCGGCGCGCGAATTGAATTACCGTCCCAGTTTCTCCGCCCGTTGGGCGCGCACGGCGCGCAGTTTCACCATTGGTGTGCTGGTACCGGAAGTGAGCGAAGGGTACGCCTCGTTGGTGCTCAGCGGGATTGAGGGTCATCTCCTGCGAGAAGGCTACTTCTATTTGGTGGCGAGCCATCGCCACCTGGACGACCTGATCGACGAGTATCCGAGGCTGCTTCTGGCCAGATCGGTCGATGGCATGATCGCCGTCGATACGCCGTGCCCCGGCAATCTGCCGATTCCTGTCGCTACCATCTCGGGAGAAGTTCGCGAGGATGGAGTCACCAGCATCATTCTGGACCATGATCGTGCGGCTGAACTCGCACTCCATCACCTGGTCAAGCTCGGCCATCGCCAAATTGCCTTTATCAAGGGCCAGGAGTTCAGTTCGGACACGGCGGCGCGCTGGCGATCCATCAACTCGGCCGCCCGGAAGCTCGGACTGGAAGTCTCACCCAAACTGACGGTTCAGCTGGAAGGAGACCTGGCGTCGCCGGAACTGGGTTATCGAGTTACCAAACGTCTTCTGCAACGAAAGGTGAGATTTACCGCGCTCTTTTCCTTCAACGATGTCTCCGCGATCGGAGCCATTGAAGCGTTGCGGAGCGCCGGGTTGGAAGTCCCGGATAACGTCTCCGTGGTCGGGTTCGATGACATCCAAAACGCAGCGTATCACCGCCCGCAACTCACTACCGTCCGTCAGCCACTGAAGAAAATGGGGATGATCGCAGCCGAGGCTTTACTGCGCCGCATCGCACGGCCTGATGACGATTCCTACCCGCGGCAGATTGTAATTGAGCCGGAACTGGCAATTCGCAAGTCGACAGCCCCCGTGCCGCACGATTAAACCGATTCAGGCTTGCCAGGTTCCGTGGTTGAGCGCTCTTTTTCCGCTTCCGCTGGGATCCGAATCAGCACCTAGCGATTCTGCCTGCTTGCATCGTATCGGGGAGCAAAGGAGTGGACAAATCCGCGACGCGCGCGGTTCATCCTGCAGGACTGGTAACAGGCTTGTGCCGCCTCGAGAGTCACAAAGCCCTCGCGGGGCGAAAGTGTATATTGCACCCGAACCGTTCGCTGCGCGGTCGCATCCCACCAGCACTGGGTTTCGCGTACGCAGTACCCATGCTGTCCATCGATTTTTTGTTCACCCAGCCACAGCTCAAAACACTGATCCCGCCAATCCGTGGTCTGCGGAACTTTCGTTTTGTAGAGAGTCTCCACCATACGATTTCACATAAGGGAACTTCAGGGATTGTATCCCCAACCGAGGGGTTGCCGGCTGCAGAATCAGTTCCTGTCGAGGAGTGCATTGAGTTTGGGCATGACCTGAAAGGCATCTGCAGCATAGAGGACGTCGGCTTTGCCACGCGCGGGGTTGACCACGCAGGTTCGAACGCAAACAACGCCAGGGCGAGATTCTTGGAGCCTGCGAACAAGCCGCCCTCTTCGGGATCCATGAACACCGGGGGTGATTCCGGCACGGTCAAACGCCTCCCGCCGCGCATCAGTCGCGGGGGCACAGGCCACGAGCGATTTGTCGCACCGATATCGACCACGCCTTGCGGGTGGATTTGAACGGTCAAAACATATAAATTGGGGCGCATGCCGGGGCCAAGATCTCTCTCGCTCGTGATTTCTTCCACTCTCCTTTTTGCCGCTTTCCTTGCTCTGAATACTGTCTGGGCGAATCCAAAGGACGAGTCTTCATTGCAGTCAGTTGATTGGGCAGCGTACGGCGGTTCCCCCGCGTACCAGCACTACTCAGCACTCGCGCAAATCAATCGTTCGAATGTGAAGCAATTGGGGGTGGCATGGTCGTATGACACCGGAGAAGTGGGTGGACTGCAAACCAGTCCGCTGGCAGTTGATGGGGTTCTCTACGGCATCACCCCGACGCAGAAGATTTTCGCCGTAGACGCCGCTACGGGAAAAGAGCTCTGGAAATTCGATTCCGGGATCAAGGCCATGCAGCCAGATCGCGGGCTCGCCTATTGGTCAAATAACGGGGACGCTCGAATTCTCGTTGGCGTGATGAATTTCCTCTACGCCATCGATGCGAAAAGCGGTAAGCCAATTCCTTCCTTCGGGACAGAGGGGCGCGTCGATCTCCAGGAGAATCTCGGACGCGAGCCTCGTTCCCAGTCGATCGCATTGACCAGCCCGGGAGTGGTTTACAAAGATCTGATTATCGTGGGCGGGCGAAACCCCGAAACATTGCCCGCTCCGCCGGGAGACATCCGTGCTTACGACATCCGCACAGGCAAACTGCGCTGGTCCTTCCACACGATTCCACATCCCGGTGAGTTTGGGTACGACACCTGGCCGAAGGATTCGTGGAAGACGAGCGGAGCCGCGAACAATTGGGCAGGCATGGCACTCGACTCTCAGCGAGGGATTGTGTTCGTGCCGACAGGTTCGGCTGCGTCCGACTTTTACGGGCCCGATCGGGCCGGCGATAATCTGTTCGCAAACTGCCTGATCGCGCTGAATGCGCAGACTGGAGAACGCATCTGGCACTTCCAAGCTGTGCGTCATGACCTGTGGGACCGCGACTTTCCTTCGGCGCCGGTGCTCGTTACTTTGAAACGCGACGGCCAATCTGTTGATGCCGTTGTGCAGACGAGCAAGCAGGGATTTCTTTTTATGTTCGATCGCCTCACCGGTAAGCCCCTCATCCCGATTGAATATCGCAAGTATCCAGCCAGTGACTTACCGGGTGAAGTTGCTGCCCGGGAGCAGGGACTTCCAACCTGGCCGGCCCCTTACGCGCGCCAACTGCTAAGCGAAGATATGCTGACGACCCGCACCCCTGATGCACACCAATGGGCATTGGAGCGTTTTCGCGCGTCGGTTCACGATGGCCAGTTCATCCCGCTACGAGTCGGGACCGATACCGTGATCTTTCCGGGGTTCGATGGCGCAGCGGAGTGGGGAGGACCAGCGGTCGACCCGGATACGGGCATCCTCTATGTGAATTCCAACGAGATGGCATGGCTGGCCTCCATGTTCGAAGACAAGGGGGAAACCGGCGCCAAGGAGATCTACCTGAGCCAATGCGCAGTATGCCACGGTCAGAACCTGCACGGTGCGCCTCCCGACATTCCGTCGCTCGAAGGAATCGAAAATCGTCGAAGTCCCGCCGATCTATCCGCTGTCATCCGCGGCGGCAAGGGACGCATGCCGGGTTTCCCGAATCTTGGTGAAGATCAGCGCAACGGACTGGTGCAGTTCCTGCTCACCGGAGAGAACAAGGAACTCGCCAGTTCGGCTCCGCCCTTGCCGGGAATGAGATACCGGCTTGCCGGCTACCGCCGTTTTCTCGATCCCGACGGCTATCCCGCGATCGCGCCTCCCTGGGGAACGTTGAATGCCATCGACCTGAATACGGGAGAGTACAAGTGGAAGATCAATTTCGGTGAGTACCCCGAGCTTGCCGCCAAGGGAATGAGGAACACCGGTTCAGAAAACTATGGTGGACCGCTGGTAACCGCTGGAGGGCTGCTTTTCATCGGAGCAACAAACTACGACAAGCAGTTCCACGTTTACGACAAAGCCACAGGCCAGTTGCTTTATGAAACTACCTTGCCGTTTGCCGGAAACGCCACCCCCATCACCTACTCGGTGGGCGGTCGTCAATATGTTGTGATTGCGGCGGGCGGAGGAAAAGATCCGAAATCCGGCTCAGGCGGCGTTTACGTCGCGTTCGCTTTACCCGATAAGAGTATGCATTAAGAATTGCTGAACAAGGTGGGGAGTAAGGCCTGACTTGTCTATTCCTATCGTCTCCGGACTTCACCTTCGGAAGGCAAACTTCTCAGCCAGGTATTCGGTGTCCACGCGACATCAGCATGCCGTCTGAAGTAACAATTGCCGGATTAGGGTCCGATTGAGTGCTATCGATCGTGCCCTAGTTCAAGCTTCCATTTGCCAGTTGTTCCGGAGTAATTCCCTTGGAACTGTCGAAAGCCAACGAGAAATAAACGGGGGCAAACGATTAGCAATATAATGTGTGCCGCGCAGGCAGCATATGCTCGGTGTTGTAAAAGGATCCGATTTAAGGTCACCCCGGTTCTGGATGCTCGGGCTGGCCTTTTTGTGTGTGCTGCTTGCTGCCGCGTACTTCCTGCATCATCGTCGCTCCCGTGACGAAGTCCACTTTAGCCGCGATGTTCGTCCCCTCCTGAATCAGAACTGTATGCCGTGTCACGGCGGGGTGCGCCAGAAAAACGGTGTCTCATTCTTGTTTCGCGAAGAGGCATTGGGTACTGGCAAATCGGGCAAGCGAACGATTGTCCCGGGGAAGCCGGATGAGTCCGAACTGATTGCGCGGGTTACTTCGTCCGACCCCGAGACCCGCATGCCATACCATGCCGCACCTTTGTCACCCCAACAGATTGACGTTCTGCGGCGATGGATCCAAGAGGGCGCAAAATGGGAGGATCATTGGGCATTTGTTGCTCCGCAACCCCAGTCTCTCCCCGTTGTGAAGCACACTGGGTGGCCACGTCAGCCGCTTGATCGATTTGTCCTTGCACGTCTCGAAAAGGAAGGTCTCTCGCCATCCCCTGAGGCTGACAAGCCCGCGTTGTTGCGTCGCGTTTCGCTCGACCTCACTGGTCTTCCGCCGACGCCGGAAGAGCAAGCGGCCTTTCTGGCTGACTCGTCTCCCAACGCTTACGAAAAGCAGGTCGATCGTTTGCTGAACTCGCCGCATTATGGCGAGCGCTGGGCCTCGATGTGGCTGGACCTGGCTCGCTACGCCGACACCAAAGGCTACGAAAAAGATATGGAGCGCCCCGGGGTCTGGCCCTATCGAGACTGGGTGATCGATGCCTTCAACCGCAATGTGCCCTACGACCGATTCGTCACCACGCAATTGGCGGGCGACTTACTTCCCGACGCCACATTTGAAGATCAAATCGCAACATCTTTCCATCGCCAAACGCCGGTCAACGACGAAGGTGGGACGGACGACGAAGAGTTCCGCACAGTCGCCGTGATGGACCGTTCGGCGACGACGTGGTCGGTGCTGAACGGCCTCACCATCAATTGTGTGCAATGTCATTCGCATCCCTATGACCCGATTCGCCACGTGGAATATTACAGGTCCCTTGCATTCTTCAACACCACGCAGGATGCGGACCTTCCCGAGGACACCCCCGTCTTGCACGTACCAAGGAACAGAGCGCTTTACCCCCAAACTGCGCGCTTGCAGCAGGAGCTCGCCAAGCTGAAGTCCTCCCAAGTAACTCGCAGCAGACAACTTGAACAGCAGTCGCAATGGTCGCCGATCCAAATTACTTCCGCAAGGGCCAGCGCGGCGCTCGCGGCGCATTGGGTAGCTTCCCAATTCGAGCGCAAGCTGGCTCATCTTAAGCAGGAGAAGCTCTCGCCGAAAAGAGAAAACGAACAGCGCAAGTATCTGCAGCAGGCGATCGCTGACGCGCGCAAGAAAGCCAGCGGGGATGCCGGCAAGGAAACGCCGCTGCCCATCTCGAATGGGGACCTGCAGGCAAGTTCCGAAGTCTCCGGCCAGCAGACATTCGAACTGACTGCAAAGGTGGACGCTCCGGTATTAACCGCGTTGCGCATTGAGGTCGACCCGACGAATAGTGAAACTGCACGCCACACGCCGGAACGCGGTTTCATCGTCGATCGAATCGATGCCTGGGTCATGGGAGTTCGAGGACAAGAGACGAAGATCGTATTCCGTTATCTCATTCCGGATGCGGAATCGGCTCTGGACAGAGCCCTGAGCGCCGCCATCGAAGCGAAGCGCGCGCTCACCGACGATGCCGGGGCCAATGGTTTTCAGGCAGTACCCAATCTGTTTCACACGCGCTGGGTGGTGGGCGTTCCTGCCAAACCGCTCCGACTTGCTCCTGGCAGTCGCATCAAACTGCGGCTGACGCAGACTCAGGAAATCGGCGACAAGCCGGCCTTGGTGCGGCGATGCCATCTATCCGTAAGTGGAGACGAATCCTGGCGACGTCTCGCCACTGATACCACTTGGACTGAGGAACTGGCAAAACTCGCCAGTCTGTCGCGCCAATTGAACACGATACCTTCCGTTCCTCTCCCGATCCTGGCGGAACAGTGCGATTACGACCGGCGGGCGACGCTGGAATTCGAACGCGGCAACTTCCTCACCAAGATTGGCCCTCCGCTGTTTCCGGACGTACCAGGGATTTTTCCGCGCCTGCCCGAGGGTGCCCCTCGGAACCGGCTGACTCTCGCAAAATGGTTCTTCGCTCCCGGCCAACCGTTGACCGCCCGAACGGCTGTGAATCGTTACTGGGAGCAATTGTTTGGGACAGGAATCGTCGAGACTCTTGAGAATTTTGGCAGCGTTGGCGAGGACCCCAGCCATCCGGAACTGCTTGACTGGCTCGCGCTCCGTTTTCAAAACGACCTGCACTGGGACATGAAAACTCTGCTGCGCGAGCTAGTCACCAGCGCAACTTATCGCCAGACTGCAAAGGCAGATCCTCCGCTTATCGAAAAAGACCCTCACAACCGCCTGCTGGCTCGAGGTCCTCAGCAGAGACTCACTGCCGAGATGGTCCGGGACCAGGCATTGTTGGCCAGCGGCTTGTTGTCGGACAAGATGGGCGGGCCGCCTGTAATGCCGCCACAGCCGGAGGGCGTTTGGAACACCGTCTACAACGACAGCAAATGGAAAGACGCCACGGGGCCCGACCGTTACCGGCGGGCGATTTACACGTATATAAAGAGGACCAGCAGCTATCCCAGTTTTCTTACCTTCGATGCCTCCGATCATGACACGAGTTTGGCGAGGCGTATCCCGACCAACACGCCGTTGCAGGCGTTGGTGACACTCAATGATCCCGTGTATTACGAAGCCGCGGAGGCCTTGGCCAGACGCATGCTTGAGCAACGCGGCATTGATGCCCGAATCAAATATGGAACCAGGCTCGTGCTTTCTCGGGATCCGACGGATCGAGAGTTAGCCACGCTGCAAGCACTCTTTCGCAGGACTGTTGCAACTCCGAAGCTGCGCACCGCTGCACTGACAGGGCATGGCGACTCTCGGGAAATGACCGCGATGACCGCGGTGGCGAGCGTTCTCATCAATCTTGACGCCTCTTTAACCAGGTAATTCCCATGTCTGATTCCGCTTCCGCCATGCGTTCACGAATTCCGGTAGACCTGGAGGTCACATCCGGATCGCGGACTGAAGTTAAACGGGCATTGCTGCAGGCGCAAACGCGGCGCCATTTCCTTCGCAGTCTGGGCGGAGGTTTGGGTACGGTATTTCTCGGAACGCTGGCGTCAAACCTTGTACCGTCCGCAAAGGCGGCAGGATCGGAAACTGCCGCGCTTGATTTCAGCCGCGATCCGGGAACTCCGCTTTCTCCTCTTCCGCCGCAGTTTCCAGCGAAGGCACGTCGGGTGATTTACCTGCATATGGCGGGTGCGCCCAGCCAGTTGGAGTTGTTTGAACACAAGCCCGAACTAAAAAGACTTGATGGGCAGGATTGCCCCGCTTCGTTCCTTGCCGGAAAGAGATTCGCATTCATCAGCGGTGTTCCGAAACTTCTCGGATCACAGTATCCGTTTCACCAGGCGGGACAAAGCGGTCAATGGATCTCGGATCGTCTGCCACACATCGAGAAACAGGTTGACGATATCTGTTTTATCAGGTCCATGCGTACGGACCAGTTCAATCATGCTCCTGCACAGTTGCTGGTCCAGACCGGGAATCCCCGGCTGGGATACGCTTCGTTCGGTTCATGGGTGGTCTATGGTCTGGGTACTGAGAATCAGAACCTGCCGGGCTTTATCGTGCTGCTTTCCGGAGGGAAGACGCCGGATGGCGGAAAGCAGTTGTGGAGTTCCGGCTTCCTTCCCAGCGTGTACCAGGGAGTCCAGTGCCGCTCGCACGGTGAACCGGTGCTCTATCTCGACAACCCGCAAGGGGTAAGCCGGGAGTTGCGCCGGAACATGCTGGACACAATTGATGACATTAATCAGCAGACTTATGCCGCGTTCGGAAATCCCGAAACGGTGACGCGCATCGCGCAATACGAGATGGCGTTTCGGATGCAAATGGATGCGACCGATGCGATGGATATCCGGAAAGAGCCCGACTCGGTGCACGCACAGTATGGCTCGAAACCCGGCGAAGCCAGTTTCGCCAATAACTGCCTTGTCGCCCGCCGTCTGGCAGAGCGCGGAGTGCGATTCATTCAGCTTTACCACTGGGGATGGGATTCGCACGGGGCCGATGCCAAGGAGGCGTTGAACATCGGCTTCAACGATCGTTGCCGTGAAGTTGATCAACCCACTGGAGCACTGCTGGCCGATCTGAGGTCGCGTGGTTTGCTGGAAGATACGCTGGTCGTGTGGGGTGGAGAATTCGGCCGCACTCCAATGCGAGAAAATCGCGGCGGGCAGGAGATGAAGTACGTGGGCCGCGACCACAATCCTGGCGCCTTCACAATATGGCTGGCCGGCGGAGGAGTAAGGGCCGGAATCGCGCATGGAGAGACCGACGATATGGGATATGAAATCGTCAAAGATCCAGTTGAGATTCGCGACCTTCACGCAACCATGCTTTATCTGCTCGGATTCGATCATCATAAGTTGAACTTCAGATTTCAAGGATTGGAGCAGAAGCTCACCAGCGTAAAGCCCGCACGAGTGGTGGCTGAGATTCTCGCATGAATGTTTCCAGCCGAATTCCGGACAACTCTCAGCCATCATCGAACCAGGGCAGGTTTCTGGTCAGATTCCGCCTCGGGTTCGCGCTGCTGGCTCCTGTGCTCGTTGTCGTGATGTTGGTGGCAGTTTTTCCTCCGGATGGAAATGAGCGGGCGAACTGGTTCCAGTTCATCGGACGGTTCCATCCGTTGGTGGTGCATTTCCCAATCGCGTTTTTCCTGTTGGTGCCCATCCTGGAAATTGTCGGGAGAAGTGGCCGTTTTGCGCATCTGCGTCTTTCCGTAGATTTCGTTCTGGCGCTGGCAACGATCGGGGGAACTACCGCAGCGATTCTGGGATGGTGCCTGGGGCGCAGCGGAGGCTACTCCGGGAGGCTGATCACCCAGCACATGTGGGGCGGAGTTGCTCTGTGCTTGGTCTGTTGGGGCTGCTGGCGGATGGGGACGCGGTGGCGCAAACTCGGCGCGGCCTACGCCATGGTGCTCGCGCTCGGAACTGGACTCGTTGCATGGACTGGTTATCGGGGCGGTCAGTTGTCGCTCGGGCCAAATCATCTCACCGAACAAATGCCCACCGGGCTCCGCAATCTGCTCGGGGTGAAGGACGACCGTGAGGCTTCCGTCCCGATCGCGGATCCCAATACCTTTTATGGAGCGCGAATTCAACCCATCCTCAGTGCACGCTGCATCAGCTGTCATGGAGCGGACAAGCACAAAGGCAATCTTCGGCTCGACAGCTACCGGGCGTCTATGCGGGGTGGAAAAGATGGGCCGGTCATTCAGGCCGGGAACATTCAGGGCAGCGATCTATTTCGTCGGATCACTTTGCCGGCCGGTCACGACGATTTCATGCCGAAGGGGAAATCGCCCCTATCCGTGGACCAGGTGAAGGCAATCGAGTTATGGATTGGAGCTGGCGCATCGGACACACTCGCCGTCGGCGGCATCAAGAACGCTCCACCCGCTTTTACCGCGCCAGCCGAAGTGAAGTTTGAAGAGATCGATCCTGCCGCGGCCGTCAAACTGCGTGCCGCCATCGGGCCAGCGGTTGCGCAGTTGCAGAGGCAATTTCCCAGCATATTGGAGTATGACTCGCGCAGCTCGGCCGATTTGCGATTGAATGCTTCGACCCTTGGCAGCAAGTTCGGCGACCGGGAACTGGACGCCTTCGCAGCAGTCGCCGGGCACATCATTGCCGCCGACTTCTCACGCACGGCCGTCACCGACCATTCTGCCGCGGCCATTGCCACGATGAAGCGGCTCCGGGTGCTGCGACTCATCGACACGGGCGTTACCGATGAAACTCTGTTGCACCTCGGGAACCTGGCAGAACTCGAATCGTTGGATGTCTATGGCACTCAAGTTACGCCGGCGGTGTTGCCGATGATGGCCAAGCTGCCCAGGCTCGCGCATTTCTATGCCGGGCAAACGCGCATCCGGCCGGGCGGATCCATGCCCGACAGTCTGTCCGGTAAACTTGTATTCTGACCAGTCGATCCATCGCAAAACCGCCCGGTTAAGCCTGGCGCAAAAGCGTGAGCCGTCCGACAGGAAGCCACTCGGCCACCAGGATGTCGCCAGTGTGAAGAAAAATGGCATCGTGTGGCGTAATGAATTTCCCCGCCGTGAACTGAGCACGTGACTGGCTGCGTCGCGATCCGACATCGCCATTTTCCGCTTTGCCGTCTCCCAGTTGCGCCACTGCCTTGAGTTCCTGATCGAGGATGCAAACTTGACTATCCAGGTCAGGACAAACCATCCACTCGCCCCGGGTGTGGAAATTACAGGGCATGCGCACATGCTCCTCGTCTTTGAGGGTCTTCAGGTGCGTGCCGTCAAGGGTGAAGGTCTGAATCCTTCTGTTTCCGCGGTCGGCCACGGTCAAGATCGGCGTCTTTCCCCTGGTGTCAACCCAAAGCCCGTGGGGCGTCTGGAACTCTCCGTCGCCCTGTCCTGGTTTGCCGACCTCGGCGAGAAATTTTCCGTCCAGGGAGTAGCGCAATACGTGGCTGGAGCCGTAACCATCGCCGACGTAAAAGTCACCATTGGGCGCGAACGCAACATTGGTCGGTACGAAGTCAATCGGCCGCGCGCTGTAGTTGGAATCTTCCCGCGGATAGCCATGGACCCAGACTTCTTCCCCGGTAAGCGTGGTCTTCACCACGCGGCAGCGATTGATGTCGCAATGGTACAGGAACTCTTCCTTTCCCTCGCGCCGCAGCTTCAGTCCATGTGCCCCTCCACGAAAACCCTCCCCAAAGGCACGAATGAACCGGCCCTTCTCGTCAAAAACAACAACTGCTTCGCCGCGCATGCTTGACTTGTGGACTGTATGCCCGACGTAAATGTTGCCTTGCTCATCCTGGCAAAGCCCGTGTGTGTCGCCCCATAGCAGTCCTTCTGGAGGAACAAGCCAGTCATGGACGCACTCGTAGGTGTGGGCCCCGGAACCAACGACCGGAAGCCTGGTGCCCGACTTGCCAGGGGTCTGAAGGTAGAACCTTGACGGGAAACCCACTGCGAAACCGGCAGCCGCAGAAGTGGCCAGAAACGATCTGCGAGTTTGTTTGTTCATAGCCACACGTTTTGTCCAAATCTCAATCCGCCACGAATGTACCAGCAGGTGAACTTGAAAGCCACAAAATCGGTTTGAGAACCCCCATCCCGAATGCACGTGATGGTAACTTCAGGCGGGTTCCAAAAGATCAGTACCTCAAGCTCCAGTGCAAAAGATGCCATGTAAACACAAAGCAAATGACGCCCACGAAAGACAGGGCGATGAGCGTGTCTCCGATCCGACTCCATAGCCAGCGCGTCGAGTCTTGCCAGGAGCGGATCGCGCTGTAGATCGCGACGAGTGATCCCAGGACTCCCATCCATCCGAATACCTGGATGAGACGCAGCCATGGATTGCCTTTCGGGCTCAGCAGCGCGATATCCTTGAGCGCCAGCGCGAAAAATGCCACGTACCCGAGGAAGAAAAGAATGAATGCGATGCAGGCCAGTCGCACTACGAGCCGTAATCGCTTCTGTGCCGGAGTCATGGTCAGCGGCTTCACATAGTGGCGACGAATTAATGCTGAGATCGGCCATAGCAGCACCGTGAGGAGCAAAACCGCGAGCGAGCAAATGACCAGCGGCAACTGGAACGCGCTGTTCTCCCAACCTGACGCTTTCTGAAACACCATGAACGGAAAGTCGATCACAGCTACCGTATTTCCAGATTCATCTTTTTTGAACCCGAGCCGGTCCTGATCATTCACGTCGCGAAACATCATCGGCGAGATTTCGCGAAACTTCTTCGGCTCGCCGTTCATATCCTTAAGATCCTTGGCACTGATGGTGCCGTCATCATTTCGCACGATGTTGAACTCTCCGGCAACGCTCAGCACGCTCAGGATGTTGTCCTCGGACCTGCGGCTCACGATGTAGCGTCCGGAGACCTGCTCGGCGTCACTGGTCGCCGTCGACACGGGCGAGCCGTCCTTGAGCTCAACGGGAAAATAGCGGTCGAGAAATGCGTGCCAGACGCCCTCACGCGCGCTGATCTCGCCCTTTCCTGCACTGTTGTAGGAGATGAAAAATCCCAGCTGAGCATCTGGCATCAAGTGCAGATCGCTATGAAAGTAGTCTGTATCGCCGGCGTGGCCAATAATGCGATGTCCGTTGCGGGTCTCTTCATAGAATCCGAGACACATGGCATTCATGTCGGGCAGGTTTGCAAACTGGCGGGAATGCATTAACTCGGCAGTTTCGGGCTTCAGTATCTGTACGTTTTCATACTTGCCATTCTGCAGGTGAGCAATCATGAAGCGCGTCATGTCCATGGCTGATACCGACGAACTTCCTGCAGGGGCCGCCTCCACAAACTCATACTTCTTCGCCGGTTGCGAGGCGACGGTGTACCCGTTGGACATCAATGGGGCCAGGGCATCGGGGAGGGGCTGCCGAAATGTCGAATGCGTCATTCCCAACGGCTTAATGATGTGTTCGTCGACGTAATCAAAGTAATCTTGTCCCGAAACCCGCTGGACAATATATCCCGCCATGGTCGTCGCATAATTGGAATATGCCGGTGTCGTTCCGGGCGGAAAAATGCGCGCGGGCATGTGCTTGTGCAGATAAGGACCTAGCGGCTGCAGCTCCTTTGCGTCCGCGACAAACAACTCCTGTACCGACTCCTCAAAACCCGCGGTATGGGTCATGATATTGCGCAGGGTGATCGGCTTCGGATACGTGGCGGGAATCCTGAAATCAAGATAGTCATTCACGTCGCGATCGAGATCGAGCTTCCCCTGCTCGACCAGTTGCATGACAGACGTCCAGGTGAACAGTTTCGAGATCGACCCCGGGCGAAAGAGTGTGCCTTCCGGGGAAACGGGCTTCTTCTTTTCGACGTCGGAATATCCGTAGCCGCCCGCAAAGATCACCTTTCCATCTTTTACCACCGAAATTACAGCTCCCGCGATATCCTCCCGAGCCAATTGCTGAGGCATGATGCCATCGAGAAAGGCTGCCACGTCCTGCTCGGTCAACTGGTGTGGCGTGGTGGTGGAAGCAGGAGCGTTCTCCGACTTTGGCGCAGGTTTCGGCACTGGAGGCTTCGGTCCTTGCGCCCTAAGGGCGACCGCGCATGAGAAAAGGAGGGCCACGCCCACCTTGATCAGCGGCACACGAAGAACACTTCGCCGCCGCATGCTGAACCCCATGACCTCTGAAACGTTCTCACTGATCATTCTTTTTCTCCACACCGGGAAG
>Ga0066903_100002645_pt1 | contig 14178 bp, 8 predicted proteins | sample PanSoiMetaGPlot1_FD_67491 | JGI IMG/M metagenome (GOLD analysis project Ga0066903, IMG submission 67491) | Tropical forest soil microbial communities from Panama analyzed to predict greenhouse gas emissions - Panama Soil - Plot 1 (version 2) | ecosystem: Environmental > Terrestrial > Soil >...
GCTAGGGAATCGGAGGGGGCCTCGACGGCCCCCTCCGAGCCTCCCCCGCAGATCGGATTGCGCCGGCGGAGCCGGCGCTCGAACGCGGAACGCCCGTGCGCGCTACCCACGGCCACATGGCCTGGCGTTCACTCCGACGGGCTCCTAGGCTAGGGGGACGCGAGGCGTCGCGAACGCGTCCGGGGCTGCGCCGCCGCGACACCCGACTCGAGAGTCCGGATCGCCGGGACGACGGCCGCGAGCGCGCCGGCCAGGTCTTTCCAGGCGCGGGGGCCGAACGCGCCGCGCACCCGCGCCTGGGTCTCTTCCCACCGCGGCAGCGCGCGATCGAGCAGCCGCTGGCCGGCCGCGGTCAGCCGGGCGAGGCGCTCGCGCCGCGTCCGCCCAGCGACGACGGCGAGACAGCCGCGCCGGGCGAGCGGCCGCACGGCCCGGTACAACGACGTCCGGTCGAGCACCAGCACCTCGGCGAGGCGGCTCAGCGGGATCGGGCCCGCGCGCCGCGCGGCGATCAGGATGGCGAACTGCGTCGCGGTCAGCCCGACGGGCGCGAGCGCGGCCTCGTACAAGCGCGACGTGGCTCGCGCGGCGCGGCGGAGGCGGTCGCAGGCGCACGTCTCGGCGGCCAGTTCGGTGAGCCGAGCGAGCCGCGCCCGCGCCGCGTGGAGTCCAGGGCGGGACATCGCCGCTATCTGATGAGCGGTCTCGCGATATCTTGCGTCTTCACGAGTTCGGGAAGCACGGCCTCTTCGCTCCGCAGCCGCAGGCGTTCCTGTGCAACGGGCGGACGAAAGACATAGTGGCACAGCGGCTCCAGCCCCGCCCGGTCGTTTCGCTGAGACCCACACGTTGGCCGGAGCCCGATGCCACAACGCCGCGCCCTCCGCGCTCACGGCCACGATCCCCAGGTGCTCCACCCGGTTGCCGTCCCCAATGGTGCATCGCGCTCCTCGGCCGTGACCTGCCATCTCGCCGCCACCCGTACGCCAGGTGGCGTATTGCCTGGGGCATCTGCCCAGGGTATGAGGGCATGCACGATGTTCCGACCGTGCCGCGCGGGCGCGACTGCGGACGGGCGGCGCAGAAATGGGCGTTTAGCACTTTGGTCCGATTGACTGTCTCACGCGGATTCTCCAGCATTGCGGCGGCTCTCCCGGCAAGAGCGTGATGGCAATGGAGCGCTCGTGAACCGCGTCGGATCCTCGGCGACACGCCTGATGACCTGGGCGTCCGGTCGTTCGCGCGTCCTGGCCCTCGCCGTGGTCGCGCTCGTCGCCATCACCGCGGGGATGCCGATCGACCTCGCGCCAGCGGCTGGTCTGCACACCGCGGGGCCAATGTGCGCGACCGCGGACGAGAGCCTGCCGGACGCGGTCCCGACCGAGCGCGCGTCCTTCTTCACCGCCGCGCGGTTGCCGCTGGCCGGCCGCGCCCCCAGCCCGCGGGTCGCCGCGCGCCAGTGGCCGGCATTCGCTCTCGAGGCCGGGCGCGCTCCCCCTGCCGTTCCGCCCTCCGCCTGACGCCCGACACGAACGCGGTCCCGTCCTTCGCCCGACCGCGCATCCATGCCTGAACCTCGGTCAGTCTCGGAGATTGCAGATGGAAGGCCCACGGCTCCTCGATCGCAGCACGGTGTGGTTCCGCGCGGTCGTGTGCTCGCTCATCGCGGTGACGCACTGGCTCGGTCTGGAGGCCGCCTGGCCCGCCGAGCGAAGCACGCCCGGTTCTGTGGCGCAGGCGAAGGCACCTTCCCTGCCGCTTCCCCGGAGGGGGCGCGCCGCGGACGTTCCATCACTCGGACGACAGGCGCCGTCCGCGCTCGCGGGGGACGCCGGCGCGAGACTCACGACGACCCGCGCCGGTGGCCTGCAATCCACACAACTCGCCGCGCTTCGGGCGGCCGTGAACGTGAACAACCGGCTGAGCCCGGCGGGGCTTCCACTCGACCCGCCCGCCGCGCCCGTGATCACGCCGTTCGTCCGCGAGGCGGCTCCCAGCCTGCAGGCTGCGACGCCGCAGTCGATCTCCGATCCCAACTCCGTCGACGATCCGACCGATCCGTACATCGTCACGCAGGCGCAGGCCCTCGGCCACGCGCCCGACCAGATCTTCGCGTTCGTGCGCGACCAGGTGGCGTTCGAGGTGTACGGAGGATCGCTGCGCGGCGCCAGGGGAACGCTCTGGAGCATGGCCGGCAACTCCCTGGACCGGGCGAGTCTCCTGGTCGCCCTGCTGCGCGCGTCCGGCTTCGCGGCGCAGTACGTGCGGGGCGCGATCGCGGTGCCGCGACAGCAGCAACTGATCCAGTCGATGTTCAAGCCGGTCCAGAACGTCGTCGGGTGTCTGCCGCCAAACACGCCGGTCGCCGACCCGGCGAACGATCCGGTGCTGCGGCAGGAGGTCGGCGATCACTGGTGGGTCGTCTACGGGCCCGCGAACACGAGCCCGGCGACGGCGCTGGACCCGAACTTCCCCGAGGCGCAGCCCGGCCAGGCGTTCGGCACGCCGGCGGGGCAATTCGCGGCGGTGCCGGATGCCGCTCGTCACAAGGTCACGTTCCGGCTCGGCGTCGAGCAATACCTGCAGGCCGCGGCGGCGTTCGGCGGCTCGCCGTTTTCCACCACCGAGGTGCTGAACGCGACGTTCGACACGGGCGACCTGGTCGGCAAGCCGGTCACGGTTGGCCACTTCGTGACCAGCAATTCGCTGGCGGCGCCGGTGTTCAGCAGCACGACGTACACGTATGCCCCGTATCTGCGCGTCGGGATCGACCCCGCGGACATCACCCGGGACGGCCTCGTTCGCGGCGACTCGTTCCAGGAGCAGTACACGAACTTCCCGCTCGGCTCGCAGTCAGTGACCGGCATCTTCCTGTTCATGGACGTCATCGACCCGAGCGGGCGAGTGACGACCTACCAGCGGGACCTGGTGGACCGCGTGGGCTTCGCGGTGCGGGTGAATGGCGGGTCGGTGACGACGCCACCCGCGGCAGAGTCTCCCGCCATCAGCGACTACGATCTCTACACGATCGCGTCCATCCCCGGCCTCACTTCTCCGGCCTTCGGGCAGTCGTATCAGGCGACGGCGGATCAGCTCTCGTCTCAGGCCCAGGTCCTCCAGGCGCAGCTCGCAGCCATCGATCCGAATGCGCCGACTCCCGCCGACCAGGCCGTCGAGACGGCGTTTCAATCGAACGTGCGCGACTCGCTCATCACGATGTCGCGCGTCGCCGCCTTCGCCCATGCGACCGCCTCCGACGCGATGCTCAAGCTGTGGACGCCGAAGTTCTACCTCACGGCCTACACGGCCAGCCCGCGGCTCCTGGTGTTCGGCAGCAAGGTCGCCTTCAACAGCGACGGCAGCATCGGGTCCATGAACCTGGGCCTCGATCTCCGAAAGGACGACGTCCGCATCGTGGCGCCGCCGGATCAGGCGCCGCGCGCGGCGTTCGCGTTCCAGATCTTCCGGGGTCTGATGGAAAACGCCCTCGAGACCCAGATCACGGAAGCCGTCGCCGCGTCCCTGTCCGGCGATGTCCGGGTCCAGACGGTGAGCGCGGCCGCCGTGTTCCAGGCGGCCACCAACACCGGTGTGTCGTTCGCGGCCTTCACGCCCGCGTCGAGCGTCGGGCTCACCGAGCTGGCGATCTCCGATGTCGCGAAGGCCCGCATCCAGGCGGCCTTGTCCGATGGCCGCGCCGTGGTCGTGCCGACGTCGATGGTCTCCCTCAACGGCGGATCGGCGATCGCGTGGTACGAGGTCGACCCCGCGACCGGCGAGACCCTCGGCGTGCTGCCGGACGGCAGCCACGGCGGGCTCATCCAGGTGCCCTCCAGCTGGGCGCTGGCGGTGACGACGGCCCGCATCGCGCTGATCAATTTCGGCAAGAAGCTGGGCCGGCCGCTCGGCTTCGTGACCGGCGTGATCATCTCCAATCTCGCGGTCCAGTTCGTGAAGGACAACGCGTCGGGGGTCGGCGACGCACTCCAGTACTTCTACGGGATCCTCGGCGCGCTGGCGGTGAGCATGATGCCGTACCTCAAGGTCATCCCGGGCTTCTGGGGCGAGTTTGCGGTCGGCTTCTACCTGGGCTTCTTCAAGGCGGCCGGCCCCACGCCGGTCACGGACCCGGATCCGCCGGTCCCGACGATCGTCGAGCCGTGGTTCCCGGCGGCCCCGGTCCCGGCCGCGGGCGGCGTCGCCGTCGACATCGCGCCGAACTCGCGGTTCTCGGTCGTGATCGAGGACGCCGAGGTCCCGCTGGTCGGCCAGGCCCGCGTCAGCAACCTCCAGCCGACTACCGACACGTTCGCGCTCGCGCCGACGACGTCCGCGCCTGGCTTCTCCGTGCAACAGACACTGCGCACGCTGCGCCTCGGGGCGAACGAGACGGGGAGCGAGAGCGTCTGCCTGTTCCCGTCGGGCGGGCCGCTGCCCGCCCCGGGGACGCAGGAGACCGTGAGCTTCACCGCGACGAGCCTCGCCAATCCCGCGATCACGAGCACGTCCGATTTCACCTTCACCGTGCCGGCTCTGGCGGGCCTCAGCGTCACCGCCGACGTTCCGTCGGTGAGCCTGGCGCCCGGCGATGTCGGGCGGGTGACGGTCCAGTTCCTCGGCACGGGCAACGTGGCGACCACCGCGGCGCTCAGCGCTCAGGTGGACGCCGACGTGGCGATGACGGGCCTGCCCGGCAGCATCACAGTGAACCCCGGCGAGACGCTCGCCAGCGAGCTGCTCCTGACGCCGAAGCCCGGGGCGCCGCTGGGCCAGGCGCTCAACGTCACGGTCACCGCGAGCTTCGGTCCCGCCAGCATGCCGCAGAGCTCGGCGGAGACGGTGGCGGTGTTCGTCGTCGCACCGGAGGCGCTCGCCGCGTCGAAGGCGGGTGGCGCGGCGTCCTCGCTCGGCCGGCCAGACATCGCGCTCACCCTCACCGGCCTCGCCGGGGCGATCGACGCCCTCGTCGCGGGTTGCACCGCGGCGACGCGCGCGCAGATGCTCGCGTACCTGGACAATCTGATCGCGGAGATGAACGCGCCGTTTCTCGCGAACTACGCGGCATCTCTCGGCGCGGCGCGCTCGGCGATCGCAGCGGGCGACTGCGCGGGTGTGCCCGTAGCCCTCGGCGGCCTCAGCACGGTCCTCACCGATCTCGGCCGCACGCTGAGCTCGCCGGTCGCGTTCCCCTTTGACCTGTCGCTGGCTCCGAACACGGCTCTCGCGCTTCCCGGCCAGCCGGCGACGTTCAAGGTGATCCTCCGGAACAACTCGACGAGGACGAACACGTACGACCTCTCGGTGGGAGCGCTCCCCTCCGGCGTCACCGGTGGCCTGAGCGTGCCGTCCGTGACGCTGCCGCCCGGCGGCACCACCGCCGGCAGCGCCGCGCCCGTCCTGACGTTGACGGAGAGCGGCGCCAGCGTCGTCCCGGTCCAGTTCACCGTGACGGCATCCATCTCAGGCGTGAGCGGCAGCGGCCGCGCGGCCGCCGGCACGCTGACGGTCCAGGACGAATTCCTGGCGGTGACCTCGGTCGTCGCCACTCCGGCGTTCACGACCGCGGGCGGCTCGGTGGACGTGACCGCGCGCCTCGCGAACGTCGTGAATCAGGGCCGTGCGATCGCGGTCACGCTCCTCGTGAAGAACGGGGCGGGCGCCGTCGTGGCCGGGCCGTTCACGCAGAGCGCTCAGCTCTCGATCCAGAGCCTGACCACGTCGGTCGACTTCGGCCAGATCGGCACGCAGGGGCTCGCAAACGGGAGCTATGTCCTTGACGTCACCGTGACCGACCCAAGCACCGGACAGCCGCTGCCCGGTGGCGCGGGGACGGGCACGCTGGTCGTGGGGCTGCCCGTGACCGCCACGCTCTCGGTCAGCCCGTCCACACTCTCGCCCGGCAACGGCACGGTGACGACCACGCTCACCGTCAACGGCCCGGGCGCCATCGTCGGCGGCTCGCCGTTCTCGCTCCTCGGCAATGTTGCCACTCCGTCCATCGGCCAGGCGCTGGCCGTCAACGGCGACCTCGTCTACAGCTGCGACCAGGACGACATCGCGGCCGTGGACGTCGCCGATCCCGCGCATCCCGTCGTGAGCGGGACGGCGTCGTTCACATCGCTCGGCAACGGCCTGGTCCACTGCCGCATTTTGCAGGGCAAGCTCGTCGCGTTCACCGACACGAGCAGCACGCTGCTCGGCAACACCCCCGGCTTCCTCTACTTCGACCTGAGCAACCCGTCGCACCCGAGCTTCGTCAAGTCGACGCCGATCCAGAAACGCTTCTACAACGAGCCCGACTACATCGGGAACATCGCGTTCGTGCCCACGTCCGGCCTCTTCCTGTGCTGCGGACCGCAGTTCGGTGACCTGGTGGCCGTGGACCTCACCGACCTCGACAACCCGCGCGTGGTCGGCACGCTCGAGCAGAACCAGTTCGGGGTATTCGGCGGCATCCATCCGCTCTACAGCGCCACCGCCGTGAGCGCGGACACGCTCTACGTCACGGGGACGAGCGCGACGGGCAGCAATGCCGACTACAACAACGGGCTCGGACAGCTGCAGGTCATCGACGTGGCCAATCCCGCGGCGATGTCGATCGTCAGGACGGTCCCGGTTCCCGGCACGGTGCACCTGTTCAAGCCGCTGATCGTCGGGAATCTCGCGGTCGCGATCGGCAGCCAGGGCCTCACGCTGCCCTGCTGCCCGCCCGACGCCGAGATTGGCCCCGCGGTGATCGCGACCTTCGACATCAGCGACCCGCGCAACCCGGTGCTGCTCGGCACCGTGAGCACGGGGCTCGGCTTCGCCGAGGGCGGCGGCGGGCAGGCGATCGGCAACAACCTGTTCGTGTTCGCCGGCCTCAAGGACACGGCGAGCCCTGCCCACCTGGTCCTGCTCGAGGTCGACACGACGAATCCGCGCCAGCCGACCTTCCAGACGTTCCAGATCGCGACGGCGGTCCACCGGATGGTCGCTGTCGGGAACGTGCTCTACACGGTCGGCCCCAACGGGCTCACGACGTACTCGATCCCGGGGGTGAGCGGGACCCAGTACAGCGCCGCCGTGCAGATCGACAAGAACGCGAGCGTCGCCTATGACCCGGCGTCGTTCAGCGTGCCGCCGACCAGCATCACGCCGGGCGCGGGCTTCGACACGGTGACGTGGTTGCACCCCGGCACGGCGACGATCACGTGGCGCTCCAACGTCACCGGCATCGACCCGGGCGAGGTGCTGCCCGTGGCCGAGGGCGGCAGCGTCGCGTTCACGACAGCGCTGGGCTCGGGGACGATCCCGCTGCCCGAGGTGTCCGTTGCCAGCGAGCACATCATCAGCCTGGACCCAGCAGCGAGAACGGTCTCGCCCGGCCAGCTCGCGTCCTACACCGTCACCCTCACGAACCCGACGGCGGCGCCGGTCGCCTACGCGCTCGCGGTCGAGGGCGTGCCCGCGAGCTGGGTCACCCTCGCGACGCCCGTCACCGTGCCCGCATCCGAAACGGCGACGATCCTCCTCGGGCTCCGGTCCGACTTCGCCGCGATCGCCGGCGACTATGGCTTCGTCGTGGCCGCGTCCACGCCGGGCGGCGCGCTCGACTCGGTGCGCGGCACCTTGACGTTGCAGGGCACGGCGGACATCGGGACGCCGACGCCCATACCCGCGCGCGGCGTCTCCGTCGCGCTCGCGCCGACCGCTGGCACCGCGGGCCAGGGCACCGCGGCCATCTTCACCGTGCAAGTCACGAACGTCGGCAGCGCGGTAGACACGTTCGCGCTGTCGGCGACGCTGCCGTCCGGCGTGAGCGGCGTCTTCGACCAGCCCGGCGTCGAGGTGGAGCCCGGCCTCGGCAACTTCCGCCAGGTCACGCTGCGCGTGACGCCGGCGCCGGGCACGGCGCCGTCCACGCAACCGTTCACCGTGACCGCCGCGAGCGGCGGCGCCTCGGCACAGGCGACGGGCACCCTCACGATCGCGCGGAACGGCGTGACCGTCGGGCTCACGCCACCCAGCACGGCGCCCGGCGGCACGTTCCAGATGACCGTGAAGAACACCGGGCAGGTGCAGGACACCTTCGACCTGAGCGTGGGCGGGGCGGCCGCGATCGCCGCGACGCTCGGGACGGCTTCGGTGACCCTGGCGCCCAACACGTCGCAGGTGGTGCCCATCACCGTCGGCTCGGCGGGCTTCGCGGTGCCCGGTGCGCTCGACCTCACCGCAATTGCCCGGTCCCGAGCCAATACGGCGGTACAGGCCAGCGCGACCGCCGCGGTGACGGTCGGGGCGACGGCCGGTCTCAGCACGCAGTTCACCCCCGCGACCGTGAACCTCACCGCGCCCGGAGCGGCCGCGTTCCTGCTGGTCGTGAGGAACACCGGCAACACCGAGGACGCGTTCACCGGCGTCATCACGAGCACGAGCGGCCCGGTCACCGCAGCGCTCACCGACCCCACGGGTGCCGCGGTCCAAACCATTCCGACGTTCAGGCTGCCGGGGCTCGCGACCGGCGCAATCCCGCTGTCGGCGACGCTCACGGCGCCGGGGCAGGGCGTGGTCCAGGTCCGCGTCACCTCGCTCACGAACGGCGCCGTGACGTCGTCGTCCTTCGCCGTCGTCCAGACAGGTCCGGCCAATCACGTGCCCGCCGTCGACGCTGGCAACGACCAGACGGTGCGCGTGGGCGAGACGGTGCACCTCGCTCCCGCGCGCTTCACCGACGCGGATGCGCCCGACACGCACACCGCGACCATCGACTGGGGGGACGGTACCGCCCTCGCGACGGGCGCCGTCTCGGAGCAGTCGGGAGCGGGCAGTGTCTCCGGCACGCACCTCTACACCGCGTCGGGACCCTACACCGTCAAGGTCTGCGTCACCGACAACCACAGCGCCACCGGCTGCGGCACGTTCACGGCGACCGTCTCGGCGTCGTGCGTCCTCTGCACGGGCGAGCCGGTCGTCGTGAACACGCCGCTCCGCCTCGACGCGAGCAACCTGGCGCGCACCGCCGGCGTCCTGGCGCCGTTCGCCTCGTTCGACGGCCAGGTTATCACGATCGATCTCGGCCACCGTCCGCTCCACATCACGTCGACCGGGCGCATCTCCGTGACGGCGGGAGCCGGCCTCCAGCCCGCGAAGTTCCACCAGTCCGGACGCCACGGCACACCCGACCTTCACATCGTCTCGACCTGCGACCTGGAGGTCGACGAGTCCGCGCGCGGCACCGTCCCTGGCACGAAGCAGATCGTCCGCAGCTTGACCGGCGTGATCGAGACCAACGCGCAGGGCGGGAAGGCGGGCGATGTGACGCTCGCGTTCGACGGCGCCATCGCCATCGACGGCGGCGTGCAGTCCATCCAGGAGGAGCTGCCGGACGATCCGCGGGCGCTGCCCGGCGCGATCGCCATCGCGAGCGCGTGCGGCGACATCACCACCGGGCCGGCGTCGCTGATCATGGTCTGGGGCGACAAGGGCGCCAGCCCCGTCACGATCGAGCAGACCGAGGTCGGCGGCATCGACCTGCACGGCCTGGTCCTGAGCTACGCCAACCAGGTTCCGCGAGAGGCCGTGCGGCCGAGCATCAGCGTCGTCGCCGAGCAGGGCGACGTCGCCGTCGAGGGCGGCCATCTCGTCCTCGGGCAGTTCGCACTGGAAGGGACCCGCTATGATCTCCGGAGCGGCCTGCTCACGCTCTCGCGCGATCCGGCCGCCGTGGGGCGCATCGACATCCAGGCCTCGGGTGACGTGCGCGTGTCGAGCGACCTGAACGTACCGAAGGACAAGCGCACGAGCTTTGCGGCGGTCGCGACCGCGGTGACGTCCGGCCTGGCGCAAGGCGGCGCGATCCGGGTCCGCGCGCTCGGCGGCGGCATCGAGGCCCGCGATCGCGCGTTCCAGGCCGACGGCCGGGGCGACAACGACGCGGCGCTGATCGAGCTGGTGGCCGACGGCGACATCCGAATTGCCGCGCCCGCCGCCACGGACCCCGCGCACACGCCGGCGCTCACCGCCGCCGCGCAGACCGCCAACGGTGTCGGCCGCGGCGGGAGGGTGGTGCTGCAGTCGTGCCACGGCCAGGCGACCGTGGAGACGGGCGCGCAAGTGCTCGCGACGGGAACGTCCGCGCCGGGCGTGAACCAGATCACCGGCGCGCCCGTCTCCATCGCAGGCGTCGTGAATCCGCCGTCGACGGCCGGGCCGACGTGCGAGGCGCCACCCCCGCTGTTCTGAGCGGGGGCGCGCCGCGACGGTGTGGACTCACCCGCCGAGCGGCGACATCGCATACGCGGCCTCGATCAGCGCGACGGCGGCCGCGTTGTCCGCGAGGTTGGCGATCGGCGGCCGGCCGTCGCGCACCCGACGCAGCGTGTCCTGGGTGAACTCTGTGTAGAAGAACGTGTTGGTGAGCTTCATGGCCCGCGTGGTGCGCTGCCGGTCGTTGGTGACGATCTCGAGCGTCGAGTTGTCGCGCGCCGCGAAGTAGTGCCCCTCGGTGCGGATGCTGTAGTGCATGTCGAACACGGAGTTGGGCGCCGGGTAGAGGTAGCCGGTCTCCACCATGCAGCTGGCCCCGCCCCCCTGCATCAGCACGATCGCGTGGTCCTCGATGCCGAGGCCGGCCGCGCGGTTCGACATCATGGCGCCGGTCACCGTGAGGTCGGCGTTTTCCAGCAACACGCGGCAGAGATCGACGTGGTGGATGCCGAGGTTCAGGAGCGGCCCGCCGCCCGAGATGGCGCGGTCGATCACCCATTCCACCTTCTGCTGGTGGTAGCGATCGACCATGCCGCCGACGAACTTGAACGAGAGGTACTGGATCCGCTCGCCGGCCGCGACCTCGCGGATCGTCTCGATGAGCGGGCAGTAGCGCATCACGAGCGGCACCGCGGCGAAGACGCGGGCCATCGCGGCGCGGTGCGCGATGTCCTGCGCCTCGGCGGCATTCACGGCGCACGGCTTCTCCATCGCGAATGGAATGCGGCGCTCGATCAGGAACCGGGCTGCCTCGGCCATGTCGCGGTGCCGTCCGAGCGCGAAGGCGAAGTCGGGCCGGCGCGTCGCGCACATCTCCCGGTAGTCGGTGAAGACGGGGCAGCCGGCCCGGGCGGCGAGTGGCGCCGCGCGGGAGGCGTCGGGGTCGCTCACCCCGACGATCGTCGCGTCCTCCATCCCGAGCACCGGGTCGGCATAGAACGGCGTGTGCCAGTGCGAGACCCCGATCATGACGATGCGCATGACGTCCCTTCCCTCGTTTCCTGTATGCTCCTGGGGGACTCCACGGTCCATCTCACGCATTCTCGCAGCCAACCCGCGAAAGGGGGAACACGATGCCGTTCTACGAGAAGGGCAACGTCCGCATCCATTACGAAGAGGCCGGCTCCGGCTTCCCGCTGTTCGTCATCCCCGGCGGCGGCCAGAACTCGAGCATCAGCTTCATGGACCGGATGCCGTTCGACGCGACCGCAGAGTTCAAGGACGAGTACCGCTGCATCACCGCCGACCTGCGCAACGCGCCCGGCGGGCAGTCCACCGGGCCGCTCGAGATCGACCGGCCGTGGGACTCCTATGCGGACGACCACCTGGGCCTCATGGATCACCTGGGCATTCGACGGTTCATGGTGATCGGCTACTGCATCGGCGGCCCGTTCATCTGGAAGCTGATCGAGCGCGCGCCGGAGCGCGTCGTCGCCGCGGTCGTGTCGCAGCCCGTCGGGTTCCGTCGCGAGTCGAACCCCATGTACGCGAACAGCATGGAGACCTGGGGACCGGCCCTGGTCAAGCAGCGGCCCGACCTCACGATGGACATGATCGACAAGTTCCTGACCCGCATGTACGTCACCGACGCGGACTTCGTGTTCAGCGTGCCGCGCTCCGTCGTCGCGGGCTGCCAGGTGCCCGTGCTGATCATGCCGGACGAGACCCCGGCGCACCCCTACGAGCCCGCAATCGAGTCGGCCATGCTGGCCCCGAAGGCCGAGATGACCTTCTTCCCGTGGAAGGACACGAAGGAGAAGATCCCGCTCGCGGTCCGGCACGTCCGCACGTTCCTCAAGGCGAACCGACCCGCCTGATCCCGATGCCCGCGACGCCGTACGTCCGCCCTACGGTGTGGGTCCCGCCCGCCGTCTCGGCGGTCCTCCAGGCGCAGCCGCCCCTGGCGCCGTCGATCCCGCCCGTCCATGTCGTCGACCTGATGACGGAGGCGGGATCGGCGGCGTTCGGCGCGCGGTGGCGAGTGAAGGAGGCGAAGCTCATAGAGTGTCCCGCGCTGACCAACTCGCTGCCAGAGTTCAAGACGACCTACGACGTCGAGCCGCATGCCGAGCTCCTCGGCTTCGACGATTCGGAGTGGCCAGTGGTTCCCCCCGCCGACCTCGGTGTCCGGCGCGGCGGCGGCCTGGTGTCGTTCATGTGGTTCCGCACCAGCCTGACGATCCCGGCGAGCGTCGCAGGCTTCGAGCCCGCCGGCGCCAAGGCGGTGTTCCGCGTCAACGTCGACGACTACGCGGAGGTCTGGATCAACGGCGCGATGCCGCGCACCCCGGGCCGGCCGAGCCCGGGAGCGATCCAGGGCTTCAACATGCCGAACCGCGTCGTGCTGGTCGACAGCGCCGTGTCCCCCGGCGACCGGTTCGAGATCGCCGTGTTCGCCATCAACGGACCGATCTCGGCAGCGCCGGGCAACTTCCTCTTCATCCGCGAGGCGAAGGTCGAGTTCTTCCGGTGACCGGCCGGGCCGGCATCGCCCGCTGAGGAGCATCTATGCCGTTCCGATGGGGCATCGATAGCAGGGCGAAGCATCCCGGCGTCAAGATCGCGCCGGCGATGGCCGCTGTCGAGATGATAGAGGCCGGCGCTGATGCACGCCTTGGCTCTGGACTTGCGGATGTCGACCACCGGCCCGCCTGGGGCGACTGAAGACGACATCTACAAGCTGCGGCTTGCCCTTGGCGTGGACGAGGCGCGGCTTCTCACGATGCTCGATGAGCTCTCCGAGTTCGCCATCGAGGGGCCGGACCGCCCGCGCAACTCCGCCCGTCTCCCCTACGCAGTGCCGCGCCCGGAAAGCTCTATTTCATCCAGAGCGCGCCGTCGCTCCGCAACAGAAGGGTCGTACCGTCGGAGGCGGTCGCCACTCCTTTGAACGTGCCGGACGGGACCGTGGGCATCTCCCACCCCCCCGTTGTGGCGGTCAACTTGTAGACCAGCCCGGCCGAGTTCACGCCCCACACGTTCGACGCGCTTCCGGCCGAAATCCAACGGAGCGAGCCTGCGGACGGCGTCCACCCGGAGCCATTCCAGCGCCGGATCGAGTCGTCCGGCTTGAGCGCCCACACCGTGCGTCCGCCGCGACGGACACGGACGCGAACGACTCGGGCATCTGGATGAAGCCCGTCCCGGTCCACTTGTAGATGTTTCCTCCCGCGTTCACGCCCCACACGTTGGAGGCATTGCCCACCGAGATCTGCTTCAGCTCGCCGGGGACGGGCGTCCACTCCTCTGTCGTGCGCATGCGGAAGATCGCATGGTCCGCGGCGACGGCCCAGCGCGCGCCGTCATTGCCATACGCGACCTGCGCCGGCGCGACACGGTACACCCAGGCACCATCGTGGGCCCAGCTTATTCCGGTCCACACCCAAGGACGACCGGACACGATGCCGCCGTAGCTGTTGAGGGAGCCGATGGTGGCGCTCGTGAATGTCATCCGGGGTCGCGAGATGCACCCAAGCGACGACGGGAAGGGCGCTGGCGGCGCTCTCCGGGCCTTTCCCAATGGCGTTGTATGCACTGACGCCGCAGTTGTACAACGTCCCGTTTGTGAGGTGGGTCATGGCCGAGGAGTATCTGACACCTCCGGCCCCGTCACTGTGGCTGTCGCGGGGGTTTAGTGCCGACACGCATGTGATGCTATAGCTGGTGATCGCCGAGCCACCGTCGCTCGCGGGTGCGCTCCAATTGAACATGATCAATCCGTTCCCCGGCGTCGCCGTCACTCCGGTGGGCGGCCCTGGTACGGTCTGGGCGATCACCGGAGCGGCAAGACAGCCCACGAGGAGGAGCACGATGGCCATCGCCAACACGGACCTAGTGGCTGCGAGTGCACTGGGTGCGGTCGAGTTCATGGTCTCTCCTCCTTGAGCCGAATGGGGATAGTTGGCGCCGTGCTCGTGAAGCTCGAGCACA
>Ga0066903_100002646_pt1 | contig 14176 bp, 14 predicted proteins | sample PanSoiMetaGPlot1_FD_67491 | JGI IMG/M metagenome (GOLD analysis project Ga0066903, IMG submission 67491) | Tropical forest soil microbial communities from Panama analyzed to predict greenhouse gas emissions - Panama Soil - Plot 1 (version 2) | ecosystem: Environmental > Terrestrial > Soil >...
GTGGACTCTGTTTCGGGCGCATTACGTGTTTGGCGACCGCAATGCTAACCGGCGGAGTCTCCCCAATTTAGATCAATTGAATTCCCGGACAGCCTCACGCAAAGCCGTGGGCATGGCACCTGGAAAGGCTCTGGCTACCTAACAGTCAGCAACCACCACGTTCGGGACTATTTCTTCGCCGTCGGCGCTGGTGCCTTCGCCAGGAACGCAATCGCCTTTTCGTGTGCCGCCTTGCGGGTGGCGTCGTCGGGGAAGCCGAACGCGAAGCACGACCTGTCGACGCGCTGACCGGTCTCATTCAACTTCTCGATGAAGCCGAAGTCCTTGAGTGCCTGTTTGTGCATGATGAGTTGACAGGCAATCGAGACGTCGGACACCAGGACCAGGTACTCGCGCATGCCCTCGTCCGACCGCCAGAATTGCTGGACGCGCGTCTTGTCCGTCTGCCCCGCGACCATGTCCGGAAGGAAGTCGGTCTCGCCGGCCTCCGCGAGGTAGGGCCAGTTCGCGGCACGCACATGGATCGGGAGCGATTTCTCCCGGCAGATCATCCGGATGAACGGCAGGCAGAAGCTCATGTCGCCCTTCGCGCTGCGCAAACCGCCGTCCCACCGGAGGCCTTGTTCGATGGCCCGCGGGTTCTTCAAGTTGACAAGCGTCGCGACAAGGAGCCGGTTCTTCGGCCCATCCAGCGTGAGGTTGCCGGCCTGGTACTCGCCCTTGTCCGCTGCTTCGGCCGACCACGGCCCGCGCTTGTGGTAGTGCAGATGACAGATGGACCCAAACACCTCCATCTCCGGATCCACCGGGAGCCCGTTCGCTGCGACCTCCGAATTGATGCTGGTCGCCCCGGAGTAACTGCCCAGGTAGACCCCGAAGGCCGCCTCGCCGATGGAATAACAGCTAATGAACGATCGCATGAGCCGGCCGCCCTGCCCGGTGATCCGCGGGGTGATGATGGCGCGGATTCGGGCCAGTTCGGCGGGATACAACGCGGCCGCCGCCTTCGGGTCCGCCTCGAGCTGGTCGAGCGTCTCGGCGGCGCCGGACACAGTGAGCACTTCGGTCAGCAGTTCGCGGCTGTACCGGTCGTCGCCGACGACCTTCGCCCAGCGCAGCCAGACCGGGTGGTCGAACTTCGCCTTGCGGTCCTTGTCGGCCGCGAACGCCTTCAGGAACCGGTCCAAGTCGTCCTTGCGAATCTCGGCCAGGACGCGCTTGCAGCGATGGACGCCTTCGAGCGATGTGCCTTTCAAGCCGGCGTCGAGCGCCGTCACTGCTTTCGCGCCAAGGGCCCGCAGAGCCTTGGCCGCTGCCTCGCGTTCCTGGTAGCTCGAGCTGTTCAGCCGGTTTACCAGCTCTTCGGCCCCCGGTTCTTTCCGGTCTGGAGTGTCGCCGCGGAGGTTGGTGACTGGCACGCCGAAGCCGGTCACCGCCAGGCCCGCGACCAGCAGCAACCGTGTTGCAAATTGCATTGCCTACCCTCGATCTTGGTCCCAGCGTAGTCGCTTTCTCGGCTGGACACAATCGTCGCGCCTGCCGGCGGGCGCGAAATGTTCCGTGGCGAAAGGATTCTCGCTGTCTGATACCTGCACCATCGCGGTGACCCGCAGAATCGCCGCGACCGGCGCCCGAATCGAGTCGCTTCGCGAATCCAAAAACTCCTCGCTTGGAACTGCGACCGTCGCGCGGCATAATGCCATCGCACCCACCACATCTCCAGCGTTGACGGTCAACTATGGACGGCCAAGACGCATCCCGATCGGATTTGGGGAACAAAATCGCCCGGCTGATGGAAGAGCGCGGCTGGAACCAGGAAGACTTCGCGCGCATCGCCAATCTGAACCGGCACACGGTCCGCGAAATTGTCAAGAACGGCGGCGGCCGCCGGCTGCGAAACGCGACCGTCAGCCAGTGCGCCGAGGCACTCGGCCTGCAGGTGAACGAGCTGCGCGACCTGCCGCTGGAGCGCCTGCTCCCGCGGATGCACGGCAAGCGGCTGTCTGAGGAAGAGGGGGGCCTCCGGCGCCTCCTCGAACGGGCCAAGACGTCAGAGTTCGTCGCCTGGCTGGACGCGAACAAGGACCGGGCCTCGCAGATCACCCCCGACGAGGCCGACGAACTCTTGATGATGGAAGGGCCGCACGGCGTGATCACCCGGATGGGCGTGGAGCACGCAATCGAGCTGATCGAGCGCAAACGCCGGCTGATGCGCCGAGTCGCCTTGATTGCGTCAACCGAACAACTCGACATGCTCGAGCAGTTCGTCGGGTTGCTGTTCGAGAAGGTGCAGCTGCCGCGCGCTTAGTGGCGAATTGCACGTGATCTGAGGCGATGGCACCAACCCGAAGCGTAAGCGACGGCGCGCCCGAGCCCTCGCTAACGCTTCGGGTTGGTAAGAAACTCGGCCTAAGAACCCCTAATCCTGGCGGACTTGCACGACCGTCGGCCCGGCTCCACGCACGTGCGAAAGCCGTTCGGTCGACGTGACCTCTGCGGTTCGCACGCCGACGCGGTAGTCTCCGAAGAACCCGCGAAAGCAAAACCGCCCTTTGGGGTCCGTGACGCCGCTGGCGCGGCTGTGCCAGACGCTCGCGATCAACTTGTGCAAGAAGCGAAACGCGGGCTTGGGCGCGAAGTCGGTTCGGAGCAGACCGCCGCCATCCACGCCCGGTTCCCCGTCCCAGAATCCGGACCAGATGATCGCGCCGACGGCGGGATGGGCGAAGCAGAGCGTGTACAGCGCGGCCACGCGGTCGGCGGCGTCGCGCTCTGGCAAAGATTCAACCCCGATGGACCGTCCGCGGACCTGCACTTCGAGCGGCAACCCGGCAGGTGCCAGTCGATCCAGCTCGCGCGCGAATTGGCCGAGGTGGACTCTTTCCGGAACATCAACCAAGGTTACGCCCAGATCGGTTGGTGCGCCCGCGGGTCGAAGGTGATTGAACGCTTCCGCAAGCCGATCGGCACAGCGCTGCCGGTCGGTCTCGACGACGCCCGACAAATCGGGCGGCACACAGCCGAAGACGAACGCGTGCGACTCCTGCTCTGCCCAAACCGCGATCCCGGCGCACGGCCGGCTCACTGCGTCCATGACCTGAAAGCAAGCTTCGCCCTGTCGGTGCTCCCCGATTTGTCGCTGCGTGTGGGTCACGACGTGCCGATCCAGATCCACCCGTCCTCTTCCTTGACCGGATAAAGCGGAAGCGATTTCACTTGCGCAGCCAGGTCGGCGGGGAAGACGTCGCGCGGATAGCGGTTGATGCCGGTCCGCAGGTCGTAGAGGTAGTGGTGAAGCGGGCAGTCGATCGCGCCCATGTAAACGCGACCGCCGGACAGATCCTCCCCGCGATGGGGGCAAATGGCCGACGTCGCGGAAACGGTGCCGTCTTCGAGCCGGGCAAGAAGAACCGGCCGCCCGTTAACGAAGACCTTGGCCAGTTGGCTGTTCGCCAGATCGGCGATGGGTAACACTCGGTGCCACATAGGTCCTCTAGGTCCCATAGGACCTAGAGGACCTATAGGAAACTACCCATGATCCGCCGTCATGAACGGCCCCACATATGGCGACGCGCCCGGCTTCCCTCGACGGAAGTGGCCGGACGGCCCTTCGCCCAGGAACTCCGAGAACCACGCCTCGTGCTCGATCTCCTCATTCAGGATTGCGGCGGCAATCGCGTAGGTGCGCGGGTCCTTGCCGTGGGTGAACTGGCAGAGATCCGTGTAGCACCGGATCGCGCAGCGCTCCGCCTCGACCAGCACGGTCAGCAGATCCTTGAGGGATGAGCCGGTCGGGGATTTGCCCCCCTTGAGGCTGTCGGGCAGATACGCGTCCGGGCAGCCCGCGACATCGGCGAACCCGCGGATGTCGCGTGGCAGCTCTCCCCCCAATTCATAGATCCGCGGGACCAGTGCTTCAAAGTGATTGCGGTCCTCGATGCGGGCGTCCTCGATGATCTCCTTCAGACCCTCACCCTCCATACCAATGGCGGCCACGCGCAGGATGGTGTAGTAGTAGAAGGTCGTGAACTCGGCCCCCGCGGCCGCGATCAACTTCTTGTGCAGTTCCTCCAGGTTGATCCCGGACTTCACGACCATTTCTTTGGCCACTTTCCCCATGGCGGACTCTCCTCAGGTGAATGTCGGGCTGGTACGGACGCCAAACGACGTCCTCCGCGGGCTGCGATTTTACGCGGGCCAAGAGCGGCACGCCAGAAGCAATTACGGGCTCAGTCGACGGTCATCCGGACGACTTCGATACGGACCCAGAGGGGGTCGAGTTCGTGCCGCAGTCCTTTGCCCAGGTGGTTGTCCTGGTAACGGCCCTTCTCGTCGTTGAAGCCGACGAAGAGTTTCTCCTTGTCGCGACTGACCTTGATCTCCAACGGCTTCCCCGCGCGCTGACATCTCACCGGGTCCGCCGACTCCGTTTTGAAGATCAATGCGTACGCATGTTCCATTTTCTCGGAGAGAGCGCACCTGGGCGGGGCAGCGCTGTCGTGATGATCGAACACGCCTTCGGGCCCATTGGTTGCTTGGCCCGGATGCTCTCCGTCCCCGCGATCAATGCTGCCACCGGCCCAGATGCGGATGACGTCCCCCTTGCGCACGCCTCCTTTAACGTCGAGCGCCACCTCGACCCATTCGCCCTTGCGGACAACGGTTTCCAGGAAATCCTGCGGTACGTAATGCGTGAGCTGCCGGCTCTCGACGTCGGCCGCTTGAGATGAACCACAGAGGCACAGAGGACACAGAGAAAGCACCAAGAAGAGTGAAAACATCAAGAGTTGAATCAACCCGAAGGTGGTTCGGCTCATTGGTTTTTCTCTGTGTTCTCTGTGCCTCTGTGGTTCAAAAAATCTCCCCAACCGCTTTCCCCGTCTCGACGATCTTGAGCGGCCGGCCGACGTTGCTTTGGTTCTCGAACCGCGGATCGATGCCGAGCGCCTTGCAGAACGTGCAGAAGAGATCTGGCACCGTGACCGGGCGTTCGACGACTTCAATTCCCTCCTTGTCCGTCGCGCCGACGACGCGTCCCCCGCGGACGCCCGCCCCGGCCAGGGCGACGTTGAACGCCTGCGGGTAGTGGTCGCGGCCCGCGGTCAGGTTGACCCGCGGGGTCCGGCCGAATTCGCCCATCCAGATCACGAGAGTCTTGTCGAGCAACCCGCGGGCCTTGAGATCGGTCAAGAGCGCCGCGGTCCCCTGATCGACCGGCGGAATGAGCTTCTTCAATGTCGGCAGCTCGTTGCCATGCGTGTCCCAGCCGCTCGACTGCACTTCCACGAACGTGACGCCCGCCTCGATCAGCCGCCGGGCCATGAGGCAACCCTGGCCGTACGCCGACCGGCCATAGATGTCGCGCGTCCGCTCTGATTCTTGCGCCAGGTCGAACGCCCGCGTTCGTGGGCTGAGCGCCATCTGCGCGGTCTGGTTGTAAAGCGTCTGGTGGTCCTTCACGAGCGGCGCGGCGCCGCTCCGGGCGAGCGGGGCTTCGAGGTCTTTCATCAACTCGAGCCGGCGCTGCAGCCGGGCGCTTGCTACCGGCAACGTCAGGTTGTCCGGCGGCTTCTGCGGATCGGTGACGACAAACGGGGCGTGCCGGACGCCGAGGAAGCTAGGCCCGACACTCGTCCCGGAGATGCTGACAAAGTTCGGCAGGTCGAAATCGGCATCGCCAAGCTGCTGCGCGACGAGCGACCCGAACCCCGGATGCACAATCCCGCCCGACGGGGGATAACTCGTGTGGAGCAGGTAGGTCGCCCGCCCGTGGTTCCCCTCCTTGCTGGTCATGGAGCGGATGACGGCCATGTCGTTCATGACCCTGGCCATTCGCGACCAGTGCTCGGCGATCTGCAGCCCGGCGACGTCAGTCGAGATCGCTTTCGTCGGCCCCTGCGTGTCGGCGCCCGGTTTGGGATCAAATGACTCGAACTGACTCGGCCCGCCGGCCATCCAGAGGAGGATGCAGGCGCGGTTCTGCTTCTTCAGCTCCGCGGCCCGCCCGGCGAGCACATTGGAGAGCCCGAGCCCGGCGGCGCCAGCCAGTTGCAGGAAGCCACGGCGACTGACGACGCCGTCGGCGGAGACGCGGACGTGGACATGGGTAGGGAGGGACATCGGATTCGCCCGAGGCGGGGGAGGGAGGGCTTTGCAGCACGATTGTACCCTGCCACGGTTCGCGATGCCATTCTTCGCCATTCAAGGTGTCGGTCGGACCAGCAGATTGACCTGGAGGCCGGACACGCCGGCAATGTGCTGAAAGTCGCCGTCGAATGTGATCAACTCCGCGCCGTGGTGAATGGCGATCGCGGCAATGAGCAGGTCGAGCGCGGCCACGTTGAAGCCCTTTCGCCGGCAAGCCTGCCCCAGGTGGGTCGCCTGGATCCACAAGTCGGCCGGGGTGGTCAGTGTCGGTAATGTCTGAAATCGGCGTCCGATCTGAATCGCTTCCGCGGCACTGGCATTCCGGAGGACTTCGAACGTGACCGGCTCAGCGAGGTGGGCATCCGGGTCCAGCACGAACGGGGCGATGAATTGCTTGACGGCCAAGGACGAGCGGACGCGGGTGAAATCGACCCAAAGGCTTGTGTCGATTAGGGTGGGCATTAAGACCTCCAGGCCCGGGCGACCCGCTCGGCGGCCTCCCGGTCAGCCTGCTGCCCCTCCTCGAAGCCCTTCAATTCAACGCCCCATTTGCCGGACAGGACATCCCGCACGAACTTCTCGCGGCGCTTCATCTGCAGCGCATCGGCGACGAGCTTGCGGATTGCCGGGCCTTTCTTACGTTCGCCGGTGACTTGGCGGATTTCGCGGAGCTCGGATTCGGATAATTCGACTGTGATTTTCATACTCTTATGGTACCGGAGTCGGATTCTCCAGTCAAGGCGATCCGAAATGAACCGCTCATCGGGCCGTGGCGGGGCGCCTCACACGCGGGGGGAACCTCCATGTTCACTCTGGGCAGCGTGGGAACGAGAACGTCTTACCTCAGCCATTGTTCTGCAATCTTCTCAACCCATTCCCTAAGTGTGCCTGCACCAGGTCGGGTGTGCAACGTGTACATTGTGCATTGACCGAAAGGTATCAGATCCTCGTAATCGTGGTCCGGTGCAAAGAAGAGCAATTCCCCGCTCTCTCGGCCGCACAGCACGCAGTTCCCGTTTGCTTCCCAAGCGGCCGGGTAGTGAGCGGTCACCTCGATTGGGATGCCGCCGCATGACTCGAACGCCCACTTGTAGTCGGTTAGGAAGGACGCGTCATTTGCAACTTCGGCGGCGGTCAGGGCTTGATTGTGGTTAAGCAGTCAGTTGTCGGACGGCTCGGCAAACCGTTCAACAATGCCGCCAAAACATCCCAACAGCATCCGGTGATCTGGTGCAGCCGCCTCCGGCACAATCGCCGGAACTGCGGGTGAAAGCCACGCTCTGATTCCGTGCTCCGCATCTCCCCAAGCGAACAGCACGTGCGGGCCGCCGGACAAGATGACTTCGGTCCGCCTTGCCCGACGAAGCAGTTCCGTCAATCGAGGGAACGTGGAATGGAACTCCCGGCTCGGACGAAACTCAGCCCGAGGCGCGCGAACCATCGCCTCGCCGGGCGAGGGGATGAGCCACGGCTCCGCCTCTGTAACCCGTTGCCAATCGTTCATCGCCCCAGTCGTGCGGTTTGTTTACTTCTTGATCAAAAACTCCGTCGAATTGACCAGCGCCCACAGCACGTCCTCGAGCGCCTCCTTTCGCTCGCCGACCTTGGCGATGTACTTGGCACACGTTGATTGCTCCTCCGCGGTCGGCTTGCGCGCCAGGACGCGTTCGTACATCGCCGACACGATCTGCTCGTCGGTCTTCCCTTGCGCCAGAAGATCCGCCAGCAGCGTCTTGCCTTGCGCGGACGTGTAGGCGTGGACCAGGGCGCTGTTCATCATGAGCAGTGCTTGCGGGATGCTGCCGTGCACCTCGTCCGCGGGCGTGGACGGGTTCTCCTTGAACGCCTGGTAGACCATGTGTCTCAGGCCCGTGTGTCGTTGCACCGCGGGGCCGCTGCCGGGAGCTGGGGCCGGGATGTTCTTGTCGTTCTCGTCGAACCCGAGTGCCTTCTGCATCGCCTCGAACACTTGCTCCGCCCGCAGGCGCACCGGGCAGACGGCCGGAGTCGGGTCGTCCACCAGTGCCGCCTGGGAACGCCGCTGGTACGCCTGCGTCAGCGTGATTGTCCGGAAGAGCCAGCGCACGTCGTAGCCGCTCGCGATCCATTCCTTCTCCAGGAGGTCCAGCACCGGCCGGTGCCGCGGCTCGGACTCGGTGCCGAGATCCGTCACCGTCGAATAGAAGCCCCAGCCCATCAGCGTCGTCCAGACGCGATTGACGTAGCACTTCGCGAACCACGGGTTCTTCGGGCTGGTGAGCAGGCTGGCGAGCGCTTTGCGGCGCTCCGCGTCGTCGGCTTCGATCGGGACACTCTCGCCGGTCAGGAAGCGCGGACGCATGGCGATCAGGCGGCCGGGGTCCTTCTTGTCGGTCATCTGGTACTGACCGTCGGCGCGGCTTTCGATTGCGTACGGCGTTCCGCGGCCGTCGACGTCCTTGTGCTGGATCAATTTCGCCCGGCCGAAGAACGCGGCGAACTCGTGGAACTGCTCGCGCTTCCACGGCTCGAGCTTGGCATCGTGGCACTCGGCACACTGGATCTGCACGCCAAGGAAGACGCGGCTCGTTGTCGCCGCGATCTCCACCGGGTTGCCGTAAAGGGCCGTCAGGTAGTTGACCGGTGCGACCTCGTCGTTGATGCCGCTGGCGGTGACGAGTGTGGAGACGACCTCGTCCCACCGCCGATTCGTGCGGAGCTGAGTGGCCCACCAGTCGTCGAACAGCTTCCAGCGGAGGTAGTTGGCGCTCGCAGGTGTGTGATAAGTGAGCGCGTCGCGCCAGTAGCGGCCCCAGTTAACGGCGTAAGCCTCGCTCTTGAGCAGTTCATCCACGACCTTGGCCCGCTTGTCCTTCGCCGGATCGGCCGCGAACTGGCGCAATGCGCCCGGCTCGGGGAGCTTGCCGGTGAGGTCCAGAGTGACGCGACGCAGGAACGTCGGGTCGTCGGCGAGATCGGGCAGGCGCACGTGCGCCGGCAGCCCTCGGGCGAGCGCCGCATCGACCTTCGCGGCGGTGTCGCTTTCCGACGGCGGTGCGGCCGCGAGCGGCGCTGCCAGGATCAGCGACAAGGCGAATGGCCACAGGGGCGGGAGGGAGGGTGTGACAGCCCCCATCGTCCAATCCTCGGGAAAGGGCGCGCAGGGAATGAGCGGCGCTTGGGCGGGATGAGTCGAGAGTAATGGAACCGCGGGGAGCGGTCAACAAAAAAGGGCGACAGCGCTCGGTCGCGACAGGGCAGAATACATGGTTCAGTCAGGTAATACCTCACGGATGCGCAAGTCGCCCGTGATCCCGACGGCCAATCCGTTGAAGTCGTTACCAGCGCCAGGAGTGAGCGGAAGAACCGTATTGCCGATTCTAAACGAACCAATCCGCTGCGCGACGAACCCGAAGTGGTCGGCGGACACGCCGGTCGTCCCCATCGCGGTCCCCCTGATGACGATGCTGGTAATGCGGGAGACGATGTCCGGATCATCGTTGACCGACAGACCGCTCAGGATCCGGTCATCGTCGTCGCCGAAGTGGTCATTGCCCCCCGGCGAAGCGCCCGCGACGAGGCTGCTCGCGATCCAGTCGCCGACGACCACCGGGCCAATCTGGGCGTCGGCGTTGATGGCCTCCGGTGCGCCAAACCAGTCATAACCCGCCAGGATGTCGGACATCTCGACCCGGCCGCCCACGGTGAGACTCTGGATTGACAAGCTGGCGGTTATGACGACATGCTTGCCGGAGTTGCCGACCAGACTTCCCTTGACCACGATCGGACCGATTTCGTCCACGTGTACCGAACCGCTGTCAACGACCGGGCCGCCCCCGCTCGCGGTGCCGGCGATGATTGACCCACCGACGAAGAGACTGTCGATGCGCTCGGCAGCCAGCAAGCCCGAAGAGACGCCAACGGCGGCCGAAGACGCGCTGCCCCCTCGAATGTCTCCTTCGATCCGGATCGGTCCAATCCGATGTTCCGCCGTGATGACCCCGCTGAAAGGGCTCGGGGCACCAACGATGGAGCCACCGATGGTGACCCCTGCCATCGAGCCTGCCGCGACGATTGAGCCAGACCCGACACCGTCGCCGGCGGCAAGGTCGCCGCCGATCGCGACCCGGCCGATGTCGCCGGAGATTGTGCCGCTGAAGCCCCCAGCGCCACCCCGGAGTGAGCCGCCGATGGTCAGGCCCGACAACCGACCGCCGACCTTGATTTCGCCGGAATCGTCCCCCTGTCCACCAAGGAGATCGTGGCCGATCCTCACCGGTCCAAGATTGCCAACGACCGCGACCTGCCCGTGCAAATCTTGATCAAACGTCGAGTACGAGCCCAGGCCTCCGATCAGCGAGCCGACGATGGTGAGCTTCGCGAGATCACCGGCGACCATGATCTTTCCTGCCTCGGCTCCGGTGTCGCCGCGCAAGTCGCCACCGATTCGCACCGGCCCCAAATTGCCGCCACTGAAGAGGACGCCGCTCTGAGCTCCCGTGCCGCCCACGAGCGACCCGCCGATGGTGACGCTCGCCACCAAGACCGAGGAGCCAACTCGTCCCGACGCCGGTCCGTCGCCGACGATGCTGCCGCCAATCACAACCGGCCCGATCGGCCCCGTGCAATTGATGAGCCCACTGAACGAGCCCGGGCCGCCCAGGAGCGAGCCGCCGATGGTGACGGACCCAATCCGGGCAGCGTCGAACCCGATGCCATTGATGAACGCTCCGCAGATGTCGCCGGCGACCTTGAGCGATCCGAGTGCCCCCGACAGATTGCTGACGAGATTGCCGCCGGCCTCCTGGGTCGCCAGGCCGAACTGCCCAATCGATTGCACGGTCAAGCCCCGAACCGCGACCGGGCCGGCGGTGAGGGGGCTTCCGGCGTCGATCCGGCCGAGATCGCCGCGAATGCGGATGAGCCCCAGGTTGAGGTCGCTGCCGCCGTTCGAGTTCGACGCGTCGATGTAGCCGACGTTCGCCAGGCCGTCGCCGCCCGCGTCGGTGCGCCTGGCGGTCACGGTGAGGTCCGTGCCCGCGAACACGGCGGCGTTGGCGCTGAAGTCGATGGCCTGCAGTTGCGGGTGAATGGACGGGCCTGCGGGGCCGAAGTGGAGGATCGCGCTGAGGTCCGCCTTGGTCCCCTTCGAGGTAGTGACGGTTACCAGGTCCCCGTCGGTGTCCGTGTACGTGAACACGGCGGCGGGGGTGAATCGCGATTCGAGAACTTCGAGACGCATGTCAGCATCCGCGAATGTGGGAGAGGCGAAAAGAAGCACGTTTCGCTGCCGGCTGTAACTACCTGCCGGCGTTGCCCCTGGCCGGGCCCGCCGAGGTCGGTGGGATTGCGCTCGCGATCGTGGGTTGCGATTTGGGCGACGCGGCGCCCGGAGTCGTCGGCACGCTCTTGCCCTCGCGGTCGCCGCCGCAACCCGCGGCCGCGAAAATGAGCAGCAATCCGGCCGACGTGGCAATGAACGCATGACGCATGGGAGCGCTCTCCGGTCAGTTGCATAACAGAGACTGGTCTCTCGTGCCGCCGTCCCGGTAGCCGGCCATCTCTTGAAGGACCAGCCACGCTGCCCCGGCGCCGCGCACCGGCGGGCCGGTCGCGAGGACGTCGACTGAGTTCAGAACCGGGGGTACAAGTCGGCGCAAGCCGCGAACCGACCCGTCCGCAAACGCGAACGAGATGACGTTCTCGTGCCGGCTGTTGAACGTGTAGGTGTTGACGGGATGGGAGCTGCCGTCGCCCATGCCGGCGGAAGTCGAAGCGCAACCGGCGCCGATCCAGGCCGCCGAGTACTGCCTCGGCCCGGCGGCGGGGGTGAAGAGCATCTCGCCGAAAAGCAGGGTGTTGGAGCAGCCGTCCGGGACGGCGGCAAGCCGGTTCTCGCTCCGACTGGTGAAGAGGCCGACGTAGGTACTCCAGGTGGACGACCCGCCCGTGACCGGCTCGCCCGTGCCGCCCACGCCGATGTAGTTGCTGCGACCTAACCCATTCCAGTACGGATCGGATGTCGGGGACCAGAGTCCACCGGAGTTCGGCACCGACCCGGTGCCCCAGGACTCCGTCCACGCCGCGAAGCACGTGAAGATGAGCGCCCCGCCGTCGTACGGGTTGTCGGCGGGACAAATGAATGTCTTGATTCGCGCTTGGGCCGCGGCGCGTGCCCCGGGGAACTGCCACCACACGCTAAACGGACCGGGGTCGCGCGGGTTCCACCAATTCGTGGGCGTGTCGAACTGGCGAAAGACATTCTCGTGCTCCAGATAGGGCAAGAGGTACGCCAGCGCGCTGTAGTAGGGACCTGGGCTGTGCGGGGACCCATAGGTCGGACTAATGGGGCCGCGATCCCCAAGAATTCCCGGCGGGAGTTGATCATGGGCGCTGTCGTAATTGTGACTCGCCAGCGCGATCTGCTTGAGGTTGTTGGCGCACTGGATTCGCGCAGCCGCCGCCCGCACCTTTTGCACCGCCGGCAGCAACAGGCCGATCAGAATGGCGATGATGGCAATGACGACGAGAAGCTCGATGAGTGTGAACGCAATGCGGCGGAACATGATTGGTGCCTCCAGGGCCGGGCCCGGTCTGCCAATAAGGAGAAGCCTGCGCCATTGCCCCTGGGATGACAGGTCGGCGGTGCTTTTTGCCGGGCCGCCGGCGCGACGTTCGCTCCTAGAAATCGCCGACGACCTCGCCGCGGTCGCGGGTCAGGAGTTGTAGCACGACGTCCAGCTTGACCGTGGCCTTGAGGAATCGCACCGACCCGTCGGCCATCAGGATCATCGCCCCGCCCGGGTGGAAGGCGTAGATCTCCTTGTCATTGATGCAGTTGACGGCCACCGGCCCGAGCGCGGGGACCTGACTCGTGGGGTCGCACCCACCGATCTGGAGCCGGCTGTCCGGGTCGGCCCACGGGCCGGCCGTCCAGGCGCCGCTCACCTCTCGACCCATGAAGAACCGCCGATTCCGGCCGGCACACTCGGCCAGGATCATGGTGTTCGACGTCCCGTCCGTGATCGACGCGAAGGTGCGGCGCACGTCCGGCTTCGGGGGATTGGTCGTTAGGTCGGTGTGGCCAAGTACGCCGATGAACTGCGGGTCCCCCTGCTGGACGAACGCCGTCTGTTCGGCGCCCACGTACGGGTTCGGCCAGAGGCGCTCGCACGCGGCCACGTAGTCCAGGCAGGCGCGGGTGTCGTTACGGCCGGTCTGCGGGGCGGACGGGCAGAGGAAGACGGGCACCTTCTGCCGGATCGGGCCCGGCGGGCTGGCCGCGTCGTTGGTCGCCGCATCATCCCAGTTCCAGTCGAACCGATACTGCTTGAACAGGTTGTCCTGTTCGATGAACGGCAGGATCTTGGCCGTCCAGGAGTGGGTCACGGCCCGGGTCGTGCCGGGGGCGAACTTTTTTTCCACAGCCGGCGGAAACTCGCTCATGGCGTCATGATGGTTGTGCAACCCGAGGCCCAGTTGCTTGAGGTTGTTGCTGCAGCGCATCCGGTTCGCCGCCTCGCGAACCTTCTGTACCGCCGGCAGCAACAGGCCAATGAGAATGGCGATGATGGCGATGACGACTAAGAGCTCGATCAGTGTGAACCCGGATCTTCGTTGGCGGCACATGAATCGTTCCCTCCGGACCGGGCCGGGGTATACTCGGCGTGGGCCGGCCCGTGAGGGTGTTCCTGCGCCGCGGGCGGCCCAATGACAGCCGACTCGTCAATTTTTTCCTGTCATCGCGCCGGTCCCGCCCGCAGGCGTAGAGAAGGGGGGCCGCATGCCGCCACCCGACCCCGCCCACGAAGAGGGCCTGCTCGCCCGCGTCGGCGCCGGGGACCGCGCCGCCCTGGAACAGCTGCTCGAATTGCACCGCCCGTTCATGCGCCGGATCGTCGAGGTGCGCATGGACGCAGCGCTCCGCGGTCGCATCGACCCGTCCGACGTCGTCCAGGAAGCGCAGCTCGAGGTCGCCCGCCGCATGGATGACTACCTTGAGCGCCGTCCGATGCCCTTTGTCGTCTGGCTCCGCCAGACCACGCTGGAG
>Ga0066903_100002647_pt1 | contig 14169 bp, 12 predicted proteins | sample PanSoiMetaGPlot1_FD_67491 | JGI IMG/M metagenome (GOLD analysis project Ga0066903, IMG submission 67491) | Tropical forest soil microbial communities from Panama analyzed to predict greenhouse gas emissions - Panama Soil - Plot 1 (version 2) | ecosystem: Environmental > Terrestrial > Soil >...
CGCTGATCGACAAGGCCCACGAAAGGGGTCTGCCGGTGATCTACACCACCGGCGTGCGCCGCGGCGACCTGTGGGATTCGGGAAGCTGGGCATGGAAGAACAACCGCTCCGCCGAAGACGTGTCCAACAAGACCGCGATCTCCAATCTCGATGGCAACGCAATCATGGCCGAGATCGCGCCCGGCCCGCGGGACATCGTGATCTACAAGCAGAAACCGTCGGGATTCTTCGGCACCAACCTCGCGAGCTATCTGACGCTGCTCGGCTGCGACAGCCTCATCGTCACCGGCACCACCACGTCGGGCTGTGTCCGCGCCAGCGTGCTCGACGCTTTCAGCCTCAACTACCGCATCACGCTCGCCGAAGAAGGCTGCTTCGACCGCGCTCAGGCGAGCCACGCCATCAACCTGTGCGACATGAACGCCAAATACGCCGACGTGGTGAAGACTGCCGAGGTTCTGGCCTTCTTCGACACGCTGCCCACCGGCATGTTCGACCTGCCGAAAGGGGTTGCGGCGCCGGAGCCGCATCCGATGCGCAAGGCAGCGGGGTATTGAAAGGAAGATGGGTTTCGCTGCGCTCATCCCATCTTCGGGCTACGTCTCGCGACACTCCATTATGGCTTGGCATGCTTCGACAAGCGCTCAGGAACTCAACTCATCCGGGTCCGCAATGAAATCGAATGCCGCCCCTGCTGGCGAATAGATTTCGTAAATCACCAACTCGTGCTCCGACACGTTGCTGAGTGAATGCCGCGTGCCCGCCGGGATGAATACCACGTCGTCCGTCACGATGGCATGGCTTGCGTCCTCGACGATCAGCAGGCCCTCGCCGGATTTCACGATGTAGATGTTGTCGGACCTGGTATGCCGATGCATCCGCCCACGCGGTCCGTTCGGCTGCAGGATATTCAGGTGTACGTCGAGACTCTCGACTCCGATGCCGGCGTCGACGAGGCGGACCGATTCGCCGCGCCCAGGCTCCAGCAATCGGCGCGGCGCGGTGGCCGGCTTGATGATCTTGAACGGCATGTGGACTCCCGTTTGGTCTCACGCCCTGTAGCAGATCCACTAGCCTCCTCTGGGAGCGAAGGTCGGAATGCAGAAGGCAGTCCAGGATGACCCCAATGCAGCATTGCCCCGCCGTTGTCATCCCTCTCGGATTGCTTCGATCCGGGCTCCTCTCCTTGCGAGGGAAGCAAAAGCGGTATCACGTCAACCTGCGCAAGATCATCGTCGCATACACCAACGCGGCATCTCGTACGCGATTGACGCTGGCGAGATCGAAATCCGTATGGGCGAACTTGTATTCGCCTGGCCCCCAATTCACCGTCGGAATGCCGACGTGATTGAGATAGCCCTGATCGAACGCCGCGGGGGAATAGAAGGTCTCGGGCTCTGCTCCAAGCGCCGCGCGGGATGCTGCAAACAGTTCTTGAACCACCGGCGACTGCGTCGTCACCAACGACGGATACATGAATGGCCCGAGCTTCACCTCTACGCGAAATGGCTTGCCGCTTGCAGGGTCCGGCCAGTCCTCGACACTTTTCGCCACCGTTTCGATGCGGGGGAAGGCCGCTTCGGGATCTTCCCCCGGCAGCAGCCGGCGGTCGATGACGAGATCGCATGACGCCTGGATGGTGTGCGTGCTCTCGGGCAGGCTTTTGATGCGGTTGATCGTCAGGGTTTGCGGGCCGAGATCCGGGTGGATGCGGTCGAGAACAATTTCGGCTGAAAGCCGCCGGATCACCTCCATGGCGCCTGTGATCGCGTTCGCACCGTCCTGCGGACGGCTCGAGTGGGTCGGCGCTCCATGCACCGTAATGAAAACATCGATGCGGCCGCGATTGCCGAGTGTCGCCATCAGGCTGGTGCCGCCGAGAAGCGCCATGTCGGCACGCACGCCCTCGCCTTCGATCACGCTGCGGATCGCCGCGTGGCTGCCGGTTTCCCCCGACACGCAGCACACATGAACGAGCCGGCCCGCGATCGGTACGCCGCTCGCCAGCGCCGCCTCCATTCCAACCAGCATCGCGGCCATGTTGGCCTTCTGCTCGCTCGCGCCCTTGCCGAGCACGACTTCGCCCGGCAGGCCGAACTGCGCGCCGTCCGCGACATCGCCCGCATAGGCGTTCGTCATGGTGGCCTGCGGCTGGTTCATGGCATTGGTGATGAACATCAGCGACCGGCCCGAGCGGCCGGCGCCGCAAGTCGAAATCAGGTTGCCCATGGAGTCATAGCGGATATCCGCAAACCCCATGGCGCGCAGCCGCGGCTCGACCGCCGTTTCGATGAACCTGCGCAGCAGCGGCTCTGCTTCCATCAGGGCGGTCTGTGGGCTCGGCACCTGCACGAGGTCGATGAGCAGTGCCTTGCACTTGTCCGTCGTAATGACGCGCCGCAGGTCGGCGAGATCAGGTTGCGGGTCCACAAGGCCTCTCGAAGATGTGCCCAAGCAGATAGTCGATGTCGCGTGGTGCCCCTCAAAAATCCGGATTATCCGCCGTCGGGATCGGTCCAACTTCGTAGTTGAAGAACTTGTCGTTGTTCTCGGCGCAGACCGCCTCGACCATCGGGCCTTGCTCCGCGCGCCGGTAGCGCTGGATTGCCGTCCACGGCATAGTGAATGCGCCCGGGTCTTCGACATGGGCCGTCACTTCCAGCGCCTTGCCGTCTTCGACAATGCGAAAGCGCTCGACCACATGCAATTGCTCGGTGTGTGGCGTCTGGTAGCTATCGACGAAAGTCCTGGTATTCAGCCCGATCGTATCGACCACGAGCGTATCGCCGTTCTCGTAATGGCCGATGGATTCGCCGAACCACGACGGCGTTGCGTTCGGCGAATGTTTATCGGTCAGGTAGACATGGCGCACCATGTGATCCTCCTCCCAGATCATCACCACCTGTGTAGGAGTTTGGAGGAAATAAACCGGAGTCACCGGATAGAGCAGGAAGCCCGGGACACCGATCGGCCAGCATCGCTCCTTGGGCGTCCATAGCATCGTCTCGGTCAGCGCGCGTTGATTGAGCTTTCTCAGCTCCTCTCTCACCCAGGGCTGCAGTATGGGATTGCTCAGGTCGGCGACCCGGTTCGTCGGCTGCTTTCCCGACCGTCTTGCCGCGCGATTGTCGACAAAGGGATGCGCTCTGTCGAACGTGACCGGTCCCGGTCCCGATGGCGGCTGAAGGAAATCGTCGCCGATCGGCGTCTCGCCATCAGGCACGCCGGCGATCCATCCGGTGCGGCTGTCCGGCGAGAAGTTCGGCACGGCCGCACTCTCCGCGCTCATGGCCGGCCAATTGAGTACCGCCGCAGCGATGATGCTCGCGATCAGGCGTCGTGACTTGGCGTTCCACGCAACGTGGGACATCAGCTTCCTCCATCGGCGACCACGCGATTGGGCGTATGACTGACGGGCATTCTATCGTAGGGGCCCTTGTGGGCGCCCCTCGGGCCCCTACGACGTGCGGAGATTGTGGCACGACGGGCGGCCACAAGGGCCGCCCGTACGCAAAACCCATTCCCTTCAAGCGCCCGCCCGTGCCTTGGCCATGAATTCCGGCCGCAGCGCCTTGCTCCAATCGGGGATCGCGGAAATGATCCGCGCCTTCAATAGGATTTCAGCCTGCTCCTGCATATAGGGCCTAAGGTCACCCGGAAAGCCCGGATTCACCTCCACTCGCGAGAGCGCTTTGTGGAACGTATCGCGGGCCATCTTGTAGCCCTTGTCGGCATAGAATTCGAAGATCACGTCGGCGACCTTGTCGGGCGCGGTCTTGAAGTCGCGTCCCGCATCGAGCCATGCCTTGAGATAGGCGATCACGGTATCGGGGCTCTTCTGCACGAAATCGGGCGTCGCGGCCATGAACAACGGCATCCTATCCACGGACGAAAAATCCATGATTTCGGTGGCAATGCCGTCCGCTTCGGCGATCATGTTGTACGGCTCGACATTGACCATCGCGTCAACTGTCTTGGCCGCCATGGCGGCAACCATGTTGTTCACATCCATGCGGACTTCCTGATAGTCGCCTTTGCGAAGGCCGTGCATCGGGGCGATGGTATCGACGAACACATTGCCGATCGACGAGCCGGTCTGGTTGGCAATCTTTTTGCCCTTGAGCTGCGCGACGGATGTGATGTTGAGGTCTTTGCGCGCCATTATACGAGTGGTCTTGCCAACCAGCTCGATCTGGGCAATCGCCACAAGGCCGCCTTTGTCGTGGCCAAGGATCATCGACTGTCCCGCATAGGTGCCGAGATCGACCTGACGAGCCACCATTTGCTGCATGGTCAGATTGCCGGACGGAACCGGGAACTCTTCGAACTTGATGCCGTACTTCTCAAGAATGCCGGACCGCATCAGATAGTAGGTCGGCATGCCCCAGATATTGGTCTGGTAGCCCTGACGGATTTTGTCGAGCGCGAATGCCGGATAGGGGTGCAGCAAGCCGAGCGCCAATCCGCCGGTGGCGGTGAGACAGGACCGGCGGGTCATTCCAGGGTACCGGTTGGTCATCGCACGTTCCTCCCGATCATGGCTGCGCGCCATCCTTACAGATTTCCGGCTCGTCCGGGGCAGCTGTCTCGCTGCCGAGATGTCGCAGCAGGTCCTTCTGGCATTGCAGGAACTCAACGCTGAGCGGATCGCGGGGGCGCGCAAGCGTAACCGGAAGCTCGATTTTCACGCGCCCGGGATGGGGCGTCATCACCACCACGCGATCGGCAAGATAGACGGCCTCAGCGACATTATGTGTCACATAGACCACGGTCTTGCGGGTGGCCCGCCATACCTCCGCAAGCAGCCGTTGCATGGCGTCCCGCGTCAAGGCATCGAGCGCTGCGAACGGTTCGTCCATCAACAGCACAGACGGATTGTAAGCCAGCGCCCGCGCGATGGCGACGCGCTGCTGCATACCACCCGACAAATGGTGCGGATACGAATGGGCAAATTTCTCAAGCTTGACGAGGGCAAGGTGGGAAAGCGCAATCTTCTCGCGCTCCTCCTTGCCGACGCCCTTCATTTCCAGTCCAAAGGCTACATTTCCGAGCGCGGTGCGCCAAGGAAACAGTTGCGCGAAATCCTGGAACACCACGCCACGATCCATTCCATGTCCGGTCACCGGCTCGCCGTCGATTTTGATCTCACCGGACGTCGGACTGAGGAATCCCGCGACAAGGTTGAGGAGCGTCGACTTGCCACAGCCTGATGGACCGACAATGCACAGGAATTCGGACGCAGCAATACGGACGTTCGCACGCTCGATTGCCCTCATGGGCCCGCTCGGCGTCTCGTACACCAGCGAAACATCACGAATTTCGATATCGGACATAATGTCTTCCCGATAGGACCGCGGCCGTCCCGCCGCTGCTCCACCCTACCCTCCTCTGCTGTCGGCAGAGGCTAGGGTCGGAGCTACGCGGCGCCCGCGGTCCGTTGCAGCCCGCACCATGCCCCATCGCAGCACGGTGACGCGCTCCAGGGTGCCGAAGACCAAGCGTTCGAAGGCGTAGCCGATTCCTCCGATCACCGCGAGCGACGCAATCATGACATCGGCGTTGAGGAATTCCTTGGCGTCGAAGATGACCCAGCCGAGGCCCCAATCGGAAGCCGCCAGCATCTCGGCGCCGACCACTGCGATCCATGCCCGCTGGAAGGCTTGGCGTAGACCGGTGATGATGAAAGGTAAGGTGCCCGGAACGATCACCTTCCAGAACATGGCATTTCCGTCGGCGCCCATGGCGCTGGCCGCGCGCAGCCACAACGGATTGACGGTGCGCACGCCGGTCCATGTATTGAGCAGCATCGGGAACATCGCCGCATACAACACGATAAGGACAGTAACAGTATCGCCAAGGCCGAACCACAGGATGAAGACCGGCACCCAGGCAAGCGAGGGGATCGGCATCAGGGCGCTCGCGAGCGGCAGGACGAAATTCTCAACCGCGCGACTCCGTCCCATCAGGGCACCAAGCGGCAGTCCAGCCACAACGGCAAGGGCAAAGCCGACCATAACCCGCGTGAGGGTGTAGAACGCGTGCCACAGCATGGTGCCGTCGCTGAAGAGGTTGAGCAGCGTGCGCGCGACCTTCGGCAGCGTCGGCACCAGGACGGCCGGGAAGATTCCGCTTTGCGCCACTGCTTCATAAATCGCGGCCGCCACCAGCAAGGTGACGATGGCACGGCCAATCATGCGCCACCGCTCGGGGGACGCCGTCATGTCATCATCCCCCATCGGATAATGGTGAAGTTTTCGATCCGCTGAAACACCAGCTTTTCGAGTGCCAGGCCGATGATCGCGATGACCACGATCCCGGCCAGCATGACGTCGGTGTTGAGGAACTCGCGCGCCCCGAATATGAGCCAGCCGAGCCCCCACGGCACAGCCGCAAGCATTTCGACCCCGACCAGGATGCGCCACGCCTGGGCGAGCCCGAGCCGCAGGCCGGTGAGGATATAGGGCAATGCGCCAGGCAGGATGACGTGGCGGAACAGCCGGCGATGGTCGGCGCCCATGGCTTGGGCAGACCGCACCCAGATTTCCTTGACGGCCTTCACGCCAGTCCAGGTATTGAAGACGACTGGAAATGCCGACACGAAGCCGACCAATAGCACCGCCGACAAATTGCCGAGACCAAACCACAACAGGAATAGCGGCGCATAAGCGAGTCCGGGGATCGGCGCCCCGATGCTGACCAACGGCAGGAACACGTCTTCGGCCCACCGCCACCGGCCCATGGCGACGCCGACCGCGACACCGACAACCGCGGCTAGCATGAAGCCGCCCGAAAGACGCAAGATGGTGTCGAAGGCGTGGTGGGGCAGAATGCCCGCGACGGTCAGCCGAACGAAGGCCGCGACCACGGTCTCGACCGGCGGGAACAGCCGCGCCGGAAAAATTCCGGCATGTGCCAGCACCTCCCAGATCGCCGCCACCACGAAGAATGGGAATGCGACGCGTCCAATAACGCGCCATCGGGGTTCGCGGTACATGATCTGCACCCCCCACCCTACCCTCCCCCGCAAGCGGCGGAGGGAAAATCGATTTTCCTTCCGCCGCTTGCGGGGGAGGGTAGGGTGGGAGCGGTTTGTACGTCAGGCATGCATGACTTTCGCCGAGTTGGCGCGGTGGCGCAAGCGTGCCTGCGACAACGCGCTTGTCGTTGCCGGGTCCAGGGGAGCTGTGATACCGCAACCACGTTGATTTAAGGGAGAAGCGGTATGCCGGATACGTTGCGGAAAATCGGTTGGATTGGAATGGGCCGCATGGGATTTCCGATGGCCGAGCGATTGCTGAAGGCCGGCTACGACGTTTCGATCTGGAATCGTACCCGCGCGAAGGCCGAGCCGCTTGCCAGGTCCGGCGGCAAGATTGTCGACCAGCCGACCGATCTAGCCGACGTGGACGTGTTGTTTGCAATTGTTTCGACCGGTAAGGATCTGGAAGAGGTTTATTTCGGCCCGAGCGGGATCGGCACCGCCAACAAGGTGCCGCCGATCTTTGTTGACTGCTCGACTATTGCGGTCGAGGAATCGGCTGCCATTCGCAAGCGGCTTGGCGAGCGCTCGGCACATTTTATCTGCTGCCCGGTGAGCGGTAACGCTAAGGTCATCAATTCCGGCAGGCTGTCGGCGGTGGCCTCCGGTCCCGAGACGGCATTTCGCACCGTCGAGCCGATGATCAAGGTGTTCGCCCCGCGGGGCGTTTCCTACGTCGGCGACGGCGAACTCGCCCGCATCTGCAAGATCGCCCATAACGTCATGCTGGGCGTGGTGATCGAGAACCTGATCGAGATCACACTCCTCACCAACAAGATGGGCGTGCCACGCCATGCTTTCCTGGCATTCCTCAACAACAGCGTGATGGGTTCGATGTTCACCGCGTACAAGTCTCCGGCTCTGGTCAATCTCGACTGGGCAACGACTTTCACGCCGGAACTCCTGCGCAAGGACCTCGACCTTGGCTTGGAGCTCGCCCGCGAGATGGATGTACCGATGCCGGTGACAGCGGCGACGCGCGAGATGCTGCAGGCGCATTTCGGCGCCGCGACCCTGCAGGCCGATCCGAGCGCATATCTCGCCAGGGATTTTGCTGCCCTGATGGAGACCATGGCGCTCGCCGCGGGCATGAAACTTACAAGCGAAGATAAAAAAGTGCCGACCGGATTGGAGAGCTGAACAGCGGCGCCAAGATCATATCAGCCAAGTTTAGGCGTAATCCTGATGATATCATTGCGCACCGCAACGCGATGCGTGGAAGGAACCGTGGCAATAATTGCTTCGACCTGATGGCCCCGCGCATCATCGATCAATATGACGTGTCTCTTGATTGGATGCGCATAGATTGCCGCCAGTTCGTCGAAGATGGGACCGCGGCCTGAGTTGATTGTATCGCCGCCGGAGGCGTGGGCATCGAGCCAAAATAGTGCGGGTTTATCGATTTGCAAAAGAACATCCGGAAGCAGGATACCGCTGTCGCCGAGCAGACAGGACACATTTGTGCGGTCGGCAAATAAGGCGGAAGCGCTTTCCCAAAATTCTTGAGAGAGTTCGATCGTAATGCACCGATCAAACAAATCCGCGACTGCGGCAACGGTTACACCCTTGAAAGTGCCCGTCTCGACGAAGATGGAGAGTTCGAAGGTCTTGGCGTAGCGCCGCAGCGCCCTGACCTTGACTGCCGGGGGTGGTGGAATGAAAAAATACCGGGACTCTCGACAGGCTGGGCGCTCCTTCGAAAAGGCATGGCGAAGGCGCAGTTTGTAAAGCAAACCGGGGGAGGGCTTGAAGCGTTTGAGAAAGTAGGCTTCACGCGGCCCTTCCGAAGAAGCAAGCCAGTCCAGATAGCGCATTCGCCGCAGGCGGGATAACCGGACCGCTCGCAGAAAATTCCCTGCCCGTTGCCGTGCTGGCCGTGACAGGTCCCTCAATCTTCCGAGGGGCGGATATTGTTCTGCCAGTATGTGCAATGTGAGCCGCAGGCCCATCCCCCGCTCCTGTGCGTAGCGCCAAAGTTAATGACGAACTACAACCAGGGGAGGTTTAGCCACGGTGGGCATGGGCGTCAACGCTCGCCGCCGCACGGCGGCACAAGCTGTGTCGCCGTGCGGCTGGCGTTTCTCGTGCGATGGCGGACACCGACCGAAACGGGCACCGGTGGATAATACTAGTTGAGTCAAGTATATAATTTTCCATCAGAGGGACAGGGGAGCGACCGCGTGACCACAACCTGTCTCAGCGCCGGTGCGCGAAAGCGGGTATGACGCCTCATCGCAGGAGATGACCATGGAACAGAAAATGCGTGAAATCCGCGCCGATGACATCAGTCCTCGGTTCAATTGGGACCGGGCCTTGCCGGCGTTGGGCACCATGGGGGTCGATTTCGAGGAACGGGTCGATTACCGCCGCCTGCACCGTTACCGGCTCTCGCGCGTCAAGCAGGTCCTTGAGAAATCCGACCTCGGTGCGCTCTTGGTGTTCGACGTCAACAACATCCGTTACGTCACATCGACCAAGATCGGCGAATGGGAGCGCGACAAGCTCTCGCGCTGGGCGCTGCTCACCCGCGCCGGCGAGCCGATCCTGTGGGATTTCGGCTCCGCTGCCGTGCATCACAAGCTCTATACGCCATGGCTTGCGCCCGAAAACTGCAAGGCAGGGCTGATCGGTCTTCGCGGCACCGTCAATCCGGCCTTCGGCTTAATGCGGCGCCACGCCGAAGAGATCGCCGCCCTGATCCGCGAGGCTGGCGTCGCGGATATGCCGATCGGAGTCGACATCATCGAACCGCCCATGATGTTTGAGCTGCAAAGGGCCGGCCTCACGGTGCATGACGGCCAGCAGGTGATGCTGGAGGCCCGCGAGATCAAATCAGCCGACGAGATTGCGCTGCTCAATCGCGCCGCTGCCATGGTGGACGGCGCCTATCACCTGGTCTACGAACAGTTGAAGCCCGGCGTGCGCGAGAACGACATCGTTGCCAACGTGAACCAGTTTCTCTACCAGCACGGCTCCGACGATGTGGAGGCCATCAACGCCATTTCGGGCGAGCGCTGCAATCCCCATCCGCACAATTTCACCGACCGCATGCTGCGGCCGGGCGATCAAGCCTTCTTCGATATCCTGCAATCCTTCATGGGGTATCGCACCTGCTATTACCGCACCTTCAACGTGGGCCGCGCCACCCCGGTCCAGCACGACGCCTATAAGAAGGCGCGCGAGTGGCTCGACATGGCGATCGCGCTGATCAAGCCGGGCGTGTCGACTGATCGGGTCTGCAGCGTATGGCCGAAGGCCGAGGAGTTTGGATTTCCGGATGAAATGAGTGCGTTCGGCTTGCAGTTCGGCCACGGTCTCGGGCTCGCTCTGCACGAACGGCCGATCATCAGCCGGGTGATCTCGATGACGCACCCGACCGAGATCAAGGAGGGCATGGTGTTCGCCCTCGAAACCTATTGCCCCGCGACCGACGGCTACTCGGCCGCCCGCATCGAGGAAGAGGTTGTCGTCACCGACAAGGGCTGCCGGGTCATCACCCTGTTCCCGGCCGAGGAACTGCCAATCAGCCATCGGTATTAGAGCATGTCCCTGCGGGGCGGATGTCAGCCAGCGTCGCGGGCCGGGACGGGTGATAACCTTTCAGCGCTCGCTGCACCTCTCTTACCCCGACCCTGGAGCGCCTTTGGCGGTCCGACTCTCCCGTTCCACCGGAGGCGGCCACATTAAGCATCAACCGGTGCGTCCCTTGAGGTCGTCGCGGAAAAAGCCGTTGATCTCCGCAGCCGGCACGGCGCCCGCGAAGGCATCGAAGCGGCCTGCCGTCGCGATTTCCTTCGCGGCCCTCATGAAGGCGCCCCAGGCAACACGAGCAAGCGCGCCGCCGACACTGATGCGACGCACGCCGAGGCCTGCGAGGTCGGCAACGGTGAGACCGGTCGCAGCCGACATCAGCACGTTCACGGGCTTCGGGGCGACCGCTTGGACCACAGCAGCGATTTGCTCGGCCGTGCGAATGCCGGGCGCATAGAGGCAATCGGCGCCGGCCGCTGCATACGCATTGAGGCGTGCGATCGTCTCGCCGAGATCGGGGCGGCCGACCAGGAAACACTCCGCGCGTCCCACGAGCATAACGTCGGTGCCTGTCTGATCGATGGCCCGCCGTGCTGCCTGCATGCGGGCAACCGCCATGTCGAGGTCGTAGAGCGGTTTGGCCTTGTCGCCGGTCGCATCCTCGATCGACAGGCCGGCGACACCGGTTGCAACGCACAGTCGTACGCTTTCGGCAACGGCTTCCGGTTCATGTGCATAGCCGGCTTCGAAGTCAGCGTTGACGGGCAACTCGGTCGCCTCCACGATGGTGCGGATGTGTGCCAGCATCATGTCACGCGTCACCGCCCAGTCGGCATCCGGAAGTCCCATGCCGAAGGCCGCACCCGCGCTGGTAGTCGCCAGTGCCTTGAAGCCGCAATGGCGCAGATAGCGCGCGGTACCCACGTCCCATGGATTGGGGATGACGAAGCAGCCGCTATCGTGAAGCTTGCGGAACGCGGCGCGAGCTTGGAAATTCGACATCGTTTCACCTCTTGTCAGCGGCCGTTCGCGGATCGCTTACTTGGATTTGCATTACGCCGCACGATCGGATCAAGTGGCCCGGTCGCGGCCGTCGGCCGCAGTGCACTCTCCCACGGGGACAAAACATGCTTCGTACCATCACGGCCTTCGATCGAATTGGCGAGGAAAACGCATTCGCGGTGCTCGCGCGTGCCACGAACCTTGCCGCCCAGGGCCGTGACATCATCAATTTGGGTATCGGCCAGCCGGATTTTCGCACGCCGGAGCATATCGTCGAAGCCGCCGTCAAGGCGCTGCGCGACGGCCACCACGGCTATACACCGGCAATCGGCATCGCGGCGGTCCGTGAGGCGGCTGCGGCCGATCTGCACAAGCGGTTCGGCGTTAATGTATCGCCTGATGCGGTGATGATCATGCCGGGCGGCAAGCCGACCATGTTCATGTCGATCCTGATGTTCGGCGAGCCCGGCGCCGATATTCTCTATCCGGATCCCGGTTTCCCGATCTATCGCTCGATGATTGAGTACACTGGCGCGCGCCCAATCCCGGTGCCGATCCGGGAAGAGAACGCCTTTGCGTTTTCGGCTGACGAGACGCTGGCCCTGATCACGCCGCAGACGCGTCTCCTGATCCTCAATTCGCCCGCCAACCCGACCGGGGGCGTGACGCCGAAGTCTGAAGTCGACAAGCTCGTGTCCGGCCTCGAAAAATTTCCCGACGTCGCCGTAATGTCCGACGAGATCTACGACCAAATGGTTTATGACGGTGAAAAGCACGTCTGCCTGCTCGCCTATCCGTCGATCCGCGACCGGCTGATTCTGCTCAACGGTTGGTCGAAAACATACGCGATGACGGGCTGGCGGCTCGGCTATGCGGTGTGGCCGGGGAAACTTTACGACTATGCGCGTAAGCTCGCCGTCAACCTGTATTCCTGCGTCAATGCATCTGCCCAGTACGCGGGCCTCGCGGCGCTCACCGGTCCGCAGGACGAGGTCCACCGCATGGTGGCGGAATTCGACCGGCGGCGGAAGGTCGTGGTCGAAGGGCTGAACCGCCTGCCCGGCGTTTCCTGTGCCACCCCCAAGGGGGCGTTCTACGCCTTCCCCAATATCAAGCGCACAGGATGGAAGGCGAAGTCGCTCGCCTCGTCGCTGCTGGAGGATGCGGGCGTTGCCATCATCGGGGGCCCGGATTTCGGCGTTCTCAGTGAGGGATATGTGCGGCTCTCCTATGCCAACTCGACCGAGAACATCCTCAAGGCGCTCGACCGCATGGGCGACTTCCTGACGAATCGCAAGGCGGCATAACGACTGACCCAAAAAGCATAGGTGCCGGACAGCCGCGTGTGGCGCTTTGTGGCCGCGGATTTCTCGTTGCAAGTCACGGCGCCGCGATTAAAATCATCTTGTCGAAAACGGGGATGGAGTCCCCCAAAACCGCCGATGAGGCTGATGACTCCTACCGTTTAACAACGGCGGTAGGTCTGTCGAGGCCCCGGCGAATCTCTCTTCCGCCAGGCTGTCACGCGACCATGGCCCCGATTGGCCAGCTCCTCCGCTTGCGGCGGCAGGGCAGGGAAAGAGGTTTGGGATGGACAATATTTGGTTTGCATCGGCTTTGTGGATAGGCCTCGCCCTAGCAGCGTCCGTGATATCGATCTGGGCTGCTATTTCGGTGGCCCTGATAGAGATCATGGTTGGCGCCGTGGCAGGCAATATCATCGGCCTGCCGCTCTCTCCGTGGGTCAACTATCTTGCCGGTTTCGGTGCCATCCTGCTTACCTTTCTCGCCGGCACGGAGGTCGACGCCGACGTCGTGCGGCGGAATTTCGGTGCAAGCGTCGGTGTGGGCATTGTGAGCTTCCTTGCCCCCTATCTGGGCTGCCTGCTGGCCGCGCGACACGTCCTCGGATGGAGCTGGCCCGAAGCGCAGATCGCCGGGATCGCTCTATCCACGACCTCCGTCGCCGTGGTTTACGCCGTGATGGTGGAGACCGGTCTTAACAAGACGGAGCTCGGCAAGATCATCCTTGCGGCGTGCTTCATCACCGATCTTGGGACGGTGCTCGCGCTCGGTATCGTGTTCGCCAATTTCAATATCTGGCTGCTCGGCTTCGCCGCCGCCACGGGAATCGCCGCCTGGCTGGTGCCAAAGTATGCGCCATGGTTCTTCGCCAAGGTCGGACAACGGGTTAGCGAGCCGCAGACCAAACTTGTCCTGCTGGTGCTGTTTCTTCTGGGCGGTATTGCAACCTCCGTCGGCAGTGAGGCGGTATTGCCGGCCTATATCATCGGCATGGTGCTGGCGCCTACGTTCCAGCACGAGCACGAGCTTGCCCACCGCATGCGCGTCATGGCGTTTGCGATCTTGACGCCGTTCTATTTTCTCAAAGCCGGTTCGTTGATCGAATTCAAAGCGCTGGCGGCCGGCGCCGGGCTCATCGCACTATTCCTCGGTCTCAAGATGCTCACCAAATTCGTCGGCATCCTGCCGTTGACCAGGGTATTTCGATTCAAGCGCCGCGACGGCATCTATACGACCTTGCTGATGTCGACCGGGCTTACTTTCGGGTCGATTTCCGCACTCTATGGCCTGAC
>Ga0066903_100002648_pt1 | contig 14168 bp, 12 predicted proteins | sample PanSoiMetaGPlot1_FD_67491 | JGI IMG/M metagenome (GOLD analysis project Ga0066903, IMG submission 67491) | Tropical forest soil microbial communities from Panama analyzed to predict greenhouse gas emissions - Panama Soil - Plot 1 (version 2) | ecosystem: Environmental > Terrestrial > Soil >...
CCGCGACGACGATCAGGCTGTTCTTGACGTCGGTCCAGAAGTAGGGGGTGTGCAGCGCTACCCGGAAGTGCGCAAGCGTCGGACTTCGGGAGAACCACGTCGGCGTGACGCTGTTGAGCTCGCCCGTCGGCTTGAACGCGCTCGAGACCATCCAGAAGACCGGGAACACCATCACGGCGAAGACGGCGAGGCCGAGCGTGTTCCAGCCGGCGCGACGGAGGCTGCGATGCTTCATTCGACCTCTCCGATCCGCACCATCTTGCGGACGTACACGACGCTCATCGCGGCGACGATGACGAGCATCAGGAGCGAGATGGCAGCGCCGCGACCGAAGTCGTGGAGCACGTAGCCCTCCTCGTAGACGTAGACACCCATCGTGTAGTTGGCAGGGGTGATGTGGCCCTGACCGATCAGCAGGTACACCTGGGTGAATACGCCGAAATCCCAGAGAATCGAGAGGCTCGTCAGGATGAGCAGGACGGGCATGATCACCGGCATGGTCACGTCCTTGAAGACGCGCCACGAGCGCGCACCGTCGATCTGCGCCGCCTCGACGAGCTCGTGCGGCACTTGCGACAGCGCCGCGTAGACCGTGATCACAACGAAGGGCAGTGCACCCCAGACGATGAGCGTCGCCGCCATCGCCAGTTGCGAGAACGTCGTCGCGTACCAGTCGTGCTCGAAGTAGTTGCCGATGTGGAGCTGGGTGAGGACGTAGTTGAGGACGCCGTTCTGGCTGCTCGTCAGCCAGCTCCAGACCTGCACGCCGACGACCGGCGGCATCGACCACACCAGGATCAGCCCTCCCGTGAGGAGGAGCCGGACCCACGTCGAGATGCGAAGGAGAAGGAGCGCGATCAACGTTCCCCCTACCATCGTCAGCCCCACGTTTGCCGCGGTGAATACCACCGTGCGCAGCAGCGTGTGCCAGAAGACCGGGTCATGGAGGACGCTGCCGAAGTTCTGAAGCCCGATGTAGACACCGTGGTGCGAGACGAGCTGGAAGAGCCCGTATTCCTCGAGCGAAAGCCGAACGAGGTTGTAGATCGGGTAGCCGAGGATCGCCGCGATCACTGCGACGACGGGTAGGACGAGGAGGAACGGAACCGCTCCGCTCGCCAGGCGGCGGCCAGTCAGGCGCCGCCGCCGCGACCTGGTGGTCGCGGCGGCGGCTGTGAGCGCGGTGTCGCTCCCGCTCAGGAGCGGCCTACGACTCGTTGAGGGTTTGGGCGATGTTCGAATCGGCTACCTGCGCGGCCTTGGCGACCGAGAGGTGGCCCGTGAGCATCTGGCCGAGCATCGTCTTCAGGATGTTCCCGTTCTCGACGTCGACCCAGTGCTTCGCCTGCGGAATGAACCAGCTCCGCTTGGCCGCCCGCTCGTTCACGTTGTTGCCGAGCAGGTTGGTCGCATTCGGGATGTTCCCCTTCTGCTCCAGCGCCTTCTCGTTGGCGTTGCTGGTGAAGTCCACCAGCCAGTCCACGGCCTGCGACTTCGCGTTGCTCTGAACCGGTACCGCGAGAGTCGAGCCGCCGAGGAAGCCGGGGATCGGCTGGCCCTTGACGTGGCTCGGCATCACGAACTGCTTGGTGACCTTCGTGAAGTCCCGGCCACCCTTGGCGGTGGTGCAGCACGTGTACCAGGCCGGCCCGTAGTTCGCTGCCGTGAGGCCCTGCGAGAACACGGTGTACGGGAAGGGGTTCCCGGCGCCGAGCCCACTCGCGTCGAGAGTCGCCGTACGCTTCGACTGCGTGGCGTCGAAGAAGGCCTTGAACCTCTTGAGGCCCGCGAGCGAGTTCTTCGAGGCGAGTGTGCCGTGCCACTTGCCGTGCGAGTACTTCGCGATCGAGCCGTGATAGTCGAAGACGAAGCTCAGCGCGGTGTACCAGTCCTCGCCGCCCACGTAGAGGGGTGAGAAGCCCTTCTTGTGCTTTTGCATCTTGCCGATCTTGACGAGCTCCTTCTGGAATTGCGCCATGCTCTTCGGCGCATTCTTGAAGCCCGCCTTCTTGAACAAGTCGCTGCGGTAGGTGATGACCCGCGAGCCGGCGTAGTACGGGATGCCGTAGAGCTTGCCGAAGTACGTGCCCCAGCCCTTCATGCCCGTGAGCCAGTTCTTGGAGTTGTCGAACTTCCCCTTGTCACCGGTCAGGTTCACGAACTCGTTCGCTGCCATGTACGCCGTCATCTCGGTGTTACCCATCTCGATGACGTCCGGCGTGTTGTTGCCGGCGATCGTGGCGTCGAACTTCGAAAGGTGCGTGGTCCACTGCTGGTACTGGACGTTGACGTTCCAGCCCGGATGATCCTGTTCGAACTTGTTGTTCGCGTTCGCGACGACGTCCGGCCAGCCGTGCTGGGCATCGACCTGGAGCCAGACTGTGAGCGTGTGACCCGCTGCCTTACCGCTCTGGGCGGTCGTCGCGGCGACGACCGAGAGCGCGACTGCGGCGGCGACCACCGCGAGAACCCGGTATCTCATGCTAGATCTCCCTCGAGGCGTCGACGCGCGAGCGGGGCGTCCGAAACGTCTGTGGCCGGGGGACGCGTGACGTCCAGCGGTGCGTCGAGTGGTCTATACCAATCGGCCACGGGCGGAATCTTCCACACCAGACCACTCTTGTCAAGGTCCGGTGTCGGGCAGGTTACGAAGGCGTCAGCTCGGAGACGATCTGGTACCGATCGCCGCGGTAGATCGAGTGGACGAACTCCAGCGTCCGACCGCTCGCATCGCGGCTCGTGCGCTCGAAGAGGAAGGCGGGCGAGTGGAGCGGAACCTCGAGCGCCGCCGACTCCTCCTCATTCGTCACGGTCGGCTCGATGGTCTGCATCGCCGTCGCTATCTCGATGCCGTACCGACTGCGCAGGAGCTCGTAGAAGGAGCCATCCAGGTCCCGCGGCTCGACACCCGGCACAACGTCCGCGGGAATGTGAAGCGTCTCGATCGCCATCGAGACGCCGTCGGCGAGTCGAAGCCGCTTGACCACGACGACTTCGTCTCCTGGAGAGACATTGAGGAAACGGCCGAGGCGAGGCCCGGCGAGCTGGCGGGTGAGCGAGAGCGTCGTGCTGCTCGGCGCCATTCCGCGCCGCCGCATGTCCTCGCTGAACGACGTCATCGTCAGCTGCTGCGAGATTTTCGGCTGCTGGACATACGTGCCGCTGCCGCGCCGGCGCACGAGGTAGCCCTCGCGCGCGAGGTCGTCGAGCGCGGCGCGGACAGTCAGGCGCGAGACGCCGAGGTCCGCGCTGAGCTGCCGCTCGGAGGGGATAGCGGTGCCGACGCCAAGTCGCTCGATCAGCTCGAGCACCTGCTGCCGCGCCGCGCTCTGCTTGGTCATCTTCTGCTGGGCTCCGATCGCGTCCATCGTGCAGGCGACTATAGAGCCACCAGGGGAAGTGGTCAATGCCATTGCTTTCAGTCGGCGGATGCGGTATAGACTCCACGATCGTTTCGGTGGCCGAAATCGTCCTCGATAACGTCAGCAAGGTCTTCTCCGGCGAGGTGGTCGCGGTCGACGGCGTGTCGCTCACGATCGGCAGCGGCGAGTTCCTCGTCCTTGTGGGGCCGTCAGGCTGCGGCAAGTCGACGCTGTTGCGGATGATCGCCGGCCTCGAGGAGGTGACGGCGGGGACGATCTCGATCGGCGACCGCGACGTGACCGAGCTGCCGCCGCGCGCCAGGGACATCGCGATGGTCTTCCAGAGCTACGCGCTCTACCCACACATGACCGTGCGGCAGAACCTCGGTTACGGGCTGAAGGTGCGGAAGACGCCAAAGCGCGAGATCGCCGAGCGGGTCGCGCGCGCAGCAGAGCTCCTCGGCCTCGACCAGCTCCTCGACCGCAAGCCGGCCGCTCTCTCGGGTGGCCAGCGCCAGCGCGTCGCGATGGGACGCGCGATCGTGCGCGAACCGAAGGCGTTTCTCATGGACGAGCCGCTCTCGAACCTCGACGCGAAGCTCCGGGTGAGCATGCGTGCCCAGCTGGCCGCCCTGCACGGTCGGCTCGCCACGACGACGATCTACGTCACGCACGACCAGATCGAGGCGATGACGCTGGGGCAGCGTGTGGCGGTCATGCGGGACGGGAGGATCCAGCAGGTCGACACTCCGCAGGAGTTGTACGCGCGGCCGGCCAACCTCTACGTAGCCGCGTTCATCGGTTCGCCGGCCATGAACCTCGTCGAAGCCGAGGTGGCCGGCGGTCAGGTGCGCTTCGGCGGCTACGCCATCCCGCTGCCCGGAGCAGGCGCGCAACCTGCCGGCCGCGTCGTCGTAGGCATCCGGCCCGAGGCGTTCGAGGATGCAGCCTTCGCCGAGCCGTCACTGCCGCGGATCGACGTCAAGGTCGAGGTCGTCGAGGAACTCGGCGCGGACACGCATGTGCTGTTCTCCGTGGCCGCTCCGCGAGTCGATGTGGGCGAGGTACGTGCGGCGACAGGCGAGGAGGACGCGACGCTCGGAACGGTCGAGGGGTCGCTCTTCACGGCGCGCGTCGAACCGGGGACGTCCGCACGACCGGGGGCCCAGCTGCAGCTCGCGGTCGACCCGTCGCGGTTCCACTACTTCGCCCCGGACACCGGGCTCCGCCTGGAGCCCGAGCGCGCACTCGCAGCCGTCGCGACCTGAGCTAGCTGAGCGCGGGAACTCCGCCGGCGAGCGGCGCTGGGTCGCTCAGCCGGGGGCTCGGTGCGCTGCAATCCGGCGACCGGACGAGTGTGCCGGTTTCCCTCAGCGTCGCGAATGCCGCGGGCAGGAGCGCAACCCGCTGGTCGCAGTCGCTCCCGCACTCGCAGAGGAACTCCCCGGGCAGAGCGGGGTCGGCGGACGCGAGCAGGTCATAGATCCGGTCGTTGACCTCTTGGAAGAGACGAGACCGCTGGCCGGGACTCATGCGGGGAGCATGTTCCTCCGGAGTACCCGAGAGGAACGGAAGTGTCGAGGCCTTACCGACGTTTTACGCCACTGGCGGTGGTTTGCGATGCCGTCGGCGCGACCGTTAGGGTCGCTTGAAAGGAGGTAGGGATGGAACTGACGATCGGCGACACGGCCCCGGACTTCGAGGCTCAGACGACAGAGGGCTCGATCCACTTCCACGACTGGATCGGCGACTCGTGGGCTGTGCTCTTCTCGCACCCGAAGGACTTCACGCCGGTGTGCACGACCGAGCTCGGCTACATGGCGAGCATCAAGCCGGAGTTCGACCGGCGCAACGTCAAGATCATCGGGCTCTCCGTCGACGCGGCCGATGACCACGAGAAGTGGTCGCGCGACATCGAGGAGACCCAGGGCACGGCGCCCAACTATCCGCTCATCGGCGACCCGTACCTGACTGTGGCGAAGCTGTACGGGATGCTGCCCGCGGGCCTGGAAGGCGAAGCGCAGGGCCGGACCCCGGCCGACAACCAGACCGTGCGGAACGTCTTCGTGATCGGCCCGGACAAGAAGATCAAGCTGATCCTCGTCTATCCGATGACGACCGGCCGCAACTTCGACGAGGTGCTGCGGGTGATCGACTCGCTCCAGCTCACGGCGAGCCACAAGGTGTCGACCCCGGCGCAGTGGCAGCCTGGCGAAGACGTGATCATCGCCGGGTCCGTCTCGAACGACGAGGCGAAGGAGCTGTTCGGGGAGTGGGAGGAGCCGAAGCCGTACATCCGGATCGTCCCTGACCCGTCCAAGGTTCCGGCACAGGCGTAGAAACAGTCGGCGGACCGGCGCTCTAACCGGCGCCGGCCCGCCGTCCGATACCCCGTCCGGGGGAGGCGCAGCGGGCCCGGAGCGCCGATTTCGTGTCAGTGTCTGCGGCTCCCGTTTCTTTTCGCGACTATGGCGACGGCCATCACCTGTCTCCGGGCGAGGTTGCACGCCGCTACCGAACGCTGATCGAGCACCTGCCGCTCGTCGTCTACGTCGACGCGCTCGACGCCGTTAGCTCCAACATCTTCACGAGCCCTCAGATCGAGCCCCTCCTCGGCTACAGCGTTGAGGAGTGGAAGGCCGATACCGACCTGTTCGCGCGCCTGCTCCACGAGGACGACCGCGAGCGTGTGCTCGCGGCCCATGCGCATACCCATGAGACGCACGAGCCGCTGAGCATCGAGTACCGCCTCATTGCCCGCGACGGCCGGGTCATCTGGCTCCTCGACGAGGGGGTCATCGTGCTCGACGACCACGGGCAACCGCTCTACCTGCAGGGCTACCTCCTCGACATCACGCGCGAGCGCGAGGCGGAGCTGCAGTTGCGGCAGCAGGCCCTCTACGACCCGCTGACCGGTCTCGCCAACCGGGCCTTCTTCCACGAGCGGCTGCGACACGCGATCAAGCTCCGGCATGACGAAGGCCAGGCGACCGGCCTGCTCTACATCGACCTCGACGACTTCAAGGGGATCAACGACCGCTGGGGTCACGACCTCGGCGACGAGGTACTCAGGGAGGTCGGCAGGCGGATCGAGCAATCGGTCAGGCCCGGCGACACGGCCGCTCGCCTCGGCGGCGACGAGTTCGCCGTCGTTCTGACGGAGCCGCTCACACCCGAAGACGCCGTGGGAGTTGCGGAGCGGCTGCTCAAGGAGATCGGTGGGCCGATGGACAACGGGCCGGCACCGCTCTACACGAACGCGAGCATCGGCATCGCCTTCGGCAACCACGACGAGACGCTGCTCAAGGAAGCCGACATCGCGATGTACCGGGCGAAGGCACATCCCGACGTCGGTTTCGCCTTCTTCGATCCGGAACTCGACCGCGCTGCCCTGGACCGCTCGAAGCGGATCGGCGAGCTGCGGGAGGGCATCGTGCGCGGCGAGTTCAGGCTCGACTACCAGGCCGTCGTCGACCTCGAGCGCAGCCGGATCATGGGCTACGAGGCGCTGGTTCGCTGGGAGCATCCGGGTGCCGGCGAACTTCCGCCCGGTGAGTTCATCCCGCTCGCCGAGGAAACGGGTCTCATCGTGGGCCTGGGCGAGTGGGTGCTCACGGAGGCATGTACCGAGGCGACGCGCCTCTGCCAGCTGCACGCCCGCCCGATGCACATGTCGGTGAACGTCTCGGCCCGCCAGCTCCACCACCCCGACTTCCTGTGCCACGTCAAGCGCGCGCTCGACTCGTCGGCACTGATTCCCAGCCTGCTCACACTCGAGCTCACCGAGAGCACGCTGCTCACATCCGACGAGCGCGTGGCCGAGACCCTCCGCTCGATCAAGGAGCTCGGAGTCGTCCTCGCGCTCGACGATTTCGGCACTGGCTACGCATCGCTCTCGTATCTGCGGCAGTTCCCGATCGACGTCGTCAAGATCGACCGCAGCTTCACCGCGCACGTCGGGACGAAGGACGGCGACCTCGTGTTGCTCAAGGGAATCATCGACCTCGGCCACGCTCTGGAGCTCAACCTCGTCGCCGAAGGAATCGAGACCTCGGAGCAGCACACGATCGTGCGGAAGCTTGGCTGCCAGCAGGCGCAGGGCTTCTACTTCGGCCGGCCGTCACACCCGGCGCAGCGGGACCTCGACGCGTCGATCAGCGTCTAGACGGCTAGCGCGGCTTCCCTTCTCGGTAGCGCTCGAGGCCGTCGTCGGGGATCGGCTCCCATTCGCACGCGTAGTCGACGAACGAGTGCCACTCGGGCCGGATCCCGTGCCCCGGGTCGAAGAGCCCGAGCCGGACACTTCCGACTTCTCCCGTGTCCGGGTACTTGCTCCAGAGCGCGCTGCCGCACGTCGAGCAGAAGCACTTCGGCCAGCCGTCGCCGGGGGCGTACTCCTGCACGAGCTCCTCCCCGGCGAGCAGGCGGAACGATCCGGGAACGAGCCGTGCCTGGGCGGAGGCCGCGGTGCCCGTTCGCCGCTGGCACCGCGTGCAGTGGCAGTAGCCGGCGCTCAGCGGCTCGTCCGTGACCTCGAAGCGGACGCCCCCGCACAGGCAGTGTCCGGTGTAGAGGGCGTCGCTCACTGCAGAAGCGGCGACGGCGGGATCCGCGTCTCGCCGCTGACCCCCTCGATCACCATCGCAATCTCGTCGACGTAGCACCAGCTCCACTCCTCGCCCGGCTCGAGCGAGCGGATGATCGCGTGCGACGACTCGTGGTGATGTGCGGTCGCGTGCCGGTTCGGCGAGTTGTCGCAACAGCCCACGTGGCCGCAGGTCAGGCAGATACGGAGGTGAAGCCACTTGCCTCCGCTCCGGAGGCAGTCCTCGCAGCCAGCGACCTGAGCGGGCAGCTCGCGTACCGCGACCTGATCGAGATGAGTGCAGGCGGTCGGGCTCACCGCACTGCCGCCGGCTTGGCCGCGAGGTGCGCGTGTACGAACTGCACGGCCATCGAACCCTCGCCGACTGCCGTTGCGCACCGCTTCGTCGAGCCCGATCGGACGTCCCCGGCCGCGAAGATGCCGGGCACGCTCGTCTCGAGCAGGTTGGCAGCTCCCACCGCCTCACCGGTGAGGATGAAGCCGTCGTCGTCCCGAGCGACCGCGTCGCCAAGCCACTCGGTGCACGGCCGCGCTCCGAGGAAGAAGAAGAGGAACGAGAGTGGCAACCGCGTGCCGTCGGTCAGCGTCACTCCGTCGAGATGTCCGTCCGGTCCATGCAGCTCGGCGATCTCGCTGCGGTCTCGGATCGCTACGTGGTAGCGCTCGAGCTCCTGGATCAAATAGTCCGACATCGTCTCGCCCAGATCCGCCCGACGGTGCAGGAGCGTGACGAGAGCACCGCCGCGGGCGAGCCAGACCGCTGCCTGTCCGGCGGAGTTGCCCCCGCCGACCACGCCGACGCGCGCCGCGCCGCAGTGCTGCGCCTCGGGCGGTCCGGCCGCATAGAAGATGCTCGTGCCCTCGTAGTCCGAGAGTCCGTGAAGCGGGAGGCGCCGGTAGTCGGCGCCGGTCGCGAGCACCACGGCTCTCGCCGCGATTTCGTGTCCCTCCTCCAGCCGCACGATGTGCCGGTCGTTTCCCGGCTCGAGTGCGATCGCGCGGTACGGCGACGCCGGGCGGGCGCCGAACTTGCGTGCTTGCGAGACTGCACGACCGGTCAGCTCGTTGCCGGTCAGACCCGCCGGGAAGCCGAGGTAGTTCTCGATCCGGCGGGAGGATCCGGCCTGGCCGCCGAGGGCGGTGCCTTCGATCACGAGCGTGTCGAGCCCTTCGGAGGCGCCGTAGACGGCGGCGGCAAGACCCGCGGGGCCGGCGCCGACCACGAGGAGATCGGCTTCCTCGCGGCGCTCGAGCTCCCGACCGACACCGAGCGCGCGCAGCACCTCACCGTTGGACGGGTGCTCCAGCTCTCCGCCGCCGGGAATCCGCACCAGCGGCGGCTCGTGGCCGTCCGGAGGCGACTCGTCCTGCCACGAGTACGGGAGGCGGTTTGCGCGAACGAACTCGAGCAGCCGCCGGGTGCGCTCGGACGAGCGCGGCCCCACGATCTCGAGGCCGATCCCCTGTACCTGCTGCAGGGCTTCGCGGCGCGCGATGAAGGTCGAGAGCAGGAGATCGCTGAGCTGGCTGTCCTCGAACAGCAACCTGCGAAGGACGTCCCGGTCGACCGCGATGTAGCGCAACGGCTGCTTCACCTCCGCAGTGAGGAACACCGTCTGGCCCGAGATCAGGTTCAGCTCACCGAGGAATTTCGTCGGGCCGCAACGGATGATCTCGTTGCCGACGCCGTCAAGGACGGCGACCTCACCCTCCAGGACCGCGATGAACTGGTAGGCCTCGTCGCCGAGCCTGAACAACACGTCGCCGGTGCGCGCCGACCGCTCCTCGCCCACACGGGCGAGCCTTTCCAGCTGCGAGCTCGAGAGAGAGGGGTCGGTCCCGGAGGGAGGTGGTGCCACGACGCGAGCCTACCCCCGCAGACCGGGCATGCGGCGTACACCGCAATCGTTGGAGGCTGCATGAAGCCACGTCTCGTGGGGATCAATCACATCGCGCTCCAGGTCGACGACATCGAGGAGGCGGTCGCCTTTTACACCGACCTCTTCCAGCCCACGGAGGTGAGCCGCATCGCGGGGGCCGCATTTCTTCGGATGGGCGACCAGTTTCTGGCTTTGTTCCAGCGAGGTCCCCGCACGGAGGAGCCGCATTTCGGGCTCGTCGTGGACGACAAGGAGGCGGCGCGCCGCACGCTCGAGGAAGCGGGCGTGGAAGTCCTTCCGGGCCGCTTCTTCGACGTTCGCGACCCGAGCGGCAACCGCATCCAGATCGTGCAGTACGACGAGATCCAGTTCACGAAGACTGATCGCATCCTTGCGGGGATGGGCCTGGAGCTCGGCAAATCCGAGCAGGCGCTCGAGGAGTTGCGCGCCAAGGACCTCGCCGACTAGCGCAGTTCGTGTAACAGTTCCCAAGACCGCACGGCCATCGGGAGAGGGGAGGGCCACGTGAGACGCGAGCAGGACGCACGCACTGGACGGCCGCTGGTTGACGGTCGCGACTCCATCGAGGAGCTCAGTGACGACGAACTCGAGGTGGAAGTGACCATCGCTGCAGCCGAACCTCGACATCGCGGCCTGCGCCTCGATGCTCTCTTGCTCGAGCGAGCCCGACGCCGGGGCCAGCGGCAGCCACAGCCCGCCTGAGCGAAGCTGAGATGGCCCGGCCGTCGCTCGGACGACGTCGGCGAGCGGAGTCTGAAGCGGCGCAATGAGACGAAGTGGACGAGGGACGTCTTCGACGCCACTGGGACCTGGACCTGGGTCTCACACCTGACGCAGAACGCGGAGGGCCGCCGTGCGGCGGCCCTCCGCTTCAGACGGAGTCTGGCGCGAGAGTCGTCTAGGGACCTCCCCATCCGCCGCGATGCGCCGGCTGGCCGGTGATCGGGTCGAGGAAGAGTTTCTTGTTTCCGTTGCCCTTGAAGTTGAACATCGAGTCGATCGATCCCGCGATCGAGTCGAACGATCCCGGAATCTGGGGCAGACCCCAGTTGTCCTCGATGAACTTGTCGATCGAGCCGAAGTCGGTCAGCGTGTGACTGACCTCGCCGCTCTTCGCCCACGGTGAGATCAGCAGGAACGGCATCCGGGGGCCGTAGCCGCAGCGGCCGTTCTGCCCGGCCAGCGGCGGATTGGTTGTCGTGTCCCCGCAGAGGCCGGTGCCGGTGAGGAAGTCCTGCGGGCCGGGCGGGTTGGCAACGTTGGCCGTGTTCGACGCGTTGTGGATGCCGCTGTAGACATGGTCGTACCACCCGTCGGAGTCGTCGTAGGTCACGATCACGGCGGTGCTCGACCAGTCAGGCGTCTGCTCCAGAGCGTTGATCTCGCCAGTGACGAACTGCTGCTCGTCGTAGGGGTCGGAATACGCGGCATGCCCGTCCTCGTAGCCGGGCGCCTTGAGGAAGCTGACCGCCGGCAGATGATCCGGCGACAGGAAGCCGTGTGCGATCGCCCCCACGAGCGAGTTGAAATCGCTCATGTCGTACTGGTGGTTGGCCGTGTCGAACTGCGGCACGTTGCCGACGTAGGACTGGGTGTCCGTGCCGATCGCCGCCAGCGAGGTCGGCCCCAGGTGGTGCGGATTGGCCGTCGAGGCGTAGTAGTTGAACGGCTCGTGGTGCGGGATGTAGTCGTCCTTCCAGCCGTATTGACCGTTTCCACCAACCGCGGCACCGACCGCGTGCACCGTGTTGCACAGACCCTGGTTGGAGGAGTTCAGAGGCCGGTGGTTGGGGTCGGAGAAGTACGTCTTGAACTGGTCGGGCATGAATGTGCTCGTCGGCTGACCCGACGCGCCGGTCAACGCGAGAGCCTGGGCGAAGCTCGTGCTGGGCGTGAAGCCGCCCTGGAACCAGCCCCAGCTGAACCCCTTGGCGTTCAGCTCGTCGCCGATGTTCGTCCCGGTCATAGAGGCCGCATCACGGGTCGAGCAGTCGTCGTAGTAGGGCTGGGCGTCCGAGATGAGCGAGTGGCCGCCAACGCCGTCGGGAACCGTGTCGCCATCGGTGTCGGCACCGTTGATCATCTGCCCGACACCGCCGGTGTTGCCAGAGATGAGGTTGATCGCCCCGGGGGAAGAGGGGCCGAAGGTGCTGCCGAAGAAGTTGTCGCTCATGGCGAAGTTCTTGGCGTAGTTCCACATCCCCGTGACGGTGTTGCCGTCGTAGTAGTTCATGACGTCACTCTGCTGACACAGCTGTCCTGTCGGACTCTTGTTTGTCCCGTTGCCGTTGCCGACGGTCGTAGGGAATTTGTCCATCTTCCCGCCGTCGAACGCCTTCTGCTCGTCGTTGTAGTCGTGGTCCTGGTCGCACGTCAGGATGTCGTTGATGTCGGTGGGATCGAACCGACGTGGGTTGGTCTGGTTCCCCGTCGCGTCGGTGTTCGGGTTGTTGGTCAGCAGATTCCCCTGCCCGTTCAGGCCGGGCGTGTTGTACAGACCGTTGATCTTGGCTCCCTGGGGGCCATGCCAGGGCTGCCCGTCACTGTTCGTGGCATGCGGATAGGTGCCGAAGTAGTGATCGAACGACACGTTCTCCTGGAAGATCACCACCAAGTGCTTGATCGGCGTGGCTGGATCGCCACTCACATTGCTCCGCGTGTCCCGACTCGAACGTGCGGTCTGCGCTGTCGCCGCGAGGGCCCCCGCGATCGCAACCACGGCAAGCAGTCCGAACCACATGCGCTTACGCGCCATAGGTCCCCCTTCCTCTCCCTGTCGGTAGACGAATCAGGTTCGTGGACGAATCGGCGCGATTCTTTCGTCGCACGAAATGGGGATGGGTTCCCGCCTAGCGACGGGACGGTGACGGATGGGTAACAGCCGCGGTACCTCGAGCGAGAGCCGTTACCTGCAGCGGCAACGAGCGGAAGCTAGGCTGATGCGGTGGCTACCACCGCTCGCACCCGCAAGCGCGCCAATGCCGCCGCAGAGCGGCTGATCAACCGCGAGCTCTCCTTCCTCGACTACGACGCGCGCCTCCTGGCGCTGGCGCGCGACGAGACGGTGCCGCTGCTCGAGCGCGTCTTCTTCCTGAAGGTGTCGGCCGAGATGCTGGACGAGTTCTTCATGGTGCGCGTCGCCGGATTGACTGGCCAGACCGAGGCCGGCGTGAGCAGGCGCCTGCCGGACGGCCGAACGCCGCAGCAGACGCTCGACGACGCCCGCGAGCGTGTGCTCGACATTTACGGCAGCCAGGCCGAGCTCTGGAGGGACGAGCTCCTCCCGGCGCTCGCCGAGGAGCGGATCGTCGTCTCGAGCGTCGAGGAGCTCGAGCCGGACGAGCTCGCCGAGCTCGACGACCGCTTCGAACGTGAGATCTTCCCGGTGCTCACGCCGCTCGCCGTCGGGCCCGGACAGCCGTTCCCCTACATCTCCGCGCTCTCGATCAGTCTCGGACTGTTCGTCGCCGATCCCGAGACCGGCGAGGAGCGCTTCGCCAGGGTCAAGGTGCCGGAGGGCCTCCCGCGCTTCTTCCCCATCGGCCGCAGGGGCCGCTTCATTCCGCTCGAGCGAGTCCTCTCCCACTACCTGCCGAAGCTCTTCCCGGGGATGGATGTCCGCGAGCGGTCGCTTTTCCGCGTGACGCGTGACGGCGATCTCGAGGTGGCCGACGAGACAGACGACCTGTTGGAGGCCGTCGAGCTCCAGCTGCGCCGCGCGCGTTTCGGTGAGGTGACGCGGCTCGAGGTGTCGGAGTCGATGTCGGAGGCAATGCTGGAGCAGCTCCAGCAGGGTCTGCGCGTCCCCGACGAGCTCGTCTATCCGCTGGACGGCATGCTCGACCTCGCCGACCTCGGCCAGCTCTACCGGCTCGACCGACCCGACCTCAAGAACGATCCGTGGGTGCCGGTCGCGAGGCCGCCCTGGAACTCGATGGAGTCGGCCGGGGAGCAGTTCGCCGCGATCCGCTCCGGTGACCTCCTCGTCCAGCACCCGTACGACTCGTTCGCGGCCAGCTTCGAGTCGTTCGTCGACCGGGCCGCGGCCGATCCCGAGGTGATCGCCATCAAGTCGACCGTGTACCGGACGAGCGACGACACTCCGCTCGTGCCGGCGCTGGTCGACGCCGCGGAGCGCGGCAAGCAGACCGTCTGTCTCGTGGAGATCAAGGCGCGAGGCGACGAACGCCGCAACATCGAGTGGTCGCGGTCGCTCGAGCAGGCGGGCGTGCACATCGTCTACGGCTTCCCCGGCCTCAAGATCCACGCGAAGACGACGCTGGTCGTACGGCGCGAGGC
>Ga0066903_100002649_pt1 | contig 14166 bp, 9 predicted proteins | sample PanSoiMetaGPlot1_FD_67491 | JGI IMG/M metagenome (GOLD analysis project Ga0066903, IMG submission 67491) | Tropical forest soil microbial communities from Panama analyzed to predict greenhouse gas emissions - Panama Soil - Plot 1 (version 2) | ecosystem: Environmental > Terrestrial > Soil >...
CCGCCGACTCCCTGGCCATCGGTCACGTCGTCGCCGCCGGTCGCCCGGTTGTCGATGCCCCACGAATCTTCGAACATGTCGTGGTTTGGGTAAAGGCTCTTGGCCTCGGTGGCCACCTCGACTCCTTCTTGGTTGCGGTCAACCTCTTGAACCAGAACTGAGAGCAGGTCCAGCCGTCGCTGCCACTCCTGGTCGGCGGACCAAGGGGATGGCGCGCCTGGCGACCAAGAATTGAGTTGGCTCGTGGTGAGTTGCGCGGAGCCCGCAGGTTCGGCCCGCGACGGCTCGACGGCATGGATCCGGCGGAAGAAAATGCTCGCCAGGTCGGTACCGTGGGGCTGGGTGAACACGGTGACAAAGTCGTTGCCGGCAGTGGCCAGACCCTGGTACTCGCCGAGGTTGAGCCCGCCGAAGACGACCGGCGCCCGCTCCATTTCGAACGAGGCGTCCGTGAGCCGGAGTTCCCCCGTCCAGCTAGCGGGATTGGTCGGATCCTGCCCGGGGTCAGCGTGGATGAACCAGTAGTCGGTGGGAAGGCCTGCGTCTGGGGTGTTGTTGCGGAAGTCATAGTAAGTGACCCCCACGGTGCCGTCCGCCGCGACGGCCACCGAGGGCATGAACGCCTGCCGGTTGCCCGGGGCGACGTCGGCTGGGGTGGCGTTGATCGCGACGGGCGCGGACCAGGTCAACCCGCCGTCTGTGGACATCGAGAAGGCGATCCGGCCGTACTGTCCGGCGCCGAAGCTGGCGTCTCGCCAGACCGTATAGATGTTGCCGCTGTTGGGGTCCACGGCGACGTCGTGGAACCCGAATGGGTCATTGCCGATGGCGATGAACTGTCCGGTGTCCGGGTCGGTCAGCAAGCCCGGCGGCACCGGGGCCACCGTGATCCGCGGGCCCCAGGTGAGTCCGTGATCCGTCGATCGAACGGCGGAGATCTCGGCACTGAAAGACTGGCCGCTCAAGAGAAACTCGGTGAAGGTATCGATCAGTGTCCCGTCTGGCAGCACGACGATCTGGTCCCCGGCACTGGTATCCCCACCGCGGGAATCGTGAACGGACTGGGGCGCCGACCAGGTGAGGGCGCCGTCACTCGTTCGGGCCAGTTGCCCGGTACCGTCCACCGAGTGGTTGCCGGAGAACTCCGTCCAGACGGCGTAGACGCGGCCCGAGTCGGTGGGGTCGGCCGTGAGGGACGGCTTGTCGTGGAACCGGGACGTGTTCTTGTTGTCGATCAGCGTGACCGGGGCACCCCAGGTCAGACCGCCGTCCGTGGACTTACTCACCAGAATGGCGTCGGCGCCCAGCTTCTTGTCCGACCCGGTGAAACTTGCGCACGAGCAAAGGTGGTAGAGGTCGCCGTTGGGTGCGAAGGACAGCCAGGTATCGGCGCCGCCCTGAAACTGCCCGCCGGAGTTGACCGTCAGTCCGGGGATGACGACCTGCTGCCAGGTCGAGCCGCCGTTGAAACTGATGGTGGCGACGAAGCCGCGGGCCCCGCCGCTGGACCAGCGGTCCTGCTGCCAGCTTTCGACGATGTGATCCGGATTCGTCGGATCGACTGCGATCGAGGGTTCGACCTCCGCGTTGTAGTAATTGACACCCGGCTGCCCGGTCGGGGTATTCGGGAACGGGCTCGGCCCAGAGACCTGGACCAGGGGGCCGAGGTCGTAGCCGCTCGGAACGTCGCGTCCCTCCAGGGCTTCGACGCGCAGCCTTGCGGAGAAGGGTTTGTGATGAATGGCCCGACGACTGGTCGGGTGCCGACGCACGGACGGAGTCAGGGACCGCATGATCGAGTCCTCTCACGGTGAGTCGGTCTGCGGTTGGATGAAAACGACATCGCTCCAGGCGCGCAGACCGGGCGCCCGGGCGGTGCCGGGCCGGCGGGGGCTTACTTGCAGGTGAGGACCCGCCGGCCGCTTGGGCTTACCAGGTACCGTCGTTGAGCAGGACGGATATCGTTGGCGCGGCGGACGAGATGGAACTCATCAAGATCAGGTCAGGCCGCCCATCACCGTTGAAATCGCCCCCGGATAACGCATCGGGGTTTGTGCCGGCGTGGTACTCTAGAGGAACGCCCAAGGTGCCATCCGCATTCGCCAACTGCAGGTAGATCACGTCAGAGTCGTCGTTCAGGTAGATCGATGCGTGATCGCGAATGCCGTCGCCGTTGAAATCGGCGGTCGCCCCAGTTGGGATCGAGAAGTAATTGGGCGGCCCCCAGCCACCTAGCAGCGTCCCGGTGGACTTGGATTTCATCGCCGGACGCCCGAACGTGCCGTCTCCTTGGCCCAGCCACACGCTGGTGTAGACGATCCCCCTATACGAGTTCCACCAGCCGCCCAGCGTCACAGAAAGGAGCTTGCCGGTTCCGCTCACACTCACGTCCGCCTTGCCGTCGCCATTGACATCGGACGCATCCAGCGCATAGAGATCACCTTGCGCGCCCGTGAGTACTACGGACTGGGAGAACGTGCCATCGCCATTGCTCAGCCGCACAGTCACAGTGTCCTTGGCGGTAATGACTGCGACATCCGACCGGCCGTCGCGGTTGAAGTCGGCGACCGCGAAGTTCACTCCGCCGCCGGTTGACGCGACGGGGGGCAAGAACGCGGGGACCTCGCGGGGTTCGCACCTCTCGACCGCGAGATGGACCTGTCGAGCTACGCTTTTCACGACGGTCTCCATTCAAGTGTCGGCCTGCGGTACATTGAAAGGACATCGCTCCGGGCGCGCAGACCGGGCGCCCGGGCGGTGCCGGGCCGGCGGGGGCTTACTTGCAGGTGAGGACCCGCCGGCCGCTTTGTTTCCGGCGGGGTGCGTCGAGTCCGGTTGGCCAGACGCATCCCACCGCTCTGCTGATCAATCGTTAACGAGTCCGGACCAACCTCGCGTGCCGCCGTCCCGCATGCCGGCCAGTTCCTGGAAGACCCACCAGGCCGGGGGGTAGCGGTCGGGCCAGAGGTCGGACAGATCCCAGTTCCAGTAATCGATCCAGGAGCTGCCTTTGCGCAAGGAGCGGACAGAGCCGTCGGCGAAGCAGAACTGCACCACGCCGGAGTGCTTGCTGTTGAAGTTTCCGGCCCACATCCAGTCCTCACCGCCCCGTGGCAGTCCGCCACAGGTCGACAAGGCCCCGATACCCATCCAGCTGAGCAGGGCCACCCGACGGCCGTGGTCGTTGCCGCCGGTAGCCTCCCCCAGGAGCAGCGTGTTGCTGGTACCGTCCGTTACCGTGGCAATTGAGGTCTGCGACCGGTTGCTGAAAACACCCTCGTACCTAGACCAGAACTCGCTGGTGCCATGCCCCGCCAGACCGGCGCTGCCGAAATAGTTCGAGCGGCCGAGCACATAGGGATCGCTCGGGTCCAGTGAGAATACGTCGAACGAGGTGTTGTCGTCCGCGTCGGGAAGGAGCGGATTGTGGTAGTTATAAAAGTGATACGCCAGCGCCGTACCCACGGTCGACGTGTCGTGGGCGATGTTATCCGAAGGGCACTCGAACGCCTTGATCGGCGTCTGAGCCAGCCGCCAGTTCGTCAAGTTGGTGAACCATGCCGGTCCGAACTGCTTCGGATCGTAATTGAGTTGCAACTGGCGGTAGAGGTTCTCGTGCTCGATGTAGGGGAGCAGATAGACCAGCAGCCCGACATGTTGAATCCGATTCAGGTCGGCGCCGTACCACCGCTCGTTGGGCATCGGTCCGAGGTAGCCGGGCGGGAAGTGTTCGTTGGCATCGTGGTAGGTGTGGCAAGCCATGCCGAGTTGCTTGAGGTTGTTGGCGCAGCTAATTCGATTGGCCGCCTCGCGGACCTTCTGCACCGCGGGCAGCAAGAGGCCAATCAGCAGGGAAATGATGGCGATGACGACCAGGAGCTCGAGCAGAGTCCACGCCGATCGGGAGCCGATGGTCGTCCTCATGGAAGCCTCCGCAAATGTTGGCCGCACGGGCGGTGCCGGGCCCGCCGGACTTCGCTAGACCGGAAGATCCCGGCCGGCCGTTGGTTGTCAAATAAGACCCCGGTTGGGTCGTGATGCGACCCGTTTAGTCGTTCCAGAGACCCTACGGGCCCCGTTTCACTTCCGGTCCCAACCGCGACTCCAGCCGACGTTTCTGCCACTCGATGGCATCCAGGATGCGCACACCGCCGTCGTCCTCCAACTCCATGCCCGTCAAGACCTGGACCCACCGTTCGATGTCCTCGGGCGAGCCGGCGACGGCTTCCGGCAACGGCCAGGAGCGGGTTATGTTCTCGTCCGTGGACGTCAGAATCGTCTTGTCGTCCGGGGCGAACGCCACACGAGTGACCGGAACCAGATGACGCATCGGAGGGCCGATCACTTTGCCGCTCGCCGCGTCCCACAAACGGGCCGTCTTGTCCTGGCTGGCGGTCACGATGAAGTGACCTTTCGGACTGAACGCCACTGCATTCAGGCCGCCTTGATGCCCGGTCAGGCGACGTATGGGTCGTCGAGTTGCCACGTCCCAGATCTGCACCATCGGATCGGATCCACAGGTGACTACCGACTTTCCATCCGGGCTGAAGGCCACACCAAAGACATTGCTGGCATGGATCAGAGGAAGGCCGAGCGCCTCACCCGTAGTGGGATTCCAGAAGCGAGCCGTGCTGTCGGCACCGACCGTGACCACGACCTGTCCGTCGGGACTGACCGCTGCATTAAACACAGGTCCGAGCCAGTCATGCTCCAGCACGAGGTTTTTGCCAGTTGCTAGATCCCAGACTTGGGCCGCTTGGCCAAAGGTGCTGGTCACTAAGAACTTGCTGTCGGGGCTGAAGGCGGCCCCATAGAACGGGAGCTGAGTTGGCAAATCTGGATTTGGCTTCAACTCCTTGAACACGCCGTTCGTTGTGTCCCAGAGCCGAGCTACATTTTTCTCATCGACGGTCAGGACCCAGTGTCGATCCGAACTGCACGCGTGTCGCTGGCCGGGGTGCGTCAAGACTCCCTCGATCAGCAGAGGACGAGGGTGGATCAACGGCTTGCCTAGCGGCCGGCCGGTGGCGGCCTCCCGAATTTGGACCAAGTTTTCGGGTTCCAATGTCAAAACCGTCTGGCGATCGGGGCTGAAGGCGAGGGGGAATTCGATTGGGTCAACTGGTTCCGAAGCAGTGCGAACGGCAGCGAGATTCCAGCACCGGGACAAATTTGCCCCTCCGACGCCGACCAGAACGGACTTGCCCTCAGGGTCGAAACGTGCGGCAAAGACTTGGCTCCCGTGCCGAAGTGGTTGGCAAAGAAGCTGCCCCTCCATGTCCCAGACTCGAACCGCGCCGTCCGCGCTCCCGGTCAACATGGCCTTCCCGTCGGAGCGGAAGTCTACGCTCAGGACGGGGGCTTCGTGGCCGAGCAGTAGCGGGGGCTTTCGGCGGTCAGCCAGGTTCCAGAGTCGCGCAATGCGGTCTGGGTGGCCGGTCAGCAGCCACTTCCCATCCGGACTGTAGGCCACCGACTGGGCCATGCACGGATGCTCCAATTGGGATTGTTCTAATTCCTCGACCTTGTCGCCGTCACGCCGCCAGAACCGGGCTGTCGTTCTTTGAGTAGCGTTGATCCAGTATCCGCACTCGGTCACAAAACCCGTGCCGTCGGGGTGGAAAGCCGCGGCAAACACGGGGCGCACGTGCGGCAGGGGCTGCCCGATCGTGCATTCCGTTTCCGTTTCGACCTTGAATAGTTGCGCCTCCCCAGTTGAGGCGAAGAAATGCTCGCGGCCCACGCAATACCCAACCAGAACCGCTTTGCCGTCGGGACTGAAGCATGCACAGGTCGCGTGCTTGCCTGAGGTCTTGTGCTCCCACTTGAACTTGCCAGTGGATAGATCCCATAGCTGGACCGTCCCGTTTCCCTCTTCGGCGAAAATCAGCAGTACATGGTCGGTCTTCGGGCTGAGGGCCGAACGGGGATAACAGTCCGCGCCGGGAATCGAAGTGGTCAGCGGCTCACCGGACAGCCCGGTGGCCCCATTCCAACGCCGCACGGTGTAGACGTCCGCCGCTTCGTTACAAGCGACCGTTACGAGACTGCCGTCGGGTGCATAGGCGACAGCCCCGACCCAGCCATCATGGATCAGGATCGATCGCACGGAATTGACCTGGCGTTGCCAGGCACCCAGGCTCAGCCGGATCGCGGCCTGTAACTCGACTGCGTTCGGCGGCGCGAGCTTCAGACTGCGCGCCAGCCAGAGGATCGCCAGGTCCGCGTCGCCTTGTTCGCCCAGTAGCTGTCCCTTGTCGAATGCAAGTTCGGCCGACAAAAGTTGAGACCGGGCGAGCGCCTCATGCTTGGCATCGCGTTCCCGAATGGCGGCCAGAGCCTCCCAGACAGTGCCGCCGACGCCGGCCATCAAGGCGACCAACACCAGTGTCCCGGCCAGAACCGATCCCTTATTCCGCCGAACGAACTTCCGCGCCCGATACCCCACGGACGGCGGGCAGGCCTGCACCGGCTCGTCCGCCAGGTAGCGCTGTACGTCCAGGGCCAGGGCGTTTGCCGTCTCGTACCGCCGAGTGCGGTCCTTCTCCAGACACTTCATCGCCACCCAGTCCAGTTCCCCGCGGACGAGCCTGCGAAGCCGCCGGGGGTCGCTGCGGCGGCTCTCAAACACGGTGCCCGCAACTTGACCAAGCGTGCTCAGTCGCGTGCTCGGCCGCGGCGGCTCCTCTTCGCGGATGATCCGCCGCATTTCGTCGTAATCGGCCGTCCGCAGCCGGTCGCCGTCGAACGGCGTGGTACCGGTCAGCAACTCGTAGAGGAGCACGCCCAAGGAGTAAACGTCGCTCCGGGTGTCCACGTCCAGGTCGCTCATCCCCGCCTGCTCGGGCGACATGTACATCGGCGTGCCGACCATCTGAGCGAACGCGGTGAACATTGTCTTGTCCGTCAACCCTCGCCCGAGGGCCTTGGCCACGCCGAAGTCGATCACTTTGACCACCGGCGTCGTGTCGTGTCGGGACACGAGCACGTTCGATGGCTTCAGGTCCCGGTGGATGATCCCTTTCTGATGGGCATGCTGCACGGCCTGGCAGACTGAAATGAACAGTTCCAGTCGTTGACGCGGGTCAAGACGGTTCCCGTCGCAATAGTCGGTGATGGGGGCACCCTTGACCAGCTCCATCACGAAGTACGGGCGACCCGCGGTAGTGGCCCCGCCGTCGAACACGCGGGCGATGTTCGGGTGGTCCATGATCGCCAGGGCCTGGCGCTCCGCCTCGAATCGCGCGACCACCTGCCGGGTGTCCATCCCCGGCTTGAGGATCTTGAGGGCCACCTTTCGATGGACCGGGCGCTCCTGCTCGGCCATGAAGACCATGCCGAACGCGCCTTCGCCAATCTGTTCAAGCAACTTGTACGTGCCAATCACCGTGCCCGGGCCTTCGCGGATGGTCTGGTCCGCGGTCGCGGCGTCCGGCAGGTCGAGCAAGTCGCCGGTGCGGGCGTCGGCGCGGAGCAGGCTCTCCACTTCATGCCGCAGAGCCGCGTCGCCGGCACAGGCCCGGTCGAGGAACGCGGACCGCTCGGTCGATGGGACATCCAGGGCCTGAGCGAAGATCGACTCTTCCGGCAACGATGGGTCGGTCATGGGTGGGTCTCCCCGGCGTGCGATCACCGGGCCCGCGTACCACGTCGCCTCCCCATGCGACGCGATCGCCCGCGGGCGGCCAAAAAAGTTGCGAGAATTCCCCGATTCATCCGTCGACCGAACGCTCCATGTCGCGCCGGAGCCAGGCGCGGGCGAATACCCAGAGCCGGCGAGCGGTCCGCGGCGACAGCCCGACCACCGGCGCTGCGTCTTCAATCGTCAGCCCGGAGAAGAAGCGGAGCTGGACCAGCTGTGCGGCCTGCGGGCGCGCCGCGGCCAGTCGCGTCAGCGAGTCGTCCAGGAGAAGGAGCTCGTCGTCATCGGTCGGCGCAACGGCCGCTTCGTCGTCGTCGAGCCAGTCCACGCGCCGGAGGCCGCCGCCGTGAACTTGGCGTCGTCGCCGCCGCGCGGACTCGACCAGGATTCGGCGCATGGCCTTGGCCGCGGCCGCGAAGAAGTGTCCGCGGCCGTCCCAGTTTTGCGGCTTGTCGCCGCCGACCAGGCGCAGGAACGCCTCGTGGACCAGGGCGGTCGGATTCAGGGTGTGGTCGGCCCGCTCGGCGGCCATTCGCGCTGCGGCGAGCTTGCGCAACTCTTCGTAGACGAGTGGCAAAAGCTCAGCAGCCGCTTGCGGCTCGCCGGCGACCGCAGCGCTCAACAGGCGCGTGACGTCAGGCATGTCGCGAGATTAACGCCACCGAATGAGTGACGCAAGGAATTGCCGGTAGTGAGTTGAGATTCACTGGCGGTGGCTGATTCCCATGCATCGGGAGTGACCGGTTCGCTGCCGGGTTAGATGAAAAAGTGGGCGAGACTGGACGAGACTCGGCGAGGCGGAACACCACCGTCTTCCTCCAAGGCGGCGCGGCCGCGGGTGTGACAGAATTGTGAATTAATCCGGCAAACGGACCACACCGTCCTCACCGCGGAGCCGCCGGAGTTCTGCCTCCAATCGTGCGGTTATCTCGGCAGCATGCTCGGGGAGGTTCGTCGCAAGCCAGTCGTGCACCCGGGTGATGACGTCCCGACACAGGCGCTCCCCTTCGGCCGGATCGCCGGCGTCGGCGCGAACCGGCGGGGTCCAACTGGCCGGCACTGCCGCCTCGGCATCGCGGAACCGGGCCGCGGCCTGGAGGAGCGTCAGGCGCCCGGCCAGTAGCTCCCGAACCGCCTGGTCCTTGGCGAGGTGCCGGCGCATGAGGCTTTCCCGGCGGCGCTCGAATTCCTCGTCAGTGAGAGGTCTGTTGCTGAGTTGGCCCCGCGGGGACGCCGGTTCGCCGGCGTCCTCCATCGGCTCGAGAACAGCGCGCGCGCCGAGGTAGAGGAGGCCCGCCCCGGCGATGAGCACCAGGACGACGATCGACAATCGATACCGCATAACAGCCTCGCTATGCGAACTGGCGCACGAGCGGCCTGCGATAAAATGGAGACATCGCTCCAGGCGCGCAGACCGGGCGCCCGAGCGGTGCCGGGCCGGCGGGGGCTTACTTGCAGGTGAGGACCCGCCGGCCGCTCATTACTATCTTTCACGCCCAACGGAAGTTATGCAGCTTGGCGCCTTTGTTTCGCCAGCTCTTGAGTTTCTCAATCAGTCGAATGCCTGCGCCCCGAACCAGTTATGCCAATAGCCTTGGCAGCTCCAGGCAGGTCGGCGGGCGGGCAGTCGCGGGGCCCGGGCCGAACCCCACGTGGATCGACCGTCGCAACGGGTCGAACACCATGGACTGGATCGTCATTTCCCCCTGGTGAACGAGCCCCAGGCTGCTCCACACGTCGGCCATGGCAAGCGTCCGGCCGGCGCGGGATACGAAGTCGCGGAGGGCGACGAGCCGATCCACGGTGTGGTACTGGTTGGCCTGGGCGGGGGCGGCGAGGGCCGGGTGCAGGAAGTGATTCGAGCACCCAGATGGCTCGTCTCTAATCTCGCGGTTGAACACGCCGTCCGGCGTCAATTCAACAATGTGTGCCGAGTCCGGGTCCGCGAGCACGACGATATTCACCGTCGCGTGCCGCACCCGAGTCAGGTGCGCAGTCGCTTCGGCCACCGTCTGGCATGTCTCCATCACCCCGCGGAGGGCCGCTGCGAACGGCACTCCGGACGGGTCGAAAGCCCGCCGCACCCTCGGGGCGAGGACCTCGTGCCGGGCCAGACACAGCCCAGCCTCATTCATCCCGGAGAAGCACCCGACAACCCCGGGGAACCCAAGTGACACGAACCCGAGCCGGCCGGCGGCCCGGCGGTACACGGTCACCAGGCTAAACGCGTGCAGATACCCGAGGGCGAAGAAGTCCAGGTTGCGTCCGACCAACGCGCCGCCAGCCGCCGACCGGTGCGGTGGGACGACGAGGCTGGAGCACCCAAACAGCGCGCGGAAGCCCACGTGGCTCATGTCGAATAGGGTGTTGGCCGGGACGAGGCGGCCGCGGTCGGGGCACGCGGCCGCCACACCCTCGACCTCAGCCCGAAAGGCCGACGAGACGTTCGCGTACAGCCGGCAACACTTTCGCCGGAGTAACGCCCACAGCAGGTTGGGCAAGAGCGGCACCCGGACCTGCGACCGCAAGTAGTCGAGCGGGTAGTCGAGGAGCCGGGCCGCCGGGCGGAGGGCCAACTCGCCGACCTGCCGGCCGACCTGCTCCGGGGTGCCGCCCACGGTCAGGACCGGGATCGGGCCATGGTACTCCAGCCGGCCGCCTTGGGCGGTCGCTTCCGGGTAGCGGAACGTTGTCATCGGTGGGTCGCTTCTCAGCCGAGTTCGAGGGACGTCACGCCGAACACGCGGGCGGCGTCGTGCGCCGGAGGCTCGGCCGTGTACATGCGGGCGGTGCGGAACACCTCGGTCAGCCCGAACGCCCGGACCAGGTGCTCGCCGGCCGGTTGGACGGTGTCGTCCGGGACGTCGACGCAGAACGGCCGGCCCGGGGCCGCGGCGGTCAGACCGGCCAGGAGACGGGCGGCCGTGTCCAAGTCGTCGGCGAACAGCGGCCCGACCTTGTGCCCGTCCGCCGACCGCCGCAGCACGCCGTAGCCGGTGAGCCGGCCGTGCCGGGTGGCCGCCAGCGCGACCGACTCCGGAAGGGCGAGCCACGCGCGCAGGAACGCCGTCCGCGGGGCCGGGAAGCAGCCGGTGTCGTAGGCCGCCACCGTGTCGAAAGGCACCCCACCCAGCGGTACCAGTCCGTCGGGCCGAGCCCCACCGCCGGTTCCCGCGTAACGGGCCGTGTGGTGGGCGAAGCGGAACCCACTCCGCTCATAGTTCGGCACCTGCGCGAGCACCCCGTCTAGGCCGACGGCCCGCCCGGCCAGGTGCGTCATCCCGGCCCGCCAAATGGCCAGCCCATATCCGAGTCCACGGCAGTCGGGCCGAACGATGTACTGGCCGAGGAACCCGTACCGCTCCCCGTACCGGACGCACGACACGCACGCGACCGGTTCGCCGCCCCGCTCCCCGAGGAAGAACCCGCCCGGGTCGGCGGCGTAGAAAGCCGGGCCGTCGTGGGTGCCCGGGTTCCACCTTTCGGCCTCGGCCCATGTGCGGATCAATCCGACCTCGTCCCCGCTCATCCGGCGGATGGTCAGCCCGTCCGCCTTCGGTGTCGCCGTCATTTCGCCCTCCCGTCCCCGGTCCCAGAGGACCGCCCCTCGATCGCGTAGTTGAAGTCACTCCCGGCAGCCCCAAATTTGCCCCTCGACCCGGTCTCGCAGTCCGTTGCGTCGGGCGACAGGGCGGTGAGATGCAGGCCGGTCAGCAGGCTGCTCCCGGCCATGAGGGCGGCATAGATTAGCGGTGCCCACGTCAACAGCACTCCCATCCCCACGGCGGCGGCCGCCCACCCGACCCCGAGCAGGTACTGCCGGCCGGCGAACAGGCTGCCCTGGACGGCGAACGCCAGCGCGTTCAGCCCGGCGCACGCCACGTACCCGGTTCCGATCGCTCGAGTCAGGTCGTCCGCGGCCGCCCGGTTGGCGACGAACACCGCGGCGCACGCGACCGCGTGCCCGGTCCACACCGCCCACAAGTGGGCGCGGCCGGGGTGGTGCCGCCGGCTGCCCGCCCACCGCTCCCGGGCCAGGAGTGCGAACAGGGGGCCGTAGGACGCAAACAGGGCGACCCACACCCATCCCTCGGCCGCACCGGTCCGGAGGAGCGCGAACACGGCCGCATTGCACCCCAGGACGACGGCCGCCTGCGCGACCAGCCCAGGTCCCAGCGGTCGGAAGTCCGTCGCCGCCCGGGCCTGCCGGACGACGCGCGCCACCCGCCCCAGCGGGCCGAGCGGGCGGGCCAGTGGCGGTAATCCCTGCTGGCACCGGTCCAAGTCGTCGGCCAATTCGGCCGCCGAGGCATACCGGTCCGCCGGGTCCTTCGCCAGGCACTTCCGACAGACGGCATCGAGGTCCAGGTCCACGCGCGGGTTGAGCCGCGCCGGCGACACCGGGTCGGCCTCCCGGACTCGGGCGACGGTGCGGGCCAGGGTGTCCGCGGCTGAAGGCGGGCTACCGGTCAGCAGGTCGTACAGGATCGCCCCGAGTCCGTACACGTCGGTGGCGACCGTCACCTCGCCGGAGAGCTGCTCGGGGGCCATGTAAGCCGGGGTGCCCGCGATCCCCGCCGGTTCATCCCCCAGCCCGGCAATCGGCATCGCCAGCCCGAAGTCGGCGACCCGGGGCCGGTCGAACTCGTCGAGCAGGACGTTGGCCGGCTTTAGGTCGCGGTGCAGCACCCCACGCTGGTGCGCGAAGTGGACGGCCCGGGCCACGCGTGCAACCGCCGCGGCCGCGCGGTCCGGCCGCTCGCGGTACTCTTCGGCCCGAGCGGCGAGCGTACCGCGGGGGCACCACTCCATGCTGAAGAAGGGTAGCCCGTCACGGCGAGACACCCCAAAGATGCGCGCGACATGCGGGTGGTCCAGCCGGGCCATCGTCTCCGCCTCGGCCCGGAACCGGTCGCGGTGCGCGGACCCGGCCCGCAAGAGCACCTTCACCGCCACCTCCCGAGGCAGGCTCAATTGCCGGGCGTGGTACACCACGCCCATGTTCCCGCCCACCCGCTCCAGGAGCTCGAAGTCGCCGAGGAACCGCTCCTCAGTTCGCAAGTCCGGCTCCCGGGAGTTGCCGTTGAGCGCCCGCAACGTCGCAGCGACGCCGTCGGCCTCGTCGAGGAACGCTGCGAGTTCAGGCGCCAGGTCTGGGTGCCGGGCGAGCCACTCGGCGGTCGGGATCGCCCGACCGGCGTCCCGGGCCGCCAGGAACTCTGCCACCGCGGCGGACGCCCGTTCGTCGTCCCCGCCGGTCGGATCGTCGGTCGTCGTGTTCACGTCTGGCCCTCCCCTTTGAGCAGTTGCCGGAGCCGCCGCTTGCCGCGGAACACCAGCCCGGCCGCCCCCTTCTCGGTCCGCTCGAGCCGGACCGCGACCTCGGCAATCGGGAGTTCGAGTACGTAGTGGGCTACGATCGCATCCCGCTCGGCCTCGGGCAGTTCCTCGACGGCGGCGGCCAGGCGCAGCAAGTCTTCCCGGCGGGCGGCCAAGGTGCTCGGCCCGGGCTCGGACGCGGCCGCGAACGCCGCCAGTGGCGTGTCGCTGTCCTCGGCCGCGTCGTACATGGTCCGCTCCAGCCGCGGGTCACACTTCCCCGCCCCATGCTTCCGGACCAGGTCCTTCAGCACGTTCCCGACGACTTTCTGGAGCCACCGGACGAGTTCCGGCTCAGCCTGGCCGCGAAACTGGTCCAGCCCCTTCACCGCCCGGACCAGCGCCTCCTGTATGACGTCGGACGAGTCGAACCGGGCCTGGTACAGCCGGCCGATTCGGAGCTGCCGGACGTGCAGGCAGAGCAGGGGTCGGTACCTGTCTAGAGACCATTCGGGGGGCGTCATCGGCCTGGCTCCGCGGAGGGCGGCGATCGGCGTCCGTCTCGTCAACACTCGTGCCATTTCACTCGCTCCCGGCGGCGGACCTAAAGCCGGGCCCTCGCCCCGGAATCCGTCACCCATCTGTCAGGACGGAATCGGGGGCGGCATGACTCGAAAAAAAAAGCTAATGGCGTCGGCAGGCCGCGGTGCCGCCCGGTTGCGGTCCGGCAAGCGGTCAACAGCCGATCCGGTCCGGCAGCAGAGCGTCCATCGCGTGAGTCGGGGTAACCGGTCAGCGCGCGAGCACGTCCCGGAGCGGGTCGAGCCCTGGCCGCCAGCAGGCGCTCGCCGGCGGCCGCAGCGCCCAACAGGCGCGTGATGTCAGGCAAGCCGCGAGATTAACCCCACCGAATGGGTGACGCAAGGAATTGCCGGTAGTGAGTTAAGATTCACTGGCGGTGGCTGATTCCCATGCATCGGGAGTGACTGGTGCGCTGCCCGCTCGGATGAAGAACGTACGTCGTAAACACCAATGAAATAGAGTGTTGTAACTATTTACTGATATTTTGTTCACTTTCAGTTGACAGCTCTCGAAACGAGTTTTAGGGTTCAGTCGAGAGGCGTGAGCGAAATCCAGTTCGCTCACGCTTCTTTCGTTGGTGCGACGGCCCCAGACACCTCGAGGGCCGCATCCAAATCCCTTCC
>Ga0066903_100002651_pt1 | contig 14160 bp, 13 predicted proteins | sample PanSoiMetaGPlot1_FD_67491 | JGI IMG/M metagenome (GOLD analysis project Ga0066903, IMG submission 67491) | Tropical forest soil microbial communities from Panama analyzed to predict greenhouse gas emissions - Panama Soil - Plot 1 (version 2) | ecosystem: Environmental > Terrestrial > Soil >...
GCGTTGTCATCCGAATGTGTTGAGCACGTGCCGGGCGAGCGCCATGCGCATGATCTCCGGCGTGCCTTCGGTGATCATGTGGCTTCTTTGGTCGCGCCAGAGCCGCTCGACCGGCAGGTCAGTGGTGAGCCCGATGCCGCCATGCACCTGCAGGCACATGTCGGCCGCCTCCCAGGCCATCTCAGTGCAATAGAGCTTCACCAGATAGGCTTCGTTGCGGTCGCCTTCGCCACGGTCGAAATTCATCGCTGCCCGGTAGACCAGGAGCGTCGCGGCCTCGAGCGCCACATAGGTGTCGACGAGCCGCCACTGGATCGCCTGCCGGTTCGCGATCGGCTCGCCGAAGGTCGAGCGCTGCTTGGCGTAGGACGAGGCGAGTTCGAGGCAGCGCCGTGTGGCGCCGAGCGCGCGCGCCCCCTGCTTGATACGTCCGGCGCCGAGCCACTTCTGCCCGAGGCCGAAGCCGTTGCCCTCCCGGCCGACGAGGTGGCTCTTGTGGATGCGCACGTTGTCGAACACGATCTCCCACGGCGTCTCGCCGGTGAGCGTCTGGTAGCAGGTCGTAAGCCTGACGCCGGGCGTGTCCTTGTCGAGAACGAAGCAGGAGATGCCGCCGCGCGATCCCTTGCTGCGGTCGGTCGCCGCCATGAGAATGATGAAGTCGGCCCCGTCGGCGCCGGTGATGAAGCGCTTGGTGCCGTTGATGACGTAGTGGTCGCCGTCGCGCACCGCGGTGGTCCGCATGGCCCCCGGATCGGAGCCTGCCTCCGGTTCGGTCTGCGCGAAGCAGCTCTCGCGCTCGCCGCGCGCGGTCGGGATCAGGTAACGCTCGCGCATCTCACCCTCGAGCGCATAGAGCGGCGCCCGGATATCGGGCCCGAGGATGCGCACCACCCGCGTCGGCAGCGCGACGGTGCGGCCGAGCTCGGACCAGACGATGGAATGGCCGAGCACGCCGAGGCCCTGGCCGCCAAGCTCCTTGGGGACCCCGATCTGCCACAGGCCCAGGTCCTTGCAGCGTGCGGTGAGCCGGGCTTCGATGTCGGGCTTGAGCTTCTGCCCGTCGAGCGACTTGCCCTCGATCGGAATGAGCTCCTCATCGACGAACCGCCGCACCATGTCGCGCAGCATTTTCAGTTCGTCCGGGAGATCAAGCTCCACAGCAGCACTCGTCGGTTGCAGAGGACACCAGCCGTTCCAGCCTCTTATTGAAGGCGGCTGAGCGTGCGGTCAAGCGGCGGCCGCCCCCGGCGGCGGGTGAGTGCGCTGCAGCAGCGCGGCCTCGAAGGCGCTGGCGATCGCGTCCTTGCTCTTGCCCGCGCGGGCGGCGTCGCCGATCACGACGACGGTCTGGCCGGGCCGGGCGAGGCGCGTGAAGCGATCGGCGGTGGGCAGGCGCCCGCGATGATAGAACCAGTCGCGCACCGCGGCTTTCGACAACCAGGGCGTAACGCCGGACCAGCGGCCGATGCCCCATCTGAGCGCTGCCGTGGCCGCAGGTCCGAGGCCGAAGCGATAACGCGCGCCGGTCGCCACGACGATACGGTCGAACGGTGCCAGGAGCTCCGGTTGGGCGGCGACGTTCACGCCATACTTGAAGGCGACACCTTTATACGCGCAGGCGGCCACCAGCTCGGCGATATAGCGCTCGAGGCTGCGCTCGCTCGCTTCGACGCCCTGGAACAGCGGCGCCTTGCCGGCCAGGCGGAAGGCGCCGCCGGGCTCACGGTCCCGTTCGAACACCGTGACGCGATTTCCTGCGGCGACCAGCGACGCATAGGTCAGGCCCGCGGGCCCGGCGCCGATCACGGCGATGCGCTCGCCCTGCGGCGGGGTCGCAGTGGCGAATCGGGTCTCGCGGCCGGCGGCGGCGTTGACGACGCAGCCGATGCCAGCGCCGCCGCGCATGTCATCGACGCAGGTGTTGCAGGCGAGGCACCGCCGGGCAGGCTCGCCGCGGGCGAGCTTTGCGACCCAGTCCGGTTCGGCGATCAGGGTGCGTCCGAGCGCGACGAAGTCGGCCTTGCCGCTTGCCACCGCATCGGTCGCGGTCGCCGGGTCGCCGAGCCGCCCGACCGCGATCACCGGCACGTTCACCGCCTTCTTCACCTCGGCTGCGAACTCGAGGAAGGTCGCGTCCGGCATGGTCATCGGCGGGATCATCACATGCGCGGTCGGCAGCGAACGGTAGTGGCCGGCGCTGACATGCAGCGCGTCGGCGCCGGCTTCGGCGGCCCAGATCGCGATCTGTTTGCCTTCGGCCCAGGGCAGGCCGCCCGCGAAGAAATCCTCGACCGACAGCCGGTAGATCACCGGCGTGCCCGGGACTGCGGCCTTGACGGCGCGCAGCACGTCGAGCCCGAAGCGGGCGCGGTTCGCAAGCGAGCCGCCGTAGTCGTCGGTGCGTCGGTTCTCGAACGGCGCATGGAATTGCGAAATCAGGTAGCCGTGCGCGGCATGGATCTCGATGCAGTCGAAACCGGCTCTCTGCGCGCGCACTGCCGCGGCGGCAAAGGCCGCCGTCGTTGCATCGATGCGCGCGCGTGTCATCTCCAGCGGCACGATCGTCTCGAACGTCATCTCGTAGACCGGATGCGGGATGGCCGACGGGGCGATCGGCGTCTCTCCGCAGATGTCGCGACGGGTGTGGCCGCCGCCATGGCCGAGCTGGATCGACGCCTTGGCGCCGCCGCGGTGGATCGCATCGACGAGGCGCGTGAGTCCCGGCAGGAAGCGGTCGTCATGGATGCCGAGCTCGCGGCGGCGATGGCGACCGGCGCGTTCGGGCGCGGCCATCTCGACCGTGACGAGGCCGACGCCGCCGCGCACCCGCGCCAGGTAATAGGCGAGGGTGGCATCGGTGACGAAGCCCTCGTCGTCGGCCGTCCGCGTCGTCATCGGCGGCATGACGATGCGATTTCGAATCTCGACCGGGCCGATGCGGGCGGGGATGAGCAGGGGGTTCATGGGGTGGGCCACATCAAGGTCAGCGGGACTTTGAGACCCGTGATCCTGAGGTGTGAGCGTGCAGCCACTTGGCTGCATGCGAGCCTCGAAGGATGAACGGCCCCGGTCGCGTCGAGATACGGGCCGTCGCCCTTCGAGGCTCGGACGCAGGCAAGAGCCTGCGCCACTCGCACCTCAGGGTGACGGTCGTGGAGCAGCGTCTGCCTCACGGCACTAACGCCGCCTCACAGCACGGCGATCTCGCCGCCGTCGAGATCGATGGCGGCGCCGTGCATCCAGGTCGCGCGCGCCGAGACGAGGAAGGCGACGAGATCGGCGACGTCCTCAACCTTTCCGAAGCGCGTGATCCCGGCCTCGCGCGTGATCCTCTGTCGCACCGCCATCTCGCCGGCGCCGGTGCGCTCCATCTCGGCCTTGATGCGCCGCCACTGACGGTCGGTCTCGACGAAGCTCGGATGGATGCAGTTGACCTGCACGCCGTCCTCCTTGCCGCGATGGGCGAGCGCCTTGGTGAAGGCCGCGCAGGCAGCGTTGACTGAGCTCCCGATGGTGAAGGCCGCCTCCGGCTTGCGGCCGCTGGTGCCGCCGATCGTCACGAGCGAGCCGCGCCGCTCCTTGAGCAGCGGCCACGCCGTGCGCGCGAGCCGCACGTGGGCGAAGAACTTCAGCGCAAAGCCGTCCTGCCAGTCGGCGTCGGTGAGCTCGAAGAAATCGCCGCGCTTGGTGGTGCCGGCATTGTTGATGAGGATGTCGAGATGGCCGAATTCGCGGCGCGTCGCATCGATGAGCCTTCCCGGCGCGTCCTCCGCGCGCAGATCGAGCGGGACGACAATGGCCTTGCGGTCCCTGAGCCGGATCGCGTCGGCGAGCTCGTCGAGCGCGCGCTGGTCGCGGCCTGTCAACACGAGGTCGCAGCCCTCGGCCGCGAGCGCGAGCGCGATGCCGCGGCCGATGCCGCGGCTCGAACCGGTCACGAGCGCGACCTTACCGTTAAGCGCGAGGTCCATCGCGGCGCGTCAGTGGCAGTCGGGTTCGCACTCGGGCGAGACCACCGCGCTGGATGCGGTGATCTTCGCTTCCGCGTCTTTGGCCGGGGCGGGGTTCGCATGGTGGTGATCGTGATCGTGGCCCGCCGGCGCGACATTGCGGCGGCCGTAGAGCCCATCGGCGAAGCCCATGTCGTCGAGGCGGCGCAGGTGGTGCAGGTCCCACAGGGCCATTGGGTTGATCTTCTTGGCATCCTTGTCCTGGCGGATCGCCTCCTCGTAGACGTTCGCGATCGCCTGCATCCTCGGATAAAGCTTCGGCTCGAGGATGCCGGCAAGACTCTGATAGGTGACGGTAGCCTGCTCGAGATTCATCTGCCCGTGCTTGGTGCAGCGTTCCTGGATCACCTTGATCGATTGCTCCGGCTTGGTCTTGAAGAAGTGGATGCCTTCGATCAGCCCCCTGAGGAACCGCTCGACGATGTCGGGATGCTTCTCGACGAAGCCGAGGCTCGATGAGACCGTGGTGAACTGGATCATCGGTAGCGGCTCGATGTCGATGACCTTGAGGCCCGCGGCCTTGGCGAACAGGCTCGCCGGCGGACCGATCAGCGTGGCATCGACCACGCCGTCGCGCACCCACTGCCAGGTCGGCGGCAGCTTGGCGCGCGCCGCCGGATCCTCGGCATCCATCGAGTTCTTCTTGAGCTTGGTCTGATTGATGAACTCGATGTCGTCGCGGTCGCTGTCGAGCCCGTGCTGCTTGAGGTAGAGCCAGTCGTTGAGGCTCGGATGCGAGCCGCGGGTGCCGACCTTCTTGCCGTGCAGGTCGGCAAGCCCGTTGATCCCGGAGTTGGCGCGCACGACCAGCTGATGGTTCACCTGATTGACGGTCTGTCCGAGATAGACCCAGCTGTCGCCGCGCGCGCGATGCCCGTACGTCGAGACGTGGTTGCCGCCGACGAATTCGACGTCGCCGGCCGGCACCGCGCGATGCGCATCCCCCGACGAGATGTGGCGGTCGTATTCCACATCCAGACCATGTTTTGCCCACGCACCCGACTCGGCGACGACGTGCAGCAGCACCAGGTGACTGCTCGACCGATAGGGAAAGGCGACGCGGTCCATGGCTGCCTCGAAACCTTGTTTTTCGCTGGCTCGCTGCAAGTATTGCATCAAGCCTTTGGTCGATCCACTATTATTCCCCGCATGCCCGGCAACAGGACAGACCGCATGGCCCGGTTGCTCGCTTTCCTTTCCGCAATCCTGTTCGCCGTGTCGGGCGCGTCGGCGCAATCGGTGTTCTTCAAGGGCAAGACCGTGACCATGATCGTCGGCTATCCGCCCGGCGGTGGGACGGATACTGCCGGCCGCCTGATCGCGTCGGTGCTCGGCCGCCATCTGCCCGGCGAGCCGACGGTCGTCGTACAGAACATTCCCGGCGCCGAGGGGCTGACGGCGCTCAACTTTTTTGTCCAGCAGGTCAAGCCCGACGGACTGACCCTGACGATGGGATCCGGCACTCAGGCCGAGCCCACGCACTATCGTGTGCCGCAGGCGCACTTCGATCCGACCAAGTTCGCGTTGATCGGCGGCGTCGGGCGCGGCGGCTCCGCGCTGGTCATCAACAAGGCGGCAGAGCCGCGGCTCTACGCCAAGGATGAGGCCGCGGTGGTCATGGGGACGACGAGCGGCGCGTTCCGCTCCAACATGCACATGGCCGCCTGGGGCAGGGAGGTCCTGGACTGGAACCTGCGCTGGGTTACCGGCTATCGCGGCACCAGCGAGCTGTTCATCGCGCTTGAGCGCGGCGAGGTGGACATGACGGCGACGAGCAACATCGCCCCGATCGCGAAAATGTTGGCGACCGGCAAATTCAAGATCCTGGTTCAGTCCGGTGCGACCCGGGACGGGCGGCTCATCCCGCGGCCCGATTTCGGCGACGCTCCGATGATGCCGGCGTTGGTCGAGGGCAAGATCACGAATCCGGTCGCCGCCAAGGCGTTCGACTATTGGATGACGATCCATTCGGGGCCGGACAAGTGGCTGGCATTGCCGCCGCACGCCCCGGAGCCCATGGTCTTCGCTTATCGGGACGCGTTCCTGAAGGTGGTGCGCGACAGCGAGTTCATCGAGCGCAGCCGAAAACTTTCCGACGACTTCACGCCGGTGCCCTATGTCGAAGTCGAGGACTGGATGGTCAAGCTGGCCGAGACGCCGCCTGAGGCACTCGATTTCATTGCCGCGATGATCCGCGGGCAGGGGGCCAAGGTGGAACCGTGACCGGTTGGCCGCCGTGCGGGCCGGGCACGACGCCACGCGCGCCTGCCGTCCGGTCATGGACATGGTGCGCGGCCGTGCTGATCGCTGCCGGCCTCCTCGGAGGCGCGGTGGCCGCCGCGCAGGGCTCGCCGTTTCAAGGCAGGACCGTCACGGTCATTGTCGGCTATGCGGCAGGCGGCGGCACCGACACGTTCGCGCGGCTCGCCGCCGGCGCGCTCGCGGCCCATCTGCCCGGCTCGCCCACTGTCATCGTGCGCAACATTCCCGGCGCCGACGGCATTACGGCGATGAACTATTTCGTCGAGCAGGTCGCGCCCGACGGGCTGACGCTCGCGGTCAATGCCAGCACCACCGCCGATCCGCTCAACTGGCGTAAGCCGCAATCGCACTACGACCCGACCAGCTTCGCGGTCATAGGCGGCGCCGGGCGCGGCGGCGTGCTGCTGGTGATCAACAAGGAGGCCGAGCGCCGGCTCCACGACAGGAAGGAGCGACCGGTGGTGATGGGCTCGCTCTCCGGCCTGCCGCGCTCGGGCATGCAGATGACCGCCTGGGGGATCGAATATCTCGGCTGGAACGCGCGCTGGATTACCGGCTATCGCGGCACCGCCGAGCTGATGGTCGCGCTCGAGCGCGGCGAGATCGACATGACGTCGACCGGCAATCTGTTCCACGTGCAGAAGCTCATCGACACCAGCCGGTTCAAGGTCGTGGCGCAGACCGGCATGCTCAAGAACGGCGCGCGCGTCCGCCGCCCGGAATTCCCCGACGTGCCGGTGTTCGAGACAATGCTCTCCGGCAAGATCGACGACCCGCTGATGCGCAAGGCGTTCGACTTCTGGAGCAGCAATTCCGCGCTCGACAAATGGCTGGCGTTGCCGCCCCGCCCGCCGCCGGCGATGCTCGCGGCTTATCGCGAAGCCTATCAGCATATCATCGCCGACGCCGACTTCGTCGAACGCGGCAAGAAGATGAGCGACGACTTCGAGCCGTGGCTGCACGGCGATGTCGAACTCCTGATCAACACGCTCGGAAGCACGCCGCCCGAGGCGATCGAGCAGCTCGGCGCCATGTTGCGCCGGCAGGGCCTGCAGGGGCAGTAGGTGCGGCGCTGACTACGGACCGTATTCGTGGGCACGAGGTGAGTGCTTGGTCCTCTCGGCCGTTCGTCCCGCGAAGGCGGGGGACCCAGGGCCAAACGCGATGACGCAAAGACTGGGCCCCCGCTTCTGCGGGGGCGAACGGAGAGAAATTGTGCAATCCGAAATCGAAAAAAAATTGAGGCCCAGGGGTGAGGGGACGAGAGGGGGCGCCTGGGCCTCATGAGTCGCCACGTTTCGGAACGCGGCGTTTCTCTGCAACTTGGTGACCAAGGGATATTTGCACACGCCGAGCCCCCGTACCCACGCGCGCGGAAGAACCCGCGTAGGTTGCACCATGAACGCGTCGATGTCGATTCTTTGGTTGATTGCTGTGTCGAGTAGCGACATATGGCGCTCTGCGCGCAATCGATCTGCGCCTGCTGCCGATCGCGCGCCGCGCTGCGGGCAGCGCGTCCGCGTTGCGCAGCTTTCGACGACCCGCACGTAGCAACGCAATTCTGCCCCTTATTGAACCGTGGCACGAACGACACCGGACTTCTCCTGCGGCTGGTCCGAATTGCATTGCTCGCACGGCGTGCCCAGCGCTCGGCAGGAACAGGCACGCTCACTGAAGGCGCCACTCCACGGTCTATCCTGATGCACTCCGCACACCCATCCGGTGTCGTCGCATAACGCGCATCGAATAAGCATGGCTTACCCCCCGATGAAACAGTCTATGGATGGTCTTTCGGAATGAGCGATGCCTCGTTGTCGATCGCGATGATTGTCTTTTCGAGTTGAACGGCCGCTCGCATCCAATGCGCTGCCATATCGAGGAGCATCTGACGGTTCCTCTTCTCGGTCGCTTCGTCGGCCCGACGAAGGCAATCGAGCGCGAACTCTCGAAATTCCTTGGGAGGCAACATGTCTCCGCTCTCGTGTCTTCTCTTCTCTTCTCTTCTCTGTCGTCGTTGATCTCGCTCGCCATCAGCTATTCGGCGCAGCAAGCATTATGCAACCGCTCATACAGCATCGGAGGTATGAGCGATGTCGCAAGGATACCGCCGCCGCGGAAGCTGCAGGATGCTGCAGCCTGATGCAGGCGCGCAAACGGCTGCGCGGGCGAACTCAATCCCCATTGAACACTTTGTGATCCCGGCTCGTGCATTCGTGCGGGCGGAGCTTTGCACCGTTACATCAAACGGATTTCGCGGACTTGCTCGATGGCGAGGCCTCACCCTGAGATTTCGGCGGATCGTCATCGGATAACGTGCGCCGCGTCTGAGACATCCGACGCTTCCATCAGGGCTATGGCTCCCCAATGTGGAAAAGCACTCCTGGGCCCAATGTCAAAAATCTGTCACTCAAGAAACTGGCGACAACATGGAACTCATTTACCGAGTCGCTAGCTTCGCCGCTTCTTCACTTGTGTCACGCACGCGACTTGTCTGACCATTTGCTTGGCTGGCGGGCTGGTCCAGTTTGGCGTAGCCCTCATGAAAGCGGAATGGACTTGGACTGATCTCGTTGATCGCGCGCCTTTGATGCTCGCCACGGTCATGTGGGCGCACGCAATTATCGTCGCGGTGATGCTGATCGTGGCGGCTTACTTGTGAGGCGACACCGAGCACACGGCCTGCTCCTTGCCTTAACGTCCTTGCCCCGGCTTGCATCCTGGCGAGCACATTCGACAAGAGCTGCGTCAGCGACAAGAGCTGCGTCAGCGAAGCAACGCCTCGGCCGGAAGGTTGACCCGCGACGATGACGTTTATGACGATGACGTTTTATGCTGTAGCTAGAGTCGGCCGCTAAATGCGAACGCCTTGAAGGCCGGTTGTCAACGCCGCGATCGCGTCGTCAAGCGCACGTGTGGCAAGAGGCGCGGATTCACTTCCAGCCTGCGGCCCTGCGCACCTCGGTGTGCGCGGTGCGACGGAAGTCATCGGCCAAGGCCGGGTCGCCGACATTCCTCGCCAGCACCATACCGCCTACGCACAGAGCGACGAGCGCGAGCGCACGATCATGCGCGCGCGGCGCGTCTAGATGGTCCTCGAAGACCTTGACCATCTGCTCCACGACCTCCTGGTAGGCGGCCTTGACCGCCTTCCCGCCGCGGTGGACGTCGGAGCCCGTCCCAAGCAGCGGGCAGCAGCCGTCGTGATCGTCGAAGTGCTCGCGCGAGAAATAGGCGTCGACGATGCGTTGAGCGTGGGGCTTCGGGACCGCAGTCGGCGCGCGCCGCCTTTGCCAAGCAGCGGGCGTCTTCTTGCACAGGAACTGCCGGACGGCCGCCGCGTAGAGCTCATCCTTGGCGCTGAAATGCCGATAGAAGCCGCCGGCGGTGAGGCCGGCCTCGCTCATGATCTCCTCGATGGACGCGCCGGAATAGCCTTTGCGGTTGAAGAGCCGCCTCGCGCTTTCGAGGATTTTCTCGCGTGTGTCGCGCTTTTGCTTCGGTGAATAGGGCATGGCTTCGTCCTCCGCGACGTGACGATCATACCGTCAAAAGATGATCTTGAACATCTTTTGCCGATCGACTTTGAGAGGTCCGCAACTCGTCGCGACGCGGCCAGGAGTTTCCATGACGAACGGACTGAGGCGCGTTGTCCTGATCACAGGTGCATCGTCCGGTATCGGCCGGGAAACCGCCGAGCTGTTGGGGGCCGAGGGCCACCGGGTCTTCGGGGGTGTCCGTGCACCCGCGACGACACATCGGCTCGCGGAGGCGGAACTCGTGCCACTGGATGTGCGAGATGACGCTTCGGTCAAGGCCTGCGTTGACAACGTGCTTAGCCGCGCCGGCCGGGTCGATGTCTTGATCAACAATGCCGGGGTCAATTTGGTCGGTGCCGTTGAGGAAACGAGCATCAGCCAAGCGCAAGCGCTGTTCGACACCAACGTCCTCGGCGCCCTGCGCATGATCCAGGCCGTGCTCCCAGGCATGCGGCGTCAGGGCGTGGGCCTCATCGTCAACATCAGCTCGACCCTGGGCTTTTTACCCGCGCCGTTCATGGGCATCTATGCAAGCACCAAACACGCGATGGAAGGGCTGTCGGAATCGCTCGACCACGAGGTGCGCGCGTTCGGTACCCGAGTGGTCTTGATCGAGCCGCACTATACCAAAACCAACCTCGACGCGAGCGCCGCGCAAGCGGAGAGGCGGATCGACGCCTATGCGCCGCAGCGCCAAAGGACAGCGGCCTTGATCACCCACAACACCAATACGGCGCCCGAGGCGAAGCTTGTCGCCAAGGAAGTATTGCGCTCGATCGAAAGGCCCTACCGCATGCGACGTCCGGTGGGCCGGGCAGTTCTTCTCACCTGGCTGCGCAGGCTGCTGCCGGCCCGGTTGTTCGACCCCAACCTGCGCAAGGCATTCGCGCTTGACTCATCGAGTAAAGGCGCCGTTGCTGAACCGCGCTCTCAGTCCTGAGGGAGAAGCAACATGCTCGACTTCATCGGCATGGTCGTGACGGCGACATTGATGGTGCTGGTCGTCAACACCCTGACCACCTTCATGGACGTACCGCGTGTTGCCAAGGTCGGGTTGGCGGGCGCCTTTGGCGTCTGGATCGGCCTTGCCGCCGCGGCGGCCGGAGCCGGATGGCTCCTGATCTCGACACCAGTCCCGGTGGTCGGACTGTTCGTGCTGGTGCCGCTGCTCGCGGCGGCGGTCGCGACCACATGGCCGGCGGTGCGCCAGGCGATGCTGAGCGTACCAATGCCAGTGATGGTCGCACTCAATATCGTGCGCGTCTTCGCCGTGCTGTTTCTCATGCTGGCGGCTGAGGGCCGGCTCACCGGCCCGTTTCCCTATAGCGCCGCCTGGGGCGACATCATCACGGGGGTCGTCGCGGTGCCGGTGCTGTGGCTATTGAAGGACGGAGTCGCGCGCCACGCCGCTGCGATCACGGCCTGGAATCTGTTCGGCGCTGCAGATCTCGTGCTGGCAATTGCTTTCGGCATTACGTCGACAGAGGGTTCGCCGTTGCAGCTCTTCGTCGGCCCGGGCTCGGCGGCGATGCAGCACGCGCCCTGGTCGTTCGTTCCGACGGTGCTGGTCCCGATCTGGCTGATTCTGCACGGGATCATCGCCTTGCAGCTGCGGCGCGCCAAACTGGGCCAGCTCGCGAGCGCGGTCGCCTGAGAGCCGCGGCTAAAGCCATGCGTTCTTCCCAAGGACGCTCAGCGCGGTGCTCCCACCGACACGGACTTCAGACACTTTCAATGGAGAGGAACAGGCCATGAGCACGAAAATTTTCGTTAACCTTCCGGTGAAGGACCTCAAGCGCTCGATGTCGTTTTTCAAGACGCTTGGCTTCGAGTTCAACCCGCAATTCACTGACGACACGGCAGCCTGTATGGTCATCGCGGATGATATTTACGCGATGCTGCTCACGCACGCCAAATTCAAAATGTTTACCAAGAAGGAGATCGCGGACACGACCAGGTTCACCGAGGCGCTGACCGCCCTGTCGTGCGAAAGCAAAGGAAAGGTCGACGACCTTGTCGAGACAGCGCTCAAGGCGGGGGCAGTCGAATCCGGTAATCTTCAGGACTACGGGTTCATGTACGGCCGGAGCTTCGACGACCTTGACGGTCATACCTGGGAGATCTTCTGGATGGACCCGAGCCACATCCGGAAGACCTGATGGCAAATTGCGTCACTCGGGTCGCAAGACGCGGTGAGAGATGGGCCGTCTTTTGTGATTGGCTGCCGTGCTCGTGTGCTCAGCGACCGCCGACGGTTGCCGCTGACCTCTTCGAAATCACCCGGCTTCCAGGTGCCGTCGAAGGTCCTTCCGGACCGGATAGCGCAGGTAGACGAACCAGTCCTTGCCGCGGATTGGTCTTGATCCACTTGCCTTCCTTGCCGGCGGGCGGGCTGGGACCGAAGGAGAGATCGGTGGGAGCTCTAACCTCCCGATTGCTGCCAGAGGCGGCGCCTTGCCGACTGGTAGGAGCGCGCGGTCTGCGGCTTGACGAAGACGGCGATCACTTCCGGATGTGCTTCGCGAATAGCCGTCTCCAGTGCGACGACACGATCCTCGATTTCCGGCGTCGCGAGATTGTCGGCGAATTCAAGGCTCAAGCCGACAACGATCTGATCCGGCGCGAGATGGATCGCAAGCACGATATTGGCGCGCTCGATGCCGGGCTCCTTGCGTGCGACATTGAGAATCGACGCCATGACGCGCGCGCTCGCCGACTCGCCGATGAGCAACTCCTTGGATTCGTAAGCCACAGCCATCGCCGTCGCGGCCAGCACCAGGCTGATCCCGAGCGTCGCCACGCCGTCAAGCGCAGGCATCGCCAATCGATCCGCCGCCAGCGTGCCGATGAAGGCGATGGCGAGCCCCAGCAGCGCGGCGCTGTCTTCAAACAGGACGATGAAAGTGGGAGGGTCCTTGCTTCGCTGCACGGCCTCGAAATAGCCGACCTCTCCCTTCGCCCTCCTGAGCGCGCGTAGCGCAAACAGCCAGCTCGCGCCCTCGAACAGCGCCGAACAGGCCAACACGATGTAGGCAACCTGTGGATCGACGATCGGGCGGGGGTCCCCCAGACGCTGGATGCCTTGGTAGAACGTGACACCGGCGCCGAGCATGAACATCTGCAGTGCAGCGATGAAGCTCCAGAAATAAAGTTCGCGGCCGTACCCGAGCGGATGACCCTCGTCCGCGGGGAGCGCCGAGCGGTGGATGCCATAGAGCAGCAATCCTTGATTGCTGGTGTCGACCAGCGAATGGATGGCCTCACCGAGCATCGCCGAGCTTCCGGTCCACCACGCGGCAGCGAATTTTGTCAGCGCGACCAGGACATTTCCGAACAGCGCGGCATACACGACGCCCTTAGTCGACGAGGATGCAGCCATGGGTCGCCCGATCGAGACAAGGTGCCAACCAACGGCAAGACCCTGCGCCCGTTCGCATGCCCGCCGCAAGGGTGAGCTGGACAATATTCGTTGCGGTGCTGTTGGACGCTCAAGCTTGCGCGAATCGCCGCCCCGGCCGCAGGAGCAGCCAGAGCACGATCCCGCCGTTAAGGACATTCCAGGCGAGGCCGTTGAGGAAGGCGGCGCGATAAGAGCCGGTGAGATCGAAGATCGCGCCCGACATCCAGCCGCCCAGCGCCATGCCGGTGAGCGACGCCATCAGCACCACGCCGAGGCGCACGCCGGTTTCGCTTGGCGAGAACTGCTCGCGCACGATGATCGCGTACATCGGCACGATGCCGCCCTGGAACAGGCCGAACAGCGCCGAGATCACGTAGAGCGAGACGAGGCCGTCGAACCACAGATAGAGGAACAGCGCGAAGCCCTGCAGCGCCGAGCCGATGAGCAGCGTTTCGAGGCTGCCGATGCGGTCGGCGAGGAAGCCGCATCCGATACGGCTGATAATGCCGAAACCCATCATCGCGGCCAGCATCTCGGCGCCGCGCGCCGGGCCGTAGCCGAGGTCGCCGCAATAGGCGACGATGTGCACCTGGGGCATCGCCATGGCGACGCAGCAGCCCACCGCCGCGATGCATAAGAGCACCATGAGCGTGGTCGATGACACGCCGAGCGAGCCGCGTGCGCCGCCGCCGGCAATCGTCTCGACAGCCGGCGCGCGGGGTGGCGGCCGGCGCAGCAGCAGGATCAGCGGCAGCATCGTGGCGACGCACAGGAGCCCGATCGCGATGTGGGTCGTACGCCAGCCGTCACTGGCGATGAAATGCTGAATGACCGGCGGCCACAGCGTGCCGGCGAGATAGTTGCCGCAGGAGGCGACCGCGACCGCGATGCCGCGCCGGCGCACGAACCAGTGCGAGATGTCGCTCATCAGCGGCCCGAACGTCGCCGA
>Ga0066903_100002652_pt1 | contig 14157 bp, 10 predicted proteins | sample PanSoiMetaGPlot1_FD_67491 | JGI IMG/M metagenome (GOLD analysis project Ga0066903, IMG submission 67491) | Tropical forest soil microbial communities from Panama analyzed to predict greenhouse gas emissions - Panama Soil - Plot 1 (version 2) | ecosystem: Environmental > Terrestrial > Soil >...
GTCTCACATTATTGCGCCGGCCGTGCACCTCACCAAGACACAGATCGAGGATGATTTCAGGCGCGTCCACACCCACCTGCCGCGCGGGCGCAATCTGGTCGAGCCGACGAGTCTTTTGGCGGAGGCCCGCGCCGTGCTGCGCGAGAAATTCCTTGCCGCCGACGTGGGGATCACAGGTGCGAATTTCCTGGTCGCCGAGACCGGCACTTCGGTGATCGTCACCAACGAGGGCAATGGCGATCTCACCCAAACCCTGCCCAAGGCCCATATCGTGCTTGCGTCGCTCGAAAAGCTGGTGCCGACGCTTGAGGACCTGTCGCAACTCCTTCGTGTTCTGGCGCGCTCGGCGACCGGTCAGGAGATGTCGGTATATACGACGCTTTCGACCGGCCCCCGCCGCCCCGGGGATCCTGACGGGCCCGGCGAATACCACGTGGTGCTGCTCGACAATGGACGTTCGTCAATGCTCGCCGGCGCGTTTCGCGACATGCTGCGTTGCATCCGCTGCGGCGCCTGCATGAACCACTGCCCGGTCTACCATGCAGTCGGTGGCCACGCTTACGGCTGGGTCTATCCGGGCCCCATGGGCGCCGTGTTGACGCCGAGCCTGATCGGTATCGACAAGGCAGGGCACTTGCCGAATGCGTCGACTTTTTGCGGGCGCTGCGAGGAAGTGTGTCCGGTGCGCATCCCGCTGCCGCGGATGATGCGCACGTGGCGCGAGCGCGAGTTCGAGCAGCATCTGTCGCCCGCGACCGTGCGCACAGGCCTCGCCGTCTGGAGTTTCTTTGCCAGGCGGCCGCGGCTCTATGGCTTCACCACCGCAATCGCGGCACGGCTCCTGAGGTTCGCTGGACGCACGCGAGGGCGCTTTTCCTGGCTGCCGCTCGCTTCCGGCTGGACGCGCCATCGTGACTTTCCGGTGCCGCAAGGCGGAACCTTCCAGGCGCAATGGAAGCGGCGTGCGCTTTCCTCCAGCAAAGGTGCTCAGCCGCCACGCTTGGGGCCGCCGCCATGACGCCGCGCGAACTCATTCTGGCGACGGTTCGCCGCTCGCTCGGCGTCACGGGACTCGAGCGGCCGCGCCAATTGGAGGTGGCGACGCGGCTTGCCGGTCATCCGACGGGAACAGTGCCGGCACGCGGACGATTGCCGGCGGCGGCGCGGCTCGGTTTGTTCGGCCGCATGGTGGAGTTAGCCGCCGGCACAGTGGCACGCGCTGCTGAGCCGGCTGCCGTTCCAACCGCCGTCGCCGCTTTCCTGCGCGGGCATAACCTTCCGCTTGTCATCCGCCATGGCGACGACCCGCTGCTTTCGACCATGCCGTGGGCGCGCGCCGGGACGCTGCAAATCCGCCGCGGCGCATCCGATGGCAGCGACCTCGCTGCTGTGTCGCACGCCTTCGCGGCAGTCGCCGAAACCGGCACGCTGGTTCTTGTTTCAGGCGCCGACAACCCGACCACGCTCAATTTCCTGCCCGATGTCCACATCGTGGTGGTGAACGCAAGCGACGTGGCGTCCGACTTTGAAACCGTGATGGCACGCCTGCGCGGGCGCTTTGGCGCTGGCGCCATGCCGCGCACAGTTAACATGATAACCGGCCCATCGCGCTCGGCCGATATCGAGCAGACCCTTATTCTCGGCGCCCACGGTCCGCGCAACTTGCATGTCGTCGTGGTCGGCGATCCTTAGCACGCCAAACAATGTTCTGCATTATCAATCGGTTGTAGCAGGAGGCGGATTTTCAGAGCATTGAAGGCCGCAAGCTGATTTTCTTGACGGCCGAAAAGTCCTAGATTGACATTCTATCGTCGAGGCCGGGACAGCGCGGTCCGCAACGATTGGGCTGCCGCTGGGGAACTGGGCAGGGCAACAATGGCTGGAAAATATTTCGGTACTGACGGAATTCGGGGGCGTGCCAATGGCGTCATCACGGCGGATTTAGCCCTGCGGGTCGGCCAAGCTGCCGGTGTGGTGTTTCGCCGCGGCGACCATCGCCACCGTGTGGTGATCGGCAAGGACACCCGGCTGTCTGGTTACATGATAGAGAATGCGCTGGTCGCGGGCTTTACGTCTGTCGGGATGGACGTGCTCTTGCTCGGTCCGATGCCAACGCCGGCGGTCGCCATGTTGACACGTTCGATGCGTGCCGACCTTGGCGTCATGATCTCGGCTTCCCACAATCTCTATGACGACAATGGCATCAAGCTGTTCGGCCCGGACGGTTACAAATTGTCCGACGAAGTCGAGAGCGAAATCGAGCGGTTGATCGACGGCGATCTCGCCAAAAAGCTCGCCAAGCCCCATGCGCTGGGCCGCGCCAAGCGCATCGATGGCGTGCATGACCGCTACATTGAATTCGCCAAGCGCACCCTTCCGCGTAATCTCTCGCTCGACGGTTTGCGCGTCGTGGTCGATTGCGCCAATGGCGCCGCCTACCGCGTCGTTCCGGCCGCGCTGTGGGAACTCGGCGCCGAGGTGATCTCGATCGGCGTCGATCCGGACGGCTTCAACATCAACAAGGACTGCGGCTCGACCGAGCCCGATGCGCTACGCCGTAAAGTGCTGGAGATGCGCGCCGATATCGGCATCGCGCTCGATGGCGATGCCGATCGCGTGGTGATTGCCGACGAACGCGGCCATCTGGTCGATGGCGACCAGCTGCTCGCCGTCATCGCGGAGAGTTGGCACAAGGAAGGGCGGCTCGCCAAGCCCTGCCTCGTCACCACTATCATGTCGAATTTCGGCCTGGAGCGTCATCTCGATGCGCTGGGAATCAAGCTGCTGCGCGTCCAGGTCGGCGACCGTTACGTTCTTGAGCAAATGCGCGAGCAGGGTTACAACCTCGGTGGGGAGCCGTCCGGCCACATCATTCTGTCGGACTACACCACAACGGGTGACGGCTTCGTTGCCGCCCTGCAGGTGTTGGCGGTGGTCAAAAAGCTCGGCCAGCCGGTTTCGGCGGTCTGCCATCGCTTCAACGCGCTGCCGCAGATCACCAAGAATGTCCGTTACCGCAATGGCAAGCCATGCGAGAATGCGGGGGTGCGTTCCGCGATTGCTACGGGCGCCGAACGCCTCAACGGCCACGGCCGGCTGATCGTGCGGCCGTCCGGCACCGAGCCGGTCATTCGCGTCACCGGTGAAGGCGAAGATCTGTCCCTGGTCGAAGAGGTCGTCGACGGTATCGTCGATGCGCTCAATCAAGCGGCCGCAAGCTGAAGTTCATGATGGGTTGAGCCACCGGGTCCGGCCTTTGGCCGGCGCGATGATAAACTCCGAGAAACCCGTCAAACGGTCCTTTCAACACGGCACCGCCTGATGGGTTTTGCTGTGCTCAACTCATCCTACGCATATTGCAAGCTGCATTGGGGGGCACCAAAGAGAGCTGCTGGTGCCGCCAATCAGCGCGAACCACTGCATTGTCGCGGCATATCATCGAAAATGCTTGACTGGGCTGCCGCCCTTCCGTATTCCCGGCCCCGGGAAACCCCTCCCCACCGAGGGGCGCCTATCTGGAAGGGTAGACATATGACAAACGCGATGCCCGGCCTGCGGCCGCAAATTCCGCATTTTTCGTCCGGCCCCTGCGCCAAGCGCCCTGGCTGGAGCCTCCAAGCCCTCACCGACGCAGCTCTGGGACGTTCGCACCGCGCCAAGCTTGGCAAGGCGAAGCTCAAGCGCGCTATCGATCTCACGCGCGAGGTGCTGGAGGTGCCGGCCGATTACCGTATCGGCATAGTACCTGCTTCCGATACGGGCGCGGTCGAGATGGCGCTGTGGTCGCTGCTCGGTGCGCGGCCTGTCACCATGCTGGCCTGGGAATCATTCGGCGAGGGCTGGGTAAGCGACATCCAAAAAGAGCTCAAGCTCAAAGACGTTACGGTTCTTAGATCCGGTTATGGCGAATTGCCCGATCTCACCATGGTCGATTGGTCAGCGGACGTGGTGTTCACCTGGAACGGAACCACCTCGGGCGTTCGCGTGCCCAACGGGAATTGGATTGCAGTGGATCGCAAAGGCCTGGCGATCTGCGACGCGACGTCCGCTGCATTCGCGCAGCCGCTCGATTGGATGAAGCTCGATGTCGCGACCTTTTCGTGGCAAAAGGTGCTGGGCGGTGAGGCAGCTCATGGCATGCTGGTGCTGTCGCCACGCGCGGTGGCGCGGCTTGAGACCTACAAGCCGGCATGGCCGCTGCCGAAAATCTTCCGTCTCACCAAAGGCGGCAAGATCAATGAGGGCATCTTTGAAGGCGAGACCATCAATACGCCCTCGATGCTGTGTGTCGAGGATTATCTCGATGCATTGCAATGGGCGAAGTCGATCGGCGGATTGAAGGCCTTGATGGCTCGCGCCGACGCCAACACCAAAGCCGTCGCCGCCTGGGTGGCGCGCACGCCTTGGGTGGATTTCCTCCCCAGCGATCCGGCGATCCGCTCCAATACCTCGGTTTGCCTGAAGATCGTAGATCCCGCCGTGATGGCGCTTTCAGTAGAAGCGCAGTCGGCCTTCGCCAAGTCGCTTGCCGGTGCCGTCGAAAAGCAAGGTGCCGGCTACGATATCGCACATTACCGCGATGCGCCGCCGGGATTGCGCATCTGGTGCGGCGCAAGCGTCGAGGCAACTGATGTCGAGATATTGACCCAATGGCTGGATTGGGCCTTCGCCACGACCAGGGATGCGCTGCCGAAGGCGGCGTGACTCTCCTCCTGCTCCCTCTCGTTTTGGGAGGAGAACAGAAACCGCAAAATCCTAATCTGCAACAATGAAATTCACGGGCTATACCATGGCTCCCCGCGTTCTCGTCTCCGATGCACTTTCGCCTTCCGCCGTCCAGATATTCAAGGACCGCGGCGTGGAGGTCGAATTCCAGCCCGATCTCGGCAAGGACAAGGATAAGCTTGCCGCCGTCATCGGCGAATTCGACGGCCTTGCGGTGCGCTCCGCTACCAAGGTGACGCCGAAGATCCTCGAACATGCCGACCGGCTCAGGGTGATCGGACGGGCCGGGATCGGGGTCGACAACGTCGACATTCCGGCTGCGACCGCCAAGGGAATTATTGTGATGAATACGCCGTTCGGCAATTCGATCACCACCGCCGAGCATGCCATCACGTTGATGCTGGCGCTTGCCCGCCAGATACCCCAAGCCGACGCCTCAACCCAGGCCGGCAAATGGGAAAAGAACAAGTTCATGGGCGTCGAGATCACCGGCAAGACGCTCGGAGTGATCGGCTGCGGCAATATCGGCTCGATCGTGGCGGACCGCGCCATCGGGTTGAAAATGAAGGTGATCGCCTATGACCCGTTCCTGTCGCCTGATCGGGCGCTGGCGCTTGGCGTTGAAAAGGTCGAGTTGTCCGATCTGTTCCGGCGGGCTGATTTCATTACGCTGCACACGCCGCTGACCGACAAGACCCGGAGCATCCTCGGTGTTGAGGCGATCGCGGCCACCCGCAAAGGGGTGCGCATCATCAATTGCGCGAGGGGCGGTCTCGTTGACGAGAAAGCCCTGCGGGCAGCTCTCGACGCAGGCCACGTGGCGGGTGCAGCCTTCGACGTCTTCACCGAGGAGCCGGCCACCGCCAATCCGCTGTTCGGCCACCCGAATGTTGTATGCACACCCCATCTCGGCGCTGCCACCACGGAAGCACAGGAGAATGTCGCGCTGCAAATTGCCGAGCAGATGTCCGATTACTTGCTGCGGGGCGCCATAACGAATGCGGTGAATTTTCCCTCCATCACAGCTGAGGAGGCGCCACGGCTGCGGCCCTTCATCACGCTTGCCGAGAAACTCGGCTCTTTCGCGGGACAGCTTACCGAGACCGGCATTTCCAAAGTGCAGATCGCTTATGACGGCGAGGTCGCGAAGATGAACACCTACGCGCTCACCTCGGCCGCGATCGCCGGCCTGCTGCGCCCGATGCTGCAGGATGTCAATGTGGTGTCGGCGCCTGTCGTTGCCAAGGAACGTGGCATCGCGGTCGAGGAGACGACGCGGGAAGGTGAGTGCGACTATGAGAGTCTCATCACCGTGACGGTGACAACCGAGCGGAGGACCCGCGGCCTTGCTGGCACCGTTTTCGCCGATGGCCGGCCACGCATTGTCAACATCAAAGGTATTCGCATGGATGCCGAATTCGGCGCCTCCATGCTCTACATCACCAACCTCGACAAACCCGGTTTCATCGGCCGGTTCTCCTCGGTGCTCGGTGATGCCGGCATCAACATCGCGACGTTTCACGTCGGCCGCGAGGCACCGGGTGCCAATGCGATCGCATTGATCGAGGTGGACGGCGATGTCCCGGCGGACGTCCTTGCCAGGGTGCAGGCGTTGCCGCAGGTGCAGCAGGCCAAGCCATTGCGCTTCTGATCCAAGAAATCCTAACCGCCTGGCGGCTATGCTCGCTCCCCGACAAACCTGTCATCTTCCTTCCCGGGTTGAAGAGATCCGAGTGGCTCCTGGCGTCGCTTAAAAAATATCATCTGATCAATGAGTTGTACCGCCATTTGGCGGTACAAGCTCGGGTTTTGCGCCTTGCCTGGGGCCCCATCATCCGGTATCCCTTCAAATTGGTGCGGGCGGTGGTGGTAGCTCCTTGTGACGAAAGCGCTTTCAGGCCAAGCCCGAAATGGCTCTCACCCCTCCTCTCCTACCGCCGCAAGCGGAGGGAAGGGAGGTGTAGCTGGCATTCGTGCGATGCCGCACCGCCTTCAGCGCACATGAATTTAAGGGGGCACCATGGCGAATGTGGTGGTCGTCGGCTCCCAATGGGGGGACGAAGGCAAGGGTAAGATTGTCGATTGGCTCTCCGAGCAGGCCGACATTGTGGTGCGTTTTCAGGGCGGCCATAATGCCGGCCACACGCTCGTTATAAATGGCGTTACCTACAAGCTGTCATTGTTGCCGTCAGGCGTGGTGCGACCGGGCAAGCTGTCGGTGATCGGTAATGGCGTGGTGCTCGATCCCACTGCCTTGATCGAGGAAATCTCGATGCTTAAAAGCCAGGGTGTTGAGGTCACGCCGGACTCGTTGCGCATTGCTGAGAATGTGACCTTGATTCTGCCGTTGCACCAGGAACTTGATGCATTTCGGGAGTCCGTGAGCGCCGGCACGCGAATCGGCACAACACGACGCGGCATCGGGCCGGCCTACGAAGACAAGGTTGGCCGGCGGGCGATTCGCTTGAGGGACCTGGCCGATCTCTCGGTCCTCGACGCCAAGATCGACCGGCTGCTCGCACATCATAATGCGTTACGGCGCGGGATGAACCTTACTGAAATCGAACCCAAGGCGATTTATGATGTGCTCGCCGCAGCCGCGCCACGCGTCCTGCCCTATATGGACTCGGTTTGGTCACTGCTCGACCGCAAGCGGCGCGACGGCAAGCGAATCTTATTCGAGGGCGCCCAGGGAGCCCTGCTGGATGTCGATCATGGCACCTATCCGTATGTGACGTCCTCCAACACGGTTGCATCTCAGGCGGCGACTGGCTCGGGCCTTGGCCCGTCCGCGGTGGGTTATGTGCTTGGGATCAGCAAGGCTTATGCGACCCGGGTCGGAGCAGGTCCGTTCCCGACCGAGCAGGACAACGAGATTGGTCGGACCATGGGTGAGCGCGGCCGCGAATTTGGGACGGTCACGGGGCGCCCACGCCGCTGCGGTTGGTTCGACGCCGTGCTGGTGCGGCAAACTGTCCGCACCAGCGGCATTGACGGACTGGCCTTAACGAAGCTCGATATCCTGGATGGGTTTTCTGAAATAAAAGTCTGTGTCGGTTACCGATTCGAGGGTCGCACGATAGATTATCTCCCGGCCAGCGAGCATGCTCAGGCGCAGGTCGAGCCGATATACGAAACAATAGCGGGCTGGCAGGAACGGACGGCAGGAGCAAGATCCTTTGCAGAATTGCCGGCGCCTGCAATAAAATATGTACGAAGGATCGAGGAACTGGTTGGCTGCCCACTGGCTTTGCTGTCCACAAGTCCGGAACGGGAGGACACAATCCTCATGCGCAATCCGTTCGAAACGTAACAAAATGTACGCTGCCGGCGCGGGCGGCGTGGAGAACCAATGGCCGATTATTACCCGTTGATCGCCAAGGCTGTCTCCGGGCTCGACAGGAGCACCGGCGAGGCGCGCCGGGCGTTATACGATCGAGCGCGTACTGCCCTCCTTGCGCAGCTGCGCGGCGTAGAGCCGGCGCTGAGCGAGCCTGACATAACCCGCGAGCGGTTGGCGCTCGAAGAAGCGATACGAAAAGTCGAGGCCGAGGCAGCCCGTCGTTCGCGCAGCGATCCGCCGCCCGCGCGGCCTGAATCTCGTCAAGAGCCGCGTCCCGAGGTCCGACCGGTAGATCCGCCGCCTGAGGCAGCGGATGCGCCACCTCGCTACGACCTTCGCGCGTCGCGCCCGGCGATCGCGGCACCTGCCGACGAAGGCGATGACCGATCCGTTTTGGAAGAAACACGACAGGCCATTCCAGTGTCCGCCGCTTCGGCGAGGCCGGTCGTTGAGCTGCGTCAGCCTGAGGAATCGCGAATCCGCGTGCCCCGCGCACCCGCTTCAAGCGAGGAGGCGTTGCGTGCGGAGCAGCCGCGGCGTAGCCCCGGCGGGGGATCGGCGCTGCCCGACAAGGAGCTCAAGGGCCTTCGCGATGGGGTCTCCGAAACCGAAACGCCAGGGAGTACGGCTGTCGAAGCGGCTAAGAACGTTCGCGCTCATCCTGCGACGACGAACGTGGACTTCGCTCGCTCCGAGGCACGTCCCGACGGCCGGGCGGAGGCACGTGGCGAACCGAGGATCGAGGCTGTGTTGCGACGTTCGCCATTGCGCGATACCCAAACAGCGGTGGGCCGTGAACCGCTGACGGAGCCCAGTCGCGGTATTGAGGCGCGCGATTCGAGTCGCGGGCGTGGTGCCGAACCGCCACTTTCCATTGCACGCCGGCAAGAACCGCCATCGGGACAGGAGGCCGACGAGCCGCCGGTCCAGGATGGATGGTTGGATTTCGAAGCCACCGTCAGGTCCGAGTTTGCCTCCCGGTCGCGGTCCGCGGCTGTGCGCCACGAGAATGGGCGCAGTCGCATCCCGTCTCCGGCACGCACAGCCGGAGACGACCACCAGCCCGCATCGACCACTGCGCACGCTTCGAACAAAATCGTCGCGATGACCGTCCTGGCGCTCCTGGTACTGGCGGTTGCGGCCACCGCCTACTGGTGGGGCGGCGATATTGTTGCGACGATTCGCGGTACTCCTGGTTCCGGCCGCCCCTCGGATCAAATCGCACCAGCCGAAGGTGGCGCCCCGGGCAAGATTGCCGAGCGCGCGCCGTCGGCGCTTGGCCCCAGCGAGAGCGCGCTGGTGGCGCAGAAGGTCGTGCTCTACGAAGAGGATCAAGCCAATCCTAGCGGCACACAGTATATTGGTTCTGCAGTGTGGCGCACAGAGCGGGTGGCGCCCGGCGCGGGTCAACAACCGGACATCGTTGTGCGGGCCGAAGTCGAGATTCCGGAACAGAAGATGTCGATACGCTGGTCATTGCGGCGCAATGACGATAAGCAGCTTCCGGCAAGCCACACGGTCGAGATCGTGTTTACTTTACCGCCCGAATTCGCCCACGGGGGGATCTCAAATATTCCGGGCGTGCTGATGAAACAGGGTGAGACAACACGCGGGGTTCCGCTTAACGGCGTTGCCGTGAAAGTCACGACCAATTTCTTTCTGATTGGCCTTTCATCAGTTGATGCTGACATGCAGCGAAACGTCCAACTCCTTAAGGAGCGGTCCTGGTTCGACATTCCGGTGGTTTATAACGACGGCAGGCGGGCCATTATCGCCATCGAAAAGGGGACGCCCGGCGAGCGCGCGTTCACCGAAGCCTTTGCGGCTTGGGGTCAATAACTAAGCCATCCGGCGTTCTCAGCGCCGCAATGCCTTAGACCTTGCAGGCGAAGGAAATTTCACTACCTTCCGGCTCCCTCGGCGGTGGCCGACCAGGCGCCCTTTGCGCGATAACGCGGAAATCGGAAATCTTCATGTCCAAGCTGCGACTCACCTTTGCGTGTGGTCCTTACGACCGCACCCAGGCCCTCCGTGATGGCTTGCTGCAACCTGAAGGCATCGACCTCAATTATTTGCCGCTACAGCCCGCCGAGATTTTCTGGCGAATGCTGCAGTACCGGGAATTCGATGCCTCCGAGATGTCATTGTCAAATTACACCTCGCTGGTAAGCGACGGGAATGCACCGTTCATCGCCATCCCGGCGTTTCCGTCCCGCGTATTCCGCCACGGCTATTTCTTCATTAATTCCGACAAGGGTATCCGCCACCCCGGCGACCTCAAGGGCAAGCGCGGCGGCGTGCCGGAATTCAGCATGACGGCTGCCGTCTACATGCGCGGCTTGCTGGAGCATGAGTACGGCGTCAAGCCCGGCGACGTGGAATGGGTACAGGGTCGCGCCGACCGCCTTGGCCGCAAGCTTCCGGACAATATCCGCCTCACCCAGGCGCCTGCCGGTATCGAGCTTGGCGACATGCTGGAGCGAGGTGAAATCGACTTCCTGATGACAGCCAACAACCCGCTGTCGTTCCGCCGCGGCCATTCGAAGGTGCAGCGGCTGTTCCCGGATTATGCGGCGATCGAAAAGGATTATTACCGGCGCACCAAAATCTATCCGATCATGCACACGGTGGTGGTCCGCCGTGACATTTACGAGCGCGACCCGTGGGTGGCCCTGGCCCTTTACAAGGCGCTGTGCGCCGCCAAGGACCGCTGCCACCATTTCCTCGCGGAACTTGGCTCACCGAAGGTGTCATCGGCCTGGCTACAGCCGCTCCTTGAAGAGGAGCAGGCGATCATGGGGCACGACTGGTTTCCCTACGGCATCGAGCAGAACCGGCCCAGCATCGAGGCGCTGTTGCAGTATGCGCATGAGCATGGGCTTACCTCACGCCGCGTCAAGCTCGAGGAACTGTTTGCGCCAAGCACGATGCGGGATATCCCGCTCGGAGACGGGCAGCAGATTTAGCGCTCAGGACCGCTCCAATGCCCCTCCGCCTTGTCTTCATGGGCACCCCCGACTTCGCCGTGCCCACGCTCGCTGCGATCGTCGGGAACGGCCACGAGTTGGTGGTCGTCTACACACGGGCGCCGCGGCCGGCCGGACGCGGCATGGAGTTGCGGCCGAGCCCTGTGGAGCGCGAGGCTCGGCGTTTCGGCATCGAGGTGCTGACGCCGAAGGCATTGCGGTCGCCGGAGGCGCAGGAAATATTTCAGGCCCACCGGGCGGACGCCGCTGTGGTGGTCGCCTATGGGTTGATCCTACCGAAGCCGATCCTCGATGCCCCGCGACTCGGTTGTTTCAACCTTCATGCATCCGCGTTGCCGCGTTGGCGCGGCGCCGCGCCGATTAATCGGTCCATCATGGCGGGCGACACCGAGACCGCCGTTGTGGCGATGAAAATGGAGGAAGGGCTCGACACCGGCCCAATGGCCCTTGCGGAGCGTGTCGCCATCGGGCCCGACGTGACGGCCGGGGAGTTGCATGATGAACTCGCGCGACTTGGGGCCGACCTGATGGTACGGACGCTCGGCGCCCTGGAGCGCAGTTCGCTGCAATTGACGCCTCAGTCTGAAACGGGCGTGACTTATGCCGCCAAGATCGACAAAGACGAAACCCGGATCGATTGGACCAAGCCGTGGAAAACCGTGCACGACCATTGCCGCGGCCTGTCGCCGTTTCCGGGCGCGTGGTTCGAGTTGCCCGGCACCAGCGCACCAGCCCGCGTCAAGGTCCTGCGCACCACGAGGGGCGCAGGGGCCGGATCGCCCGGCACGGTGATCGACGACAGGCTCACCTTAGCATGCGGCGACGGTGCCGTTTGCATCCTCGAACTACAGCGCGCCGGCCGTCAGCCGATGAAGGCCGAGGAATTCCTGCGCGGCACGCCGCTTGCAGTCGGCACGCAGTTGAGATGATACGAGATCGATCAAGCGTAGAAGGGCGGTTCAGAGCGAACCCGCTCTTCGATCAATGTGATCGCATGGGTCGCTCGCAATGCCGCGCTACAAGCTGCTGATCGAATATGACGGCGCCCCGTTTGTCGGCTGGCAGGTGCAAGACAATGGCCTGTCGGTTCAAGGTGTCCTGACGGCGGCTGTGGCGGCATTTTGCGGCGAGCGCGTTCACGTGCAGGGCGCCGGACGTACCGATGCCGGCGTGCACGCGCTCGGTCAGGTCGCCCATGTCGCCCTTGCCAAGGCCTGGGACACCGACACCATCCGCGATGCCATCAATGCCCATGTGCGACCCTATCCGGTGGCGGTGCTGGCGGCGGAAGGTGTCGCCGACGACTTCGACGCCCGTTTTTCGGCGCGCACACGCCATTACGTCTACCGGATCGTCAACCGCCGCGCCGATCTTGCCTTGGACGCCGGCCGGGCATGGCGTACCCCGCGGCCACTCGATGCGTCTGCGATGCATGAGGCCGCCCAGCGCCTCATCGGGCGGCATGACTTCACGACCTTCCGGGCCGCCGAATGCCAGGCAAAATCGCCGGTGAAGACACTGGACCGGCTGGATGTGGAACGGGATCGCAACGAGGTGCGCATCCGCGCGTCGGCACGTTCGTTCCTGCATCATCAGGTGCGTTCGATGGTGGGCTCGCTGGTCCAGGTCGGCGAAGGCCGATGGAGCGTCGATGATCTCTCGCGTGCGCTCGCGGCGCGCGACCGCAAGGCCTGCGGCCCGGTCGCGCCGCCGGACGGCCTCTATCTGGTCAAAGTGGAGTATTGATGGGGGCAATCGAAATAACGATCGAGCACGCGCCGGTAGATGGCAGCGAGCGCCACCAGATCATCCGTCGCAACGCTTTCGTCGATCTTGTGCATGGTGGCGTTGACGAGGCCGAATTCGACCACTGGACAGTAATCCTTGATGAAACGAGCGTCCGACGTCCCCCCGGTCGTCGACAGTTCCGGTTGGCGGCCCGTTACCTCGGCGACTGCGGCGCTGACCAGCTCGACAAACGGGCCGGGCTTGGTGAGAAAGACATCAGCGTTCGACGGCTCCCATTCGATGCGGAAATGCCCGCCTTGCGCCGCCGCACCGGCGCGCGCTTCGACCAGCGCCTTGATCGACGCCTGGGTGTGATGATCGTTGAATCGGATGTTGAAACGGGTGCGCGCCTCGGCGGGAATGACATTCACGGTCGTGTTGCCTACGTCGACCGACGTGAATTCCAGATTGGACGGATCGAAATGCGCGCTGCCGGCATCCAGCGGTTCGGCCATCACGGCCGCCATGATGGCGACGATGCGGCGCACCGGATTATCGGCGAGCGCCGGATAGGCGACGTGGCCCTGTGTGCCCGTCACGATCACGGTCCCATTGAGCGAACCGCGGCGCCCGATCTTAACCATATCGCCAAGTTGCGTCGGGTTGGTGGGCTCGCCGAGAATGCAATGGTCGAATTTCTCACCGCGTGCAGCAGCCCATTGCAGCAGCTTGACGGTGCCGTTGACCGCAATCCCCTCCTCATCGCCTGTGATGAGAAACGAGATCGAGCCCTTGGGCTGACCGCCATTGGCGGCGAGATGATCAAGCACCGCCGCAAGTTTGCAGGCAATTGCTCCCTTCATATCGACCGCGCCGCGGCCGAACAGGACACCGTCCACGATATCGCCGGCAAACGGCGGGTGTCGCCAGCGCATTTCGTCGCCAGGTGGGACCACGTCAGTATGCCCGGCAAGGAGGAGATGCGGGCCGGCCGTTCCGATGCGGGCATAGAGGTTTTCCACATCGTCGGAGCCCGGCTCCGAGAAGACGACGCGATTGATCGCAAACCCGGCGCTGGCCAGGATTTTTTCCAAAAATGTCAGCGCACCGCCCTCCTGCGGTGTTATGGAGGGACAGCGCAGGAGATCGTGGGCAAAGGTGATGGGATCGGCTGTCATATTCAGAGGGCCTTGGGAATGCCCGGCCTCCCACGCCAGCGCATCGTCATCCGTCGCATCGCGATCATCGATCTCCTTGGCATAGACGGTTCGGCAGCCTTTGTACCAACGGCAGTATTGCTGCCAATGCCGGTACAGCAACGATCGGCATCAGCATCAATACATCAGGGTCCGGCGACGCCGGCAACGTTCCCCC
>Ga0066903_100002653_pt1 | contig 14156 bp, 11 predicted proteins | sample PanSoiMetaGPlot1_FD_67491 | JGI IMG/M metagenome (GOLD analysis project Ga0066903, IMG submission 67491) | Tropical forest soil microbial communities from Panama analyzed to predict greenhouse gas emissions - Panama Soil - Plot 1 (version 2) | ecosystem: Environmental > Terrestrial > Soil >...
TCGGACTCCTCGGGCGTGTAGGCGAGATCGACGGCGGTGACGAGCGGCGCGTAGAGATCGTAGTAGTGCAGGTCCTGCAGGTTCATCATCCTCTTGCGGAGCTGCAGATAGCGATGGAACGTCGGCAGGCCCTGGTTCACGCCGTCGACGAGGCTCGTGTAGACCGACGTGGGGATGTTGGCGGCGTCGAGCGCCGACTCGAGCGCGCTCTTGTAGCGCCGCGCGTTGGCGACGAACACGTTGTTCTGAACCTGGCCGTTCAACGTCGCGCCGAACGTGCCGCGGAACGTGCCGAGCTCGGTGAAGAACGCGTGCATCACCTGCTTCCTGTCGTCGCGGTTCGGCGCGGCGCGATAGAGGCTGAACGCGGACGCGTCGAGCTTCACCGTCTTGCCGTCGCTCAGCGTGACGGAGGGATACGGAAAGTCGGCGTTCGAGAAGATGTTGAAGATCGACTGCGGCTGCGCGCCGACGAGCGACGCGGACGCGAGCAGGCGTTCTTCCGCGTCGGGTCCGGGACCTTCCCACGATCCCGTTCCTGCGCTTCGGCGGCGGTCGGCCAGGAGCATGCGACGAGGATGGGCGCGAGCATCGCCAGGGTCTTCCGAACGATCGTCGGCATTCGATCAGGATAGCGGATCCGCTAAAGACGCGGCCATCGGACGACCAGGGCCATTATTGACGCACTCCTGAAATGATCAGTTCGACGAGGGCGGCCGGTTCGCGCCGCGACAGGACCGCGGGATCCTCGGTGCTGAGATCGTACTTGCGGATGATGTTCACGAGATGCCAGCCCGCCAGCGCCGAGAGCTGGCGCCGCAGCAGCCGCTCGCCTTTCTTGTAGATCGAGTACGGATCGAGCACGGCGTCGACGCCGTGGTTCCCCGTCACGAACGGTTCGGCCGGCTGGTCGAAATGCGGCAGGGGAGGCGGCGTCGCGACGGGACGGGTCAGCGGGCGCAGGGCGCGCTGCAGCGCGCCCTCGAGATAAACCGGTGTGAGACCCGTCGCCCAATAGACCGTGTCTTTGCGGTTCGGTTGCGTGGTTTCCCGCGCCGATCGCACCGGTTCACCCTCGCCGATCGGCACGAACTCGATCCATCCCTGCCACCTGCCGCCGTCGCGCATTTCGGCGCCGCAGGCGCGCGCTGTGTAGGTCTTGCCATCCGACCTGATCGGCTCGGCGTATTCGAGCAATACTTCCGCCACGCGTAGCCCTCCGCACCGGGGGCGATGCAAGGGCTCGACCAGCCGAACGGCCGGGCTTATCGAAGATCGACCGGCCGGCCCAGCCGCGCCGATTCGTACAGCGCGAGGATCGTTCGCACGTTCCGCCGCGATTCGGCGAGGCTGACGCGCGGCGCCGTGCCGTCGAGCGCCGCCGCCTCCATGTCGGCGATCTCGCCCGAGTACGCCGTGTCGGGCGCGAACGGAACGGCTTCGATCTCATCCGTAGCGGCGGTGAACTCGAGCCGGCTGTTCTCGTCGGTCTTGAACGGCCGGTGGATGCGCAGCGTGCCGCCGTCGCCGACGACTTCCATCTCGGCGCGGAACGGACCCGCGAACCCCGAGTCGAACTGCGCGACGCTGCCGTCGGCGTAGCGCATCATCGCGAAGAACTCCATGTCGATCCCGCGGTCGGAGGTGCGCTGCCAGCCCACGACTTCCTTCGGCGCCGCGTTCGCGATCAGGTTTGCGTAGCTGAGGGGATAACAGCCGACATCCCACAGTGAGCCGCCGCCCATCACCGGATCGAGCCGGACGTCGCCGGGGCGGGTCAACGCGAAGGTGAAGGCGCCGCGACAGATCCGGATGGTGCCGAGACGTCCGCCCGCGGCGAACGCCTGCGCGGCATGCGTGAGCGGATGGTGCCGGTACATGAACGCCTCCGCGGCGGCCTTGCCCGAGCGGCGCGATGCCTCCGCGATCCGATCGACGTCCTCGACCGTCAGCGCCAGCGGCTTTTCGCACAAGACGTGCTTGCCGGCGTCGAGCGCGCGCACCGTCCACTCGACGTGCAGATGGTTGGGCAGCGGAATGTAGAGGATGTCCACGTCCGGATCGTCGACGAGCGCCTCGTAGGATCCCAGCGCGCGCGGAATCGCCCACTCCTTCGCGTAGGCGCGCGCGACGTCGGGCGCGCGGCTCGCGACCGTCGTCAGCTCGCTGCGCGCCGAGGCGCGGATGGCGGGAATGACGGCGCGATTGATCCGGGCGGTGCTCAGGAGGCCCCAGCGAAGGCGTGGCATGACGGCCTCAATCCTAATCGACCGCGCGGGCCGACACGCGCAGCGCGAGCATCGCGGCTCCGGCGTTCGCCAGCAGGACGCCGGCCGCCACGCCGCGGACGCCGTCCCACGCCGCGAGCGGAACGACGACCACGAGCATCGTGCCCAGGCGCGCGGCGTTCAGCCGCAGCGTCTCTGCCGGACGGCCGATCGCGTCGAGCAGCTGACCGGTGAGTACGACGATCGCGCGAAACAGCATCGCGACGGCGAGGATCCGCATGAGGGGAATCGACTCGAGCCACTGCGGTCCCGCGACGATCGGCACGGCCGCGCCGGCGAACAGCACGATCGCGGCCGCCGCGGCGCCGTTCACCGCAGAGACCCAGCCGAGCATCGTCCGCCAGGTGCGCTGCAGGTCCGCGGCGCGCGTCTGGGCGCCGCTCAACGCCGGCAGCGCCACCTGCGCCACCGCTCTCGTGAACGTGACGACCGGGAGCTCGGCGATGCGCGAGGCGAACTGGTACAGGCCGAGCGTGTGCGTCCCCGCCATCATGCCGACGACGGCGGCGTCCACGTAGACGCTGAAATACATCAGCGCGCGCGACCAGCTGACGAAACGGCCGAAGCGGAGGAGATCGCCGATGCGCTCGCGCACCAGCGAGGCGCGCGGCATGCGCGGGACCAGCCCGTAGGACGCCAGGGTGGCGGCCGCCTGGCCCGCGATGGCGCCGGCGACCAGCGCCCACACGCTGCGCCAGGCGAACGCGAGCGCGATCGTCAGGCACACCGACACGATCACTTCGGGCAGCGACCACAGGAACACGCGGCGGAAGTCGAGCTGCCGGATCGCGAGCGCGACGGCCGGGTTCGCCAGGCCGCGCAGCGCCGCGATCGTGCTCACCCAGCGAATCACCGACGCGGCGCCGGCGCTGTGAAACACGGCCGCGATGGCCGGCGCGGCGGCCCAGAGCAGCGCCATGACGGCGATGCCCCTCGTGAACTGAATGGCGAACGCCGGATCGATGTACGCCTCGACGTCGTCGCGCGTCGCCACGAGCGCCGTGTCGACGCCGGTGCTGGCGACGGCTTCGATAAAGCCGAGCACGAGCAGCGCGACGCCCATCAGGCCGATCTCGGCGGGGGTGAGCAGGCGCGCGATCAGGATCGTCCGGAGGAGCCCGGTGGCGAGCGCGACCGCGACCGACGCGAGGGCCCAGCCGCCGCCGGCGAGCAGCTGGGCCGGCCCGCGTCCGATCACTCGGCGTCCGTCGCGCGCAGGAACTCTTCGAACCAGCGATCGCCGCGCGCGCGGCGCCGCAGTACCGATCCCGCGAGCGGCACACGCATCAGGCGGACGACGACGGCCTTCAGCAGATCGCGCTCGTGGAGCTTCGGCGAGAGCTGCCGGAGGTACGCGGCCGCGGCGCGCATCTCCGACTCCGGGTTCCACTCCTCACGCGCCGCTTCGGCGAGCACGTCGTGATAGACCGCGATCAGGTGATCGACGAGCACCTCGTGACCGGCGAGTTCGCGAATCTGGCGCGACACGTCCGTCGCGTCGGCCGCGTCGTACCGCGCGATCTCGCGCGCCATCCCGTCGGTGCTCGGCGTACCGCTCAGCGCGCGCAGGCCGAAGTTCATCCGGCGCAGCGCGGCGACGTTGCCCGTCGTGACCATCGGCCCGGCGCCGAACACGTCGCACAGCACGACCGCGGCGCCGACCGCCGACGCTTCGAGCGCGGCGCGCCCCTTCGCGAACACGAGATCGTACGAGCCGAGCGTCTCTTCGGGGCGTTCGAGCACGCGTCCCGACTGCGCGCCCGCGATGTCGACGTCGATGCCGGCGGTTCCGCACGCGTCCCGGATCGCCCGGACGTGCGCCGCCTGTTCGGTGGACCCGTTGCTGAAGATCAGCGCGCGCGCGGGACGGCGCGGCAGCGGCGGGCGCGGGCGGAACCGATCGAGATCGACGGCGTTGAGGACGACGTCGACGCGGTCGGGCGGCACGCCGTGTTCCGACACCAGGCGATCGCGGCACGTGTCGTCGACCGCGAGATACCGGTGGATCCGCGGAAACGAGACCGGCTGATCGGCCCAGCCAATCCAGCTGTGGCACATGCTGACGGCAGGCACGCGCGGAAACGCCAGCAGTGCGGTCAGCGTCTCGAGTCCGTGATGGCCGTGGATGACGTCGGGCGGCTCGGCGAGCGTGGCGAGATCGTCGACGACGGGAATCGTCTGTTTCCTGATCTCCGACGACAGGTCGCCCAGACGCGGGCTGTAGACGATCGGCTTGTGCCCGCGCCGGCGCAGCGCGACGGCGACGTCGCGCACGTAGAGTTCCGTCCCGGTGCGATCGGCGAGGACCCGATTCGTGAGCAGGATGCGCAGCGGCGCGTCAGGCGGGCTGGGCACTGTGGGCAAACAGCGCGTCGGCGAGCGGCTTCACGTGATCGTGGAACGTGACCACGTGTCGATAGACGCCGCTCGCGACGCGATCCGCGCCGACGGACTCGTAGAAGGGCGTGCGGCCGGGATCCCAGCAGTACGGGTCGTTGAGATCGACGGCCCACATGTATTCCGTGCGAAACGGCTCGACGCCGTAACGGTCCAGCGTGCGCTGGACCTCGCCGCGCAGTTCCGTGTAGGCGTGCGCGGACTGCAGCTTCCGCTCGAGCGCCGCGTCGTCGAGCGACACGCGAAGCGCGTCTCCAGTGAGGCCGGCCGTACGTGTGTCGGGCGGGCCGTCGAGCGGGAACGCGTAGCAGGCGATCGTGCGGCCGTTCGACGCCAGACGCACCGCCGCGTTGATCACGTAGCGGCAGACGTCGTGCGACGGGTTGAATCCTTCCACCGCATCGCCCGCCACCAGGTCCGCCCGATCCCGAACGAGGCTGGCAGCGAGCTCCGACGCCAGCATGATGAACCACGCATGATCGCGGGCGAGGATCCTCGCGTAGATGTCGCGATCCGTCAGGCGCCCGTAGATCGATCCCGCCCTGGCGCCGACAGAATCGAGGAGCGCGGTCGTCGAGGCGACGCGGGACTTCCCGTCGCTGCCCGAACCGTCCGTGAGCACGTGGACGACCGGATGCGCAGACAGCATCCAGCCGAACACACGCAGTTCGTGACCCGGGTGCCCGACGATCAACGTGGGTCGGGTGGCGGAGAGCAGACTCATCAGGTGCGGCCCAAGTGTACGACATCTGTGATCGGCCTTCGCCTACCAAAAATGTTATCGGCCGAGCCCGTCAATGCAGGTAGCCGAGCGATCGGAACCGTCCCAGGTCGGGCTTGGGGACGCGCCGCATGTCCTCGATGGCGGCGCGCAGCCGGGCGATCGCAGGATCGGCCGGCGCCGTTCCGGACAGGTCGTGTTCTTCCGCGGGATCCGACGGCAGGAAGTACAGCGACTCGGGTCCCCGTTCGCGGACGATGAGGTGCCACGAGTCGTCGATGGCCGACCATTGCGACGGCAGGTGCGACGTGGCCGGCGGATCGAGCCGCGCGCGCACCGGGCCGTCGCGCAGGGGTCCGCCGCTCGTGTCGGCGACGAGCGACGGCAGCGCGGCGATCGAGATCGGCTGGGTGTCGGTGCGCGCGCCGGCGCCGTCGATCGATCGGACCATCAAAGGCACGTGCAGGACCTGCGTGTAGAGCGAGTTGCCGTGCAGGTGCAGCCCGTGCTCGCCGAACTGCTCGCCGTGATCGCCGACGACCGCGAGGATGGTGGGGCGCCGCGACGACCGCCAGTCGACGATCGGCGCGAGGCTGCGATCGATGCACTGCAGCGCGGCGCGATAGCCGTTCGCGCCTCCGCACGATCGTTCGACGAAGTACGGATCGTGCGCGTCCATGTAGTTCAGCGTCAGGAAGAACGGTCCGTCCGTGTCGTCCAGCAGCGCGCGCGCGCGCGTCGTCACTTCACTCGCCGTCCAGTTGCACACGGCCGCCGAGAACCACGGCCAGTGCGTATCGGCCATCAGGCCGGGCGCGGTGCGGCAGATGTCGAGTCCGGCCTGCGCCTGCTGAAACGTGTCGTATCCGCGGGAGAAACCCGAGCCGGCGTTCAGAAAGGTGTTGGAGATCACCGCCGCCGTCCTGTAGCCCCGGCGGCGGAAGCGTTCGGCGAGCGTCGGATCGCTCCGCGTGTAGACCTGCGCGTCGAAGCCGACGCCGAGCTGAGAGGACGGCAGTCCGGTGACCGCCGACAGATGCGACGGCAGCGTCCACGACGTGGTGCCGTACGCCCGCGTGAACACGGTGCTGTCGGCACGCACCCGTGCCAGCGCCGGCAGGTCCGCCTGCACGCGTCCAGCGGCGTCGAAGACGGCGTCGTAGCGGACCGTGTCGAGGAAGATGACGATGACGTTCGGTCCCGCCGCGCCGCGCTGCGTTGCCGCCGGCGCCCGCGACAGCGGATGCGCGGCGGCGAGGATCGCGCAGACGGTGACGCTGCCGAAGACGGTCGCGGCGATGGCGGGCCGCGGACGGGCCAGCCAGGCGAGCAGCCATTTCCTCGACATGACGAGCGCGATGAGCCACGCCGCCAGAACCGTGAAGAGCAGGACCCAATGTCCCCGCAGCCGGATCGTGATGAAGGCGATCGTCAACGCCGCCGCGACCGCCACGCCGCCCCAACGCCGCATCAGCGGCAGCACGACGGCGGTCGCGACCGCCGCGAGCAGCACCCACACCGCCGGCGCGACGATCCAGATTCGCGGCGGCACGAATTGAAACGATCCGCGCGCGCCCGCGAGAGCGCTCGTCACCAGCGCCGCATCGAGGAGACCGATCGCCGTTGCGGTGACGGCAACGGCGGCAACCTGGGCCGACAGACGATTCATGGACCAGTGCCCATTCTGCATCCCCATGGCATACTTCGCCAACTTTCGATGCGCCTTGTGCTGTTCGGCATGCTGTCGGCGGCCGTCGTCTTTTCCGCGCCCGCCGCGATCTTCCAGGCCGTCCCCGCCGCGCTGACGGGGAAGGTGACGACCGGCACCGGAGCCGACGTCCGGCCCGTTCGCCGCGCGAAGGTGACGCTCACGGGGCCCGGGCTCGCCGCGCCTCGCGTCGCCGACACGGATGCGGCCGGCGTCTACCGGTTCGATCGTCTTCCCGCCGGATCGTTCAAGGTGCGCGTGCAGAAGCCGGGCTTCGTCCCGCTCGACGCCGATGCCGTCCCGAACGCGGCCTTGACGATGCTCCGCGGCGCCGCCATCGAAGGTGTCGTCGCCGACGCGGCCGGCGAACCGATCTGGAACGTCGTCGTCACCGCGCTCCAGCCGCAGACCGATCGCACGGCGCCGCCCAAACCGATCGCGGAGACGCGGACCGACGATCTCGGCCGCTATCGTCTGCACAGCCTGCCGGCCGGCGATTACTTCGTCTCGGTGACCACGGATCGCTCCTATCTCATCAGGGTCTTCGTGATGCCGGGCGAGAAGCGGCCCGACGCCGCGACGGCCTACTACCCCGCGGGTTCTACGCTGGACGAGGCACGGTACGTTCGCGTTGCCGAGGGTCGTGATGCCTCGGCGATTGACGTCACCTTCACCCCGCCGCTGCCCGTGAAGGATCCGGCGGCGCCGCCCGCCCCGCCGCGTCCCGATCGCAACGGCACCGGGCGCATCGGCGGCATCGTCACCGACGCCACGACGGGCAAGCCGATTCGCGCGGCGGAGCTGCTGCTGCTTCCCGTGCCTGGCCAGGGCCAGAGCATCACAGACTGGATCAGGACGGACGCGCAGGGCCGGTTCGAATACAGGTCGCTTCCCCCGCAGCGCTACACGCTTCAGTTCCAGGCGCCGCGCTATGTGACGCTCGAGTACGGGCAGAAACGGCCGGGAGAATCGGGCACGCAGATTCAGGTCCTGGACGGTGACAGCGTTCGCGCCGCCATGAAGCTGCCGCGCGCGAGCGCGCTCGAGGGCACGCTGCTCGACGAATACGGCGATCCCGCGCCAGATGCGGTCGTGCAGCTGGCCCGGCGGCAGTACGTCGCGGGCCGCCAGCGCCTGATGCCCGCGGCTGGATTCGTCATCACCGCGCCGACCGACGACCGTGGACGCTATCGCGTGAGCAACCTGCCGCCGGCCGACTACTACGTCGCGGCGCTCACCGGGGTCTACAACGGCGCGAACGACGTCGGCGGCTTCGCGCCGACGTACTTTCCCGGTACCACCGACTCCGGCGGCGCCACGCCCGTCACGATTCCATTCGGCGCCGACGGCCCGATCACGACGTTCGCGCTCGTGCCCGAGAAGACCGTCCGCGTGTCGGGGACGATGGTGGATGCGGATGGGAAACCCGTGAGCGGCCGCGGCACGCTCTGGCTGGCCACGCCCGATCGTCTGAAGCGGATGGATTTCAACCTGGCGCGGGGCGCGACAGCGCCGGACGGCACGTTCGTGCTGCGCAACGTGCCGCAGGGCATGTACACGATGCAGGGCTTCGCGCCGGCGCCGCCGGACTATCGCGGTCCAGGCAATCTCAGCGCGTTTCCCTTCGGCTGGCTGCCGGTGACGGTCGGCGACGCGGACGTCGACGGCCTGGTGTTGAAGACGATGCCCGGCACGACGCTGCGCGGAAAGATCGTTGTCGAAGATGCCGACGCGCCGCCGCTCTCGCCGAGCCAGGTCGGCATCCAGCCGATACCGGTGGAGTTCGATTCCGCCCCGGTCGGCGGCGGGCCGTCGCCGTCCGAGATCCACGACGACATGACGTTCGAGGTGACGCGGCTGTCGGGCCAGTGCCGCATCTTCGTCGCGGTGCGCGCGCGGAACCTGGCGCTGAAGAAGATCACGCTGAACGACGAGGACATCACCGACACGCCGATCGATCTGCGCACGAAGGACGTCGACGGCGTCGAGGTCGTGCTGACGACGAAGGTGACGCGGGTGTCGGGCGGCGTCAGCGACGACAGAGGATCGACCGCCGACTACGCCGTCGTGATCTTCGCGAGCGACCCGACGAAGTGGATCGATCGGTCGCGCTTCGTCGCCTTCGCGCGGCCGACGCAGCAGGGCCGCTTCCTCCTGACGGGCCTGCCGCCGGAGGACTATCTGGCGATCGCGCTCCCCGGCGTCAACCCCGCCGAGATCTGGGATCCGGAGTTCCTCCAGCAGCTCCGCACGCAGGCGACGGCGTTCACGCTGGGCGAGGGAGAGGCGAAGGCGCTGGAGCTGAAGCTGCGGCGCAGGCCGTAGCTTCTTGCGGCGCCCGTCACGCACGTTCTCACGCCGAGGCCGCGGAGATCGCGGAGGAAGACAGCCACGGATAAACACGGATAAAGAAGAGCGACGCGAGTCGAAGGGCCTGCCCTGAGCGCCGAGTCGAAGGGCCTGCCCTGAGCGCCGAGTCGAAGGGCCGCGCGACGGACGGATGCGCGTGCGCCGGCCTTCGGCCGGCCAGGAACTGAGGGACGGTCCGCGAAAACGAAAGCCTCATGATTCGCCCGGCTCTCGTTTTCGTGGACCGTCCCTCAGTTCCCGCCGCGCGTAGCGCGGCGCGCGCATCCGTCCAATGGCGGCCCTTCGACTCGGCGCTCAGAGCAGGCCGTCTTCAGCGTCTTCGCCGGCGCTACTGCTGATGGGGGCAGCGGCACTGTCTTGTCCGTGTATTCCGTGTAATCCGCGGCCTGATCTTCTCTGCGTCCTCCGCGTCCTCCGCGAGAGCACGTGCGTGACCGGCGGTACTACGTGATCACCGGATCCGGACGATGCCCGGAGCGATCGGCTCGAAGCGCTCGAAGACCGCCGGATCGTGGCCGGGGACGATCAGCTTCGGGTTGGAGGCAAGGGACTTCGCGCGATCCTGCGCCTTCAGGTTGCTCGCGCGGCCGGCGTCGCCGTCCACGGTCTGCGCGATCGGGACGTGCGTCTCGAGATTCTCGTAGAGATACACGTTGTCGGACGTGAACACCGCCGTCCCCTCGGCCGTCTTCACGCTGCAGAACTGCGACTCGTGCGTGTGCTTCCCGCCGATGTAGCAGCGGATGCCGGGCACGACTTCCTGGTCGTCCCCTTCGACGAACCGCAGCCGCCCCTCGGTGTTGATCTTCAGCAGCGCGAGCATGTCGTCGGCGTCGACGCCGCCGTGCGTGTTGCGCGCGTGCCACGCTTCGCCGGTGTAGTACTCGTATTCGGCGCGCTGAATCCAGACGGTCGCCTTCGGAAACAGATCCACGCCGTCCACGTGATCCCAGTGCGCGTGCGAAATGATGATGTCGGTGACGGCGTCCGCCTTCACGCCCGCCGCTTCGACCGCCGTCGCCGGAGTACGAAAGTCCTGCGGCTTCCACTGGTCCAGGAACTTCTGCCGGTAGAATCCCGAATCGATCAGGACCGTCCGCCCGTTCGATCCCTTCATCAGCCAGACCATGACGGGAATGTCGAGCCGCCGCGCGCGATCGGCGCCGGCGACGAGACCGGACACCTGAAACGCGGGTAGTATGCCGAAGCGGACGGCGTACGCGTCGTAGACCGGCGCGGCAACGGGCGCTGACGGCGCCTGCGCCAGCAGGAGACTGAGCAGTGCACTCGTCGTTCGAAGCATGGCCGGCACGATGATAATCCGGTCCACCCGCGTCCTGCTGCCGACCGGAATTCAGCCTGCAGAGATCGAGATCGTCGGCGACCGCATCGTCGCCGTCCGCGGCCCGAGCGGCGACCGGGATCCGGCGTCCGCCGATCGAGGTCCGTCCGAGGTGCGCGACTACGGCAGCATCCTCGTCATGCCGGGCGTCGTCGACACCCACGTGCACGTGAACGAGCCGGGGCGCACCGAGTGGGAGGGGTTCGCGACCGCGACCGCCGCCGCGGCCGCCGGCGGGATCACGACGATCGTCGACATGCCGCTCAACAGCGTGCCGGCGACGACGACGATGAAGGGGCTGGATGCGAAGCGGCGGGTGGCGCCGCTCGCGGGCGTGGAGGTCGCGTTCTGGGGCGGCGTCGTGCCGGGCAACTGGCACGAGCTCGACGGCCTCGCAACCGCGGGCGTCCGCGGCTTCAAGTGTTTTCTCTCGCCGTCGGGCGTGGACGAATTCGCGTCGGTCGAGGAGCGCGACCTGCGCCACGCGCTGACGGTGCTCGCGCGGCGGAAGCTGCCGCTGCTCGCGCACGCGGAATGGCCGCCGGCGCTGCACATGATCCCGTTCACGGCCGACCCGCGCGCCTACCGCACGTGGCTCGAGTCGCGGCCGCCCGACGCGGAAGTGGACGCGATCGCGCTGCTGCTGTCGCTGTGCGAGGAATTCGGCGCGCGGATCCACATCGTGCACCTCGCCACGGAGCTGGCGCTGCCCGCGCTGCGCGCCGCGCGCGCGAAAGGCCTCCGCGTCACGGTGGAGACGTGCCCGCACTATCTGACGTTCGCGGCCGAGGAGATTCCCGACGGCGCGACGCTGTTCAAGTGCGCGCCGCCGATCCGCGGACGCGCGACGCGCGACGCGCTGTGGCGCGCGCTCGAGGACGGCGACATCGATCTGATCGCGACCGATCATTCCCCCTGCCCGCCGGAGCTGAAGGGGGACGGCGATTTCCTCCGCGCGTGGGGCGGCATCGCGTCGCTCGAGCTGAGCCTGCCGATCGTCTGGACGGGCGCGTCCGCGCGCGGCCTCGGCGTGGAACGCGTCGCGCAGTGGCTGTGCGCGGCGCCGGCGCGGCTGGCGGGTCTCGACGGGCGCAAGGGGGCGATCGTCTCGGGGCAGGACGCCGACCTCGTCGTCTGGGATCCCGACGCCGAGTTCACCGTCGACGAATCACGCCTGCACCAGCGCCACCAGCGCACGCCCTACGCCGGCCGCCGCCTGCGCGGACGCGTCCTCGAGACGTGGGCGCGCGGCCGCCTCGTGTATCGTGATACCGGTGTCTGACTTCACCCACCTGATCGATCTGGCCTCGGCGCGTCTGGGCGGCGAAGCCATCGCGACCAACGACGACTTCTTCGCGGAGAAGGAAAACCTCGTCAAGCCGGAGCCGGCGATCTTCATTCCAGACAAGTACACCGACCGCGGCAAGTGGATGGACGGCTGGGAATCACGCCGGCGCCGCACGCCCGGCCACGACTGGTGCATCGTCCGGCTCGGGCTGCCGGGCGTCATTCACTCGTTCGTCGTCGACACGTCGTTTTTCCGCGGCAACTATCCGTCGCACTGCTCGATCGACGGCTGCGGCCTGCCGCCCGGCGCCGACGGATCGGCGCCCGAGGTCTTCTGGCATCCGATCCTGCCGAAGCGCGAGCTGACGGGAGACACGAAGAACACCTTCACGCTGCAGGTGCCGCACGACGCGCCGCGGCGGTTCACGCACGTGCGGCTGAACATCTTTCCGGACGGCGGCGTGGCGCGCCTCCGCGTGCTGGGCGAAGTGCTGCCCGACTGGACGCGCATCCTGGCCGCCGGCGAAGACGTCGATCTCGCCGCCGCCGTGAACGGGGGCTACATCGTCGACACGAGCGATCGGTTCTTCGGCGAGCCGCGCAACATGCTGATGCCCTATCCGGCGCCGAACATGGGGGATGGCTGGGAGACCAAGCGCCGGCGCGGGCCGGGCCACGACTGGGCGGTCGTCCGTCTCGGCATCCCTGGTGTCATCCGCCGTGTCGAGCTCAGCACCGCGCACTACAAGGGCAACTACCCCGACTCGGCGGCGATCGACGCCGCGGTCGTGCCCGACGACAGCCGCGGCGTGTCGGCCGACACGGCGACGCGCGCGATCGCCGACTGGAAGACCGTCCTCCCCGACACGAAACTGCAGGCCGATCACCAGCACGTGTTCGAGCGCGAGCTCGCGCACGACGTCGCGGCGTCGCACGTGCGGCTCAACATCCATCCCGACGGCGGCGTGAGCCGCTTCCGCGTGTTCGGTGCGCCGTCGGCCACGGGACGCCGCGCGATGGTGCTGCGGCAGGTGAACGCGATGGACGATCCCGAGGCGCGCGCGCTGTTCGCCGACTTCTGCGGCGCGCCGGCGTGGGTCGACGCGATGCGCGCGGCGCGGCCGTTCGCGTCGGCGAAGAGCCTGCTCGACGCCGCGGAGGCCGCCGGCGCGCGCGTCGATCGCGACGGCTGGCTCGAGGCGTTCCGGCACCATCCGCGCATCGGCGAGCGGTCGGCCGAGCGGGCGCAGTCGGCGTCCGCGCAGCAGGCGTCCGAGCGCGAGCAGGCCGGCGTGGCGGACGCCGATCGCGCCGCGCTCGCGCAGGCCAACCGCGACTACGAGGCGCGCTTCGGCCACGTCTTCCTCATCTGCGCGTCGGGCAAGCCGGCCGGCGAGATCCTGCGTGCGCTGCGCGAACGAATGACGAACGATCCCGACACCGAGCTGCGGATCGCCGCGGACGAGCAGAAGCAGATCACGCGTCTGCGGCTGGAGAGACTGCTTGCGTAACAACATCCTGTCGCTGAGAAGGCTTGCGATGCCCGTCACGCACGTACTCGCGCAGAGGACGCGGAGGACGCGGAGATTTGGTCTTAAGGAAAACGAAAGAACTCTGCGGGCTCTGCGACCTCCCGCGAGTACGTGCGTGACTGCTGCCACGAGTCGAGTAGCGCAGCGGAGTTGGATGCCATGAGTATCTCGACGCATGTGCTCGACACGTCGATCGGGCGCCCGGCCGGCGGAGTCGCGGTGCGGCTGCAGCGGTTCGACGGGAGCGGCTGGGTGGAGGTGTCGGCAGCGGCGACCAACGCCGACGGACGCGTCGCCGCGCTGCTGCCTGCCGGCGAACCCGCGTCGCCCGGCACGTTCCGTCTGACGTTCGACGTCGCGGCGTATTTCGCCGCGCGCGGCACGGAGACGTTCTACACGACCGTCGCGATCGACTTCCTCGTCGGCGACGCGTCGCAGCACTATCACGTGCCGCTGCTGCTCAGTCCGTTCGGCTACTCGACGTATCGAGGCAGTTGACCAGCCGTCCCCG
>Ga0066903_100002654_pt1 | contig 14154 bp, 14 predicted proteins | sample PanSoiMetaGPlot1_FD_67491 | JGI IMG/M metagenome (GOLD analysis project Ga0066903, IMG submission 67491) | Tropical forest soil microbial communities from Panama analyzed to predict greenhouse gas emissions - Panama Soil - Plot 1 (version 2) | ecosystem: Environmental > Terrestrial > Soil >...
TCGCATTCACTATAAAGCAAAGGCCGAAAAAGAGCGCGAACGACAGGATCACGTGCTGCTTGGGTGCGAAGCCAGTTCCCCGGATTATCACCACGGCCAGGACGAGTGGGTAAACAAATGCTGCCTCGGCATAGATCGCCGCAAGCTCCCGAGCACGCCGACGCATCTTACCGAGGAGCGGCGTCGCGGTGGCCGTCTCGCTGCGCGTCCCCGTCGCGTCAATCTGCTCGAGCGCCAGTTCTCCCGGTGGCCCGGCGGCCAAGGATTGGCGGATCTCCGGCTCTACCGGGGTGCCAGCCGTAGCGCGCATCGACTGCGCGACCCGACGCCGAAACAGGCGGATGAGAACAAGCGTGATGACGATCGCGAGCGGCACCGCGATCAGCGCGCTGACAAGAAGGAGCGCAAATCCGAGATCCGAGTAGATCGACATCAAGGAACTCCATAGCGTGCGACCACCCATGAATCAGAGAATGCCATCATAAGCAACGGCTCAATCAGCAAAACATCGGACTGATGTTGTCGGATTAGTTCGCCGGCATCATAGAAACCGTGGGCATGGCCGCAAACATGGTACCTCTTGTCGCGCCCGACCATTGCGGCCATTCCCTCTTCGCTGATGCACGTGTCCCCTACCACCGCTACCCGGCACAGCGCAAATAGTGCGGGGCTGTCGCGCTTTTTTTCACGGCTACGCAACTTTTAATAAATTGGTCCCGTCTAATGCAATTTTAAATTTGCCTTTTTAGCAAAAACTCATAGGCCTTCGCCCGACAAGACTTGGCCATACCTCCTGGTTTTTCGACTAAAGAATCGCCGATGCCATGCTGCGTTGCGGGCTGCGGTCTCGATTGTGCCTTTTTCATCTGCACAGAGCAACAACAGCGTGATTTGAACGTCCGCAATGACGCCCGCGGACTTCAACCAATCATGACTGAAAGGTAGTCTCTCGGATATCTTTGAGGGTTGAGCAAAATCTGTGGGCGCTTGACACAAGCGCCGCTACAACGCGCATTTGTTTTGGTATGTACGTGCTCCTTCTGACCGGCGCGGGCGTTTCCGCTGAGAGCGGGATCCCGACCTTTCGCGGAAAGCGTCGCGCGTCGAACAGGGACACGGCTACAGCCGTTTGGCCCATACTCGCGGCGATGCCAAGGCGATCGTTTTCGCGCACGTATTGATTGTTGATCTGTTTAGGTCAGCAAGGCAGCAAGCCCAAGGAAGACGAGTAGGCAACCAACGTCAGTGAACGTTGTTACAACGATACTGGACGCCGTCGCTGGATCAGCCCCGAATTTCTTGAGAGCCAATGGCACCAGCGCACCGGCCACACCGCTAAAGCAACAACTGATCGTGATAGCGAGGAACACCACGAAACTTAGCATCAGAGCCAGCGGGCTTTTCACCATCGTTGCAAAGATGAACATCGCGATTCCACCTGTTACCCCGGTCAGGGCTCCGTTTAACGTTCCGAGCGACATTTCCTTGATCAAGAGCATGCGTTCTCTCCCCGATCTCAAATCGCCTAGGGTCATCCCGCGCAAACATACTGCCAGTGCTTGTACTCCGGTGTTTGCTGCCTGCCCAATAAGTACCGGCAGGAACACGGCCAGCGCAATGATGCGGTCGATCGTTTCCTGAAAGAATCCGACTACAAGCGCGGCGAGTAATCCGCAAAATAAATTTACCTGAAGCCAGGGATGCCGAAATTTGAGGCTTCGCAACCACGGCGTGGTAAGACGTTCTTCACTTTCCACGCCCACCATCTCACCCGGTTGCGCGCTCAATTCGATCGCTTGGGCTTCAAATAACATCTGACCCCGCAACAGGCCGAGTAGTCGTCCCGTTTTTTCGCACACTGGATAGACAGGATAATGCCGCACCAGCACCGCTCTCATTGCCTCGGTCAGCGACATTTCCGGTGTGAGATAGAACGGATTGGTAAGCATGATCTCTTCAAGGCGCTGACTGCTGTGCGCCAGGAGCATGTCGCGCATGACAACGACTCCGAGGAGTTTCTCCTGCTCGTCTGTGACAAAGCCGTAGGTAATAATGGCTTTTCTCGCGAGACGTCGAATCTGTTCGGTTGCCTCGGCGACAGTTGTTTGCGGACGGAAAACTGCCAGTGGTGGCTGCATTAATCGTCCGATGGACCGCTCTGGGTACGTTTGATTCCGCATCCATTGCTGATTTGTTTCAGGGGAAGCCGTCGCCAGAACCGTTTGCCGCCGCGGCGGATCCAAGCGTTGAAGTATCTTTAATGCCGATCCTGGATTTAGCAGCTCCAGCATTTGGACAACAAACTCGTCCGGATACGGCTCCAGCATCTTGGCCGCTTCACGCGGATCGCGTTCCACCACTTGTGTAAATAGCGTCCTTATCTCGGGTTCAATTTCCCGGATAGCGCCGGATTCAATTTCTTTTGCGGTGTGATTCATGGAGCGAGTCTGGCAAGCCAACGCAGGAGTGGCAACATTAACCCTCCAAAGCGACTCCAATATTCCGAACGGCTTACTTGGAAATCGTCACTGCTTATCGATCTTATGTTGTGCGTGTTCTTGTTCTTACCGGCGCAGGCGTTTCTGCCGAGAGCGGAATCCCAACGTTTCGCGGCAAGGACGGTTACTGGCGGAACCTCGATCCGGCAAAGCTGGCCACACCTGAAGCCTTCGCGCGCGATCCGAAACTAGTTTGGGAATGGTATCGCGAGCGACGGCAGCGCATCCGTAGCGCGAGACCGAATGCAGCGCACGAAGCGATTGCGAAGTTAGCCCAACAGGCAGACGAGTTCCTGCTCGTCACGCAGAATGTGGACGACCTGCATGCGCGCGCTGGCCTGCCGACGGAGAAGATGGTGCAAATTCACGGGGACATCTTCATCACGAAGTGTTCGCGCTGCGATTTTACTTACCGCAGTAGGGGCGGTTCACCTGGACCGCCCAGCGCTCAACCCAGGGGTGGGCGATTGAGGTCAATCGCCCCTACCTCAGAGGATAGTGTGGACGTTCCGTACTGTCCGAAATGCGATGCGCTCATGCGACCCGGAGTCATCTGGTTCGGCGAACAGTTGCCTTGGAACGAAGTGCAACGAGTCGAAAGTTATCTCGGTCGCGGAGCTTGCGGCGTTGTGATCGTAGCCGGAACCACTGCGACCTTCGGATACATTGTCGATTGGGCGCTCCGGGCCAGTCGCGGTGGCGGGGAACTCATCGAAGTGAATCGTGAGGAAACGCCGCTCTCAAGATTCGCGACGCGCCTCGTGCGCGAGCCAGCTGCGATCGCTCTGCCACGCATTATTGGTGGATTGATCCGGAATCGGTGACGCTGTTTCTCTGGCGAACCGGGTGGCTAACACAGTCGGTGTGGAACGCATGCATTCGGCAAGCTGCCGAATGCCACAGGCCAGCGGCCTGTGATCCCCAGAAACAGAACGCGCGCGGCTTTTGATCCGACCCTGCTTCTACGTACTGATCCAGCGCAGATACCGTTCGGCGGATCGCGCGACGGCTGCTTTTGCGTCTGTGAGAACGTTCGCTTTCCACCATGCCCCGTAAATTTGTTCGAAGGGGAACGGTCCGATTCTTTCGAGGATGCAATTGATCGCGACCGGGCCGAGCGGAATCAGGTTCGGATAACTTCGCATGAAGCTCACATAGCGGCGGTCTTGCACGACTTGAATGATGTCGCCTGTGAGCAATGCACCTTTGCTCCCGCGGCCGCGAGACGCCGCCGGCCAATGCAACACCGTGCCTCCATCGAAATGGCCGCCGCAATTGATCAGCGTCACACCGTCCCAAAGCGAAAGCGTTGTTCCTTCCCAAAATTGGATACGCGGGCTCTTGCGCATCACCCACCCGCGATCGGCGGTATGCAAAAATATTTGCGCGTCGAAACGCTCGGCCCAATCGACCATCGTCGTATAATAATGCGGGTGCGAGATTGCAATTGCGCGGAGGCCCCCGCGCGCATTGATTTCGGCCGCGGTCCGGTCGTCGATAAGGGCAATGCAATCCCAGAGCAGATTTCCTCCGGGTGATTGCAGGAGCAAAGCGCGCTGGCCGATCGCAAACTCCGGTTCCGTGCCGATGCCAAGAAGCTGCGGTGCTTCGTCTTCCGTACGGTTGTGATGATCAGGCCGTAATTGCTCGAGCGTTGTCCATTCCTGGCCAGTGTGACGAACAAATTGCCGTTCATCTTTGCAAATTGGACAGCGCGACGGCGGCCCCCGCAGTTTCAGCAAACTGCGTTCCGCATTGCACGCAGATGAAGTTCTTCATAGCGGAAATATTCGTTACCAAATTGATGGTGCGATTAGCTCATTGCTCCGACAGAAAATTGTCGATCTGCGCGATCTTACAATGCTAACACTAGATCGATATGAAGATGAAATGTTGGCCTGGCGGCATGTTGAACCTTACTTTGGCGATTGTTGTTGTGCTCTGCCTTTGCAATTGTGGGAACAGAAAGATCACAAAGAAGCGGAACGCTACATTCTCGAGAGCGAGCGGCAGTGGGCGGAATCGGTCGCTACAGGAGACACGTCGGCGATCGAACGTATCCTTGCTGACGATTTCATCGGAGTCGATCCCAAAGGTCGGCTCTACAAGAAACAGCAGATGATCGCCGATACGCGTAACGCGCCGAAGTCTTTCGTTTCAAATCGGCTTAACGATGTGAAAGTGCGGTTCTACCGTAAGACAGCGGTTGCGCAGGGAAGCGAGACTTGGGAAAAACACTCCGGTGAGCGTGGGCGCTTTGTTTGGACCGACACTTGGCTGCGGCGCAACGGCCGCTGGCAAATCGTCGCTGCTGAGGACCTGAGCGCGCCTGAAAAGGCCAATTAGTTCTACTGGTGATGAGCGAGAATCTGCGCAAATCGCCAGACTTCGTGAAAGGTGTTGTAGAGCGGTGTCGGCGCGACGCGGATCACATTCGGCTCGCGAAAATCGCATTTCACACCAGCGGCGAGAAGTTCTTCGTGTAACCGCTTTGGGTGCTCGTGCGCCTGAATCGACAATTGCGCGCCCCGGGCGCTCGGATCTGCCGGAGTGATGAGCGAAAACTTCTTTGAACCAATTTGTTCCATCAAGAATTCGAGATAGCCGGTGAGCTTGATCGATTTCGCTCGGAGTTGCTCCATTCCCCCAGCTTCATCAAAGATCGCGAGCGAGGCGCGCAACGGCGCCATTGAGAAAATCGGCGGGTTGCTGATCTGCCAACCGTCGGCCGACGGAACCGGGATAAAATCCGGTTCGAGGTGCAATCTGAATCGTGTATTTGGATCATTGCCGAACCAACCTGCGAGCCGTGGTAACTTTGTGTTGGTTGCATGGCGCTCGTGCACAAACGCAGCCGCGACTGCGCCCGGCCCGGCATTGAGATATTTATATGAACACCAGACTGCGAAATCGACGTTCCATTCATGCAGCGAGAGCGGCACGTTGCCGACTGCGTGGGCGAGATCAAAACCAATGCCGATTCCGTATTTCTGTGCTGCACCCGTGATCTTTTCGATATCGAATAGCTGACCGGTGAAAAAGTTCACGCCAGCAAGCATGATCACCACGAGTTGGTCTGCTTGTTTTTCGATAAGCTCGATAACGTCGTCGGTTCGAATAGTGAACTCGCCTTTCCGTGGTCGGGCGAGAATGAGCGCGTCTTCTGGATCGAGCCCGTTATGTACGATCTGGGTTTTGATCGCGTAGGTATCGGAAGGGAACGCCGGCTCTTCGATCAGGGCTTTGAAACGCGATTTAGCTGGCCGATAAAACGTCGCCATCATCAGGTGAAGATTCACCGTGAGGCTGTTCATGCAGATCACTTCGACTGGCTTCGCGCCCACCAGCCGCGCGGTCGGTTCGCGCAGAGCCTCGTGATACGAATACCACGGCGTTCCCGTGGCGTGATGCGCATCGACGCCAAGCTTTGCCCAGTTGTCCAACTCATCATCGACGATTTGCCTCGCCGATTTTGGCATTAGGCCTAACGAGTTTCCGGCGAAATAGATGACCGGCTTGCCATCTTTGCCGAGCGGCAGCGAAAATTTTTCGCGGAAACCGCCGAGCGGATCCTCGCGATCGAGTTGCCGCGCGAAACTTTCGTCGGATGAAAAACGCATTGTCATAAATGAGCAGCAAACGTCCAACGCTCAACGCCCAACGTCCAACGCTCACTTCAGAGGCCGGACATCGCGCCGTCCCTGCCATCAGTCCTGCGGAACCTGCATGAACTCGATGGTCGTTCCGTCGGGATCGCGAACGTACACGACGCGTTTTCCGGCATTGGGTCCCGCTTTGAGCGTTTGGGGTTTGCCCGCGGCTTTCCACCCGGATGCGGCGATGCGCTCGAGTACGGCACTAAGATCATCGACGAGCAGCGCAACATGAACGTGACCGACGTCACACGACCTCAGAGCCGTGTGTTTTCGATCGGCCGGCGCCACATACTCCAGCAGTTCGATCTTGTGACCCGTTGGAGTCTTTAACACGGCAAGCTTTAGTTCGGCGCCTTTTACGCCAGTGATTTCTTCGGCCATTGCGCCGGTCTGATGCGCAGTATGCGAAAACTCGAAGCCAAGAACATCGTGCCAGAACGCCAGAGACCGCTCGAGATGTGAAACCGTGATGCCGGTGTGATCGGCTGCCATGATGCGAAATGATTTCTTCGCGTCCACGTTAGATAATTCCGCCATGGATGAACACGGATGAAACACAGATTAAGGATTCTATCTTTCGAATCTGTCAAAATCTGTGTCAATCCGTGGCTGACAATCATCCAACCGCTGCGATGACTTTAAGCTCGATCGCGATCGGCGTGGGCAATGCCGTGACCTCGATTGTGGTGCGCGTCGGGTTTGGCTTCCCGGAGCCAGCAAAATATTCCGCGTAAATGCGGTTGTAGATGGGGAAATCCTCTTTCATGTTCGTGAGAAAGACGGTGACATCAATGATGTCCTGCCAGGTCGCGCCAGCGTCTTCCAGTACCAGCCGCACATTTTCAAACACGGCGTGGCATTGGGTCTCAATGTCGTAACTGACGACGTTGCCATTCGAATCAAGTGTGACGCCGGGAATTTCGTCGGTTCCACGCACGCGCGGTCCAATTCCTGATAGAAACAACAGCTCGCCCACGCGTTTTGCGTGCGGGAACGCGCCAACCGGTTCAGGCGCGCGTTTGCTTTCGAATGTCTCGCTCATTCCCGCGTAGCGTATTTCTCGAACTTAGGCAGTTTAGGATCCATCATGTCCCAGGGTTGCGCGTCGGATGTCCAAATTTCGTGCTGCGGTTTGTACAAACTCGGATCATCCAAACTCCCAGCCGTGATGCCTTGGCCGAAATCGCTCTTGCCGCCGAACAATCGCGAACCGCATTCCGGACAAAAACCGCGCACATTGTTGCCCATCTTTTCACTGGTTGTGCCAAAGTATTTTGGCGTGCCCTTCGTAATCTTGAACGCCTTCGCCGGGACGTAAAAAACGGGAGTGTACGCTCCGCCGGTTGTTTTCTGGCAGTCGCGACAGTGACAATTGAAGGTCACAATTGGTTCCGCGGTAACTTCATAGCGAATCGCGCCGCAGGCGCAGCCACCCGTAATCGTTTTCATTTTGTGACTCTCAAACCAATCAAAATTCGTCAGGCTGCGACGGTCCTGGCTGTGCCATATCGCTTCGCCGATCGCGCTTTCGCTTTCAAGGCTTCCTTCTCGCGATTCCGCGGCGGCGCATTCGTGACAAGCGATTCAAGAAGATGATGCGCCGCATGGGCTACGTCATCGACGGCTCGATTGAATGCTTCTTCGTTGGCGCGCGATGGCTTTGTAAAGCCGGAGAGTTTCCGAACAAACTGGAGCGATGAAGCGCGAATCTCGTCACTCGTCGCTGGCGGTGAAAAATTATGCAGGGTCTTGATGGCTCGACACATGATTGACTCTCAACACTCAACTACCACCCATCAACTATTTTTGGGTCCGTCGTTCCGGATACTGCGGAAGATCATCGGTGATCGTATCCCACGGCGCGCGGTCATCGACGAACGTATGAAATTGCGGGCGAATTCCGGGATCGTCATCGAACGCCCCCATCCGAATCGATACCTGCGGGCCGTCCGGCCAATCGCCGCCAAATAAACTCGAACCGCAATTTGAACAAAACGCCTTCACCGCGCCCTCGCCTTTTCCATAGACCTTAATCAATTCCTTGCCCTGAAGCAGACAGAACTGCTCGGGCAACACACGTGCCTGAGTGCAAACCGCCGTTTCCGGAATGCTTGCGGCAGCGTTCGCAATGACAGTGGCTCGCCTGAATGAACGGCGGATCGACTTCAAACCGCACGCCACCACAGAGACAACTCCCGCGAATGCTCTTGCTCATTCACGACTCAACTCTCAAACCTCAACTTCTCAACAACTCAAGCGTCGTTGAGGGTTCTGCGCGCTTTCAGAGTCGCGTGCGACAAAGAACTGACTCTTAGGATGAACCCTTAGTTTGTCGTCGCGATAGGTCAGTTCAAGCGAATACTGTACACCGCCTACCAGATCATAGTATTCATGCAAAGGGACAGAGATCGTCAAGACATCGTGTGGCTTGAGCGCAACGGGCGGCTCGCCGATATGGTCAGCCCTCGTTGCGATGCCACAGGAGTTAACCGGAATTCCATCCTCCCGCGTCAAGGTCATTTCCAGAAAGTGAAAAGAGAGAAGCACGGCCACATTATAGGCTTCACGGGAGGACTCCCATCCCTCGGTCGGTCGGTAATCGCCGGGATTGTGAATGAAAACCGCTTTTTCTCTGTCGTTCACGATCCGCAGATCAGCCCACAGACCGTTCTCCTGCCGGATGTTAAGCGAAGTGCGTAACCCTTTTGTTGCGTCCATAAGCGTATGTCAGACCATAGATTGTCCGAGTTCAATTACACGAATGACAAAATTCCCGCCGGGTTACGACGGGTTTCTGACTTCCACCGAGGAGGTGGAACAATCCGGATTCGCCTTCGGGTTGGATAGAGACATTTTACCTCCCTTCGCGGTGGCATGGAATGCGGTACCCTTGGTGAGGGTCAAGGAGCGAAACTTGCGTGCGACTTGTTGCGGCGTACCGCCCATCGCCGCCCACAAAGCCGCTTCTGCCGTGGCTGCGTCTGTGCCTTTAAACGTGGTGGCCTTGCTCTTTGCCTTCTCCAACTTTTTATCCCACTTTGCGACCGTCTGCTCAAAGACGACTTTGTCATCCGCGACATGGTGATCTTCGTGCCGGCGATTGCCTTTGTACACCGCATTGTCGGAAGGTTTCCCGAGAGCCGAGAATGTTGAATCGTCCGAACCGCTGCAAGCCGCATGCCCGAATTTAGTTCCGACGTCATCTTTCGGTACAACTGTGCTCCACGGTCCTGGCGCGAGGACAGTCTCGTCATCTCCACCCTCCTGCTTTTGGACCGTATCCACTTTGGCTTTCCATTTTGATCCAGAGCCGCTCGTTGAAAGCTTAGGGGCATTAATCGAACTATCCGCATCGGCTTCGGTCTTGAGCATCGTTCCGTTCAGCATTTGCCACGTGATGGGAGCCCCACCGTTCATAATGAGTTCAGCCATGTTCAGGTCCTCATGGACTGTCGCGCCGACCCATTTCGTGGATCGTTGAATCTGCGGGTGAATTGGTTCTGGCAGCTCCGCCTCTTCAGGAGCTTCCTCCTCGCCCGCGCTGGCAGGACGTTCCTCAGGCAGCTCTTGTCCCTCAGGTCTCGCCTCCTCACTTTCGATTCCCAAGCCTCCCACCGATTGTCGGCGCGAGTCGGTCTGTTTCTGGATGGCGCTCGAGCGTCCCTGCTGAATGGTATGCGTTAACTCATGCGCCAGTAAATGTTTGCCGGCAAGAGTGCCGGGTGAGTATTTCCCCGAATCAAAATATATATCTCGACCAACCGTAAAAGCGTATGCATCGAGTTCACGGGTCATTTGCGCCGCTTCGTCATCCGTATGGATTCTGACCTGGCTAAAATCTGCGCCTAAACAGCTTTGCATAAAAGCTTGCGTGTCACTGTCTATCCTGCTGCCGCCGCCCTGCGAAGCAGTGACTTCGTCGCTTAATGTATTGCTTACAGCAGGAATGCATTCCCTTTTGGTTTGAACGTTTGGTGCCAAACTTTCTGACAAGGGCATTGTCTGAGATTGATTGTATTTTAGCTGTGAGGATTGATTGTCGAATATTCGCGTGACTCTGCGTGCCATCGCATCAGCTTCCTGCTCATAGATGTCGCCCGGAGCATTGACGGTGAGTTTCGCCTTGGGACCTACTGGAGTTTTGGAGTACACCGGTATCTGGCTGAAATCATGGGCGAAACGAGTTGTTGCACGGGTATCAGAACCCACTTCGAGACCTTCAGCGTTAGCATGGAGCAATCTCGGTACGACTTGATTTTCAATCGTGGACTGCAAGCGCATGATGGGATGAAGTACATGACTTGTCGCAAGGGGCTTCGCACCCGAACTTGTGATGTGGGGTGACACTTGCCGCTGAGGCTGATTCTGTTTCTGCGCGTATCCTTTCATGAGCGGCTCCTTTGCTGAAGAAGGCATTCAGGTTTGCAGCAGGAGTTGGAATATGGATCATATCACCGCTCAAGTTCTCGTTCAAGAAACCTTGGTTACGTCGCAGTCCACTTGCTTTATTTCCAAGGTGAAGCAGTCCGGTACCCGGGCGGGTTTGCTCCGACCCAGCTGTCTGAGAACCAGACGTGGGAGTTTTACCCTCATCCAACTCAAGCCTCACTTAACGCTTCTGCGACGAGAGGCAGCCGTCGAAAAAGGACGTGGGCATATATCAGAAATCAGAAGTCGGACTCTCAACAATCAACCTCAACCGTCAACGAGATTTGCTACTTTGCGATGCAGACGTTCTTTGGCTCAGTGAAAAATCCCGCCTTTGCTAAAGCTACGGCGCGACAGGCTCCGCACTTCTTCTCGTAAGCGTTTTTATCGAGCGATACAGACATTCTTTGCCTCTGTAAAAAAATGGAGTGCCTCCACGCCGCCTTCGCGGCCGACACCGCTTTGTTTCATGCCACCGAAGGGGACGCGCAGGTCGCGCACGAGCCAGCAATTTACCCAGACCGTGCCGGTGTTGATTCGCTCGGCGACCCGATGGGCGCGGCTGAGGTTTTGCGTCCAGACCGTCGACGAGAGACCGTATTCGACATCATTGGCGTGATTGATCACTTCTTCTTCGCTGTCGAACGGCGTGATCGTAACAACGGGGCCGAAAATTTCTTCTCGATTGGTGCGGCATGAAACCGACAGGCCGGTAATGACTGTCGGTTGGAAGAAGTACCCTTCCCGGCAACGTTCGTTCGGAGCTTGCGGCGCAGAACCGCCGAGCGCGATCTTGCCGCCTTCTTTCTGCGCGAGATCGACGTAGAACTTTACTTTTTCGAGCTGTGTCTTGTTTACGATCGCGCCCTGCTCGGTATTTTCATCCAGCGGATCGCCTAGGCACAACTGTGCCGTTCTTTCGATGAAGCGCTCGACGAAATGTTTGTACGCCGATCGCTCGACGAACACGCGCGACCCGCACAAGCAGACCTGTCCCTGGTTTGCGAATGATGAACGCACGCTGCCGGCAATTGCAGCGTCGAGGTCGGCGTCGGCGAAAATGATGTTTGGATTTTTGCCCCCAAGCTCGAGTGACACTTTCTTGAACAACGGCGCGCACGCTTCGGCGACTTTGCGACCTGTGGCCGTGCCGCCGGTGAACGAGATGGTGTTGATCTTTGGATGCGCGGTAATTGCAGCGCCGACATTCGGCCCCGTGCCGTGGACGATGTTGAGAACGCCATTTGGCAAACCGGCTTCACGCGCGATCTCGCACAGCATGTAAGCAGTCATGGGCGTCAACTCGCTCGGCTTGGCGATGGCTGTGTTGCCAACTGCGATCGCGGGTGCGATTTTCCAGCTCAACAAATAAAGCGGCAGATTCCAAGGCGAGATCAGTCCGGCGACGCCGCGCGGCTGACGCAGTGTGTAGTTGAACGCCACGTTGTCGGTCATGTGCGCTTCAGATTCGCTGTGCAGGATCGCAGTCGCGAAGAATCGGAAATTTGCGATTGCTCGTGGAATATCCAGCGAACGAGCAAGCGAAATTGGCTTGCCAGTGTCGATTGACTCAGCGCCAGCGAACCTCTCCAGATCGCTTTCGATCAAGTCGGCGATGCGAAGAAGAAAACGCGAGCGTTCACCTGCCGTTTTTTTGCACCAATCGACAAACGCCTTCTCGGCCGCAGCCACAGCGAACTCGACATCGCGCGCGTCGCTGTCGGCGACCTGCGAGTACGGCTTGCCAGTCGCCGGTTCGATGTTGTCGAGGTATTTTCCGCAGATTGGCTCGACGAATTTGCCGTCGATGAAGTTTTGAATTTGGAGTGAATCACTTAGCACTGCTTCGAGATTGTAAGCATCTAACGCGATCTGCTCAACGGGCACTGCGAAGAGTTAAGCAAATATCGAGAGATTCCTCCAGACCTTCGTCCGGCAGAGTGCATTTTCAGCGCCAACGGCGCTGCGTTCATCGCCAGCCTGGGGCAAGCGCCTCAGGATGTGTGGACCAAGAAAACGCCAGCGCTGAAGGCGCGACTCATTGAATTGCACTTTCAGCGCTTTCTTACGGATATGACCCAATTCCTGGGGCGTTGCCCCAGGCTGACTTGAGGAAAGCGCCGTTAGCGCTAAACAGGTACTTGGCAGATGCCGGACTACAGCTTGGCAAGCAACTTTGCTCGGAATGACAACAGCGTAGCGGCCCGACGAGTTCGCTGCCGTGAAATTGACGATTTGCGAAGGGTCCGTGCGCTGAATCGAAATATCTAAGCGCTGCCTCTCAAATCTCACGTTCAGCGAGGAAGATATTTCTGGCTGGGGAGTTAAGGTCGATGTAAAGCTGGTTTCCCGGAAGAATCACATGAAAAAATATTCGCTGCTCCTCGCTGGTGTCGTGCTGTCTGTTCTGACCTTCGCGGCTGTTTTGGATAACGGATTTAATGCGACATTTGGCCCGCTCTTTCAACCCAGTCCCAACGTCCCGCCGCTAGTCGGTCCAAGGCACGGCCTCGATTCGCTTCACCGCTGGAACCTGATCGCGATTAATGCCAGCGGTCTCGATCACACCCCGGTCGCGCCGGGAGAGAACCGCGTTTTTGGAGAACAGCTCGGGCCGGGGCGTTCCAGCAGGGCAATGGCGATTGTCCATATTGCAATGTTTGATGCGCTCGACGCGGTGGTTGGCGGTTACACGAGCTACACCGGGACCCAGGCCGCGCCTGGCCCGATGTCAGTGGACGCGGCTATCAGCCAGGCTGCGCACGACACGCTGGCTGCGTTGTTTCCGTCGCAAACGGCGACGTTTGATGCGTACCTTGCGGAAGATTTAGCGGCTGTCAGGAACGCACAGCAAAAAGCAAACGGGATTGGTCTGGGGCAACGGGCAGCTGCGGCCATTTTGGCGATGCGTCTCAACGATGGTTCGCAAATCCCTGAGCCGCATGTTGGCGTCGATTATTTTCCGAGCGATCAACCTGGACACTGGCGGCAGGATCCGGTCAGTTTGATTCCGATAGCGCTTGGCGCGCACTGGGGCCAGTGCATTCCATTCGTGGTCAGTTCGACGAATCAATTCCGCGCGCCGCCGCCGCCCGATATGACGAGCGCTGATTACACGGCTGCATACAACGAAGTTAAAAGCGTGGGGGGCGACGGCATTATTACGCCAACGCAGCGCACGGAAGAGCAAACGTTCATCGGCACTTTCTGGGCTTACGACGGTACCCCAAGCCTCTGTGCGCCTCCGAGATTGTACAATCAGATCACGGTGCAAATTGCCGACCGGAGGGGATTTAGTGCCATTCAATTCGCGCGTTTGCTCGCGTTGGTCAACACCGCCATGGCCGATGCCGGAATGACCATTTGGGAATCGAAATACTACTACGATTTCTGGCGTCCGGTTCTGGGCATTCGTGAATCTGACCCGGGCACAGGTCCTACCGGTCTGGGCGATGGCAATGACGACACGATTGGCGATATCTACTTCACGCCGTTGGGCGCGCCGGCCAGCAATCTCACTGGCCCGAACTTCACGCCACCGTTTCCCGCCTATCCGTCTGGTCATGCCGGAT
>Ga0066903_100002655_pt1 | contig 14151 bp, 7 predicted proteins | sample PanSoiMetaGPlot1_FD_67491 | JGI IMG/M metagenome (GOLD analysis project Ga0066903, IMG submission 67491) | Tropical forest soil microbial communities from Panama analyzed to predict greenhouse gas emissions - Panama Soil - Plot 1 (version 2) | ecosystem: Environmental > Terrestrial > Soil >...
CTGCGTGTTCGAAGTCTCCGGCGCCCGCACCCGATACGCCATCCACGCAAGCGCAGCCAGCCCAGGCCGCGCCGACCGGTCCGCCGCGATCGTGCGATCTGCCGGATCTGGCTGCGGCCGAACCGTCAGTGCAGCGGCAGGTGCGCGCGCAGTACGACCTCCTCACACGGGCGCAGTCGCAGCACGCCGGCGATGCCGAGGTTGGCGTAGCATCGGGCGAGGTCGGCAGCCTGCTGCTCGCGGCCGAATACCCGGACGCCGCGGAACCGTGCTTCGCGAACGCCGAACGGCTTGCGCCGGCTGACGCGCGCTGGCCGTACTATCTGGGGCATCTGTATTCGGACAAGGGCGACGCCGCGCGCGGGGCGGCGGCATTCGAACGCGCCAGCCGTCTCCAGCCCAACGACGCAGCGACGCTGGTGTGGCTGGGTAATGCATATCTGAATCAGGGGCGCGCGACTGATGCCGAGGCGCCCTTTCAGAAAGCGCTCACCATCGAGCCGCGGTCGGCGGCCGCGCTCTTCGGGTTGGGCCGGGCCGAGCTCGCCGCGCGGCGCTATGCGGATGCCGCGTCGCATTTCGAGCAGGCTCTCACGATCTCGCCAGGCGCGTCCGTCGTGCACTATCCGCTCGCGCTCGCGTACCGCGGGCTCGGACAACAGGACAAGGCCGAGGCCCAGCTGCGGCAGCGCGGCCAGGCCGAGATCGTGCCGCGCGACCCCCTGATGGATCGCCTCGACGGTCTGCTCGAGAGCGCCACAGCCTACGAGAAGCGAGGCGTGCGCGACATGGGACGCGGATTGTGGAACGAGGCGGCCACGGCGTTTCGCAAGGGGCTCGCCCTCGCACCCGACAACGCGTCGCTGCACCATCAGCTGGGCACCGCGCTTGCGATGTCCGGCGACCCGAGGGGCGCCTTCGACCATTTCCAGACAGCCGTACGCCTGTCGCCGCGATTCGCCAAGGCGTACTACAGTCTCGGCGTGATGATGGCCTCGAGCCCGCAAGGCGTCGACCAGGCTGTGCAGGCACTGTCGACAGCCGTACGGTACGACCCGAGCTACGTCGAGGCGCGGGCACAACTCGCCGACGTTCTGCGCCGCAGCGGCCGGACCGCCGACGCGATCGATCAGTACGATCGCGTCCTGCAGCAGGAGCCGCGCATGGGTCCGGCGTATGCGGGGCTGGCGGCTGCTCTCAGCCGAGCCAGGCGGTATGCCGAAGCCCGCGATCGGCTTTCGCCTGTCGTGTCGACGCCAGGTGCGCCGCCCGAAGCGGTCGAGGCGCTCGTGAGGCTGCTCGCCGCGGCGCCAGACGATCGCGTCCGCAACGGACAACAGGCGATGATGCTGGCCTCCGGCCTGGCCGCCGGCCAGGGGAGCTCGCCGAACCCGAACGCCGTTGAGGCCATCGCGATGGCATACGCGGAAACAGGACAGTTCGACGAAGCGGCGCGATGGCAAAGCGAGGCCGTCGCGATCGCCTCGCGCGGCGGACGCCCCGATCTGGCGGAACTGATGACCGACAACCTTCGGCTGTATCAGCGGCACCAGCCCTGCCGCACCCCCTGGCGGGAACGCGCGTGACCGTCAGCGCACGGTGGGGTACGTGATGCCGAGCTGCTCCAGATACGTCTTGTACCTGGTCGGATCGAAGTAGTACCGTTTCATCTCGGCGCGATACTTCGCCATCGTCTGTTCGTTGAGCCAGATCGCCGGCTTGTCGTCGGGGCGGATGAGCGGCGTGTACTTCTGGTCTTTTGTCTGGACGTTCCTGAAGTACGCCAGCGCGCTGGCGACCAGGTCGGGCGACATGAGAAAGTCGAGCGCCGTCATCGCCTGGACTTTCGCGCCCGCCGTCACCCCCTTGTGCGCGATCGGCGTGGCCATGGCGACAGCGTTCGCCCAGTTGTGGCCCGGCCCGGCGTCGAAATTTGCAGGATAGTTGAGCGTGACGGTTGGCGCGTTCCACGACACGTCGCCGATGTCGTCGGACGGGCCGCCGCGTTTTTCGCTGTCCGGCATCACCTCACGGCCGCGCAGCTGCGGAATCTCCTTGGCGAGGCCCACCTCCGGCACCTTGAGCTCACGCTGCAGCGCGACGGCCAGCCGTTCGTCGTCGGCGCTCCACTTCGGCAGGCCGACTGCCTTGATGTTGGCGTACATCGCTTCGGCGATCGTCTTGTTGAAGTGCGCCGGCCACGCGGATCCGAGCAGGCGCGAGGTGACCGTGGTATCGGTCATCATCGCGGCCGCCTTTGACATGCGGTCGCCGATATCCCACATTTCCTTGATGTGCTCGTAATCGGTCTCGCGGAAGTAGTACCAGACCGACGCGTTCGCGGGCACGACGTTCGGCTGATCGCCGCCGTTGGTGATGACGTAGTGCGATCGCTGCTGGATGCGCAGGTGCTCGCGGCGGAAGTTCCAGCCGATGTCCATCAGCTCGACGGCGTCGAGGGCCGAGCGGCCGCGCCACGGCGCGTTTCCGGCGTGCGCGCTCTCGCCCTTGAACGAGTACTCGACTGACACGAGCCCGTTGCCGCCGGTGTCGCCCCACGTGACGCCGAAGTTGCTGCCGACGTGCGCGAACAGCACGACGTCGGCGTCCTTGAACACACCCGCTCTCACGAAATACGCCTTCGCCGCCAGGAGCTCCTCGGCGATGCCCGGCCAGAGCACGATGGTTCCGCCGAGGCGGTTGCGTTCCATGAGCTTCTTGAGCGCGAGCGCCGCGGTCACGTTCAGCGGCATCCCCGAGTTGTGACCCTCGCCGTGGCCCGGCGCGCCTTCGATGATCGGATCGTGATAAGCGACGCCAGGCTTCTGTGACGCCTGCGGGATGCAGTCGACGTCTGACCCGAGCGCGATGACCGGCGTGCCTGAGCCCCAGGTTGCGGTCCATGCCGTGGGAATGCCGGCCACCGAGTCCTGAATACGGAAGCCGTTCTTCCTCAGGATGTCAGTGAGGTATTTCGAGGTCTCGAACTCCTGAAAGCCCAGCTCGCCGAAGCTGAACACCTGGTCCACCATCTGCTGGGTGAACTCTTTCATCGCGTCGATGTCCGCCGCGATCTCGCGCTTGTATCCCGAGAGCACAGGATTGTCGGGAGTTTTCGACGGTTCCGCGGCCGTCCGCGGCGTCTGCGCCGCGACGACGAAGCACGATGAGAGTACCCACGCAACACAGACTGTACGGAGCAGGATTCGCAGGAGCAAGGGGAGCCTCCAATCTACTGCGCGCCGGCCGCCTCGCCGAACCCGCCGCGCAGGACGACGGTCTTCGGATCGACGGTGCGATCGACGATGACCGCCATCGGCGCCGTCAGCATTTCCTGCCAGCTCTGATCGCCCCAGCGCACGGTCGCAGTCGGATCCGGATTCCATTTGTTGGCCGTCGAGTTGTCCCAGTGTGCCGTGAGATGGAGCTCGGTGCCTGCCGGCAGGCGCAGCGGCTGTTTCTGGTAGTACACGATCTGCCAGTTGAAGTCGTAGCGCGGCACGTTCAGCAGCGTTTCGCGCTGGCCGTTCGGGTACTGCGCGTCGATTCTCATGTTTTTCCCGCGCAGGTGCATGTGCGGCTGCATGTAGACCAGATCGACCGGCTGGCCGAACGTGAGTGTGGCGCGCGCTTCAGCGTTGGGATCCCCAGGCTGGATCAACAGACCTGGCTGTGCAGCGCCGATGGACAGGAACAGCCGCTTCGGCGGCGCGGGCGCGAGCTCGAGGCCCACCTTCGTCCGGTCCTCGCCTTCGACGCCGTTGGTCGTGTAGTGCACCTCGAAGACGATGTCGGCGCCGGCAGGGATCAGTTTTGCGGATTGATCGATGTCGAAGCGTTGCGCCTCCATGCCCGGGACGTAGCCCACGAAAAACTCGCTCGTCAGGACAGATGCGTCGCCGTTGTTGGCGTTGAGCATGTCGACCTGCCGCGTGGGTCCCGGCGCCCAGGGCTCGGCGCCGAGCTGCGCCTGTGCCATCCACCTCGATCCCTTCGGACGGACCATGGCAATCACGTGATGCACGTGCGAGCGATCCGTGGGCCGTATCTCTCCAGCGGCCACCCACGTGTCCTCTTTGAATGGCGCCGAGACAGCGATGTAGGTGTATTCGACGGTGCCCCTCGCGGGAATCTTCAAAGGTTTCGGCAACTGAAAGACGAGATCCGGACGAATGTTCCAGCCGTCTCTGAACGTGACGGGCGCCGGCCGGTCGGCCGCCGGTCCCTCCGGCGCGCCGTTGTCCGCCCACTCCGCCAGCGTGGCAATCTCCGAGTCCGTCAGGCGTTTCTCGTTCGCAAAATGTCCGTATGCGGGATCGGCGAACCAGGGCGGCATCTTCCGGGCCTCGACCGCCGCCTTGATCGCCTTCGCCCATGGCCGCGTCGTCTCATAGCTGAGAAATGACATCGGCCCGATTTCGCCGGGGCGGTGACAGACCTGGCAGTTCCGCTGAAGAATGGGCAGCACGTCCTTGTTGAACGTGGCGCCGGACGCGACGGCCGCGCGCGGCATGAGCGCGCTCACGGCCAGCGCAGCAAGCACGGTTCGCTGCATGAACCATCTCCTTGCAGGGGATCCTCTACGAGCGCTGTGACGGCGTCCATTACTTTTTGAGCACCGCGCTGTCAAATCGCGGTCCGCTGGGCGGCGTGACCGATTGGCCAAGACGTATTACAGTCTCGGCGTGTGTATCAGCGGCATCAGCCCTGCCGCACGCCCTGGAGGGAACGCGCGTGAGCACGATGACCGACACGCGGTCGCACTCGATCAGGCTCGTCGCGCTGGCGAGCCTCGTCGGGACGACCATCGAGTGGTACGACTTCTTTCTGTACAACACCGCCGCGGCGCTGGTCTTTAACCGACTTTTCTTTCCCAACTTCGATCCGCTCACGGGCACGCTGGCCTCCTTCGGCACTTATACCGTCGGCTTCGTGGCGCGTCCGATCGGGGGAATCGTCATCGGCCATTACGGGGATCGCATCGGCCGCAAGTCGATGCTCGTGCTGACGCTCGTGATGATGGGCGTTGCAACGTTCCTCATCGGGCTCATGCCGACCTACGAGCAGATTGGACTATGGGCCGCGCTCGGTCTCGTGGTCCTGCGCGTCGTGCAGGGATTCGGTGTCGGCGGCGAGTGGGGCGGGGCGGTGCTCATGGCGATCGAGCATGCGCCGAAGGGGTCGCGCGGCTTCTACGGTAGCTGGCCGCAGATCGGCGTCCCCGCCGGCCTGCTGCTCGCGACCATCGTGTTCTCACACTTCTCCAGGATGCCGCAGGACCAGTTCCTGGCGTGGGGCTGGCGCGTGCCGTTCCTGCTGAGCCTTGCGCTCGTCGCCGTCGGCCTGCTGATTCGATTCCGAATCCTCGAGACGCCCGCCTTCGCCAAATTGAAGGAGACGCAAACCGAATCGCGGCAGCCCATCATCGAGGTGATCCGTAAGTATCCCAAGCAGGTGCTGCTGGCTGCCGGCGCGCGTGTGGCCGAGAACGGCGGCTTCTACATCTACACGACATTCATGCTCGTGTACGCCACCCAGGTGGTCAAAATCGATCGCAACATCGCGCTGACCGGCATCATGATCGGGTCGGCCTGCGAACTGTTGTGGATTCCCACGCTCGGCGCCATTTCGGATCGCATCGGGCGCCGGCCGGTGTACCTCTTCGGCGCGATCGCCACTGCGGTGCTCGCGTATCCGCTCTTCTGGCTGTTCGATACCGGATCGCAGCCGCTGGTGTGGCTCGCGCTGTTCCTCGTGCTGATGCTGTCGCACGCCCCCATGTACGCCCCGCAGGCAGCGCTTCTGGCGGAAATGTTCGGCACGCGCGTCCGCTACAGCGGCGCCTCGCTCGGCGCGCAGCTGGCCGCAGCCTTTGCCGGCGGCTTTTCTCCGCTGATCGCGACGGCTCTTCTGGCCCGGTACGCCGGTTACAAGGCGCTCGCGCTCTACCTGATCCTCATGGCCGCCATCACCATCGTCTCTGTCGTCGTCGCGGTCGAAACCGTGCACCATGACATCGAGACGTAGCCGCGCGATCGCGCTTGCGGCGGCGATCGTCGTCGTCGCGGCGATCGGCTACCTCGGCGCGCGGCGTGCGCGGATGCCCGGCCCCGGTTCGCCCGCGTACGACGGGAGTGTTCGCGCGTTCTATCACGGCTTTGCGGCTCTCCAGGTCGGGCTCCTCGACGATGCGAAGGCGCAGTTCGGACGGGGGACGGAGCTCGTGCCGCGCGAGCCGGCGGCGTGGGCGAACCTGGGCGTCGCGCATCTCAGGCTGGGCGAGTTCGACCAGGCGGCGATGGCGATTGCTCGTGCCGCGGCGCTCGCGGGCGACGACAGCCGCGTGGCGCTGCTGCAGGGGCAGCTCGAGGCGGCGCGCGGGCGCTTCGACGAGGCGATTGCGGCGTTCCGGCGGGCGGTGTCGCTCGATGCCAACAACATCCGCGCGCGCGACGCCCTGGCGCAGCAGATCGAGAACGGGGGCGGTCCGGACGCCGACACGGAAGCCGGCCGTCTGTACGAGGACCTGCTCGGGCGCCGTCCGCAGAATCTCGCCGTGCTGCTCGAGCGGACACGCCTGGCCGCCCGGCGCGGTGACAAAGCGACGCTTGCCGACTCGGTGGAGCGGCTCCAGCGAGTGTCCAGCGACTGGCCTGCCGCGGCGACTGCACAGCTCGCCGCGCTCAAGCAGGCTTCTACGGCGCCGAACGCCACTGACGTCGTCCGCGCAGCGATCGTGCTGCGCAACGTGCTCGTGCGTATGCCCATCTATCGCGAAGGGTTGGCCGAGCTCCGCACGCCGGCGGAACTCATCGCGGAGCCGTTCGATCGTTTCCTGCGGCTCGAAGTCCCGTCTTCCGCGCCTTCGCCGCCGGACGATGGGCTGTCTTTTGCGACTATCTCCATCCATCGCGGCGATAGCTTGGCTGGCAGCAGCGCTCCAGAAGTGGTCGCCGTGTCGATGGACGGAGTGGCGCAGCCGACCACGTGGGAAGTACGAGCTGACTCGCTGCGACCGGTCGTTGGACCTGGCGCCGGCGTGCCACTTACGGTGCAGCCCTCAATCGACCGATCGGCGTCCAGCGTCGTCGCGCTCGACTGGAATCGCGACTACAAGATGGATTTCGCGGTGGCGGGCAAACGTGGCGTGCAACTGCTGGTGCAGGACGCTTCCGGTGCGCTCGTCGACGCCACGAGCCAGGCTTCTGCCGCCGGTGGTGCAGTCACCGCGGAGTGCCTGGGCGTGTGGGCCGCCGACATCGAGATGGACGGCGACCTGGATCTGATTGTGGGCGTGGCGGGGGAGGCGCCGGTCGTTCTGAGAAACAACGGGAACGGCACGTGGCAGCAGATGCGTCCATTCGCGGGTGTGACCGGGGCGCGCGCCTTCGCGTGGGGCGATCTCGACGGCGATGGCGATCCCGACGCCGCATTTATCGATGCGGCCGGCAATCTCAAGCTGTTCGCGAATCGTCAGGCCGGCCGCTTCGACGCGATGACGGCTCCGCCCGCGTCCACCGCGATGCTCGCCGTGGCGCTCGGCGACGTCGACGGCGATGGCGGGCTCGATCTGGTGACACTCGACTCCGCAGGCGCCATCAGGCGCGCATCGTTCGAGCGCGGGGCGTGGCGCCAGGAACAGGTCGCGACGTGGATGGATCATCCCGACACTCCCGACAGCGCCGGCAGGTTCCGGCTGCTGCTCGGCGATATTGACAACAACGGCGCCCTCGACATCGTCGTCTCGGGCGCACGTCGATCGCGGGCATGGCTCGGGAACGAGCGTGGAACATTCCAGCCACTGAAGGCCACGCTCGAGGCGGAGGTCACGGCGATCGCCGATCTCGACGGCGACGGCCAGCTCGATTTCGTCGGCGTCAACCTTCGAGAGCCCGTGCGCCTTATCGGCCGCGGCACCAAGGGCTATCACTGGCAGGTGCTCAGGCCCCGCGCGCAGCCGACCGCGGGCGACCAGCGGATCAACTCGTTCGGCGTCGGAGGCGAAGTCGAGATCCGATCGGGACTCCTCGTCGAGCGGCAGGTCATCGGCGGGCCGATCGTGCACTTCGGCCTCGGCACGCGGACGGGCGTCGACGTCGCCCGGATTCTCTGGCCGAACGGCATCGTGCAGGCCGACTTCGATACGAAGGCGGACGAGACGGTGCTTACTGAGCAGCGCCTCAAGGGATCCTGTCCGTGGGTGTTCGCCGACAACGGCCACGGGATGCAGTTCGTGACCGACTTCCTCTGGCGGTCGCCGCTCGGGCTGCGCATCAACGCTCAGGACACCGCCGGCGTGAGCCAGACCGAGGACTGGGTGAAGATTCGAGGCTCGCAGCTGGCGGCGCGCAACGGCGCGTACGACGTGCGCATCACCGCCGAGCTCTGGGAAACGCACTTCATCGATCACGTGTCGCTGCTGGCCGTCGATCATCCCGCTGACGTCGACGTGTTCGTCGACGAGCGGTTCCTGGCATCCAGTCCGCCGGCGCTCACCGTGCACACGACGGCGAAACCGGCGCCGATCCGCCAAGCCTGGGACGATTCGGGCCGCGACGTCACCGCGATGGTGGCAAACGACGACGGCCGCTATGCCGCGACGTTCGCGCGCGGGCCGTTTCAGGGCATTGCCACGGACCACTTTATCGACGTCGATCTCGGCACGCCAGTTTCGGTGCGCGAACGCATGTGGTTGATCGCCAAGGGATGGATCTACCCGACCGACAGCAGCATCAACGTGGCCATCGCGCAGGCCGGCATCCGTCCGCGCGGTGTCGCGCTCGAGGTGCGCGACGATCGGTCCGGACGCTGGCTGACGATCGCATCCGACCTGGGCTTCCCAGCCGGCAAGAACAAGACGATGCTGATCGATTTGGCGGCGGCTGGCCGGGCCGGCTTGTCGGAGGTAAGGCGGCTGCGTCTGCGCACCAACCTCGAGATCTACTGGGACTGGCTGGCGGTTGCCAAGCCGGCGCCCGAGGGATCGGCTGTCGTGAAGCGGCTGACGCCCTCGCGGGCGGAGCTACGGTACCGCGGCTTCTCGAAGACGACCGACGCGAGAAGCGATCGCCCCGAAACGCCGTCGTACGGCGAGCTGGCCAACGTCGCCGAGCGCTGGCGCGACCTGTCGGGCTACTACACGCGGTTCGGCGACGTCCGCGAACTCGTCGAGCAGGTCGACGATCGGTACGTCATCATGAATGCGGGCGACGAGCTGCGGTTGTCGTTTGTGGCGCCTGAGGCGCCGCGATCGGGTTGGACGCGCGACTTCGTGCTCGCCGGCGACGGCTGGGAAAAGGACGGCGACTACAACACGAGCTTCTCGGACACGGTCCTGCCGCTGCCTTCACACGATCGACCGAACTACGGCGGCGATGTAGAGGCGACGCATGCGTCGCACCTACCGTTGGAGGCGGATCCTGTCTATTTGCGTCATGCGGAGGACTGGCAGACCTATCACACGCGGTTCGTCGCGCCCGGCGCGTTCCTTCGTGGCTTGAGTCACTAGTCCATGCTCAGGCAGCGCGCGTTGTGGTTCGTGTGGGCGGCCGTTCTGGTCGCATCGATTGCCGGCCTCGTCGTGCTCGATCGCGCGTCGACGGCGCGCGGCACGGTGACATCGGCAGACGGTCAGCGCCGGTTCGGCTTCTCGATGCGCGAGGTCGCGCGCGAGGTCGGCGTGTCGTTCGTCCACCAGGGGCCGACCTTCGACCAGAGACTCAATCACATCATGCCGCAGGTGGCGTCGATGGGCGCCGCGGTCGCCGTCGCCGATTTCAACAAGGACGGCTGGCCCGACTTCTACGTGTCCAACAGCGGCGAAGGATCGCTGAATCGCCTGTACCGCAACCGCGGCGACGGCACGTTCGAAGACGTCGCGGCCGCGGCCGGAGTCGCCGACGTGAACCGCGCCGGCACGGGCGTGTCGATGGGCGCAGTGTGGGGCGACTACGACAACGACGGCTACGAGGACCTCTTCCTCTACAAGTACGGACGGCCAGAACTCTTTCACAACGATCAGGGGCGCGGCTTTACTCCCGTCGGCGAGCGGGCGGGTCTGCCGAAGTGGGTCAACGCCAACAGCGCCATCTGGCTCGACTACGACCGCGACGGCCGGCTCGACCTCTTCATTGCAGGGTACTGGCCGGACGAAGTAGACCTCTGGCACCTGAAGACGACGCGCATCATGCCGGAGAGCTTCGAGTACGCGAACAACGGCGGGCGCAAGTACCTCCTGCACAACCGCGGCGACGGGACGTTCGAGGACGTCACGGAAGCCATGGGCATCCGATCGAAGCGCTGGACGCTGGCGACCGGCGCCGCCGATCTGTTCGGTACCGGCTATCCGGATCTGTTCCTCGCGAACGACTACGGCATCTCCGAGCTCTATCGGAACGACGGCGGCAAACGGTTCGTGGAAGTCGGACGCGAAACGGGCGTCGCGCGGACGCCGAAGAGCGGCATGAACGCGGCCTTCGGCGACATCTTCAACGACGGCCGCCTCTCGATCTACAAGACCAACATCTCCGAGCCCGGCGTGCTGGTGCAGGCCAACGATCTCTGGGTGCCGACCCGCGGCGCCGGCGGCGCGACGACGTTCGACGACCTCGCCTCGAGCGTGGGCGTCGATCTTGGCGGCTGGAGCTGGGGCGCGCAGTTCGGCGACCTGAACAACGACGGCACCGTCGACTTGTATCTGGTCAATGGCTACGTGTCGGCAGGGGAGCGGACCAGCTACTGGTACGACTTCTCGCAGATTGCGGTGGGGCACAGCGCGATCATCGGCGATGCGCAGAACTGGCCGGCGATGAACGGCCGGAGCCTGTCCGGCTACCAGCGCAAGCACGTCTGGGTCAACGATGGCCGCGGGCGGTTCGTCGACGTCGCGCAGGCCGTCGGCGTGACCGACGTGTACGACGGCCGCTCCGTGGCATTGGCCGACCTGTCGAACCGCGGCGTCCTCGACGTGCTGGTGGCCAATCAGCGCGGTCCGCTGCTCGTCTACCGCAACACCGTACAGAGCGGCCGCCACTGGCTCGATATCGAGCTCGAGGGCCGGTCGAGCAACCGCAGCGCGATCGGGGCACGCGTCGAGGTGGCGTGGAGCGGTCGTGTGCAGGCGCAGGAGGTCAGCGGCGGCACGGGGTTCAGCGCCCAGAACCAGCGCCGGCTGCACTACGGGCTGGGCAGCGCTGACGTCGTCGAACGCGTTGCGATCCGCTGGCCGTCGGGAAAGACGCAGACGATCGACCGGCCCGCGGTCGACCGGCTCCTCAAGGTTACGGAACCCGAATGAGCACGATCGCGGCCGCGCGGCCTCGCGCGTTGAGCTTCGACAGTCGCTTCCTCGGGCCGATCCTCATCACCTGCATCCTGGTCGGGGCGCATCTGTCCTTCGGAATCCTCGAGGGCTACACGCGCATCGGCGCGGCGATCGTCACCGCGCTCGTCGCCGAATCCGTCATGGGCCGGCTGACGTTCGGGCGCTGGCCACACCTGGCCAGCGCGTACATCACCGGGATCAGCGTAGGCATTCTCACGCGGTCGCCGTTCCTCTGGCCGTACGTGCTCATCAGCCTCATTTCGATCGCGACCAAGTATGTCCTGCGGCTGAAGGGGCGCCACCTGTGGAATCCTTCGAACTTCGGGGTGAGCGTCGCCCTCTTTCTCGCGCCGTCCAGCATCGCGCTCCTCAGCATCCAGTGGGGCAACGTCATCTGGGCGATGGTGGTCATCTGGATCCTCGGCAGCGTCATCGTGTGGCGCGTGGGACGGCTGCACATCAGCGCTGCTTACGTGGCGTCGTTCTTCGCGCTGTCGTGGGTGCGGAGCGTCGTCACCGGCCTGCCAGTGCTTGCCACGGTCGCCCCGATCACCGGGCCGATGTATCAGCTCTTCATCTTCTTCATGGTCACGGATCCGAAGACCACCGTTTCGTCGAAGCGAGGGCAGATTCTCGTCGTGTTCCTGGTCGCGGTCGCGGAGATGATTCTGCGTCTGAACGACGTCATCTACGCGCCTTTGTACGCGTTGTTCTTGGTCGGCCCTGTGGCATTGCTCGCCGAAATGCTGTGGGACTGAGGATTGCAGAATGTGGCCGGATTGCAGGATTGCAGGAATGATTGAAGCTATGCGAGCACGGACATGTATCGTCGCTCTTGTCGCTGTTTTGGCCGCGTTTGCGGGCTCGGTGGCGCGCGCGCAGAGGAGCGTCGCTACCATCGTGACGAACGGCAAGATTCTCACCGTCGATGACAGGTTTCGCACGGTCGAAGCGCTGGCGATAGACGAGGGCCGGGTCGTGGCGCGGGGCACGCGTCAGGAAATGGCGCGCTACGCGGGCACAACGACGCAGGTCATCGATGTCGGGGGAAGAACCGTGATCCCCGGCCTCATCGACAACCACTTCCACCTCACGCGCGCCGCCGACACCTGGCACAACCAGGCCCGGTTCGAAGGCGTCGACTCACGCCGGGAGGCGCTGGAGATTCTGGCCGCTAAGGCGGCGCGCATGGCGCCGGGCGAGTGGATCAGGGTGCAGGGCGGCTGGACGCCGAGGCAATTCGCCGATGCGCCTGGCGGCTTCACGCTCGAGGAACTCGATCGAGTAGCCCCCAGGAATCCTCTCTTCGTCCAGGAAGGCTACGCCTTCGTCTACGCCAACAGCCTGGCGTTGAAGGCAGTCGGACTCGACCCTGCGGGAGGCGCCAAGCGCAACGCGGCCGGGCTCGCCTCGTTTCAACCGCCCGCGAAACTGAACGACGCGATTCCCCAGCCGCCGCCGGCGCAGCGCGAGCAGAACCTCACAGACTTCCTGCATGCGCTCAATGCCGCAGGACTCACGGGCGTCTACAGCCTCGGCCAATCTTCGTTCCTTGCCGCGCGTGCCGCGAAGGGACCGCTGCCGGTTCGACTGTGGGAGAGCCTCGCGTTCAACGCATCGGACCCTGACTCGGCGGCAAAGGCCGCAGCCCTCATTGAACGCAGCCGTCCCAATCAGTTCGACGGCCAATTCGGCATCTTCGGTCTCGGTGAAGTCCTCTACGGGCCTTTCTTCGACCTGGCGCCGCGGAAGGATCACTGGCCCGCCGAGATCATGAGCGAGTACGGCAAGCTCGCCGCTGCGGCGGCTCGAGGCGGCTGGCACGTCCACCAGCACGTGATCAACAACTCCGCTGTCAGCGATCTGCTCGATACTCTGGAAGCCGTCAACAAGACTCAGCGTTTCGACCGCCTGCGTTGGACGCTCGGTCACGTGTATGACATCTCGCGGGAAAACATCGCGCGAGCGAAGGCGATGGGCATGACGCTCGGGGTCCACGGCGCCGCGATGCAGGCTGGCGCCCACATGCCGCTGCGAAGAATCGCCGAGAGCGGCATCGTGTTCGGCCTGGGCACGGATGCCACGATCGTCTCGCACTACTCGCCCTTCGTCACGCTGGGTTGGGTGGTCAGCGGGCTCGACGCCGGCGGCAATCGCGTGCTCGACGAGACGCTGACGCGCGAGGAGGCGCTCATCGCGCACACTCGCGCGAACGCGTATCTGTTCTTTCAGGAGAATGCGCTCGGCTCGCTTGACGTCGGCAAGAAGGCCGATCTCGTCGTCCTCGATCGCGACTACATGACTGTGCCCGCTGCGGAGATCAAGCGCATCAAGCCGACGCTGACGATGGTGGGCGGCAGGGTCGTGTATCGAGCCGGAGAGTAGTCGTCCTCTTTCGCCTTGCGACTGCCACTCAGTGAGTGGCGGGCAGCCCAACGACGATGAGAACCGCGTAGTCCTGCTTGCGGCAGCCGTTCACCGCCGGCATGTCCGCCCCTGGCTTCACCGGAAAACCCGTAGTCTGCGCGTTGGCGGGCGAGCACGAGTTGTTCGGTGTCGCCGGCGTGTAGCGTGCGGAGCGGCATGCGAGATGGGTGACATCGTAGAGGGTCGCACCGTCGGCGAGTTCCCACCGCTGATTGCCGTCCTTGTCTTTGGGATGAATCGTCAGCACCGTCGTGACCGAGCGGTCGCCCGTGACGAGGTACTTCCCAGGAGGCAGCGGAAAGGTCGGCTTCTCCATGATCAAGCCGTGTTCCTCCAGCCACCAGTCCGCAGCGTCGAATTTCCACTGTGACGGCGCCACGCCGCCGGCCGCCTTCAATTGA
>Ga0066903_100002656_pt1 | contig 14150 bp, 11 predicted proteins | sample PanSoiMetaGPlot1_FD_67491 | JGI IMG/M metagenome (GOLD analysis project Ga0066903, IMG submission 67491) | Tropical forest soil microbial communities from Panama analyzed to predict greenhouse gas emissions - Panama Soil - Plot 1 (version 2) | ecosystem: Environmental > Terrestrial > Soil >...
CGCTACCTGTTCCTGTTGCTCGCCACGGCCTGCGCGCGTCCGGCGGCCGCGCCGCCGCCCGTCTTGCCGGCCCGGCCTGCGGTCGCGTTGGCGGCGCCTGAGCCGGCGAAGACTCCGCCCGGGCTTCCGCCGTCGGCGACGATTTTCATCGGGTGCGGGTTTCTGCGCGTAGAGAACCACGGCGCGACGACGTTCAGCCTCGTCCTGCCCGCCGCGAAGCCGAGGCAGTCGAAGGTGAACCCATCGGTCGTGCTGCTGGACGATGTCCTCATCGAGGCCGCCGTCACCAGCGCCGCGGAACTTGGAGCTCCCGCGTTGCGAGGGGAGGATCTCCTCCGTTACCAGATGTCATGGGAGGCGGACCGCATGGCCAAGCGCCGGGGTTGGAAGAGCCTGCCGCCGCTGACGGGTCAGCCGCTCGAGCTCGGTCTGGGCGGCGACATCAAGGTATGGTTCTTCGGCCTCGATGCGCCCGAGCCGTTCGAGATCGACGGCGTGAAGGTGAATCGCGTCGCGTATCTCAGCGTCGCGGTCGACGACGTCGTGTTGTCGCTGGCGTCGCCGCTCCGTCCCGAGGACGACCCCTTCCCCATCGCACGCGTGATGTCGCGCGCCATGCGGAGCCTTCGCAGATCCCCGTCGCCCATCGACGTGTTCGCGGTCCAGGAAACGGCGATGGCCGGGAAGCTGGACCCGGCCTTCTGCGCCCGCGTCGGGCCGTCCTGACCGTCGCATCCTGAGCGAGCCCGCACGTCTTGTACGTCTTCCGGCGAATTGGCGCGGCGACTGCGTAGCCGACACTCAATCGTTGCTTGAGCGGCGGCCGACGGACGAGTTATTCGCAGGTCGTCAGGGAGGGAGGGACAACGAGTAGTGCGTTCAAGGCTTGCGACGCTCACGGCGGTCATCATCGGAGGCGCGGTCTCGATCGGTGTCAGTCGAGCGGACGCGCAGGTGTTCCTGGGGCCCACGCCGTACCTCAGTCAGTTTGATAGCCCCTTCATCGCGGGGATCCAGAACGGCTCGATCTATCTCGAAACGTTCGAAAGCGGTGCGCTGACCGTCCCGGGCGTCAGTATCTCCGGAGGCATGGTCAACGGCCCGGATCTCTCGACGGACTCGGTCGACGCGGACGACGGCGTGATCGACGGATTGGGCCGGGCGGGACATTCGTGGTTTTTCGGCGACGGTACGATTGGCATCCGATTCACGTTCGACCCTGCCGTGCTGGGCGGGCTGCCGACCGAGGCAGGCATCGTCTGGACGGATGGAGCGCCCACGAGCACGACGCTGTTTCAGGCGTTCGGCCCCAACGGTGCGGTGCTGGGAAGCATCGGACCGGTCACGATTGCAGACGGCAACAACATCGGCACGACCGGGGAGGACAGCTTTTTTGGCGTGACCTACCCGGGAGGCATCTCGTCGATTCTCATCACCGATTCATTCGGCGGAATCGAGGTCGATCACTTGCAATACGGGCTGCCAGCACAGGTACAGGCACAGGCGGTGCCAGCCCTCGGGGGCGGGCGGATCATTGCGGTCGCCGCAATGTTGCTTCTCGTCGGCGCGCTCTTGCTATCACCCAAGGTGAGATTTCGCCCCAGCGGATAACGGGACTACGCGGTCCTGCGCGGAACCAAACGACCGGATCACCGAGGAGCGCGTGATCGGGAGGCGTCCGCCGCACACGCTCGGAGTGCACCCGCGAGCGGCTCGGCACCGATCGGAAGGGTGGGCTCCGGCGACGCCGCGGGCCCGCCGACGACGAGTTTGAGCGGCAAGCCCCCTCCTTTCCCTCCGAACCACAATCGCGAGTCGTGACTGTGCTCGCGATTGTCTCCGAAGACGAACACCTCGCCCGGCGCGACCGTCCACGGGCCTGTCGGTCCCGAAGTCGCAGCGGCGTCGTGGAAGACGAGCCACGTCGTGCCGTCCAGCGCCTCGAGCCAGAGCTCACCGGTGCGGACGCTTCCGTCGCGTTCCGCATAGCGCCAGGCGCCGACCGCGCAGCGAAAGATGGGGGTCCCGTTCAAGACCACCTCGGTGCCGTTCATCGAGATGGTGTCGCCGGTGATTCCGATGACCCGCTTGACGTACTCGCGGTCGGGAGCCTCGGGAGCGCGGAAGACGATCACGCGCCCGCGTCCCGGAGCGTGATCCAGCTTCTTCACGTCGATGCGCGTCCCGACGGCGAGCGTGGGGAGCATCGAATCGGCGGGCGTGAAGTTGTTCGATCCGGCGCAGCCACCGAGGACGGCAGCCAGAAGAACCCTTCGGGCTGTTCTACGGCTCGCGATCATGGGCAGCCACGATACGCCTTCTGCCGGCGAGTGCGTCCCTTCATATCAGACAGTCAGCGATCACCAATGCGGACGGTGCTTACCCGCCGATCGGTGACTGGGCTCCCGCCGATCGGGCCGGGGTCCGGCATGCCCCAGCACCAGACGGATCCGTCCGTGCGCACGGCGCACGCGTACTCGCTGCCGACGCTCACCTGAACGACGCGATCGAAGAGGTCGTCGACGCGGCTCAGGAGCTCGCCGCCGCAGTCGGCGGCGCCCTCGGCGCAATAAGGCGGGCCCCAGCAGAGCAGGTGGCCGTCGTCGCGCACGACGCAGCCGCGGAGCGCGGGCCCCGCGCCCTGCACGCTCGACACGCTGATCTGCCGGACTTTCCCGAGCCCGGGCGGCGTGGCCATTCCCACGCACCGGACCTCGGAGGCCGGCGTGATCGCGCACAGCACGCGCTGACCGTGCTCGTCCTCGTTGAGCGCCCGGCCGCCGTGGGTCGGGAGGTCGAACCCCACCATGTCGAGCGCCGGTCGGACCTCGGGAGTGGGGTTCCTGTGGTCGTCCGAGATGCTCCAGATGCTCCCGTCACGGCCGAGCGCGAACATCCGCAGGTCCGCCGGGAACGCGCGGCTGACCGGCGGCAACCCGGATATCAGGCGCGGCGACCAGGTATGAAACTTGGAGGGGACGAAGAGCCCCCAGCAGCGGAGCGCTCCCAACTTGTCGACCGCGCAGCTCCGAAACCCGTCCGAGGCGAGATCGATCGTGTCGCGAAGGTGGGGGACGGGCAATGGCGTCGAGAGGACGTCGTGATCGAAGACGTTGGGGCGTTTGTAGGCCCCCGGACGCAGCTGCGTGCCGAGTCCCATCTCGCCGTCGCCGTTCGTCCCCCAGCACCAGACCCGCCCGTCGCGCGCGAGCGCGCAGCCGTCGCCCAGCATGGTGATGTCCCGCAGTCCGCGCGGCGGATCGCTCTGCCCCCAGCAGCGAACCGTCCCGTCGCCGAGCACCGCGCAGGCGCCCCCCTCGTGCTGCACGCGCACCATGGTCGCGCCCGACACGCCTGGAACCGCGCGGGCCTCGCGATCGACCAGCGTCGCCCCGTCGCCGAGCTCGCTGTAGCGGCCGAAGCAGACGACCTGGCCGTCGGCCCGCAGGCCGCAGGTGGCGTAGTGGCCGACCTCGAGGCGAGTGAGCGGCGGCAGCCCGCCCACCTCCTCGTAGTCGCCGAGGACGCAGGCGTGAGCGTCCTGGTGCTCGGTCGAGCACCGAACGAAGACGCGCCCCGATCGTGTCAGGATCGTCAGTCCCCCCCGAAGCGAGATCTGCGCGCCGTCGGAGATCGCAAGCGGCGTGGGTCGTCGATTGCAGCCGCGCGACGGCCTCCCCGAGTCGAGACACAGCTCGGGATCGCGCGCCGGCGGCATGCGCCCGTCGTTCACCCCCCAGCAGACGATCTGGCCGGTCGCGTGCACGGCGCACGAGCCGAGCTGCCAGCTGTCGAGCGACACGACGTCATCGAGGCCGGGCACGGGCGCGAAGGAGGATCCCGACCGCGTCGGATCCCCGAGCTGACCGAGATCGTTGCTGCCGTGGCAATGAACCTGGCGCCCCCGGAGGACGCAGGCCGGGCCGCGGATGTCCACGGCCGCGCGGCCGCCCCGCCCACCGAACTGCAACGTCTCCTGGGCGGGCGGCGGCGACGCCTGCACCTTCGTGGCGATCCGCTCGCGCAGGCACTTCGTGCGCGCCTGGTCCGTCCAGTACGTACACCGCCGAAGCGGCGGATCGTCGACGAACTGCGCGCACGAGATGCTGCCGTTCGAGTGGCGCGCGCAGACCTCGTCCGACTCCCACGGATAGGGGTTCCCCACCTTCTGCCCTTTCGCGAAGGTGAAGTCGACGACGTCCGCCAGGACCTGGGTGGGCGCGAGCCGGCCGTCGCGGCCGAGCTGGGCGAAACCCCAGCACCAGAGCGATCGATCGGCCCGCAAGGCGCAAAACCCTTGGTATGGGTAGCCCTCGATCTCGACCACCCGGTCGAGCCCGGGAACGATGGTGGGGACGCTCGACGCCTCGAGCGACTCCGTGCCGAGCGACCCCTTCTCGTTGCGGCCCCAGCAGACGACCCGCCCGTCGCTGCGGAGCGCGCAGAACGAACCGCCCCACGCCAAGTCGATCGCGCGCAGCGCGCTGGGCCTTGCGCCGACCGCGGTCCGTGCCGGCGCCGGCGTGGGGACCGGCACGCAGCCGACGGCGAGCGACCACGCAAGCGCCAACGTTCCTCGTCTCCGCGTGTCCGCCACGTGCAGCGGCATCATAGACGGTCGGTCGCGAAGCGGGATTCACTTCGTTTTAATCGCGATCGCCGGCTGGCGGCCCGGACCGTGCGCATGTCATCGAGGGCGTTGCATGTCGAAACCGTGATGATTCGTGCTGAGCCATCTCACCAAGCTCGACGATGGCTCTTCGCTCCACGTGATCCTGGAAGGCGAGTCGAGGGAAGGTCTCCGCGCGCTCACGCAGATGGCGCAGTCCCTCCGCCGGGATCCCGAGGCGAAGTAAGGGGCGATCGCCCGGCACCTTTCGTTGCCGTTTCGGGTCGGTCACCCGAGCTTCAGTGGATCATGTGAGCGCACGCCCGCGGGAATACCGCCCGTCACGCCAGCGGACGTGACGCGTCCGTTGGTCCACAGGGTGCGGTCGGTCATGATCCGGTACACGCGCATCAGCGCGTCGCGCACCGCCGGGCCTTCGAGGACGCCGAGCGCGAGCGCCACCGCCTCGAGGGTCGCGAGCCGGTCGGGGCGCGCGGAGTCGCGCAGACGATCGACCGCGATTCCGGGAGCGGGCAGCGAGACGCAGGGGATGTCGGCGAGCGCGCGGAGGCGCCGGCATGTTCGGACCGTTTGCGGCCAGGTGCCGTCGGGGACGATCAGCGTGATCGGTCTGGTGGCGCCCCGCCAGGCATCGAGCGGCGTCGCCGTTGAATGCGGATAAAGGAGAAGCGGATCCGTCTCGATCGACAGCTGCGCGTCGAGTGGATCTGCAGCGGCGACGCCGGGCGCGCGCCCGCGGTAGAGCACCGCGCTGTTTTCGAGGCACCTGGCCGCGAGGGCGCCGGTGTTCGTCGACTTCCCCGCTTCCAGCTGATGAAGCACCACGACCACCCGCGTGCGGGTGGCGATTCGGGGCAAGAGGGCGCAGATGCAGAGGCTGCGGTGCATCCGGCAGTCGGCGCAGCGGAGGTGCGGCTTCGCCCGTCGGGTCAATTTACGCTCCCGCGAGCTCAATCCCTGTGCGGCCCACGAATCGACGGCTCAGCCAATCGACGACGTCCGCGATGACGACGTCGCGATCCGGCTCGAGGTACATCTCGTGGAAGAGCTTCTCGTACACCTTGAGGTCGACGATGGGGCCGGCGGCATCGGCGAAGGCGATCGCGGCGGCGCTGTCGACGAGGCGATCCTGGCCCGCCACGGGCATGAAGGTGGGGACCTTCAGCAAAGTGGCCGACGCGCGCAGACGCGCCTGGGTGGCCCGCACCTCGTTGAACCATCGCGGCGTGGCCACGTGACGGATCAGCGGGTCCGCCGCCATCGCGGCGACCGCCTCCGGGTCGCTGCAGGTGACGTCCAGCCCGATCTCGTTCGACATCGTGAGCGTCGGCCACAGCACGCCCATCACCGGTGAGATCATCCGCTTGTAAAGCGGCACCTTCATCTTGAGATCGAGGTACGGCGCGGCGGCGACGAGCGCGTCGCACGAGCCGACGCCTCGGAAAAGGTAGTCCAGCGTGATGGCCACGCCGTGGCTGTGGGCAACGACGGCGAGCGGCAGACCGGGCGAGCGGTCGCGTGCGCGGGCGATGACGCGCCCGAGATCGTCGGCGTAGTCGGAGAAGCGCCTGACGTAGCCGTGTCGTCCCTCCGACCGCCCGTGCCCGCGGCAGTCGAACGCCGTGACGGTGAAGCCTGCCCCGGCCAGCGCGGCGGGGACGTGGCGAAAAAGGCCGCAGTGGGCCGAGAAGCCGTGGACCATCACCACGGCCGCGCGCGTCGGCGGGGTCGCGTCGAAGGTCTCGACGTGGAGCTTCAGGCCGTCGAAGGTCGTGAGCGTCTCTTCGGCGTCGGGGGTGGGTGCCATTCGTCCGGTCAAAATATCATCGTCGCCGAGATCTTTTGCGCGCGACATCCGTCGTCGCCACTTCGTCCGAATATGGAGGCGATCGGGATGTTGCTCTCGAAGGTAACGGCCGAGAACTCGGTCTTGCTGTCGTTGAACGAGCTGCGGCGGCGCGAGGACGAACGGGTGAAGGCGGAAGCCGAGGCGCGCAGGGCGCAGGCAGAGGCCGAGCGGCGGGCCAAGGCGGAAGCCGCGGCGCGGGCCCGCGACGAAGAGACTCGCCGCGTACGCGAGGAAGAGGAGCGGCGAAAGCGCGCCGAGGGCGAGCGCGAGGCGCGCGACCGCGAGGACCGACTTCGGCTGGAAGAAGCGGAGCGGCGCATGCGGGTCGAGGGCGAGCTCAAGCTGAGGGAGCAGCAGTTGATCGAGGAGCAGAGGCAGCGGCACCTGCACGGGCGCCGGTTCGGGAGGTCGGCATGGATGGCGACCGCGGCGGTCGCCGCCCTGTTCGTGGCGGTCGGCGGCGGGCTGGCGGCCTGGGCGTCGCAGCAGCACCAGGCGGAGAAGAGGGCATTGCAACGAGAGATCGATCAGGCGCGGGCGGCGCAGCTGGACTTCGACGCGAAGATTCGCGCCCTCGAAGAGCAGGCTCGCCACGATATCGCCGAAGCGAAGACCGCGGACGACCAGGCGCGGATCCTGCGCGACCTCCAGCGTCAGAAGCGCGCCCTCGAAGCCGTTCGCCCGCGACCGCCGCGCCGGACGGCGCCTGCGACACAGCCCACCGCCGCCCCGTCGAAGCTCCGTCTCGGGGTGCCACAGAAGCCCAAGATTAGCGATGACCCCCTGGGTGCTCTTCCGGCCATCAACAGCGGCGACTTCTGACGGCGGTGGTGGGAGCGCACGACACGCACACCGGGCGCGAAATTGAACGCCCGTTTTCTCGAGCTCAGGCGATGAACTGAACGATCGGATCTTGGAGGATGCGCGGCAAACCGCCTATCTCCTGGGCCCCGTAGTAGACGATGACGATCGGCCGGCCCGACGGTCGCGCGACCCAACCCTCCGGAAACTCGATCCCGTCCTTCCCATCGAGAAAGGCACGAACGAGCCGCCCGAGCCACCCGGTGGCAGTATCAGCGTCGACGAGGAACAGACGGACAGCGACGTCGACGTCGGTGGCGAGGGCGCCGAGGCCCTTTCGATCGACCGCGCCACGCAGGTCGAAGACGCACAGACCTCCGTAATCCAGGGCAGTCTCGATGTCGCGCGCGACGCGCGCGGCGCCTGCGTCGGCGGCGCCGACGACGACCAGCTCGGATAAATTCGGCGACAGCTCTTTCAGCAGCCCCATGACGTAGGCCGGCAGGCTGGCGACGGCCCCGCCAAGACCGGGCTTGCGCGCTCTCTCCTCGACGATCCGCTCCAGCAGGACGCGCTCGGCGTCGCTCATCGGTCGCCCGAGTGTGGATGTCAGCGCTCCCGCAGCGTCGATCGCCTGCCCCTCACTCTGCGCCCGCATCACGAGCCTGGTGGCGTCCCGCAAGCGATGAAGGCTACGCAGGGTGACCGAGAGCGCGGAGCGGTGCATCTGCAGCTCGCTATGAACCGCGCACGCCCCAGCGATCGCATCGGCATGGTCGGTGTCGAGCGTGACGCCATCCTCCTCGCACCAGCTGAGCGCGATTGCCAGGTACTCGTGACGGTCGAGCGGCGCCGAGGCGTCCGACGGCGGCGCAAGCGACTCGCCCCCACCATCTTCGCCGTCATTGTCCAGCTCAAGATTCTTCAGAACGGTGAGCGTCGGATCATCCGCCGGATAGCACCGCGCGCGTGACACAGGCCAATCGGCGTCCATGTCCTCGAAGACCAGACCGCTCACCTGTCTGAACCAAACGGAGTGCGCCACGTACTGCTCGAATAGGTCCGGGTGCGACGTGTCGAGGAACAGAGCACGCTGGCGGTCGATCCGGACCACGTCAGGAACGTCGATGACCCTTATCTGACCCAGGCGGTTCCGGCCGCCGGCGGCCAGCCACTCCCATTCCTTGCGGACGACCATGCTCACGACGCCGAGATCGCCGGTGATGCCGCCATCGCTGGCGAAAAACAACGCCACTGCCGGGTCCCAGGTGATGTCGATGAGCCAGGTTTGCGTCGCTAGCTCCTTCGAGTAGTGCTGGATCATCGCCAGTGCCTGGTCCCAGTCGAGATCTCGTCTCTGGCGAACGACCGCCCGCGCGAGCCTGTTCACCCGAGCCAGCGTTGCGCGCTGCGCGTCGCCCGAGCCACGAAAGAACGACGGCACGACCGACCAGCGCGCGTCGCGCTGCCCGCGGTACAGCTGCGCGTACTCGGGCGAAGGCGTCCAAACCCCGAGCGGCATCATTGTCAGCGCCGCCTGGTACACGTCGTCGCACGCTTCGTCTGGCGAACGTCCTCTGTTTGGGAACGAAAGCCGCTCGCCCAGCTCGCGCGCGGTGGCCAGCAACCCGTGGGGTGCGTCGGTGATACCGAAACTCGCAAATTCCCGCCGCACCTCCGCTTCGCCGCGCCCCGACAACGCCGTGCGGAGAAGCTGCTGATTGACGCCGGCGTGCTCGTGAACCGCCCAGTCCTGTTCCAGTTGCTGCCGGCGCTGGTAGACCGCTCGCCAATCGGACATTAGTTCGTCCCGTACAGATCGGTGAGCCAGAGCGAATACGCGAGCGACGAGCCGGCGACCTTGATTTCGAGCACCACCTTGCCGGTGCCGTCGACCTCCTGGATCAGCGACTGGTTCGAATAGGTGATCAGCGTGTTGCCGCCCGGCAGGCGCTGGACATCGCCGAGGTTGGCGGTGTAGCCGCCGCTCGCGAAGCGGCGGCGCTCCGTGCCGTCGAGCGCGTACTCGACCGCCTGCGAGGCGTTGCTGCCCGCGCCATTGTTGGCGAAGATCAGCAGGCCGTCGTCGAGCAGCTGGGTGCCGTGCTGGGCGCCACCCCAGGCCGCGTTGCCGCCGCTGACGCGCTGGCCGAGGCGCCACAGCACGGCGCCGGAGCGATCGACGACGAACACGTCCGTCAGGTGATCGGAGAACGTGAAAACGTTCTGCGTCTTCGAATAGCGAAGGGAGTTGCCGTGGCAGTTGCTGGTCGAGACCAGTCCGGTCGACTCGAACACCTCGGTCGCCGTGCCGCCGGGATCGATCTCGAAGATGCTCTGACAGTCCTTCTCGCCGTAGTCGAGGTAGGCCATCGTCGCCCCGCCGACCGGCGTGATGTCGTGGGCGGCGCTGACGTTGGCGTAGCTCTGGGTCTCGAGCCCGTCCATCCGCACGCGCACCAGCGGCGCGCCGGTGTTGCCGGCGATCGCTATCCACATGTTCTTGCCGTCCTCGGACATGCGCGCGCGCGCGATCCCGGTCGGCCCGCTGCCGAACCACCAGACGACGTCGCCGTCAGCGTCCAGAATGAACGCCACGGTGCTGTTCGTCCGGTGCGATGCGATGATGAAGCCGCGCTGCCGGGCAGCGGCGTCGATGACATTGAAGGACGTGACGTTGACCAGGCTGGTCGGCGGCCCGGTGGCAACGGTGTAGTCGCCGCTCGCAAAGGTGGCGGTGCCGTCGCTGGCGACGACCCGGAAGTGGTATGTCCGGGACGGTTTCATCCCGAGCAGCAGCGTTCGGTATCCGGCCGCCGAGAGATCGACCGGCGCTGTCATGCCGTACGATCCGTCGAGTCCGAATTCGATGTGCGCGCTCGTGAGCGGCGCCGTGGTCACCGACCAGGTGACGATGCCGATCGTACCTGGTGCGTTCGGATTGACGTCGCTGGCGAGCTGGACCTGCACCGTGAACTGCGCAGCCTGGGCTCCGGCGCCACCGCCTGTTCCCGCCGCCCCTCCCGGCGCGCCGCCGCCCGCTCCCCCGACCGCGCCGCCGCTCGAGCCTCCGACCGCGCCGCCGCTGGTGCCTGCAACCGCTCCGCCGCTCGTCCCCCCGACGGCGCCGCCGTCCACACCCATGCCTCCCGCGGCCTTGCTGCTGCAGCCCCCGCATCCCAGGAGAAGAACCACCGACAGGGCGACCTGCAGGGGCGCACGCTTCATGGGGCCTCCTTGCGCCGCAAGGATACTCCGGAACGAAGCTGCTGGAGCGCAGGCGAGACCGATGTCAGCTGTGTGCAACAGCCAACAGTGCCGAGGGAAACGGCGCGCGCCGAAGCTCGGCGCGGGCGGGCATGTCCGTTGGCCGCCTCAGGTGGTCCGATGGCCGAAGACCGGCCGATGCCCGACGATCAAACGGTAAACCGCCAGCAGCACGACCGCCCCGATGACGGACGCGATCAGGCCCGGTCCGGTTCTGCCGGGACGGTAGATACGGAGCGCGCCGCCCAGCACGTCCGCCACGATCGCTCCACCGATACCGAGCAGCATGGTCACGACGATGCCGCCCGGATCCTTGCCGGGCATGATCGCCTTCGCGAGCGCGCCGACGATGAGGCCGACGATGAGAGCCCAGAGCAGGTGCATGGGAACTCCTTTCGCTTGTGTTGCTACGCGCAAATCAGCCGGTGCGGATCAGCCCATCCGGCGTGACGGCGACGCGCTCGCCTGGCCGGAACGGCGAGAATCCCCCGTAGACGAATTCGCCAACTCCGCCATCGTCGAAGCGGACGACGACCTGGTACGTGCGCTGCTCGGACGAGCCCTGACTCGCCGCCGCGCCGACCGCCGCCCCGCCCACCGCACCGGCGAGCGCGGCCGGACCACGTCCGCCGCCAAACAGGAGTCCACCGATCAGGCCGCCCGCCACGGCGCCGCCCACCGGATTGCCTTCGGTGCGCTGGACGATCTCCTGCACCGACTCGACCCTGCCGGCTCGACCGTACCCGGCGGCCGCGGGATCCGTCCATCTCGTGCTCGTCGTCGTGGTCGTGGCGCAGGCCGGCGCGAGCGTGAGCAGCAATGGCAGGGCGAAATGCAGAGCTTTCATGATTCGTGCCCTCCTTTGAGAACCTGTGCACCGCCTTGCCGGCCGCTATCCCAGATGACGGCGCAACCAGACCACGAGCGGCGCGGCCGCTCTGGCGTGGCCGAGCAGCCAGCGCGCCAGCTCGGGCTTACGCAAGAGACCGGCAGGCATGCCGGGGAACGTGCAAATCAGGCCCTTGAACTTGAGCAGCTCCGCGCGCGGGTGATCGGGCGCGAAGCCCTTGGGAACGCGCGCGTAGGTTTCGTAGCCGCCGGCGCGGTAGCCCTTGCGGCGCAAGCCGGCGATGATCCGCAGCAGCAACTGCCCCGGTCGACCGACCACTGCGCGACGCCAGCGGGTGAACCGCGCCTCGTCGAATCGGTAGCACCCGACGCCGGCATATTCTCCGTCGAGCCCGACCTGGAAGTAGAGCGCCGCGTTCCCCGCCTCGGCGATGGCGTCGCCCGCCAGGCGAATGAGGCCGGCGATGTGGGTCTTGTAGGGAGCCCGGTCGCGCGAGAAGCGCAGGTCCCGGTAGATGCGCAGCACGCCCGGTTCGCTGAGCGCAATCGGCCTGTACGCGGGTGCGAGGCGCCGCGCGACCTCGCGGAGCAGCGTCAGCATCGGCTCGACCCAGACGGTCTGGTAACGCTGCTTGTTGGCGACGAACCATTCCTTCGACATCTCCGATGCCAGCTCGTGCCAGAACTGCATCGCGTCGCGATCGAACCCTCGAAACGCGGCGACGGCCGTTCGCGCTGCCATTCCAGCCGATGCTATCAGCGGGTCATGCGCGTGACGCGGTAGTCTAGAAAACGAACGACGGCGGGCTCACCACCAGCTTTGCTGGTATTCCCGGAACTGCGGAGCCGATATAGTGGTTGGTGCGTGGGGGCATCGACGGTCCGCAGGTTCGTGATCCGCGCGCTCCCTGCTCTGGCCGTCGTGTCCTCGGTCGTTCTCGTCGGCTGCGGCGATAACGCCAAGTCGGAAAACAGCGCGCGCAAGCCCGTCGTCGATCCGTCGATCCACAACGACGTTTCGCTTCCGATGCGAACGTTGATGGGGCCTCCGAAGCCCGACACCGGCGCAAGGGACACGCACGAGACGGACATCGCCGAGCCGAAACCGGCGCCCCCGAACGGGCCTGTTTCGGATCCCGTCGTTCAGACGGCGATGAGCGGAGACGCGGCGCCGACGGCGGGCGCCGGCTTCGACGGGATCGGCCAGGGGTTCACGGGGCCCCAGGGGACCTTCACCGTGACGTCTGCGCCTCCCGATCCGGACATGGCGGTCGGGCCCAACCACATCGTCCAGATCGCGAACTCGGCGATCGCGATCTTCAACAAGTCAGGGACGGTGCTGCTGGGCCCGTCGCCGACGCAGAACCTCTGGCAGGGGTTCGGCGGCGGGTGCGAAATGGACAACGACGGCGACGGCGTCGTCGTCTACGACGCGCTCAACGACCGCTACGTCATCTCGCAGTTCGCGATAAAGACCATGCCGTTCCTCCAGTGCGTGGCCGTGTCGTCCACCGGCGATCCCACGGGCACGTACTTCCGCTATTCGTTCCCGCAGACGAACTTCCCCGACTACCCGAAGATGGGCGTCTGGCCCGACGCGTACTACGAGACGTTCAACATGTACGACTCGACGGGCAACTCGTTCATCGAAGTTCGCGCCTGCGCCTATGACAGAAGCAAGATGGTCGCGGGACAACCGGCGACGCAGGTCTGCTTCAGCACCCCCGAGACTCCGGTGATGGGCACGCCGGACGTCTTCGGGATGCTGCCCGCGAGCGTCGACGGGCAAATGTCGCCGCCCGCGGGCGCGCCAAACTACCTCCTCAACATCAAGCTGACGACCACCAACACGCTCAGCCTTTGGCGCTTCCACGTCGACTGGACCGCGCCGATGTCGTCGACCTTTTCGGGTCCGATCAGCATCCCCGTGGCGACCTTCGGCTACGCCTGCGGCGGCGGGACGTGCATCCCGCAGGGCGGCACCAAGCAGCAGCTCGACTCGCTCGGCAGCCGGTTGATGTACCGCCTCGCCTACCGGAACTTCGGCGATCACGAGTCGCTGGTCGTCAACCACAGCGTGACCTCAGGAAACAGCGTCGGCGTGCGGTGGTACGAGCTGCGCAACCCCGGCGGCGCCACGCCGGTCGTTTTCCAGCAGAGCACCTTCGCGCCGGACACGAGCTTTCGCTGGATGGGCAGCACGGCGATGGACCGCAATGGCGACATCGCCGTTGCGTACAGCGTCTCGAGCGGCAGCCTCAATCCTGGCATCCGCTACACCGGGCGTCTGGCGACCGATCCGCCGTCGATTCTTCAGACCGAGGCGACGATCATCACCGGCGGCGGTTCTCAGACGAGGACGCTCAACCGCTGGGGCGACTACAGCAGCCTGGTCGTCGATCCGACGGACGACTGCACGTTCTGGTACACGAACGAGTACATCCCCGCCAACGGCACATTCAACTGGCGCACGCGCATCGCCTCCTTCAAGTTCGCGTCCTGCACGAGCGGCGGCGGCACCGACGGCGGTGCCGGAGGCATGGACGGCGGAACCGGCGGAAACGGCGGAACCGGCGGAACCGGCGGAACGGGAGCCAAGGGCGGAACGGGTGGTAACGGCGGCATGGGCGGAACGGGTGGTAGCGGCGGCATGGGCGGCACCGGCGGCACGAGTGGCACCGGCGGTACGAGTGGCACGAGTGGCAAGGGCGGAATGGGCGGCACTGGCGGCACGGGCGGCACCGGCGGCACGGG
>Ga0066903_100002658_pt1 | contig 14147 bp, 12 predicted proteins | sample PanSoiMetaGPlot1_FD_67491 | JGI IMG/M metagenome (GOLD analysis project Ga0066903, IMG submission 67491) | Tropical forest soil microbial communities from Panama analyzed to predict greenhouse gas emissions - Panama Soil - Plot 1 (version 2) | ecosystem: Environmental > Terrestrial > Soil >...
GTATGGGCCTACCAACTGTTGAAAGGCATTCTGCGCCTGGAACAGTTCGAACCCGGGATCGCCGATGCTGCCCATCTTGTCGCGATCGATCAGACTCGCAAAGAGACGGCCGCGATATTGCGCCGAATAAAACCAATAAATTGATTCCTTTCTGTAACCCAGATGGTAGAGGCGAATCGCGGCGACGTACGTCTCGGGAAAATTGAGTGTGTCCCATGATTTTTTCATTTTCGCGATCGTCGCGACGAACTCAGGTTCGTTTTTCGCAGCCAAACCACTGCTAAACGGGCCGACTTCGATAGTCGGGCCTTTGGAATTGTAGTACGGCGTGATGTAAACCTCGATGTGAGCGGGATCAGAAATAGTTTGGGCGCTGGTGAGACGGGCATAACCGATGAAGATGAGAAGGGCGATTGGATTGAGCTTCATTTAGGGTTAGGAGGCGCAAGCTCAACTACCGCTTCATTTAGCGCAAGCGGGCCGCGCATTCGTCGAGCTCATAACGATAGGTGCATTCAACCGGGAAATTCGATAGAGAGAAACGTGATGAAGTCGGTGTGGCGCAAACAACTGATTATTTGCCTGGTCCTTGGGTTGCTGGCGATTCCGATCTATTTTCTGGATCGGGCGCTGCTCAAACCAAGCGGCGGCAACTGGATCAGCTTGGATTTTCGGGGCCTGATCTTTTGGACTTACGTCACGTTGCTGGCTATCCACATTGTCGTCAGTTCTGTTGCTGTCCTGTTGTTTCCGAAGGCAGGAGCATTGTGGATTCACTTGGGCTCGGCCGTGGTCGCCGTGGTCCTGCTCGTCACGGGTGTCGCGGTTTACGGGAAAATGCGCCGCGTGGCGATGTCTAACGAATACCAAAAGATGATGGCCGATCGCAGGCCGCTTGTTAATGTGATTGAACTCAAGCGATGGTGGTATGTACCCGATGAGAGTCATCCAACGGAGATCCGTGTGGATGTGATTACTCATCAAGCCGGCCGGTTTGCGGGAAACGTGATTGGCGAACAAGCGGACTCGTCAGGTTCGTCGACAACCATTTTTGAAGACACCAACGGACCCGAGACGCAGCGTCAGGTACGCAGCGGAGAAGCTTTTACGTACGCATTCCTGCTAAAATTCCTGAGCGCGGGCCCCGCTAATGACGTGCGTATCACCTTGTACCTTTTCAAGGCTCCTCCCGGTGGGCCTGCGGCCGGCGACATTACAAAGATCTTTATGAAGTCGCCGCAACGCGACGACGACGGCCAGTACTTCTACGGGGCGCTGCCGCCACCTTCGCAACCAGGGAAGTGACCGCAGCGCAGCCTCCGGATTAAACAGTCACCTTACCTGAGGCGATCGTAATCGTAAGAGATACTCGGGTGTTGCCGCCTCAGGACATCGAGTGTTTCCATCAGACGCGCCTCGTAAGAGTCACACATGGGCGACTCGCCATTTGGCTGGACCCATTCAGGGTGTTGGATTCGCAGGTCCGTGTGGATCTGTTTCCGCAGGTCTGCGTACGTACGGAGTTGGTGAAGCATAACCACCGATTTGTTTGGTTATCTTGGTGCCACGGCCATCGCGTGAGCGGTTAAAATGATTGGCCAGATGGCCACGAAGACAATCGTTCCAAAGGCAGCGAGCTCGGTTAAGTAACCGGGCTGTGCCCTGTAAGCATATCGATCACTGAAGAAGCGGGAAACGCGAACCAACATCGAGTTTGTAGTTTCGGTGTTCATGCCAACAATAGACACCGTCTGCGGTGCCGCGTTTATCCGCAAAAGTAACGCTGCTGTCACTTTGGACTGCGACGCCTTGTATCGAAAAATCGGCAGTCGGAAACCGCCGCGACAGCTTTGCTATCTACGACTCACTCGCCGTAGTACTACGACTCACTCGCCGTAGTAGTACGCGCCACCGTAATAGCCGTCCCACGGGTAATACGGATAATAATCCGGAGCGTAGAGCGTATTATATTTTGCCTCGGGCGAGCGGAACCCGTTATTGGCGTACTGAACATCGGCGCAGCCGCTTAGCAGAAATGCAAAAGCCACGGCGCCGACCAGCGAGAATATCGCCATAACGTACCGACTCTTTTTCCGTTTAGCTGTCACGCGTTTTGGCCGCTCATTTGACGAGAAGCCTTTTGCAAACGCAAGCTAAAAATTAAACGCATCGGTGCGGCCGCCGATTTTGTGGCGCTGCAACCGATGCGTTAACCAACCGCGTGTCGCGAATTAGTACCAGTCGCCGTAAACAGTCCTGGTGCGATAATAGCGCGGACCGTAGGCATCGTTGTAAATAACGCCCGAGCGCACCGTGGTATCGTAGGCCGGCCCGTAGTAGGTATACGGGTATGCATCATAGTACGAGTATCGATAGGCCGGATAGTACCCGCCGTCATACGCCGTCATATACGGCCCCTCTGCACATCCGCCTAGAAAAGCTGTGACGAGGCCTGCGCAAAGGATCGACAGTAACACTGGAATGCGACGCTTGGATTTTGTTGTCGTTTTCATCAGGTATCCCCTTTCTTCATTTCCCTCATTTCACTGTACGATTCGAATAAGGTGTCCCAATCGGCTGCCGAGCTAGGTAAAATCAACGGAACCTTTTGGACTGTGGCGACATATCGACACACGATTTTGCATCAATAGCCCTGTTCGCTACCGTCGCCTCCCAATGAAACGAAACTTCTTTTGGCTCGGTGCGTTCTTGGCGATTGCGTTTACCATCTTCGCAAAGCAGCCCTCCCTAACGACATCCGGGAGAAATTTTGATGTGATCATCCGCAACGGGACAGTTTACGACGGCACCGGTGCCGAGCCGCGACAGGCCGATGTCGCGATTCGGGGTGATCGAATAGCAGGCGTTGGAGATTTCAAATCGGCGAAAGCGAACACGGTCATCGATGCAAACGGACTGGCTGTCGCGCCGGGATTCATTAACATGCTTTCGTGGTCAACAGAGTCGCTGATTCAGGATGGCCGTTCACAGAGTGAAATCCGGCAGGGCGTCACAACCGAGATCATGGGCGAAGGCGAGTCGATGGGGCCGGTGAACGATCGTGTGCGCGAGCAGAGGATTCGCGAGCAGACGGACATCAAATACGACATCACCTGGAATACGCTGGCGGAATATCTGCAGTATCTCGAAAAGCGTGGCGTGTCGTGCAACGTGGCGTCCTTTATCGGAGCGACGACGATTCGCGAATACGTAGTGGGATATGAAGATAAACAGCCGACGCCCGAGCAGCTTGATGAAATGCGCGAGCTCGTTCGGAAAGAAATGGAAGCCGGCGCGCTTGGGATCGGCACTTCGCTAGTTTACCCGCCGGCGTTTTACGCGAAGACGGAGGAGCTGATCGAGCTATGCAAAGTCGCAGCAAAATACCAGGGCAAATATATCTCGCATATGCGCAGTGAGGGGAATCAGCTGTTTGACGCGCTTGACGAACTAATCCGGATCGCGCGTGAAGCGAACATTCCGGCCGAGGTTTATCACATCAAAGCCCTGGGTCAAAAGAATTGGCGCAAAGTCCACGAGCTTCTGGCGCGAATCGAAGTGGCACAAAAAGAAGGACTAAACGTGCGCGCGAACATGTACACCTATGTCGCTGCGGGCACAGGGCTCGACGCGTGTCTGCCGCCGTGGACGGAGGACGGCGGCTATCCGGCATTGTTCAAGCGGCTGCGGGACCCGGTGACGCGCGAGAAAATCAAAGCCGAAGTGCAAGTCGATAGCGACAATTGGGAAAATTTTTATCTCGCCGCTGGGTCGCCGGACAGAATTCTGTTGGTCGGATTTAAGTCGGAAAAGCTAAAGCCGCTGACAGGCAAAACGCTCGCTGAAGTAGCAAAGATGCGCGGGAAAGATCCAATCGACACGACCATGGATTTGATCGCTGAAGACGAATCACGCATAAGCACTGTCTATTACGTAATGTCGGAAGAGAACGTGAAAAAAGAATTACGGAAGCCATGGATTTCCTTTGGCTCGGATGAAGCGTCGCAAGCGCCGGAATCGCCGTTCACAAAATCGAATCCGCATCCGCGAGCATATGGAAATTTTGCTCGCGTTCTCGGCAAGTATGTGCGCGACGAAAAGGTGCTTTCAATGCCTGACGCAATTCATCGATTGAGTGGCCTACCGGCGACAAATCTCGGACTCGATCATCGCGGATTTCTCAAGGAAGGAATGTTTGCCGACGTGGTGGTGTTCGATCCCGCCACGATCACCGATCACGCCACCTTTGAAAAACCACATCAATACGCGACCGGTGTGAAACATGTGTTCGTCAACGGTGTACAGGTCATCAAAAACGGCGAGCACACCGGAGCGAAACCGGGTCGGGCGTTGTGGGGGCCTGGCAAAGTAAAGTAGCGCAAGCGTCCCGCTTGCGATGGGTTGAAAGCAACCCGGGGGGGGCTTGCGCTACTCTACAGAGATGTATTGATCGCACTTCGGTTGAAAACGAAGGGCGCGGGGTGGAAGTTTAGTTTCCAATGGATCCGATCAAGAGTATCAAATTGCGCTGGCTTCAGGGGGCGTTGCACGACGTCAGCTATGAATTGTCGCGTTCGCAATTTTCCAGGTTTGCGCCACAAGCGTGGCGCCCGGCAATCAACGCGTATCGATGCGACACGTGTATTCGAATCTGTGTTGATCTCGCGGGAGTCGATCGTTCGCTGATCGATTTGACCGTCGAGCCGCGGCGCCTGGTGATTCGCGGCACGCGCGAATTGCCGGAGCCGACCGGCGACGAAGGATGCGCGCAGCAATTACTGGCGATGGAGATCGATTACGGGCCGTTTGAACGCGAGATCACGTTTCCCGTTGACGTGGAAATCGATAAGGCACAAGCCGAGCAGCGTAACGGGTTGCTCTGGATTTCGCTCCCGGTAACAAAGCAGTCGTTATGAGCACCGGAAAGCTGAACGCGTTACAGCAGGGCATTGATTCAAAGCCAACAAGCCCGGCTACCGTACCCTTGGGCGTGGACGAAAGCCGAACACCGCGAATTCCGGAAGAGCTGTCGATTCTTCCGGTACGCGGTTTCGTGGTTTTTCCCGGCACGGTTATCCCTCTAAACGTTCAGCGAGCGGCATCGCTGAAACTGCTCGATGACACCTTGCCGCGCACGAAGGTCATCGGTCTGTTGACGCAACGTGATGAGACGAAAGACGACCCGTCATCGCAAGATCTGTACTCGGTCGGCACGGCCGCGCTCGTACTCAAACTTGTTCGACAAGCAGAGGACAACGTGCTCGTGATTGTGCAGGGGCTGCGCCGTTTTTCGCTGCGCAAAATCATCGCCACCGATCCGTTTCTGCGCGCCGAAGTCGATTTACCGGAATCGGTCCTGCCGCCGCCGAGCAAAGAATGGGAAGCCACGTTCCGGAACCTGCGTGATTCAGCCACGCGTTTGTTCGAGCTGACGCCGGACGCGCCGGAACAGGCGCGCATGATGATCATGAACATTGAGAATCCCGAGCAACTCGCCGATTTTCTGACGCCGAACCTCAACATAGATGTCGCGCAAAAGCAGACGTTGCTGGAAGAACTCGACGTCGAAAAACGGGTGCGGGCCGTCCAGCAACACATTTCAGCGCAGCTCGAAATCGCCGAGATCCAACAGCGACTGCAAAAAGATGTCGCGTCGCAATTTTCCGACGCACAGCGGCGCGCGTATCTGCGGTCTCAGCTCAAAGCGATTCAGCACGAGCTGGGTGAAACGGACGGCGGCAGTGAGGAACAAGCGCAACAACTGCGCACGCGTCTACAGGAAGCGAATCCGCCGGAAGAAGTGATGAAACAAGCGGAGCGCGAATTGAAGCGGCTGGATTTCATTCCACCGGCGAGTCCCGAGTTTTCAGTGATCGTGAGTTACATCGAAATCATTGCCGACTTGCCATGGAATACCTTGAGCAAGGACAACCTCGACCTCGAACAGGCGCAGCAAGTCCTTGATCGAGATCACTACGATTTGGAAAAAGTTAAGAAACGCCTGATCGAATATCTGGCGGTACGAAAACTCAATCCACAGGGACACGGCGCGATCCTCTCTTTTCTCGGGCCGCCCGGCGTAGGCAAAACCAGTCTGGGTCAATCGATCGCCGATGCGCTGGGCCGCAAATTTGTGCGGATCAGTCTCGGCGGAATGCGCGATGAAGCAGAGATTCGCGGTCATCGCCGTACCTATATCGGTTCGATGCCGGGACGCATCATCCAAGAGCTGCGCCGCTGCGGCACGCGCAATCCTGTGTTTATGCTCGACGAGATCGACAAGATTGGCGCGGATTTTCGTGGTGACCCTGCGAGCGCGCTGCTCGAAGTACTGGATCCGCGACAGAACAACGCCTTTGTCGATCGTTACCTCGACGTCCCGTTTGATCTTTCGCAGATCATTTTCATCGGGACCGCCAATTACATCGAAGGGATACCGGAACCTTTGCGCGACCGGATCGAAGTGATCTCGCTTCCCGGTTACACCGAGCGCGAGAAACTTGAGATTGCCAAGCGCTACCTTGTCCCGCGACAACTGGAAGAGAACGGCCTCAAGCCCGAGCAATGCGAGTTCGAGGAGGACGCGCTTCGCCACATCATCAGCGATTACACGCATGAAGCCGGCGTTCGTGAGCTCGAGCGCCAGATCGGAGCTGTGTGTCGCGGTATCGCGGCGCAGGTCGCGCGCGGCAAAATCGATCATGCAACGGTGACGCCGCAGACGGTGGCGGAAATGCTTGGGCCGGCCAAATATGTTCGTGAAACAAGGCTCAAGACCAGTAAACCCGGTGTGGTCACCGGATTGGCTTACACACCGACCGGCGGCGAAGTGTTACATATAGAAGCGACCCGTTATCCAGGCAAAGGGAATATCACGCTTACCGGGCAAATCGGAAACGTGATGAAAGAATCTGTGCAGGCGGCGTTCAGTCTGGTGCGCAGCCGAGACGGCGAGATCGGCGCAAAAACCGATGATTTTCGAAAGATGGACGTCCACGTCCACGTCCCGGCCGGCGCGGTGCCAAAGGACGGCCCGTCAGCTGGCGTCGCAATGTTTACTGCGCTCGCTTCGCTTTTCAGCAATAGACCGGTCCGTTCCGATGTCGCGATGACGGGCGAGATTACTTTGCGCGGACTCGTTCTGCCCATTGGCGGATTGAAAGAAAAAAGTCTGGCTGCAATGCGCGCCGGAATTTCCACTGTCATCATTCCCAAGCTCAACGAAAAAGATCTCGTCGACGTTCCCGAGGAAGCGAAACAGAAGCTCAAATTCGTCCCGGTAGAAAACGTAGATGAAGTTCTTGCTGTTGCGCTGGAGAAAAATGGAGCAGCGCCGGCGGCTGCGGAAAACAAGGCTGCCTGACTTGCGGACTCAAGGGCAAAGAGGCTGCTTTTTGGATTAGTTCTTCTTCTCCCGACCCCAGGATTGAAGAATGTAGCCACTCCCTGGCTGGGAAGCGAAGTCGGTGGGACGTGGCTTACCGGCCGGGGCGAAACATATTTTGTAACCGTTATCGTCCATTCGGTAGATGCCGAGCATGACTATTTTGTCTGTCGAGATGGAGTCTATCTCCTTCGGCGTTTTGTTTTCGTCGAGTTTAAACGTCCCTGCCTTGCTGGTGGCGTCCGCCGCCGCTCCAGGAAAGCGGAAGGTGTCACCCTTAAAGACGATCGTTTCCTGCTTCACTTTGTCCTGGGGCAAAACGTTTCCGTCTTCCACCGCTGCAACGAGGTACCAAGTGCCCTGGAATCTGTCCAAGTCCGTCTTGGGGGCCTCCGCAGCCGGCTGCTGACGGTTACACGCTACTAGCAAGAGGCCGAGTCCGGTGATCACAGGCAACTGCGTTTTCATGGTGAGCAAGAGTGGATTCCGGTATTGCGGAATGCAAGCTGGAAGCGTGGACTCGTAAGATTTTTGTTGTATCCTAAGGATTCGTATCTTCGAGCGGTTCGCTAGCCAGGGTCTCACGAACTCCCTACAACGGTCAGGCCTCAGCCACTACTTCCATTCCCAATAATCGGAGTGTGTGTTGCCTTCTGCATCCACGGCGTATTCGAATAGCACTGCCACCTTGTTAAGGCGCGACCATTTTGGTGGCATGGTTTGGAAATAAAGGGCGCCGCAATAAGTCGCAGTTCCGTCTTTTTTCATTGTGCCAACACCATGGCCGGTCCACGTGGCCGTTTCGCCCTCGTTCGTGATCATGATGCCTTGACCTTCGCCATATTGCGTCCCGTCCGGGCGGAAAATCGTCGTGTACGTGCCTGTGTCTTTTATGTTTGTGCCCAGCACTGAACCGGTTGCCTGAAACGAGGTTTCCATCTTTGGGTCTCCGCCCAAATTCGGTAAAACGCGCTGCATGGTAATTTTGCCTGATATTTCACCAATCTTCTCGCCTAACATAAATCAATCCCTCCTTATTTGATTCCTGCTCGAATGAAGACGAAATCCCCAGTACCGGCGCCGCAACCGTCGGTGGATTATCGTATTTTTCGAGCGGCTCGGTGGGAAGCGGCTTCCGGGCAACTGTTTGACTAAAACCTGCTGGAACGAGCAGCAGAGAAATGGCGGTTAGCAACCTCGGTCGCGACATCCCGTGCAATTATAGGCCGAAACTGTCCCTCGCGCACATTGCAAAAAAGGGCGACCGGCGGTCCGCTCCCCTCTAACCCTTGCGAAACCGCCGGCCAATCAACCGAAAGATTATTGTGGCTCTTCAACAGTCTGCGTGACCGGAATAAGCCGTTTAGCCTACGTCGCCGTGTGCTTGCTCGTAATCCCGGATTGCGCGACGAGTCTGCGGCCCAAGGACTCCATCGATGGATCCATTGTAATAGCCAGCCCGTGACAGCCGTCGTTGCAACTCGGCAACTCTGGATTGGCTGCTGTTTCCGTACTGACCGTACCCCTGGTACTCGGCGCCGTATCCGTTGCCATAACCATAATAGGGATAGCCGTTGCCGCCGCCGTAGTAAGGATCGTCGCCGTAGTAGCCGTAACCACCCCAGCCGCCGCCCCAGCCCCAGCCGCCGCCCCAGCCCCAGCCTGACCAAGGACCCCAGCCCCAGCCCCACCACCACGGGAAGCCAAAGCCGCCAATGAACACGACGCTGGTCCTAGGAGAACACCATCTGTTACCGTTCCACCAACTCCATCTACCGTTCGAATTTCTCCAATTATTATTCCAATTACCGCCGTGCCAGTTATTGCCATTCCAATTGCTCCGACTGCTCAAATTGCGACCATTGAAGTTACGGCCAGCCATGTTGCCGCCATTGAAGTTGCGGCCAGCGAAGTTGCGGCCGTTCATTGCGCCAGCACGGTTCCAACTAGCACCACTCCAACGGGCGCCGCCATGCATCCCGCCACGGGAAAAACCGCCCGGACCCATGCCGCCACGCGAAAAGCCGCCGCGTGACATTCCACCGAAGTGGGCGCCGCCACCGCCGCGACCACCGCCGCCACGCTGAGCCTCGCTGGTCAATGGCGCAGCAAGCGTTAAAACAAGAAAACAAATTCCAAAAACGAAGAGCTTTGAATTATTCATACTGAGTAGGGTTCTGTCGGATTAGACACCGTGGATCGCCGAAAGTCGCATAATTTTTTTGCGACATGAGAAAAAACGCCGCTGCCTAGCGCAGTTTGGGATGGTCGTGGGAAAAGAAACGACCGGCGACTCGCTCCTTTTTGGTGCGAATCCCGCCGGTCGTCGAATACCGATTATTTCTTCGGACTAAGCTAGCCCCAAGCTGTTGAGCAGTGGTCGGCTAATCGTCCCATCCACGGCCAAGCCATTTCTGCTTTGAAAAGCCGCGATAGCATTGCGGGTCTGTGGTCCGATAACTCCGTCGACTCCCCCGTGGTAGTAGCCGAGTCGACCGAGGCGCTGCTGCACGGCTGCAACTGTTGATCCGTTATAGCCGTAGGTTTGCCTGTAGTACGAGCCGTAGGTTGGCGTGTAGTACGAATAGTAGTTGTTGTAACCACTGTACGGATAACCGCCGTAATACGAGTACGGGTAATAACCCGACGCTCCGTAGCCCCAATTCGAGTATGGCCAGCCTGAATAATACCCGTAATTCGGGTAACCACCGCCGTAGGAATAACTCCTAACACCGCCATAATAGTTGTTGCCGTAATAGCGTGTGCCGCCGTAATAACGTGTCCCGCCCGTATATTGGCGACCTGCATATGAGCGAGTGCCGTAGGAGCGGGTGTTGCCCATGCGAGGGCTAATGTTTTGATTATGTCGTGTCACCTGTGTCGTTTGCGGAGCTACTCGTTTTGACTTCGACACCGAAGATTTCTTTGCCGGCTTACCCATTACTGGCGATGCCATCAATGCGGCTGTTGCCATACAACTTACGAAAATTAAACCTTTTGTTTTCATGCTTTTCCTCCTGTTGTGATTTCTCTCTCAGATTCGTGGCTGCCCGATATCGCGGATGCGTCGCCAGATGTCTGTAAAAGCTACTAGTTACAGACCAATGAGAACTGCCATGGGAACGGACAGAATTGCTGCTGGTCAGCGTGCTCAGCTTGCCACTATCATGGTGCGATAGATGAAGCGTATCGCGACTGTTCTGTTCGCTGTCACCAACTTGCAACTGATTTATGGCGCACAACCCGAACATAGTACGAGTCCGTCGCGGCAATTCGTGATTTATGGGGCGGACGCGAAAGTACGCGGCGCGATATCTGGCCTGGCTGAACAGACCAAAACCAATCTTCTTGGGCTGTTGCGGCAGCGCGACGATTGGCAGACGCCTGTGGTAATCAATTTACAATCACAACAGTCAAACCTCCCCGAACTTCCGCCGGCTGATCTGCGAATCAGTCAGACCGGTTTCGGCATCAAGCTGCAACTCGACCTGACAATTTTCAAAGACGTCGACGTTGCGCTGGTCGAACGGGAACTGCTCCGCGCGATTTTGCTCGAAATGGTTTATCGAAAACAACCGCATATCACTGCGGGCGAAGTGCTGGTTGAGCCGCCCGACTGGTTGATCGACGGCGCGCTGGCTCTTTCGCCTGGGCGGGATCGCGCTGCTTTGATTGAAGCAATCGCTAGCACGGACCAGCCACTGCCGCTGGAGAAATTTCTGCGCCAACGTCCCGCGCCTTTTGATTCTACGGCCCGCACGCTCTACCGCGCATATGCCTTTGCGCTCGTGCAAATGCTCTTGGAGGGGAAAACCGGCGGAGCGCAGTTGGCGAAATACATCGATCGTTTATCCGACTCTTCAAATGATCCACTCACGGACTTGAAGGGGCAGTTTCCGTTACTGGCCGGTGACGCAGAGAAAACCTGGCAGCTGGCGTTGAATCGCTTGAAAAGCCTTCAGACATTTCGATTACTCACATTCGGCGACAGCGAGCGTCGTCTTGATGAATTGTTGCGTGTGAAAATATCAGACCCCAAGGAGCCGGAGAAGCTGGTGCGATTGGAAGAACTCGGGCAGCACAAACTCTCCGCTAGCGAGAAGATGACGCTCGATCAATTGAAACGCGATCTGATGTACCTTGTTCCCCAGACCAATCCGGTGCTGCGACCGATTGGGCGTGAATATCAGCAAATCGTTGAGCTGCTCGCCCGCGGAAAGCGCAGGGGAGTACCGAAACGCCTGTCGCGCTTGGAACAAATTCGACAGCAGCTCGCCGCGCGGATGAGCGAGATCGACGATTACATGAATTGGTTCGAAGCGACACAAATGAATAGCGGCAGCGGCAATTTCACCGGTTACCTTAAAGCCGTGGATCAATCGCAAGTCCCGGCTCCGCGGCGGCACGATCCGCTCTCAGTTTACGTGGATGCGTTGGAGGATCAGTTTGAATACTGAAAGCAAAAACCGAACAGGAAATAAAGGCGGGTTCTTTAGTTGGCGTGTCTTGCGCGCGGGCTCTTTCTTTGCGCGGGCGCATGTGCGATTACCACAGGAACGATTGTCTGGGGTGGATTTATCGGTCCCATAGCCTTGAACGAGGGCGGCAACTCCACTCCGGGTACGGACAGCTGGACAGCTACCAGCACAACCGGTGCGCCGTCCCCGCGAGGCATTCCTACGTCAGTCTGGACCAGCAGCGAGATGATCGTCTGGGGTGGATGGAATGACAGGGATTTTTTGAATACTGGCGGTAAATACAATCCTGGCACTGACAGTTGGATAGCCACTAGCACCACCAACGCGCCCAGTTGCCGATTCCAGCGCACGGCGGTGTGGACTGGCAGTGAAATGATCGTCTGGGGGTCGATTTAGTTCTACCAATTATTTTAGCACCGGCGGCATATACTGCGCGGCTTCACAAACTCCCACCCCCACGCCAACAGCTACTGCAACAAGAGCACCGAGACCTACACCGGTTTCGCGGTCCAGGCCTACCCCAGCGCCGCGTCCGTAGCAGACGGACGGCTCGGCGAGCCGTCCTATCATTTGCGGGATGGGGCGCGAAAAGGTTCGTCTTTTTGGAATGATTTCGTTTCTCGGTGAGGAGTTGCCCCTTCCGGCTTTGCCGATTATCTTTTGGCTGCGCGTTTTGAGACGCGCCTTTTCTATTAATGCAAAAAATTGGCTTTGCCGAGGCTCTCGAATCGGTTGTGGGCAGCGACCCCCGCTATCAGCGGGATGGTTATATCTTTTTGCGCGACGCGCTCGACTTCACGACTAAGCAACAAAAGAAAATCAAGGGCGTCAGCGTTCGTCATGTAACCGGTCCGGAATTGCTCGATGGCGTCCGGCAGTACGCCCTCAAGGAATTCGGCCCGATGGTGATGACGGTGTTCGATAGCTGGGGAATCCGTTCCTGCGAAGACATCGGGCATATGGTGTTTAATCTGATCGGCGCCGGCGTTTTCGGGAAAACCGAGCAGGATTCGATAGAGGACTTTAGAAACGTTTACGATTTCAAGGAGGCGTTCGTGAAGCCGTTCTCACCAGCGAAACCGGAAACCGTCAAACCACGAGCGCAGTTGCCGGCGTCAAAGCCGACCACCTCCAGGAAGTGAATTCTGTCGGGGTGAATTGAACGAAAATTTCACCTTGGCTGTCGGTGATCAGTTATCTGAAACCAATGACTGATCACAAAACGACCGTCAGCAATTCAATGTTCCAGCAATGTATCGTACCCGAGTAGCGAGTTTTCTCACAGCGGCTCTATTATTTCCCATGGTCAATCTGAAGGCTGCGCCACCTGAATCCTCGGCCCGGATTTCGTTTCCGCCGAGCACCGCGCAAAAATGGATTTTGCCTAACGGGCTTACCGTCATCGTGCAGGAGGACCATAGTGCGCCGGTAGCGAGTGTGCAGGCGTGGTGCGCGACCGGAAGCATCGATGAAGATCAGCATCTTGGCGCCGGCTTGTCCCATATTCTGGAGCACATGCTGTTCAAAGGAACGAAAACGCAATCTGCCAATCAGATTGCGCAGAGCATCCAGGACGTTGGCGGTTACATCAACGCGTATACTTCTTTTGATCGGACTGTTTTTTGGATCGACGTGCCGAACGATGGCGTTGGGACGGCGCTGAAAGCGTTGAGCGACGCGATGATGAATTCCACCCTCCCGCCGGAGGAATACAACAAAGAACAGGAAGTCATCCGGCGGGAATTCGCCATGGGCATGGATGATCCCGATCGCATGGCTAGCCTGTTACTTTTTGGGACGGCGTATCAGCGGCATCCCTACCGGTTTCCAGTTATCGGCGAGCTGGAGATTTATAACCAGCTTACGCAGGAGCAGGTCATGCAGTATTACAAAACCCGTTACGTGCCAAACAATCTCACGTTTGTGGTTGTCGGCGATGTGGACGCTGAAAAAGTGCGGCAACAACTGAGCGACTTGTTTAAACCGTATCCCGAGAAATCGCTTAAACCGGTTTTCATTCCTTCAGAACCGCCACAACTTGGCCGGCGAGAAGTCCACCGGGAATTTTCCACGGATCTGACACATCTTGCGATGGCCTGGCACATCCCGGAAGTCACGAGTCCGGACGTTCCCGCGCTTGATTTACTCTCGACCATTCTCGGGGATGGGCGCAGCTCGCGGCTTTATCGGCGCGTGCGCGAAGAAGCCGGTCTCGCATTTAGTATATCGGCGTTTTCCTACACGCCGGGCGATCCTGGCTTGTTTGGCATCGACGCGACTCTCGA
>Ga0066903_100002659_pt1 | contig 14146 bp, 14 predicted proteins | sample PanSoiMetaGPlot1_FD_67491 | JGI IMG/M metagenome (GOLD analysis project Ga0066903, IMG submission 67491) | Tropical forest soil microbial communities from Panama analyzed to predict greenhouse gas emissions - Panama Soil - Plot 1 (version 2) | ecosystem: Environmental > Terrestrial > Soil >...
CGTGGGCATGGCACCCAGAGGACCAAAAGTCACACCTACAATCAGTTCATGTTCCACCTCGGCCCGCTGCTCGAATCCGTGCGTGCCCGCGTCCGCCCGCCGGTGGTGGTCGTTCTTGGATCCCCCGCCCAGGCTGCTGACGTGTGTGCGGGCCTCGGCGACGTCGAGATCGTCTGCTACCAGATGGACCTGCACCAGGCCGGGCGGTTGCGGCAACAGCTCGCGGAGAGCGGATCATCTGCAACCATCGAGGTGAGCCCGGACTTGTGGGACCTGCCGGCGCGGTTCAACACGGCGATCTTTCCCGTCGCGGCCCATGGCGAGCGGGAGCTGAAGCTCGATCTGCTCGATCAGTCGTTTCATGTGCTGGCCCATCGCGGGCTGCTCATCTCACTGTCGGAATACCAGGCCGATCAGCTCCTACCGAAGTGGCACAAGAAAGTGTTCGGCAAATGCAGCGAGTTGCCCGCGAGCAAGCAGGGGAGCGTGTTCTGGAGCGTCCGCGACGGTGAGCGCCCCCGGCGGCGACACGAGCTCGTGTTTCGCGCGAAGATTGCTGACGGGCCGGCGCACGCCTTCGTCTCGCGGCCCGGCGTGTTCGGCTACGGCGAACTGGACGACGGCGCGCGGGCCATGCTCGAAGTCGCGGACGTACGCCCCGGCGATCGCGTCCTCGACCTCGGTTGCGGGCCGGGCGCGAACGGCATCCTGGCCGTGGACCGGGCCGGGCCGACCGGGCACGTCACGTTCGTGGACAGCAACGTCCGTGCAACACAACTCGCCGAGCACAACGCGAAGGAAAACGGCCTCGCCAACTATCGCTGCGTCGCGAGCGACACCATGGACGGGCTCGATCTCGCCTCGTTCGATCTCATCCTCGCGAACCCCCCGTACTACGCCAACTCGTGGATCGCGCAGATGTTTATCGAGAAGTCGAAGCCGCTCCTGAAGCCCGGCGGGCGATTTTATTTGGTGACGAAGATGGTGAACCACGTCGCCCCGGCGATGGCGCAGGTGTTCCCGGAGTCGACGTGGGAGGAGCGGCGGGGGTATCACGTGTTGCGGGGGGATGCAGATCGCTAGGCGCTCGGCTCAAATCGTTGGATAATCTCGTGGGGGAAAGCGACCTTCCATTATCAGAAACTGCCGAAAGCGGACGCGCATCGGATGGTTGATGTTTAGAAGTCGCACGGTGACTTTGCCAGCCAACGTAATGCCCACCAGTCGCGCTCCACGCCATCGAAAATGACGTGCCCAATCCTGCCGTCGGGGATTGAACAGCGGCACAAGGCGGCCGCGCCAGATGCCGGCGACATTTGTGCCTTTGGCTTGGTTGCACTCCGGGCACGAGTAACAGAGGTTTGTGGGCCCGTCTCCGCCACCGTGTTGACGGGCAATAACGTGCTCGATGTGGTACGTGTAGAAGCGCTCGATTTGCGGGACGTGGCAATACTCGCAGCGGTGTCCGGCCCTCTCCGCGACCAAGTAGCGAATCTCGTCTTTCACCGCGCGGCACGGGACCGGGCCAGAAACTGCCGCGCCTTCGACTTGAGGATGTCGACGAAGCTGCCGTACGCGATGTAGCTGGCGTACTCCGCGCGCTCCTGTTCCGTCAGGGTCCCGTCACTGCACTTGTCGGCGAGTTGGCTCACGTGGGCTTGCAACTCCGGATCCGCCTTCAGTTTCACAAGGCGCTCCGCCGACTCCGGCGTGAGACAGTCGCTCACCGACTGGATCAACCGATCGATCGGTTGGGGCTTTCTCTTCGTTCGCATGAGGGAATTATACCGCCTGCGGCGCCCAGTCGCTAGCAGCCCGCGTCTGGCCATCGCCCGCGACCGACCATACCTCAGACAGTGCGGGGCGCCGGCTGGACCCACCCTCTCCCGCCCCTTCTGAGAGCCACATGAGCCAGACGGAAATCCCCGCGGGCCTTGCCGACGTGCCGGTGGCCAAGTCCGCGGTCAGCATCATCGACGGCAAACGCGCCCTCCTCTCCTACCGCGGAATTCCGGTCGAGACCCTGGCCAAGGAAAGCTCCTACGAGGAGACCGCCTGGCTCCTGTTGCACGGCCAGCTCCCGACCCAGCGGCAGCTTGCCGACTTCCACCACCAGCTCCGCCAGCGGCGCAAGGTCCACTATAAGCTGATCGAGGTCATTCGCAACTACCCGCCGTCCGGCCACCCGATGGACGCGCTGCAGTCGTCGGTCGCGGCCCTCGGCATGTACTACCCGGCCCGCGACGTGACGGATGCGGCCACCAACTGGGAGGCATCGCTGCGGCTGATCGCGGCCATGCCGACTCTGGTCGCGGCATTCGCCCGGCTGCGCCGGGGGGACCAGCCAATCGACCCGAACCCGGACCTGGACCACGCGGGCAACCTCTACTACATGCTGCTCGGCCGCGAGCCGTCGCCGTCGGTTCGGAAGGTGATCGACGCGTGTCTCATCCTGCACGCAGAGCACGGATTCAACGCGAGCACCTTCACCGCCCGGGTGACCGCGTCGAGCCTGGCCAACCCGTACGCGACGATTTCGGCCGCGGTCGGCAGCCTGTCGGGCCCACTGCACGGCGGCGCGAACGAGGAAGTGCTCGAACTGCTCAACGAGATCGGCGTCGTCGAGAACGTGAGGCCTTGGCTGGACGCCAAGCGCGCGGCCAATCCGTCGTTCAAGATCATGGGCATGGGACACCGCGTCTACAAGGTGAAGGATCCGCGGGCGACGGTGCTGCAGGAGCTAGCGGAACACGTCTTCGCGGAGACGAGCCGGCCGCCGAAGTACGAGGTGGCGCTGGAACTGGAGAAGCTCGCCGCGGGCATCTACGGGCCGAAGGGCGTCTACCCGAACGTCGATTTCTTCAGCGGCGTGGTGTACGAATCGCTCGGGATCGAGACGGACCTGTTCACGCCGCTCTTCGCGGTGGCCCGCGTGGCCGGCTGGCTGGCCCACTGGCACGAGCAACTTCAAGGCAACCGCATCTACCGGCCGGAGCAAATCTACGTCGGCAAGCAGGACGTGCCGTACGTGCCGCTGGAGAAGCGGCCGTGAGTGCCGGGACGGCGCGGCCCCCGTCGCAAGAAGTCGTCCGACGACTCTGCTACATCATGCATCGCGCTTGGCTCGAAGCGCGCAATCACTCGGACAACGCCGCGCTTGTGCTCGATCTGGCCGACGCAATGGAATACGTTTCCCTTCTGCTTCGGAATTACTGCGAACCCTGGATCAGTACCTCGCGTCAGGTCCTTGCGGACTACCGAGCCAAACATCCGGGGTCGTTCGACTATCTCCACTTGCTTGACCACGGCGTGCCGGACGATTCCGACTGGCTTTGGCTTTCAGAAAACGCGCCAACCATTCCGTGAGCACCCGGCATGCAATCCCGCATTTCCCTCCTCACTGACAACATCAACTTCGCCCGCAACTACACGGTCGAGTTGATCGACACCATTCCGCAGGCCGAGTGGTTTACGATGCCGCCCGGTTGTCCGTCGAATGTCGCGTGGCAGGTTGGGCATTTGGCGACGGCCGAAGCGAGGCTTGTGCTGCTGCGCGCTTGCGAGCGCGATCTCGAGGCGGAAGGCCTGCCCGCGGAGTACATCCCGCTCTTCCTTCGCACGATGGTCGTTGAGCCGGACGCGGCGAAGTACCCGCCGGCCCAAGAGATCCGGGCCGTGTTCGATCGCATCCACGAGGCCGCCTTGCGGGCTCTCAAGGGTCTAAGCGACAATGACCTGGATGTGATAGTAGAGGGGGCTCAGCACCGGTTATGCCGGACGAAGGTCGATTTCATTCGCTGGTGCAGCCATCACGAGTTTCTGCATACCGGGCAGATCGGACTGATTCGCCGGATGCTCGGACACAAGCCGGTGTGGTGACATGAAGTGCGACCAGTGCGAAGGGTTTGGAATGCTCGCGGACACACCGGAGCGCGCGCCGTGGCCGGTGTGGCAGAGCCGACACGAGGACCTCGCCACGACGAATCCGATCCCGTGCCCGCGGTGCGGAGGGACGGGCGTCAGCCACTGCTGTGAGGGCGACTGCTGCCATCCGGGGGACCCGGAATGAGCACCTGGTTTCTGGCCCTGTTCTGTGTCACCGGGTCGGGCGTGCTCGTGTTTCTGAGCGTCGTACCGGGGATGCTCGAACAAGTCCCCGACCGAGTGGCGTGGATCGTCGGGGGCGTGTTCGCGTTTTTGGCCGGAATCCTGGCCGTACGACATCTGCTGCGCTCTATGCGGGCCGAACGGCCGCGTCCGCGGCCGACCTCCGGAATCATCGTTCTCCTCGCTCTGGTTCTTACGCCGATCCTCCTCTACACGCACACGCCACGACGTCAGGTCTTCAAAACATATCAGCCTCAATTCGACGCGCTGCTCGCCCGAGCCCCCCCGGCCGGCGACCACTCGACCGTCAATTTGAACGTAGACCTCCAGCAGTACTGGATCGATGAGTGGGGGACGGACATCCGCGGCGGGACCTATTTCCGCACGATGGTCGGCGCCGCGCCGGACCGTCGATCCTTCGGATTCGCGTACCGGCCGAACGTCGATGGCTCGCCGTTCGGCGACGCCGGCTATGAATTGCAGCACCTGACCGGCGACTGGTACTCCTTCGCCGCGTCCGACCGGTGAACCATTGCCGGTGCGAGCCGTATCATCACTTCCAGCCACAACCACACAACCTCACCACCCCACAACCTCACCACCCAGCCGACATGCTCGACGCTGCATTCATTCGCGACAACCTCGAGGCCGTGAAGGCTAACAGCAAGAACCGCCAGGCGCCGCACGCGGAGGTCGATCGCGTCGTGGCACTCGACGACCGTCGCAAGAAACTCATCGGCGAGACGCAGGTCATTCAGCAGCGGTCGAACGAGATTTCCCAGCAGATTCCCAAGGAAAAGGACCCAGCGAAAAAGCAGGAGCTCATCGCCGAGGGAAAGGCCCTGCGCGAGCGCAAGACGATCATGGAAGGCGAGGTCAAGCAGGTCGCAGCTGATCTGCACGCGGCCTTATTGACCATCCCGAACATGAGCCACCCGGACGCCCCCGTGGGGGCGACGCCGGCCGACAACAAGGTGCTGCGGAAGTGGGGCGAGCCGCGAAAGTTCGACTTCGTCGCGAAGGATCACGTCGCCCTCGCCGAGGCGCTCGACCTGGTTGACTTCGAGGCCGGGGCCGCGGTCACCGGGCAGAAGTTTTACTTTCTCAAGAACGAGGCCGTGCTGCTGGAACTGGCTCTCGTCCAGTTCGCGATGCAAAAGCTCGTGGCCCGCGGGTACGTCCCGGTCATCACCCCCGACCTGGCTCGCGTCGAGGTGCTCGAAGGGATCGGCTTCATGCCGCGCGACCCGAACCCGGAGACGCGGCAGGTCTACACCGTGGCCGACACCGATCTCTGTCTCATCGCCACGGCCGAGATCACGCTCGGCGGCATGTTGCGCGACAAGATCCTGGACGAGGCGAGGTTGCCGCAGCGCTACGTCGGCCTGTCGCACTGCTTCCGCACCGAGGCGGGTGCGCCGGGGCGCGACACGAAAGGCCTCTACCGCGTGCACCAGTTCACCAAGGTCGAAATGTTCGGCTTCTGCACTCCGGAGCAGAGCGAGGCGATGCACCTGGAAATCCTGGCCGTCGAAGAGGAGATCTTTCAGGGACTCGGTCTGGCATACCACGTGCTCGACACCTGCACCGGCGACCTCGGCGGACCCGCGTATCGCAAGTACGATCTCGAAGCCTGGATGCCGTGTCGCGGGGAGATCGATCCGAAGACAAAGAGGCCGTCTGGGGAATATGGGGAAGTCACCAGCACCTCGAACTGCACGGACTTTCAGGCGCGGCGGCTGGGAATTCGCTACAAGGGTGCAAGCCAAAAGGGAACGAGATTCGTCCACACACTGAATGGCACGGCCGTCGCGGTGACCCGCGCCCTGGTCGCCATCCTCGAGAACTACCAGCAGGCCGACGGCTCGGTGGTGGTTCCAGAAGTGCTGCGCCCGTGGGTTGGGAAGGATGTAATCAAACGATAGCGCGGTCGTGTTCGGGCTCTTCGCAGTTACTTCACTCAGGACATTTGCCGCGCCGTTATAATCCCCTAGTCTTTATCCGATCATGAAGTTCTCATCTTCTCATCTCTCTGGATCGAGGATTCGGCATGACAACGGATATCGTCGGTGAGTTGGTCCCAATCGGAGGTGGCGATCCGATCCCGCTCAAGCGCGGGGTCTTGAGCATCGGCCGCCGGGAGTCGTGTGACATCAGCCTGAAGTTCCCCAACATCTCCGGCCTGCACTGCGAGCTCGCCTACAAGGACTCCGGCTACTGGCAGATCCGCGACCTGGGGAGCACCAACGGCATCAAGGTGAACGGCCAGCGCGTGCTCAACCGCCCGCTGCGGCCGGGCGACGAACTGGCCATCGCCAAGCGCAAGTATAAGATCCAGTACAACCTGAGTTCGTCCGCCGAGGCCGCGCTCGAAGCCGTTCTCAGCGAGGACGAGGACGTGTTCAGCCAGTCGCTGCTCGAAAAGGCCGGGCTCGCCAAGCGGCGGCCGGACGACGACGACGACGATTGACTCCGACCCCTGAACCACCCTGCGGGGCCGGCCTGTTTTGGCCGGCCCTTTTCGTTCCCTGGAGGTGCGCGCCATGCCCCACGTCTCCGGACCCGACCTGACCGGCAAAGTCGCTCTGGTGACCGGCGCGTCGAGCGGCATCGGCCGGGCGTGCGCCATCGCGCTCGGCCAGGCCGGGGCGGACGTCGCTCTCAACTACGGCCGCCAGCACGAACCGGCCGAATCAGCGGCCGCGGAGATTCGCAAGCTCGGCCGCAAGGCGCTCCTCCTGCAAGCCAACGTCTCCGACCACTCTGCGGTGGAGGAGATGGTTGCCCGGATCGTCAAGGAACTGGGTGGGGTGGACATCTTCATCTCGTCAGCCGTCTACAGCGACCGCGAGCCGTTCCACACCGCCAACCTCGAAGGCTTCCGCAAGACGATTGAGGTCTCGCTCTTCGGCGCCTACTACTGCCTGCGTGCCTGCTGCAACCAGATGCTCAAGCAGGGTCGCGGCGGTGCAGTGGTGATCACGTCGAGCCCGCACGGCAAGATCGCGTTCCCGAACGCGATGGCTTACAACATCGCCAAGGCCGGCCTCGACCAGATGGCCCGCACGGCGGCCACGGAGCTTCTCGGCACGGGCATTCGCGTCAACGTACTGTACCCCGGCTGGACCGACACGCCCGGCGAGCGGAAGTTCTTCTCCGAGGAAACGATCAAGGTGGCCGGGTCGAAGCTGCCCGCGGGCCGGCTGGCAACCTCGGAGGAGATCGCCCACGCGGCGCTGTTCCTCGTCGATCCGCGAAGCGAATACATCAACGGCAGCACGCTGGAGATGGAAGGCGGGCTGGCGCTGCCGTGGTGGTCCAAGCGCGGCAGCGGGGATTTTTAGGACCGGCTCAGCATCGTCGCGCGTTGCCGTAAGGTGGCCCGGTGGTGTTTACCCCGAAGGGGTTGCATCTCACAGCCGGGGGTTCGCGGCGCAGCCCCGTACCCCCGGTAGGCACGTCAACATTCACAGACCAACCCCAACGGGGTTGTATCACGCCGGCGACGCGCGAGCGTGATCGGACCCTTTCAGGGTTCGATCAATCCTCTCCGCGCCTCCATCCGGGGGTACGACGCTGCGCGTCGAACCCCCGGCTGTGCGATGCAACCACTTCGGGTAAAGACAGGATCATGCCGCTTACCCGGCGACGCTCGCCGTTGTTCCATTCCCACTATGTAAAATGGCGCGTGATGCGTTCCCCACATGGGCCCACGGTCATGAACCATTTCCTCTTCCGCCGCGGACTTCTTGCCTTACTTTGCGTGTTCGCCTTCGCCCTCGCCGCCCGCGCCGACGACGAGGCAAAAGCCATTGACCGCCTGGAGCGGCTGGGCGCGCACTTCGACCGCGGTGACAGGACCGTAACCGGCGTCCTTCTGAGTCCCAAAGCGCCCGGCGACGGGCTCAAGGAGATGAAGGCATTACCGAACCTGCGGCGACTTGGCTACCTCGGCCGCCAGGTGTCGGACGCGGATGCCAAGCAAATCGCCACCCTGGCCAAGGTGGAAGATCTCGACCTCCTTGGCTCTCGCATTACCGATGCCGGCCTGAAGGTCATCGTGGAGATGGCCAACCTCAAAATCCTTCATCTCGGCTCGACACAGGTGACCGATGCGGGACTCAAAGAACTCGCCAAGCTCACCCAACTTGAATCCCTCACCCTGAGTTCCACGCGGGTCACCGGGGCCGGCCTCAAAGAGTTGGACGGACTCAAGAAGTTGCGCAATGTCTTCCTGGACTCGACGCGGATCGGCGACGACGCGCTCAAGAGTCTGGCCGAGTGCGAGGGGCTGGAAACAATCAGCCTTCGGAAGACGCCAGTCACCGACGCGGGCCTGAAGCACCTGGCTGGGTCTTTGAAGCTGAAGTCGCTCTACCTGTCCCAAACCGGCATCAGCGGGGCGGGGCTGAAGAACCTGGGCTCGCTGCCGGCGCTGTCCAGTGTGGACCTGTCGGAAACCAAGATGACCGACCATGGGCTGGCGGAAGTGTCTGCATTCCCGGGGGTCGAGACGCTGACGCTCCGCGGGCTGCCAATTACCGATGCCGGGCTGAAGTCGCTGACCGGACTGAAGGAGTTGAAGCGGCTTGACCTGGGCAAGACGCGGATCACCGACGCCGGGCTCAAGACTCTGAGCACCGAAATGCCGTGGCTCGACAACCTGATCCTGAACCACACCAAGGTGACGGACGAGGGCCTGAAGCACGTGGCGGGGATGAAGAACCTGAAGGGAGTGTACCTGTACGAGACAGGGGTGACGCCGGCAGGGGTCAAGAAACTAAAGGCCGAGCGCCCCGCCCTGCACGTCGGCGACTCGGTGTCGCGGGCGCCCGGGAAAGGTGGGTAGTGAACATGGCCTGTCGCGGCGATCAATCTCTGGAGGCCATGAGCATGCAGCGCGTCACGCGAAAGTCGTGGTCGGTCGGCACCGTACTGCTCTGCCTTCTCGCCTGCGGCTGCCTCAAGACCGTGGCGAGCGGCAAGGTTGCCGCGCCGGTGCTCGGCGCGCAGGCGACGCGCGCCGATTACGACAAGATCAGCAAGATGTCGCGAGCGGACATCGACCGGGCCCTCGCCCACCTTGGGGCAGCTCAGCGGTCGTCGGCCGACGAGGCCCTCAAGCCTGGCGAGGGAGACATCGACCCGAACGTGCGTCGAGTCTGGAACGTCCTGTCCGTGGTCCGGTACGGCTCGCGGGACGATTACGTCTACGTCGGCTTCGACGCAAAAGGAATCGCCCGCACCAAGGCGATGTGGCTCGGCAGCGGAACGGTGAAGGAATTTGAGCAGGGAACCGTGTCGGGGGCCAGCATCTCGAACGGGAAGGTGTCGTTTGACGATTGAGGGATGGAGACGCGACGTTTAGGAAGCCGCGTCCCTCATTGCTTCTTACTCCAAAGTATGCGTCCCGTGCGTCATCGCGCCGCCGGCGCGCAAGGCGGCGGCAACCAGAGTCGTTTCGGCCAGTTCCGCCTCGGTTGCTCCGGCCTTCTTGGCCCGTTTCGCATGGATCTCGATGCAGTAGGGGCACTGGGTCGTCAACCCGACCGCGACCGCGATCAGCTCCTTGTACTTGAGCGGGATCGCTTCGCCCCGGAACGCGGCCGCGTCGAATGTGACGAACCCCTGGAACGCTTCCGGGGCCAGTTCGCCCAGCTTCTTGAACCTGGTCAGGTTCTTCATGTCGTACATCGCGATCTCCTCAGTGGAAAAACTCTTTGCCGATACTTTCCTGCCAACCGTACTCTAACGGGCGCTAGCAGCGGGCGAAGTGTACTTGAGGTACACCCCCGGCGAGACCGTCGATGACCAACTCGTCCCCGAAGTCCGTCGTCGAACTATTCGGGCTGCCGGACCCGCCGAAGACCGGTCGCGAGCGGCTGGTCGCGGCAGCCGTCGAACTTTTCTACCGGCAAGGGTTCGCCGCAGTCGGCATCGACCGGGTCATCGCGACCGCCGGCGTGACCAAGACCACTTTCTACAAGCACTTCGAGAGCAAGGACGAGCTGATGGTGGCCGCGGTCGAGCGGCGGGACGAGTGGGAGTCGCAGGCGTGGAGCCGGGCCGTGCGAAAGCTGGCCGGCGACGACCCGACAGGGCAGCTTCTGGCCATGCTGGACGTCATGGACGTCTGGTTCAACGACCCGGACTTTCGCGGGTGCCTGTTCACGAACACGGCCGTGGAGTTTCCCAATCCGCACGATCCGGTGCACCAGGCGGCCGCGGCACACAAGCGGCGGGTGCGCGATCATCGTCGCGACCTGGCCCGGGCCGCCGGGGCCGACGCGGCCGCCGCCGAGACCTTCGCCGATTGCTACACGGCGTTGGTCGAGGGCGCGCTGGTGCTGCGATTGACGCAAAACCGCAACGACGCGGCCCGCGCCGTGCGGCCGGCGGTCGAGTTGCTCATTCGCACCTTCTTACCCGGCGCGTCGCGACCGTGACGGAGTCGGAACTCTTGCTCAACGCGCGGGAGTCGCGGGGTGGTGAGTACTGTGGTTGTCCTTCCTGGCTACTCGGCTCTCCGTTAGAATTGTGTGGAGGAGAATGAAATGCCCGACTCGAATTCGCAGTATGTGGCGCGAACCGCTGACGGGGCTTGGCGCATCGCCGGGACGCGCATTTCGCTCGATTCGATCGTACACGCCTATTGGGAAGGCCGTCAGCCTGAATCCATCGCGGCGGATTTCCCCGCGCTCACCCTCGAACAGATTCACGGCGCCATCGCCTTTTACCTGGGAAACCGGGCCGAGATCGACGACTATCTCGCGGAACAGGACGATCGGTGGCGTCAGTTTCAAAAGGAGAGTGCGGCCCGACACGGACCGCTGCTCCAGCGCATCCGCGGCTCGGCAATGTCACCGGCCGGGGACTGACCCGTGCCTCAGCCCCGATTTCTGGCCGACGAAGACTTACGATTCGAAATCGTCCTGGCTGCCCGGCGACTGGAGCCATCGATCGATTTTCCTACCGTGACCGAACTCGGCCGTGGGGGTTTGAGCGACGCCGAGCAGTTGGAGTTCGCGCAACGGGAAGGGCGCATTCTGATTTCTCACGACGTCAATTCTCTTCGAGGGCTTGCAGATGCGCGCATTGCGGATGGTCGCGGAGTGAGTGGTGTGCTTCTGACACCTCAGCGGAACCCGACACGCGAGGTGGCGGAGACGATCGTGCTCATCTGCGCGGCTTCCGAGGCAGCCGAATGGGTCGATCGCGTCGTCTTCATCCCCTTCTGAGAAATTCACTGCGGCTTTACATACAGCCCCCACGACCGCAGGCTGCCGGCGTCGCCGGTGCCGGTGTCTTCGATTCTCAACTTCCAGGTTCCAGCCGCGGCCCGGCCCACGAGCGCTGCGAGGGACTGCGATGGCTGGAAGTCGCCGTGGAATGGGGCTGAGCCGCTGTCGATCGGAGTCGTCGCGGCGTCGGAGAGCACGGTGCGGACGAAGTTGGCCCCCGTCCCGCCGACGTGATCGACCAGCACAACCTCGTCGCCGTTCGGCGCGATCAGGATTACCTTCAGATCGCCGACGCTCGGATGCTGGATGTTCAGCTCAATCGCCAGGTCGCCGATCTTGGCCGTGCTGCCGATGGTGATGGCGGTTGTGACGCTTCCTCCGCGCGGGATCGCCAGCGGCGGATTGTGTGACACGAAGACGTGATTGTCGATCGTCTCTGTCAGGATGACCTTGTCCTTCGCTTCCAGGAACGCGCCGTTGCCGTTGGTGTCGAGCGAGTTGCCGTAAATGTCGGTCACGGCCGGGCCGATCCGCACACTGTAGTCGCCGGCCCGAACCCACGGAGCGGTCGTGACCAGGAACTGCGTGTTGTTGGTCCCCGCAGCCGGGACGACCGCGAGGACAGGCACCAGTAAGCCGCGCGGGTCGAGCACGTGGACGTCAGCAGGGGTCACAGTCGTCGGGATCATCGGCCCGGCGAACTCCAGTTGAAAGCTGCTGACGAGCGTGGCAATCGAACTGCCGGTCTCGTTCACCGGATTGACGCCGACCAGTCCGGCGGCCGAGCGGGCCGCATCGGTCGTGACTGTCAGGCCCCAGGAGTTGAGCTGGCCGGCTGCGCCGGCGAAGCCGTCGATGATGCGGAGCGTCCAGGTGCCCTGCGCGTCGTCGCCGATCAGATCGGCGAGCGCGCCGCCGTCCGGGCGGAACACTCCGGCGTAGGGTGGGATCGACAAATCGAGAGTCTTCGTTGCCTGGTCGTCGAAGCGGGTGTCGCGCAGGTCGTTGCCATCCGCCCCGCGATGGTCGAACAGCTTCACCACCTTGTTGGCCGGGGAAATGAGGTCGATCTCCAGGTCGCTGATGTATGGGTGCGTCAGGTTGACGCGGACATTCACGTCCGCGATCGGCAAGCTCCGGCCGATGGTGATTGGGAAGTCGGTGGTGGCGTTGTCAGCGATGAGCCCCGCGGACGACGAATTGAACTGGTACGCGGCCGCGCCGAGATAGTCCTCCGGCTCGTCCGCGGTGCCGTCCTGGTCCTGGTCCATCGGCATGGCGCCGGTCGTGAGGACGTTGGGCGAGATCCAGAGGCGTACGCCACCATAGCCCGCGAACTTTTGCGGGGTGATGAGGACGTCCCACACCGTGCCTGCGGGGTCGACTTTCTGAAATCCGAGGATAGCCACCGCGGCTCCGCTCGGACCGGTGACGCGAACGTTCCCGGACGCGAACGTCGCCGGGTTGGGAGCGACGTTAAAGGTCGCGCGAAGCCGGCTGACCAGCCCGGTTGCCGACTCGATCGACGCGACGCCCGTCACGCGGAGCGGGATCGGCGCCCCGATCGTTCCGGTGATCGTGTACTGGCCCAGGCTGCCGTAGTCCGAGTATCCGGGATTCACCGGGTCGAGCGGGTCTCCCTTGCCGACCCCGTCGATCTTCAGGAAGTACTTGCCCGCTTGCAGCGTGGCGACGATGGTGGCCGAGGTGCCGTCCGGCGGATTGTCGAAGGCGATACGGTGGCCTGAGGCATCGAACAGGTCGGCGCGGATGTCGAGGTTGCCGCCGCGGGCCGAGGGGTTGACGGTGATTGTTGCCGGCCCGTCGCCGGCAACAAAGCTGAAGTAATCGACGTCCGTCCGCTTCTCGATGACTCCCGACCCACTGATCGAGGTCGGTCCGTCGATGGTCGCTGGGGTCGCCGTGAGGATGTTGTTCCCGTGATCGTCCGGCCGGTACCCGAAGCCGTTCTTGGCACTGCTGATGATCGCCAGGTCGTCCTCATGGTTGTTGGCGCGCGGGTAGGCCCCGTTGCTCCATTGCGTGAGTTCCTGGAAATAGCTGACGCCCATGATCGGAGCCCAACCGGTTGGCCCGGTGCCGTGGCCGGGGTAGTGCTCAATCGGGTCGTTCGGTGGGTCGAACTGGCCGTCGTGGTGCAGCCCGAGCGTGTGGCCGACTTCGTGGCTGATCCCCTCGGCCGTGTACTTCTCGTCGCCGGTCAGATTCTTGGAAAAAATGAAGCAGCCGTTGTCGTTGTCCCAGTTGAATGACCCGACGTAGGAGATCCCGCCGACGGGCCCCCACCACGTCCCGTCGCCACCAATGATCGCGCGGATCCCCCACTGGGTGTCCGTCCCGCCGGTGTTGCGCAGCCGTTCGACCCCCGGGTCCTCGGTGGTCACGTCGACGTCGAACGGGCTGAAGTCCTCGGCCACGCGCTGCCAGATGGCCTCGATGCGAGACAGTTCCTCGGGGGTGAACGTGGTCGGGTCGCCGTCGAGGTCGAACGCGGGCGTGACAATGATCGGATTGTTGTGATCGTTCCAGACCGTCCCGGTCGTCGTCTGGCCGTCGAAGTCGAGGTAAATGACCTTGGACGCGGTCGGCCGGCTGTGAAGGGTGAATGTGCCGTCGGGAACCGTCCGGTCCTCGAGCGCTTCCACGCGAAGTGGGCGACGCGGCCGCACTGGCCGGCGGGCAGTCGGCCCAAGTGAGGGAATCAACCAGTTGCGAGTCATGAAAAGGTCCGTACCGACGGGCCGTGGGTAGGCGCGTTCCTGTTTTGTAGCAGAAGT
>Ga0066903_100002660_pt1 | contig 14134 bp, 9 predicted proteins | sample PanSoiMetaGPlot1_FD_67491 | JGI IMG/M metagenome (GOLD analysis project Ga0066903, IMG submission 67491) | Tropical forest soil microbial communities from Panama analyzed to predict greenhouse gas emissions - Panama Soil - Plot 1 (version 2) | ecosystem: Environmental > Terrestrial > Soil >...
GGCAGGCTCGAGACAGCTCATCGCCGCCCGCGCCATCGCGACGTCTTCCCTCGACGTCAGGACGAAGATGCGGACGGGCGACCCGGCGGCCGATACCATCGCGTCGGGACGGGACGTCAGGTTGGCGGCTTCGTCGAGCTGGAGCCCGAGACAGGACAGCCCGTCGCAGATCGCGGCGCGGATCCGTGGACTGTGCTCGCCGATCCCTCCCGTGAAGACGAGCGCGTCCACCCGTCCCAGCGTGACGGCGAGCGCGCCGATCGCCCGGCGCGCGCGATACGCGAACATGCGGATGGCCAGCGATGCGCGAGTGTCGCCGGCGTCCGCCTCCTCGATCACGGTTCGCATGTCGGAGGACAGCCCCGACACGCCCAGCAGTCCGGACTCGTGGTTCAGGACCCGATCGAGCTCATCGACCTCGACGCCGCAGACCCGCTGAAGGTACAGAAGGAGTCCCGGATCGATCGAACCGCTTCGCGTCCCCATCATCAGACCTTCGAGCGGTGTGAAGCCCATCGACGTGTCGATCGACTGGCCATCCCGAACCGCCGTCACGGACGCGCCGTTCCCGAGATGAGCCACGACCACGTTCAGTCCCTCCGGCGGATGCCCCATCAGCTCCGCGGCGCGCCCGGAGCAGTAGGCGTGACTGAGACCGTGGAAGCCGAACCGCTGCAGGCCCCACCGCTCGCTCCACTCGTGCGGCAGCGGATAGGTGCGCGACTCGGGGATCAGGGTCTTGTGGAACGCCGTGTCGAAGACCGCAACGTGCGGCGTGTCGCGCAGCACGTCGAGCGCGGCATCGATCACGCGAAGGCTCGGCGGATTGTGCAGCGGCGCCAGCACGCTCAACTCCGCCAGAGCCTTCCGCACGTCGGGCGTGATGCGCGTCGGTTCCGTGAACCGCGTGCCGCCGTGAACCACTCGATGGACGACGCCGGCGATCGCTGCGGCCGGATCCGTTCGTGCGAGGGCACTCGCATCTTCCCCGACACGCTCGATCGTCGCGCGGAGCTCGGACGCCCGTTCGTCCGTGTCGTCGCCGGACCCCAGGTCGATCGTCTCCTGCTTCCAGACGCGCAGATCGCCCGGATCGATCAGGCTGAACTTCAGGCTGCTCGATCCGGCGTTCAGAATGAGGAGCGCCATGCGATCAGAAGTCTGCAGCCGTGTCGCCGCGGGACGGCCCGCCGCCATCGCGAGCGCCCCAGCGCCAGTTCTGCACTTCGGGCATGTCCTCGCCGTGCTCCACGATGTAGCGCTGGTGCTCGCGGCGTTTCTCGGCGACCGCCTGCCGCACGTTCCCGGCCCTCTCCGCCAAACCGGGCACGCGGACGATCACGTCGTCCACGAGATGGTAGCGATCCATGTCGTTGAGCACCACCATGTCGAACGGGGTCGTCGTGGTGCCTTCTTCCTTGTAGCCCCTCACGTGCATGTGGTCGTGGTTGTTGCGCCGGTACGTCAACCGGTGGATGAGCCATGGGTAGCCGTGGAAGGCGAAGATGCACGGCTTGTCGACCGTGAACAGCGCGTCGAACTCGTCGTGCGTCAGTCCGTGCGGATGTTCTTCCGACGGCTGAAGCGTCATCAGATCCACGACGTTGACCACGCGCACCTTCAGGTCCGGCAGGAACTGGCGCAGCAGATCGACGGCGGCCAGCGTTTCGAGCGTCGGCACGTCGCCGCAGCAGGCCATCACGACGTCGGGCGATCCGCCGCCGTCGTTCCCCGCCCAGTCCCAGACGCCGATGCCCGCGGTGCAGTGCGCGATCGCCTGGTCCATCGTCAGCCACTGCGGCGCCGGCTGCTTGCCCGCGACGACGACGTTGACGTAGCAGCGGCTGCGCAGGCAATGGTCGGTGACGCTGAGCAGGCAGTTGGCGTCGGGCGGAAGGTAGACGCGGACGACATGCGCCTTCTTGTTCACCATGTGATCGATGAACCCGGGGTCCTGATGGCTGAAGCCGTTGTGATCCTGGCGCCAGACGTGGCTGGACAAGAGGTAGTTGAGCGAAGCGATCGGCCGGCGCCACGCAATGTCCTTGCTGACCTTCAGCCATTTCGCGTGCTGATTGACCATCGAATCGACGATGTGGATGAAGGCCTCGTAGCAGGAGAAGAACCCGTGCCGGCCGGTGAGGAGGTAGCCCTCGAGCCAGCCCTGGCACTGATGCTCCGAGAGCATCTCCATCACGCGCCCCTCGGGCGCGAGATGATCGTCGTAGGGGCGCCGCCCGGCGAGCCACACGCGGTCCGTGACGCCCAAGACGTCCTGCCAGCGGTTGGAATTGAACTCGTCCGGGCTGAACAGCCGGAAGTTGCGCGAGTCCAGGTTCTCCTTCACGACGTCCCGGAGAAAGGTGCCCATGACGCGCGTCGCCTCTGCGTCCACCGCGCCCGGCTCGCGGACGTCCACGCCGAATCTTCGGAAGTCGGGCAGCTTCAGATCCTTCAGCAGCAGCCCTCCGTTCGCGTACGGCGTCGCGCCCATCCGGCGCGAGCCCTTCGGCGCGAGCTCGGCGATCTCGGGACGAAGACGTCCCGTCTGGTCGAAGAGCTCTTCGGGCCGATAGCTCTTCATCCACTCTTCGAGCAGCCGGACGTGCGCGGGATTGTCGTGCATCTCGCCCATGGGCACCTGGTGGGAGCGCCAGTAGCCCTCGACGATCTTGCCGTCGACTTCCTTCGGGCCGGTCCATCCCTTCGGCGTCACGAGGACGATCATCGGCCAGCGCGGCCGTTCGACCTGCTTCCCGGTCCGCGCTTCGGCCTGAATCAGCCGAAGGTCGCTGACGACGGCATCGAGCGTTGCCGCCATCAACTGATGCATCGCGCGCGGCTCGTCTCCCTCGACGAAGTACGGCGTGTGCCCGTAGCCGCGCAGCAGCTGGTCGAGCTCGTCGCGGCCGATCCGCGCCAGCAGCGTGGGGTTGGCGATCTTGTAGCCGTTCAGGTGAAGAATCGGCAGGACGGCGCCGTCGGTGGCGGGATTGAGGAACTTGTTCGAGTGCCAGCTCGTTGCGAGCGGTCCGGTTTCCGCCTCGCCATCGCCGATCACGGCGGCGACGAGCAGGTCGGGATTGTCGAATGCCGCGCCGTAGGCGTGCGAGAGCGCGTAGCCCAGCTCTCCGCCTTCGTGAATCGATCCCGGTGTCTCGGGCGCCACGTGACTGGGGATGCCGCCTGGAAACGAGAACTGCTTGAAGAGGCGCTTCAGTCCCGCTGCGTCCTGCGAGATCTCGGGATACATCTCGCTGTAGGTGCCTTCGAGATACGTGTTCGCCACCAGCCCCGGCCCCCCGTGGCCCGGTCCCGTGATGTAGAGCGCCGGCAGATCGAACTTCCTGATGACACGGTTCAGGTGAACGTAGATGAAATTCAGGCCCGGCGTCGTGCCCCAGTGTCCAAGCAGTCGCGGCTTGACATGCTCTTGTGAAAGGGGCTGCTTCAGGAGCGGATTGTCGTAGAGGTAGATCTGGCCGACCGACAGGTAGTTCGCAGCCCGCCAGTACGCATCCATGCGATCGAGCTCATCCGTAGTCAGGACCTGCTCGAACACCTGGCGTTCCACTGAGGCGACCGGGGCGTCTTTCTCATGAGCGAGCGTTCTAGCCATCGCACACTCCTCGGAGGAATCTGGAAGGGTTCAGGATACCGGCCTGCTGTGACGGCCGCATGATCCTTCGCAGCTTGTCATCCCGGCGACAAATTTCCGTGTTACATCTTTTCGAAATGAAGATCTCGGATCCTTCGCAGCTGCTCGACGTTCCGAAGCTCATCGAGGCCTACTACGCGCGGCGTCCCGATCCGTCGATTCCGGCGCAGCGCGTCAGCTTCGGGACGTCGGGGCATCGCGGATCGGCATTCACGTCGAGCTTCAACGAATGGCACGTGCTGGCCATTTCGCAGGCGATCTGCCGCTACCGCTCGCAGCAGGGCATCGACGGACCGCTCTTTCTCGGCATCGACACGCACGCCGTGTCCGGGCCGGCCATGCGCAGCGCCCTGGAGGTGCTGGCCGCAAACCAGGTCGCCGTTCACATCGCGCTGAACGACGAGTTTACGCCCACGCCGGCCGTCTCTCATGCGATTCTGGCGTACAACCGCGGCCGCACGCGAGGGCTCGCCGACGGCATCGTCGTGACGCCGTCGCACAATCCCCCCGAGGACGGAGGCTTCAAGTACAACCCGCCGCATGGAGGGCCCGCGGCGGCCGACGTCACCGCATTCATCCAGGATCAGGCCAATCGATTCCTGCTCGACCGCCTGTCGTCCGTGGAGCGCATGCCGTACGAGACCGCGCTGAAGGCGCCGACGACGCACCGGTACGACTTCCTGAATACCTACGTCGCGGATCTCGAGGCCGTGCTCGATCTGGACACGGTGCGGATCTCCGGCCTCAGGCTCGCCGTCGATCCGCTCGGGGGAGCAGGCATCCGCTACTGGGGCGCGATCGCGGAGCGCTACGCGCTCGACCTGACGATCACGAACGCTGAGGTGGATCCGACGTTCCGGTTCATGGACGTCGACTGGGACGGCCGCATCCGCATGGATCCCTCGTCACCGCAGGCCATGGAGTCGCTCATCGGGCTGCGGGACGAGTTCGACGTCGCATTCGCCTGCGATACCGATCACGATCGTCACGGCGTCGTCACGAAGAGCGCCGGGCTGCTGCCGGCGAATCACTACCTCGCGGCGTGCGCGCACTACCTGTTTTCGCAGCGGCCGTCGTGGCCATCGCACGCGGCGCTCGGAAAGACCGTCGTGTCGAGCAGCGTGATCGACTGCGTCGCCGCCCGTGCGGGACGGCGCCTCTTCGAAGTGCCGGTCGGGTTCAAGTGGTTCGTCGACGGACTGCTCGAAGGGCGTCTCGGATTCGTGGGCGAGGAGAGCGCAGGCTCGACGTTCCTCCGAAGAGACGGCACGGTGTGGACCACCGACAAGGACGGCATCGTCGCGGCGCTCCTCGCCTCGGAGATGACGGCGCGGACGGGAAAGGATCCCGGCGAGATCTACCGGAGCCTCACCCGAGACTGCGGGGATCCCGTATACGAGCGGATCGACGCTCCGGCCACGCGCGAGCAGAAGGCCGCGCTCGCCGCAATGTCGCCGCACGCGGTCCAGGGAAAACTGGGCGGTGAACCGATTCGCAACGTGCTCACGGCCGCGCCCGGCGACGGCCATTCGATCGGTGGACTGAAAGTCGTGTCAGATCACGGATGGTTCGCGGCGAGGCCGTCGGGAACGGAAGAGATTTACAAGATCTACGCCGAGAGTTTTCTGGGGACGACGCATCTGCGCCAGATTCAGCAGGACGCCCGCGAGATCGTCGCGGCGGCGCTTGCGAAGCCGGCTCACGAGGCGCCCTGACCGTCGGCGATCAGCAGTCCCCGTTTCAGCGCCGCGGCGATGGCCTCGGTTGGGCTCGCGGCGCCCATGGCGTCGAAAAGCCGAGCCAGCCCTGACTCGACGTCGGATTGACACACGCCGAGACACGCGGCGAGCTCGCTCGGCGCCTTACCGTCCGCCAGCAGCCGCAGCGCGTCCCTTTCCCATGGCGTGATGTGAAGCACGAGAGAGTCCTCCCACTAAGGACCCTACGAACGGCGGGGGCGATGGGTTCTATCCGAGACGGACGAGGCCGCGCCGGGTGGCGACCTTGATGGCTTCGGTGCGGGTCGTGACACCGAGCTTCTCGAAGAGGTGTGCGAGGTGCGTCTTCACCGTTCGCTCGCTGATGTCCAGCTCGTTCGCGATTTCCTTGTTGGTCTTGCCGTCGGCGAGCAGCTTCAGCGTTGCCAGTTCCCTCGGCGTGAGCTGCACGCGGGTCACACCCTCCGCGAGCTTGGCCGCGGCCGCGGGTGCGAGGTACGTCTTTCCGGCGAGGACGTCACGGATACAGCTGACGAGATCGTCCGCGGAAATGTCCTTGAGCACGTACGCCTTCGCGCCCGCCTTGAGTGCGCTCGAGATCTCGTCGTCGGTGTCGTAGGTCGTGAGCACGATCACGCGCGCCTTCGGATCTCGAACGCGGAGCTGCCGGACGACCTCGACGCCTTCCATGACGGGCATCCGGAGATCGAGCAGCGTGACATCCGGGTGATGGCGCTCGTACGCCTCGAGGGCCTCGACGCCGTTGCCGGCCTCCGCGACGACGAGGAGGTCGGGCTCCTGGTTGATGATGTTGGCCACGCCGGTCCGGAGCAGCGCGTGGTCGTCCACCAGGAGCACGCGAGCCCGGCCGGCGGCGATCTCAGCCTGCAACGTGAACCTGCGTGGGCAGAGACGAGGGCTCCCAGGCGAGCACGACTTCGGTGCCGTTGCGCGGCGCGGTGACGATCGTCAGCGACGCGCCGATCCGATCGGCGCGCTCCTGCATGCTGGTCATGCCGAAGCCGCTCGACACCGGATCGCGCGCGATCCCGCGCCCGTCGTCCGCGACCGACAGGCGGAATCCCACCGACTGCGCCGTCGACGCGCGGACGGTGATCTTGCGTGCGCGCGAGTGCCGCACCGCGTTCGTGAGCGCCTCCTGCGCGATCGCGACGATTTCGCGCTCGACGCCGTCGCCAAACCGCGGAAGCTCGTCGACGACGAGGTCGATCGGCACGCCCGCCGTCCGCTGGCCGAGATCCACGAGGCGCTTGAGCGTCGTCGCGATGTCTTCGCCGTTGCCGACGTTGGGACGGAGCGCGCCCACGGAGCGCCGGGCCTCGGTCAGGTGGGTACGGGCCAGATCGATCGCCGTGTCGATGCTCCTCGTGACGGCCGGAGAGAGGCCGCGCGTCTCGCGCTGCGCCGCCTGAAGTTGCATGAGGATCGCCGCAAATCCCTGCGCGAGGTTGTCGTGGATGTCGCGCGCGATGCGGTTGCGCTCTTCCAGGATCCCCTTGCGGCGCTCCTCGCGGCGGTTGAGATCCACCAGCCGGCTGTGATGCAGCGCCAGCGCCGCCTGCCGCGCGATGGCTTCGATCAGGACGATGCGCCACCAGCGGCTCTCGGGCTCGAGGACGACTGAGCTCGAGACGGTCATCCAGCCGAGAATGTGGTTGCCGAGGAGGAGGGGCGTGGCGACGAGCGCGTCCCATTCCATCTGACGCGCGAACTCGCGCACGGACTCGGGAAGCCGTTCGTCGTCTCCCCGGTATTCAATGGTCTGGCTCCAGCCCTGCACGTGGTCGAACAGGTGCGACGCCATCTGCTGGCAGGGGAACCTCTTCTTGCCGCCATCGACTTGAACGCAGGGCGTGGAGTCGACCTTCGGCGGCATGAAGAGCCGGTCCTTCACGTACGCCATCCAGAGCTCGCAGCGCTGCACGTCCTCGTCGATGATCCACACGGCGCACGTGTGGCTCTCGCTCTCTTCGACCATCGTCTTGCTGAGCGCGCCGAAGAAGCCTTCGATGTCGGGCTCGCGGACGAGAAGGTCCAATGCCAGCTTGACCACCTCGGTCTGCATGTTCGCGCGGCACTCCGCGCGGCGCCGCTCGGCTGATTCACGAATCAGCGCCGAGCGCAGAACCGCGGGGTCGTTCGACGCTGCTTCTTTCGGCTGCGGGCAGCGCCCTCGCTCGGTGACTTCGCATCCCGAATGCCGCGGCTGGTCGGACTGGCTGGATGGCTGCATGACGTCCACGATCCCCCTGTTTGTGCCCTTCCAGATTATCGAGCAGGACACGTGTCTGTACACCCCCTTTCGACGCGCCCGTAAGGCCGACGGTTGCATCGTCCAAAAGGACGAGCCGGACATCCTGCTGACGCGTGCCCTTCTTCTCGCGCCGACGCACGACGCCGAAATCGCTCTCCTGCCCGATTGTTGACGGACCTCCGCGACAGCGACACTAGGGTCGTTTTTCGAGGAGGTTTTCTTCATGAAGCGTTGGATTGCAGTGCTATTCGCGGTTGCGGGAATCGCCGGCGCCAGCCAGGCCCATGCGCAGGAGATTGCCCCGCCGACTCCACGGGTGGAGATCAGCATCATACCGGGCGGCGGCCTTTTCTTCACCAAGGACAAGGACACGCAGGAACCGGCGTTCGGCAACTACGACCTCGGTGGCGCGGTTGCGTACAACTTCAACCGGTACGTCGGTGTCGAAGGGGAATTCAGCGGCGCGCTCGGCGTATCGCAGAGCTTCGACTTCGCCGGGGTCAGCAACGTCGATCAGAGGACGCCGCACCTGCTCAACTACAGCGGCAACGTCGTCGTCAACGCCGCCAATCACAGTTCCGTCGTCCCGTACGTCACTGGCGGCATCGGCGGACTGACGATGTTCGAGAAGGCGGAGCTGGGGATCAACGACACCCAGACGTTCTTCACCAGCAACGTCGGCGGCGGCGTGAAGTGGTACGGCGGCCGGTGGGGACTCCGCGGGGACTACAGGTTCATCGCCGTGCAGTCGAAGGATGACGCGCCCGCGTTCTTCGGCCAGCAGACGAGATACGGCCATCGCGTCTACGGAGCCGTCACGCTGAACGTCGGCCGCTGACGCGTCGACGCTGTGGGCATCGGGCGCCGGTCTGCGCATTCATATCGTCCATTCATGCCGTGCAGACCGGCGCCGCGTGGGGGGGCCAGGGTTCTGAGGTTCTGGGGTTCTACGGGTCTGGGTTCGTAGGTTCGAGGTTCTCCGTTCGGGTTCGGCGGGCGGACGTGCCGGGGGGCGACGCCCCTCGGCCAAGCAATGAGGGGGATATGGCGAAACGAATGATTCTGACCCTTGGCATCACGCTCGCGATTGTGGGCGCGCTGGGGTTCGTGAAGTTCAGGCAGATTCAGACCGCCATCGCGCAGGGCGCCGCGTTCCAGCCGCCGCCCGAGGCGGTCACCACGATCGTCGTGAAGGGAGAGCAGTGGCCGGCCACCTTGAGCGCGATCGGGACGATGGCGGCGGTGCAGGGGGTGACGGTCAGCGCCGATCTGCCCGGCACCGTCGAGAAGATCTTCTTCCAGTCGGGGCAGTCGGTCCGCGCCGGCGAGGTGCTGGCGGTCCTCGACACGCGGCAGGAGCAGGCGCAGCTGGCGACGATCGAGGCCGAGCGGCAGCTCGCGCACGTGACGTTCGATCGCATGCAGGGTCTGCTCAACGAGCGCGTCATTTCGCGCGCCGAGTTCGACCGCGCGACGGCGGACTACCAGCAGAGCGACGCGAAGGCCGGTGAGATCCGCGCGACCGTGCAGCGCAAGACGATTCGCGCGCCGTTCTCGGGGATCCTCGGTCTCCGCCAGGTGAACCTCGGACAGTACCTCGCCGGCGGCGAGGCGCTCGTCACGCTGCAGTCGCTGAATCCGATCTACGTGAACTTCGGCGTTCCGCAGCAGACGGCCAGCCAGATCCCGGTCGGCCGAGCCGTCCGCCTCACCACCGACGATCCGGCGGGCGGCACCTGGACGGGGCGCGTCACGGCGATCGACTCGCTGGTGGACGAGACGACGCGGAACATCAAGGTGCAGGCGACACTCGCCAATCCCGACGGCAAGCTCCGGCCCGGCATGTTCGTGCGCACGGAAGTGACGCTCGGTCCGCAGCAGAGCGTCCTGGCGCTGCCGGCGTCGGCGATCAGCTACGCCCCGTACGGCGATTCGGTGTTCGTGGTCGCCGACATGAAGGACGACAACGGCCGCGCGTACAAAGGCGTGAAACAGCAGGTCGTGACGCTCGGGCCGTCGCGCGGCGACCAGACCGCCGTGCTCTCGGGCATCAAGCCGGGCGACGAGGTGGTGACCTCGGGCGTCTTCAAGCTGCGTAACGGCGCCGCGGTCCAGATCAACAACACGGTGCGGCCGGCGAACAGCCTCGCGCCCAAGCCGAAGAACAGCTGATGAAATTCACCGATCTCTTCGTCAAGCGGCCCGTTCTCGCGATCGTCGTCAACCTGGTGATCCTCATCGCCGGGCTCCAGTCGATCCGCGCGCTCAGCGTGCGCCAGTACCCGCGCAGCGACATCGCCGTGGTGAAGGTGTCGACGACCTACGTGGGTGCGAACGCGGACCTGGTCCGCGGTTTCATCACGACGCCGCTCGAGCGCGTGATCGCGAGCGCCGACGGCATCGACTACATGGAGTCGTCCAGCGCGCAGGCCCTCAGCACCATCACGGTGCACTTGAAGCTCAATTACGACACCAACGCCGCGCTGACACAGGTCCAGGCGAAGGTGGCGCAGGTGCGCAACGATCTGCCGCCAGAGGCGGAAGCGCCGATCATCCAGCTCGAGACCGCCGACACGCAGTTCGCGGCGATGTATCTCGGGTTCTCGTCGCCCGACCTCGATCAGACGCAGATCACCGATTACCTCACGCGCGTGGTCCAGCCGAAGCTGAGCGCGATCAGCGGCGTCCAGCGCGCCGACATCCTCGGCGACCGCACGTTCGCGATGCGCGTGTGGCTGAAGCCGGATCGGATGGCCGCGTACGGCATCTCGCCGTCGGAGCTGCACGACGCGCTCGCGCGCAACAACTACCTGTCGGCGCTCGGCCGCACCAAGGGATCCATGACCTCGGTGAACCTGATCGCCAACACCGACCTCCGCACCGCCGACGAGTTCCGCCAGCTGGTCGTGAAGGAAGAGAAAGGCGTGGTCGTCCGGCTCGGCGACATCGCCGACGTCCAGCTCGGCGCCGAGAACTACGACCAGGACGTCCGCTTCAACGGCGAGACCGCGGTGTTCATGGGCATCTGGGTGCTGCCGACCGCGAACTCCCTCGACGTGATCAACAGGGTTCGCGAGGCGATCCCCGGAATCCAGGCGCAGCTGCCCGCCGGCATGAAGGCCGGCATTCCGTACGACTCGACCGAGTACATCAAGGACGCCATCCGGGAAGTGCTGCGCACGCTCAGCGAGACGCTCTTGATCGTGATCGTCGTGATCTTCCTGTTCCTGGGATCGGTGCGCGCCGTGATCATCCCGGTCGTCGCGATTCCCATCTCGCTCATCGGCGCCGTGTTCCTGATGCTGGTGGCCGGCTTCACGGTCAATCTGCTGACGCTGCTCGCGATCGTGCTGTCGGTGGGACTCGTCGTGGACGACGCGATCGTGATGGTCGAGAATATCGAACGGCACCTCCACGAAGGCAAGCGGCCGATGCGGGCGGCAATCGACGCCGCGCGCGAGCTCGTCGGGCCGATCATCGCGATGACGATCACGCTGGCCGCCGTCTACGCGCCCATCGGCATCCAGGGCGGGCTGACCGGCGCGCTCTTCCGGGAATTCGCCTTCACGCTCGCGGGCGCCGTGATCGTGTCGGGCGTCGTCGCCCTGACGCTGTCGCCGATGATGGGGGCGAAGCTGCTGCGCGCGGGAGACACCGAGCGCGGCTTCGCCGGGTGGATCAATCGCCGGTTCGACACGCTCCGCCACGCCTATACGCGCGCCGTCGCGCGCTCGCTCGCCTACCGGCCGGTGGTACTGATGGTCTGGGCGATCGTGGCGCTGCTGATCGTGCCGTTCTACATGTTCTCGCAGCGCGAGCTCGCCCCGGCCGAGGATCAGGGCGTGGTCTTTTCGATCGTGCAGGCGGCGCCGAACTCGACGATCGAGCAGACGCGGCTCTTCGCGAACCAGATCAACGACGTGTACCGCTCGTTTCCGGAAGCCGCCGGCACGTTCGAGCTGACGTCTCCGTCGAGCGGCTTCGGCGGGATGGTCACCAAGCCCTGGAGCGAGCGGACGAAGACGGCGCAGCAGCTGCAGATGGCAGTGGCGGGGCCGCTCTCGAAGATCCCGGGCGTCCGCGCGTTCCCGCTGACGCCGCCTCCGCTGCCCGGCGGCGGCGACTTCCCGGTCGATCTCGTGATTTCGTCGGCCGCGGAGCCGCAGCGCCTCATGGAATTCGCCGGCGATCTGGTCAAGAAGGCGTTCGGCAGCGGCCTGTTCATCTTCGCCGATGCCGACATCAAGTTCGATCAGCCGCAGGCGGAGGTCGTGTTCGATCGCGACAAGCTGCGTTCGCAGGGCGTCGATCTGAGCCAGGCGGGCCGCGACCTGTCGGTCCTGCTGGGAGGCGACTACGTCAACCGCTTCAGCATCCAGGGACGCAGCTACAAGGTGATTCCGCAGATCGAGCGCGCCGATCGGCTCACGCCCGATCAGCTCTCGCAGATCTACATCACGGGATCCGACAAGAAGCTCGTGCCGCTCTCGACGTTCGCGAGCCTCAAGACCACCGCCGAGCCGCGCGAGCTGAAGAAGTTCCAGCAGCTCAACTCGGTGCGCATCCAGGGCGTCATCCCGCCGCCGGTGCCGCTCGACGCCGCGCTGGGCTTCCTCGAGAAGGAAGCGCGCGCGTCGCTGCCTCCCGACGTCACGCTCGACTACGCGGGCGAGTCGCGTCAGCTCAGAACGGAAGGCGGAGGCTTCCTCGCAACCTTCCTGCTGTCGGCGGTGCTGATCTACCTGGTGCTCGCCGCGCAGTTCGAGAGCTTCCGCGATCCGTTCATCATCCTCGCGGGATCCGTTCCGCTGGCGGTATCGGGCGCGCTGCTGTTCTCGTTCCTCGGGTTCACGACGCTGAACATCTACAGCCAGGTCGGCCTGATCACGCTCGTCGGCCTGATTTCGAAGAACGGCATCCTGATCGTGCAGTTCGCCAATCACCTGCAGGAAACCGGCAAGGACAAGCTCAACGCGATCGTCGAAGCGGCCGGCACGCGGCTGCGGCCGATCCTGATGACCACGGCGGCAACGGTGATCGGGCACTTCCCGCTGGTCATCGCGACGGGACCGGGCGCGGGCGCCCGCAACAGCATCGGCACGATGCTCGTGAGCGGCATGATCATCGGCACGGTGTTCACGCTCTTCGTCGTGCCGTCGATCTACATGCTGGTCGCGCGGACGCGATCGGTCGTCATCCGGGAAGGCGTGGCCGAAGCGGCTGTCGGAGATGCCGCGGTGGAAGGAGCAGCGGCATGACTCTGACGAAATGGTTCGGTGCGGTGGTCGCCCTCGCCCTGCTGGCGCCGGCGGCCGCCGCGGCACAGGTCACCACGCCGGCGTCGGGCAGCGATACGCTGCAGCTGACGCTCGATGAAGCCGTGCGGCGCGCGGTCGAGAACAATCCGGAGCTGGCGGTCGTCAAGCTCGGGATCGAGGTCGACACCGCCCGCGTCGGCGAGAGCCGCACCGCCTTCACGCCGCTCTTCTCGACGACGGTCGGGCGTTCGAGTGTCTCGACGCCGCCGTCCACGCTGCTGGTCGGCTCCCGTGGCGTGGATACCGGCGACTTGTTCACGTCCACGGGCGTCGCGCAGCGGCTGCCCTGGGGCTCGGGCACGTGGGGTGTGTCGTGGGACAGCGCGCGCACCACGTCGAACAGCCTCTTCAGCAGCTTCGATCCGAGCCTGCAGTCCGGCTTCCAGATCGCGTTCTCGCAGCCGCTGCTGAAAGATCGCAGCATCGATGCGGCGCGCGAGCAGTACATCATCGCCAAGCGCAACCAGGACAGCTCCGATTTGCGCTTCCGCGAAGCGGTCGTGCAGACCGTCGCCGCGGTGAAGCAGGCGTACTGGACGCTCAAAGCCTCGATCGCGAACGTGTCGGTCCAGCAGCGATCGCTCGAGCTCGCCCAGGAGCTCGCGCGCGAGAACAAGGCCCGCGTCGATGCAGGCCAGAGTCCGCCGCTCGATCTCGTGCAGGCCGAGGCGGAAGTCTCGCAGCGCCGCGAGAACCTGATTCGCGCCAGAACGACCGCCGAGGACGCCGAGGATGCGCTTCGGCGCCTGATCGCCGACCCTGCCGACGCGTCGTTCTGGCGCGTGCGTCTCGATCCGGTCGAAGAGCCGTCGACCGTCGGGCCCCAGCCCGATCTCGATGCCGCCGTCGCGAAGGCGCTCGGCGAGCGATACGATCTCGCGCGCGCCGGTCACGATCTGGAAAACGCGAAGACCACCGTCAAGTTCCTCGACAACCAGAAGCTGCCCGACGTCCGGCTCGAAACGTCGTACCGCGGCAACGGCCTCTCCGGAACGCAGTTCCTTCGCGATGGCGGGTTCCCGGGGCTCGTGACCGGCACGCTGAATCGCGGCTTCGGCACCGCGCTCGGCCAGGTGTTCAGCAACGACTATCCGGCGTGGAGCGTCGGCGTGACGGTGAGCTATCCGCTCGGGCGGAGCTACGAGGCGGCCAGTCATGCGCGCGC
>Ga0066903_100002661_pt1 | contig 14134 bp, 14 predicted proteins | sample PanSoiMetaGPlot1_FD_67491 | JGI IMG/M metagenome (GOLD analysis project Ga0066903, IMG submission 67491) | Tropical forest soil microbial communities from Panama analyzed to predict greenhouse gas emissions - Panama Soil - Plot 1 (version 2) | ecosystem: Environmental > Terrestrial > Soil >...
CGGCCGTTCCGGTTCAACGCCTACTATTCCGAGGCCGAGGCACCCGACGTCGACGAGGACACCTACCGGCTGGTGATCGACGGGCTCGTCGACAACAAGAAACCGTGGACCTTGGACGACCTCTACGCGCTCCCGCAGGAGACCCAGATCACCCGGCTCGTCTGCGTCGAGGGCTGGAGCGAGATCGGCAAGTGGACCGGCGCGCGGCTGTCCGAGTTCCTCCGCCGGATCGGCGCCGACACCCGCGCCAAGTACGTCCATTTCGCCTGCGCCGAAGGCTATTCGGTCTCGATCGACATGCCGACCGCGCTGCACCCGCAGACGCAGATGACGTTCAAGTTCGCCGACGAGACCTTGCCGGTGAAGTTCGGCTTCCCGATGCGGATCCGCATGCCCACCAAGCTCGGATTCAAGAACCCCAAGCACGTCGTCGGGCTCCTGGTGACCAACGACTATACCGGCGGGTATTGGGAGAACCAGGGTTACAACTGGTTCAGCGGCTTGTGAAACGGCCCGTGCGGCGGTGTCGCATCCGGTTCACTCCGCCCGCCCGGCATGCTATGCCGGAACGGGTTGGCGACGTCGCCGGGGCGTCATGGCATCGAGCGAAGCGACTCAAGTTTTGGCCAGGGCGAGGGAGGCGCTGCCGCTCGAAGACCTGCTGGCGCGCATCGCCGCCGCGGACGAGGCGGCGTTCCGCTCGGTCTACGAGCGCACCGCCAGCCGGCTGTTCGCGGTCTGCCTGCGGATCGCGCGCCACCGCCGGCTCGCCGAGGAGATCCTGCAGCAAAGCTACGTGCGCATCTTTGAGCGCGCCCGCCAGTTCGATCCGGCGCAGGGCAGCGCGCTTGCCTGGATGATCGCGATCGCGCGCAATCATGCGCTCGATGTCATTCGCCTGCAGCGGCGCGAGGATCGTCCGCCCGACGAGCTCACGCTCGAGTCGGCGGACCGCGCGGCGCTTGTCGCCATCCAGGCCAAGTTCGAGCTGAGCGCGCTCGGGCGCTGCCTCGGCGAGCTTGCCGACAGCGAGCGCCACGCCGTCATCCTGGCCTACCGCGATGGCCTCAACTACGACCAGCTGGCGGTGCTGCTCGGCGGTTCGGTCGATGCCGTCAAGACCTCGATCCACAACGGGCTTGCACGCTTGCGCGATTGTCTGGAGCCGCCATGACCGACGACAAGACGGTGCGCGCCGGCGAGTACGTCCTCGGCGTGCTGCGCCCGGAGGAGCGCAGAGCCGTGGAACGCGACGCCGCCACCGACCCCGACCTGGCGGATGAGATCGCGTTCTGGACCGAGCGGCTCACGCCGCTGGTCGACACCGTGGAGGTCGAGCCGCCGCCGGAGCTGTTCGAGCGCATCAAGAGCGCGCTTCACGCGCCCGCGCCTGAGCTGCCCGGCACGTTGACGGTGCGCGCCGAGGAGGGCCGTTGGGAGGCTCTCGCCAAGGGCGTCGAGCGCAAGATCCTGTCGACCGCGCCCAACGGCCGCGTCACCTACCTGATCCGCGGACAGAAGGGCGCACGCCTTGCCGGGCATGACCACGCGGACGACGAGGAAATCTACGTGCTCGAAGGCGATCTCACCATCGGGCCGCTCAGCCTGCGCGCCGGCGACTATCACCTGGCGCGCCGCGGCGCCCGTCACCCGGCGGCGACGACCGCGGGCGGCTGCCTGCTGCTGATCACCGCCGCGGCGGCGTGACGCCAGCATCCACGCAGCTTTCGGCGGCGGCGAGGCACCTGACATGGCGACCCACAATCTCCTGCTCCTTCCCGGTGATGGCATCGGCCCCGAGGTCATGGCCGAGGTCAAGCGGCTGATCGACTGGATGAACCGGCACGACCTGGGCCGCTTCGAGCACGAGGAGGCCCTGGTCGGCGGCGCCTGCTACGACGCGCACGGCGTCGCCATCACCGAAGACACGATGGAGAAGGCGAAAGCCGCCGACGCCATCATCTTCGGCGCGGTGGGCGGGCCGAAGTGGGACAAGGTGCCGTACGAGGCGCGGCCGGAGGCGGGCCTGCTGCGGCTGCGCAAGGATCTCGCGCTGTTTGCCAACATCCGCCCGGCGATCTGCTATCCGGCGCTCGCCGAGTCCTCGAGCCTGCGGCGCGAGGTGGTGGACGGGCTCGACATTGTCATCCTGCGCGAGCTGACCGGCGGCGTCTATTTCGGCGAGCCGAAGACCATCACCGACCTCGGCAACGGCCAGAAACGGGCGGTCGACACCCAGGTCTACGACACCTACGAGATCGAGCGCATCGCGCGCGTCGCCTTCGAGCTCGCCCGCAAGCGGCGCAACAAGGTGACCTCGATGGAGAAGCGCAACGTCATGAAGACCGGCGTGCTGTGGCACGAGGTGGTCGACGAGGTGCACCGTCGCGGGTTCGCCGACGTCACCCTCGAGCACCAGCTTGCCGACGCCGGCGGCATGCAGCTGGTCCGCTGGCCCAAGCAGTTCGACGTCATCGTCACCGACAACCTGTTCGGCGACATGCTGTCCGACGTCGCCGCCATGCTCACCGGCTCGCTTGGCATGCTGCCGTCCGCCTCGCTCGGCGAGACCGATGCGAAGACCAGGAAGCGCCGGGCGCTGTACGAGCCGGTGCACGGCTCCGCCCCCGACATCGCCGGCAAGGGGCTCGCCAATCCGATCGCCATGATCGCCTCGTTCGCCATGGCGCTGCGCTACTCCTTTGACATGGGCAAGGCGGCCGACCTGATCGACCAGGCGATCGCCGCGGCGCTGGCCAAGGGCCTGCGCACCGCGGACATCAAGTCGGAAGGCGCAACCGTGGTCGGCACGCGGGCGATGGGAGAAGCGATCCTGGCCGAGATGGAACGCCTCGAGAGGGCTTGATTGGACCGATGCCCGGCAGGGCCGCTCAACCCCCTGGTCCGACCCGGCGCGCCTTCGTCGCCGGCCTCGCCGTCACGCCCGCGATCCTTTCGCCGAGGACGCGAGCGCTCGCGGCCGAGCCGGTATCGATCGGCATCGTCAACACCATCAGCGATGCCGGCTTCTTCGTTGCGGATGCCAAGAGCTACTTCAAGGACGAAGGGCTTGAGGTCAAATTCGTCCCCTTCCGTTCCGGCGCCACGATGATCGCGCCGCTCGGCTCCGGAGAGCTCGATGTCGGGGCCGGCGCCGTGTCGGCCGGCCTGTTCAATGCCAATGAGCGCAACATCTCGATCAAGATCGTGGCCGACAAGGCCAGGAATGCGCCCGGCTACGGGTTCCAGTCGATCGTGGTGCGGCGCGCCCTGATCGACGAGGGCCGCTTCGACAGCTTTGCCGACCTGCGCGGGCTCAAGGTCGCGATTCCGAACATCGGCAGCGTCGGCGAGCAGTCGATCCTCAACGAGGCGCTCAAGCTTGGCGGTCTTGCCTATGCGGATTGCGAGAAGGTCTTCCTCGGCATCAACGATCAGGTGGCCGCCTACAGGAACGGCGCCATCGACGCGTCCGTGATCTCGGAGCCGCTGATCTCGATCATGATCAAGCAAGGCTTCGTGGCGCGTTTTGCCACGGTCGACCGCTTCTATCCCAACGAGCAGGCGGCCGTGGTGGTCTTCGGCGAGGCGTTCTCGCGCGGCCGTGCCGACGCCGCGCAGCGCCTGATGAAGGCCTATCTGAAGGGCGTGCGCGACTACAACGACGTCCTGCACGACGGCCGCCTCGCTGGCCCCAAGGCCGACGAGATCGTCGATTGCGTCGCCCGCTATTCGGTGACCAAGGACCGCGACCTGATCCGCCAGGTCATCCCCAGCGCCTGCGATCCCGACGGCGCCGTCAACGTCGAGGGGCTTGCCAAGGACCTCGCCTTCATCAAGACGCTGGGCCTGGTCAACGCGTCGGCCTCGGTGGACGAGATCGTCGACATGTCCTTCGCCAAGGCGGCCGTTGCCGAGCTCGGCCCTTACCGCAAGGAGCGCCCGGGGTAGTGCCCGCTTCCACGGCTTTATTTTCCGATCACCGGAGCGAGCACCGTGGCGAACTTCTCCTGGACCCGCCGGATCAGCTCCGGGCTCGCCCGCGCCACGCGCGGGAAGTCCTTGAGCCGCTCGAACGGCCGGCACGCGTCGATCACGGCGCGTGAGTTGGTCGAGCTCGCATTGTCGAGCAGCGGGTCGAGCGGGCCCGACCAGGTGCGGCGGATGAACTCGATGTCGGCGGCCGGGTCGCAGCGCGTGCACATCGCCCACATCACGTCGAAGGCATCGGTCGGATCCACGTCCTCGTCCACCACCACCACGAAGCGGCCGAGATACGAGCCGGACTGGCAGCCCGCCGCCAGCAGCCCGGCTTGCCGCGCATGCCCCGGATAGGCCTGCTTGATGGCGATGACGTTGAACATGCGGGCGCCGCCGAACTCGTGCACCCACACCCCGGCAACGCCGGAGAGGCCGGCACGCTCCACCTCGTCCCAGATCATGCCGGACTTCATCACGCACTTGGAGAACGAGAAGTCGGACGGCGGCCGCATCGGCGAGGCGATGGAGAGGATCGGGTCGTTGCGATAGTAGACGCGCCGCACGTGCACCACCGGCTGCTCGCTGGGCGAGCTCGCGTAATAGCCGGTGAACTCGCCGAACGGGCCCTCCCGCGCCGTGACGCCCTCCACGAGCTCGCCTTCGAGCACGATCTCGGCATGCGCCGGCATCGGCAGGCCGTGGATCTCGCTCAGCACCACGTCGTAGGGCACGCCGCGATGGCCGGCCGCGTAATCGAACTCGGAAAGGCCGAACTTGAGCTCGTTGCCGCCCGCCAGGAACAGCAGCGGATCGTGGCCGCACGAGATCAGGACCGGGCAGGCACGGCCGGCGCGGAAGTATTTCTCCCGGATCTGGCGGCCGTGCTTGCCGGGCGAGATCCACAGCGAGACGTGGTTGCGGTCCTGCAGCATGGAGCGGTACGTGGCGGCATTGACCCACCCGTCGTCGGGATCGCGCATGATCACCAGGTCGTCGGTGCCGATGTAGCGCCCGCCGTCGTGCTCGTGCAGCAAGGGTGCCGGAAACTTGGCGAGGTCGACCGCATCGTCGCGATCGACGTTCTCGATCACCGGTCCCTTGGTCACCACGTTCGGCGGGATCGGCCGGTGAGTCTTCATCCGGTCGCGATAGGCGCGCACCACGTCGAGCGGATGCTGCGGCACCGGGAAGCCGAGCGCGAGCGCAAGCCGCTTCGACGAGTTGGTCGCCCCGGACAGGAGCCGCATGCCCTTGGGATAACCGGGCACGTCCTCGAACAGGATCGCCGGCGGCTCGGACCGCGCGTGGTAGACGATCTCGGCGAGCGTGCCCATCTCCAGGTCGCGGTCGGCGCCCGCAACCCGCATCAGCTCGCCGGCGCTTTCCGCCCGCGCGATGAACTCGCGCAGGTCCTCGTGCGGCCGGTCGTAGGCGTTGTAACGCTGGCTTTGGGTCGTATCGAGCATCGGGCGTTTTCTCCGGCCCCGCTCCAGGAGGCGGTGCCGGCACTCCCTTATACCGATCTCCCGGTGGGCGCCATGCGGATGCTATAGCTGGCGGCGATCATGGGATCCTTGCCGGAGCGGACAAGAGATGCGGTTGCAATTCACGCGGCGCTGGGTGCTGGGCGGCCTCTCCGCCGCGCTCACGATGCTCGGCTCAACCGACCTCATGGCCGAGGTCTATCCCGCCCGGCCCGTGCGCATCGTCGTCCCGTTCGCGCCGGGCGGGCTCAACGACACCGTGGCGCGGCTGATCCAGCCCTATCTCGAGAAGTCCCTGGGCCAGCCCGTCATCGTCGACAACCGGCCGGGCGCCAGCGGCATCGTCGGCACCGACGCGGTCGCCAAGGCACCGCCGGACGGCCACATGCTGCTGATGGTGGCTTCGAGCTACACGGTCATTCCCGCCACCAACTCCAAGGTTCCCTACGACAGCGAGCGCGACCTGCAGCCGATCGTCATGGTAGGCAAGAACCCGCTTCTGTTCGTGGTGACGGCGAAGCTCGCCGCCAGGACGCTGCCCGAATTCGTGGCGCTCGCCAAGGCCGATCCCGGCCGGCTCAACTATGCCTCGCCGGGCGCGGCGAGCCAGAACCACCTCGTCGTCGAGCTGTTCAGCCGGGCAGCCAGCATCAAGCTGCAGCACGTGCCCTATCGCGGCGGCGCGCCCGCCATCACGGCGACGGTCGCCGGCGAAACCGAGCTGACCGTCATCTCGCCGCTTGCCTCGCTGCCGCAGATCGAGGCCGGAAACCTGCGCGCGCTTGCCGCCGGGAGCCTTGCGCGCGATCCGCAATTCCCCGACCTGCCCACCGTCGCCGAATCGGGCTTCCCCGGATTCGAGGCGGTCCAGTGGGTCGGCCTGCTCACCACCGCCGGCACGCCGAGGCCCATCGTCGAGCGCCTCAACGCCGAGGTGAACCGCGCCCTGAAGGAGCCGGACCTGATCGCCAAGCTGGCGCAGCAAGGGGCGGCGCCAGCCGGCGGCACGGCGGAGGATTTCCAGAAGACCATTGCGGCCGAGATCCGCAAATGGACCGAGGTCGCGCGGCTCGCCAACATCAAGGCGGAGTGAACCCGGACGGCAGCGCCGTCACGCTCCGAAGCCTCGTCAGTACCCCCAGCTCGGGCTGTGATAGGCGCGCAGCCACAGCGGGTGCGGAAGCGATGACTTCTGCGCCTCACCGGGAAGATACAAATCCGTCGAGTCCCGGGTATTGGGCGGGAACACATAGTCCCTGGAGCTCATGCTGCCCGGATAGATCTCGCTGCCCGGGTCGAGGTAGGAGCGTCGGGTCACCGTGATGCGGGTGCGCGAGTTCCGCACCGCGACCGCTTGGCCGCGCACCACCTGTCCGTACTGCGCCTGTGCGTAAGCCGACCGCTTCTTGCTGGCAGCATCGGCCGGGACGTTCAAAAGCGCAGCGGCCGCAACCGCCAGAACGGCAACGGATGCCGGGCGCATGGGTCACCCCCAATTGTTCATCTCGGTTTTCATTCTAGCCCTAATCGCCGCCGTCCGACAGCAATCTGTCGGGGATTCGGCCCGTCGTCAGCGAGTTCTCGCCTTTTGTGGTAAATCCGCCACGGTGCGATCCGTTCCGGGATCGACCGCAGCCGCACCGCCGTCACTTGATCGGCACCAGCACCGTGATGACCAGCTGGTCCTCCGGCGTGGTCACCGGATCGGTGGCATATTCCTCGATGAACAGGTCCTTCGCCTCGAGACGCTTCTCGTCCAGGTAGTTGGTGATCGCCTCGTAGGTCGAATCCATCGAATCGTACGAACCGCGGTGGACGAATTTGAGCGCCCGTCCGGCCGGCGATTTGCCGATCGCAATGTCGCCGTGCGGCGGATTGGCGGGCTCCTGGGCGATCGGGATCGCTGCCTGGAATGAGAACCCGGTATCGTCCGTCGATGTGTAGATGGTCATGGACGGGCCGCCGGGCTTGAGGCCTTGGCGCTCGAGCACGGTGTTGAGCTGCTTGAACGCGTCCACCAGGGTCTCGAAGGCGGTGTCCCAGGTGGCATTGCCGTTCATGTAGATGATGGTCTTCTCCGTCAGCACCACGTCCTCGCCGAACGGATCGCCAGCCTGGCCGGGCTGCGAGGGCGCGGCGGGCGCAGGGGGAGCGGGCGCGTTCTGGGCCGCGGGCGGCGCCGGTGCGGGCCCTCCGGCTCCCGGCGTCGGCGGCGCCGGTACGGGCCCTCCGGCTCCCGGAGACGGTGGCGTCGGCGCGGGCGCTGCCGGCGCGTTCGGGGCCGGCGGTGCCGGGACGGGCGCTGTGGCGCCGGGCGGAGGTGGCGCCGGGGCGTTCTGGGCGAGAGCCTGGAACGGCGCCGGCTTGACCGAAGCCTGCGCCAAGCCGGCGGAGAGCATGAGCAGTGGGGCGGCCAGGCACGCGGCGATACCGATACGGGGCATGGACTATCCTCTACGGGCGTCTACCACTGGGCCGCGCGCCGGCTTCGCGTGGCACCTTGCCATTGATCTCTACCACGTCCGCGCGGCCCTGGTGCAGCACAATTGCATGGCCCGCCTACCCTTCGATCAGGCACAGGCTCGCAAACGGACGCGATTTGGCCATATAAACACGGTTCATGAGCGCCCTTGCCGATCATTCCTTCGTGAAGATGAACGGTCTCGGTAACGAGATCGTGGTGGTGGACATGCGGCTCAAACCCGCCGCCATCACCCCGCTCGAGGCGCGCGCCGCCGCGGCCGCGATGCGCTGCGACCAGCTGATGATCATGTCGCCGGCACGCGCCGCCGGCATCGCCGCCTCGGTCCGTATCTACAACAACGACGGCTCGCAATCCGGCGCCTGCGGCAACGGCATGCGCTGCGTTGCCGACATCCTGTTCAAGGAAACCGGCGAGGAGGCGCTGACGTTCGAGACGCCGGCCGGCCTCATCAACTGCTGGAAGGCCGGGGCCCTCGTCACCGTCGACATGGGCCGGCCGCGCTTTGCCTGGAACCAGATTCCGCTCGCCGAGGAGTTCCGCGACACGCGGGCGATCGAGTTGCAGATCGGGCCGATCGATGCGCCGATCCTGCATTCGCCGTCGGTGGTCAACATGGGCAACCCGCACGCCATCTTCTGGGTCGATGACGTGGACGGCTACGATCTGGCGCGAATCGGATCGCTGCTCGAATATCACCCGATCTTTCCCGAGCGGGCCAACATCACGCTGGCGGCGATCCTCTCGCGCCAGCACATCCGCATCCGCACCTGGGAGCGCGGCGCCGGCCTCACCAAGGCATGCGGCTCGGCCGCATGCGCGGCCGCCGTTGCGGCGGCGCGCACCCGGCGCACCGGCCGTGCCGTGACCGTCACGCTTCCGGGCGGGGATCTCGCGATCGAGTGGCGCGAGCGCGATGACCATGTGCTGATGACCGGGCCGGTCGAATACGAGCTTGCCGGCCGCTTCGATCCGGCGCTGTTTGCGGCACTGGAAGCGGAACGGGTGGCGCGATGAGCGTCGACGTCGTCACCTTCGGCTGCCGCCTCAATGCCTACGAGTCGGAGGTGGTGCGTGGCGCGGCCGACGCGGCCGGACTGACCAGGACGGTCGTCGTCAATACCTGCGCGGTGACGGCCGAGGCCGTGCGCCAGGCCCGCCAGACCATCCGCCGCATCAAGCGGGAGCGGCCCGACGTCCGCATCGTCGTCACCGGCTGCGCGGCGCAGATCGAGCCGCACGCCTTTGCCGCCATGGCCGAGGTCGACCGGGTGCTCGGCAATGCGGAAAAGCTCGAAGCCGCGGCCTGGACCGAGACCGGCGCGCTCATGCGGCGCACACCCGCCTTCGGCGTGCCGGCCGACGAGAAGGTCGCCGTCAACGACATCATGAGCGTGCGGGAGACGGCCGCGCACCTGATCGACGGCATCGGCTGCCGGGCGCGCGCGTTCGTGCAGGTGCAGAACGGCTGCGACCACCGCTGCACCTTCTGCGTCATACCATACGGGCGCGGCAACTCGCGCTCGGTGCCGATGGGCGAGGTGGTGGCGCAGGTGCGGCGGCTGGTCGGGCGCGGCTGCCGCGAGGTGGTGCTCAGCGGCGTCGACATCACCAGCTACGGCGCCAACCTGCCGGGTGCGCCCAGGCTCGGCACGCTGGTCAAGCAGATCCTCAAGCACGTGCCGGAGCTTGCGCGGCTGCGGCTGTCCTCGATCGATTCGGTCGAGGCCGACCACGACCTGCTCGACGCACTCTCCGGCGAGCCGCGGCTGATGCCGCACCTGCATCTGTCGCTGCAGTCGGGCGACGACGTCATCCTCAAGCGCATGAAGCGGCGGCACCTGCGCGCCGACGCCGTGGCGTTCGCGGCGCAGGTGCGCCGGCTGCGGCCGGACGTCGTGCTCGGCGGCGACATCATTGCCGGCTTCCCGACCGAGAGCGAGGCGATGTTCTCGCGCTCCCTCGACCTCGTCGACGAATGCGGTCTCACCCACCTGCACGTGTTCCCGTTCTCGCTGCGCCCCGGCACGCCGGCCGCTCGCATGCCGCAGGTCGCCCGCGAGCTCGTCAAGGAGCGCGCGCGCCGCCTGCGGCAGAAGGGCGAGACGGCCTTGCGCCGGCATCTTGCCGGCGAGGTCGGGGCGCGGCGGCGCGTGCTCGCCGAGGCGAGGGATTGCGGCCGCACCGAGCACTACACCCCGGTCAGGCTTGCATGCGCGATCGCGCCGGGTGAGCTTGTCGACGTGACCGTCACGGGCCACGATGGCCGTCAGCTGCTGGCGGCGTGAAACGGATCGAAGGAGACCCCATGGCCGCAAACGATCACCTCGTCACCACCATGGACGCGCTGGAGACGCTCTACGGCGAGCCGTTCGGCCCGTCGATCGTCAAGGAGATCGACCATGTGAACGTCCACTACCGCGCCTTCATCGAAGCGGCGCCGTTCTTTACCCTGGCGACCAGCGGGCCGGACGGGCTCGATTGCTCGCCGCGCGGCGATGCGCCCGGCTTCGTGCGCGTGGTCGACGAGAAGACCCTGCTGATCCCCGATCGGCGCGGCAACAACCGCATCGACAGCCTGCGCAACCTCATCCACGACCCGCGCGTGGCGCTCTTGTTCCTCATTCCCGGCGTGGGCGAGACGTTGCGCGTGGTCGGCCGGGTCGCGATCTCTACCGATCCCGAGCTCAGAGCCGGCTTCGTGGTCAACGGCAAGATGCCCGCCACCGTGCTGGTCGTGTCGGTGGAGCGTGTCTTCTACCAGTGCCCCAAGGCGATCGTGCGCTCGAAGCTGTGGGACCCGGCAACAAGGATCGACCGGGCGAGCCTGCCCAGCGCCGGCACCATCCTGGCCGAGATCAGCGGCGGCCGGATCGGCGGCCCCGAGCACGATCGCGGTCAGCCGGAACGGATCAAGGCGACGCTCTATTGATCCGTTGGCGCCGCCGGCCTGATCCAGGTGCCGAACGCCGCGGCCTGCTCAAGCCTGCCAACCGCAGAGGCAGGCGTTCATCGACAGGCGGGAGCCAGGAATCGTTCCAGCACGGGAGATCGCTGATCGGGTGATCAGGCTGCGAGCACGCGCATTTTCGGAGCGCGTTCGGCGTCAGTATTTCATCCCCGAGTCGCAAAGGACTGTCACGACCGTACCACCGGGCGGAATTGCGTCCATCGAAAGCAGTTTCGTGGCGGCACAAACGTTTGCGGCTGCCGAAAAGCCGACGTGCAAACCTTCTTCGCCCGCCAAGCGCCGCTTCCAAGCCAGCGCCTCGTCGTCGGTCACGGCAATACAGCGGGACACGAGACGGGGGTCCCAGCGCGGCGGCACAAGGCCATAGCCGGTTCCTTGAAGCAGGTGCTTGTGCTTGGTGATCGGCTTTCCAGCCAGCACCTCGCAACCCGACGGTTCCACCGGGGCCATCACAACATCCGGGTTCGCGGCGCGCAGCCCGCGCGCGACCCCGAGAAATGTCGATCCCGTTCCCACGCATGCCACCCAACCGTCAATGCGGGAATGGGCGGTCTCGATCAGCTCCCGGGCCGTCCCGATTTCGTGCGCGACCAGTCCCTCGATCGCATTGAACTGGTCGACGTAGAATCCGCCACGGTCCGCGGCCAATTGTTCAGCAATTCGAGCCGCCGCCGCGATGTCGTTGCCGGTCACCTGCCCAGGGGCGCCATCGACTTGCGGCACGAGAACGACTTCGGCACCGAGTGCCTCGAGCATCCGGGCGCGCTGAGGACTGTTGCCGGCCGACATCGTAACGACCAGGGGATGACCAAGGCACGCGCAAACGACGGCAAGTCCGGAGCCCATATTTCCGCTGGTCATCTCGACGACAGGCGCTCCTGGCTTCAGGCGTCCGTCGGCACGTGCGGCGTCGACAATGGCATGAGCGGCCCGGTCCTTGACGCTGCCGCCCGGTTGCAGGAATTCCGCCTTCGCAAGGATACGGCCGGGGCCTTTCCATAGATTTCGCAATTCGACGATGGGTGTGCGCCCGATCAGGTCCAGAGCGCTCAAGACCGTACTCCATTGGCCTTCGTAACCTGAGAATATACGTACCCCTCAGCCTCCGCCTCCGCCTCCTGGCCTTGGCTCCAGCCGCATGCCTGCAGCAGGGCCCGCATCGGCGCCGGAACCGGCGCGGTGACGCGGATCGGATCGCGGTTGCGATAGAGCGGAACCACGACCTCGCGCGAATGAAGATGGAGGGCCGGGCCGCCGGCGCGCGGCGCGGTTCCGTAGATGGCATCACCCACGATCGGCCATCCCATCTCGGCGCAATGGACGCGCAGCTGGTGCGTCCGGCCGGTCAGCGGCTCGAGCGCCAGCCAGGCGAATGTCTGGGGGCGACCCTCGCGGCCCGCGATGCTGCCGCGTCCCAGCACCTTCCAGGTGGTCACGGCCGGCTGCCCGGTCGGGTCGGCCTTCATCCACCAGCCGCGCGTCGCGTCGAGGCGGCCGAGCGGCAGCTCGATGCGGCCCTCCTCCTGCGGCGGCCCGTTCTCGACCACCGCCCAGTAGGTCTTGCCGACGCGGCCGCCCTTGAAGTGCTGGCCGAGCTGGGCCAGCGCCTTGCGGTGGCGCCCCAGCACGAGGCAGCCGGACGTGTCGCGGTCGAGCCGGTGGGCGAGCGCGGGAGGACGCGGCAGGCCGAAGCAGAGCGCGCCGAAATGGTCCTCCAGGCTCTCCCCGCCCTTGGGGCCGCGATGCACGGCCATGCCGGCCGGCTTGTCGATCACCAGCATCAGGCCGTCGCGGTAGAGGACGCGGGCCACCATCTCTTCCGGTGTCATGGTCAAACCGCTATCACGGCCGGCTAGGGCCGCCGATTTGAAGTTCCTACACCACTTGCGGCAACCTCGTTTAGGAACTTCAAATCGAAAAGCGGCACTAGAATCACATGCTTGCTAGTGCCCCTTTGCTTCCGGAGTTCGTGTCAGAGGGCGCCGCAATGGAGCACGAACTTCGGAAGCGGGCACTAGCATGAACGAAGCCGAGCACAATACCGGCGCGGCCGGCTGGTGGCAGCGCTTGAGCGCCGGCCTGCGGCGCACGTCGTCCTCGCTCGGCGGCGCCATCACGGATCTGGTGTCGAAGCGCAAGCTCGACCGGGCGATGATCGAGGAGATCGAGGACGCGCTGGTGCGCGCCGATCTCGGATTGACGACTGCCGAACGCATCGCCACGGCGCTGGCCGAGGGCCGCTACGACAAGGCGATCGCGCCCGAGGAGGTGAAGGCCGTGCTGGCGGACGAGGTCGAGAAGGTGCTCGGCCCGGTGGCGGTGCCGCTCACCGTGGACGCGGCAAAGCCATTCGTCATTCTCGTGGTCGGCGTCAACGGCTCGGGCAAGACCACCACCATTGGCAAGCTCGCGGCCCAGCTGCGCGCGCAGGGGCGCGTGGTGATGCTGGCGGCCGGCGACACGTTCCGCGCGGCCGCGATCGATCAGCTGAAGATCTGGGGCGCGCGCACCGGCGCCGCGGTGGTCGCCCGCGAGCCGGGGGCCGATGCGGCCGCCCTTGCCTTCGAGGCACTGGAGGCCGCCCGGAACGCCGGCGCCGACGTGCTGCTGATCGACACCGCCGGGCGCCTGCAGAACAAGGCGGCGCTGATGAGCGAGCTGGAAAAGGTCGTGCGCGTGCTCAAAAAGATCGATGCCGCCGCGCCGCACGCGGTGCTGCTCGTGCTCGACGCCAGCGTGGGCCAGAATGCGCTGTCCCAGGTCGAGGCGTTCGCCAAGACGGCCGGGGTGACCGGCCTTGCCATGACCAAGCTGGACGGCACCGCGCGCGGCGGCATCCTGGTCGCCATTGCCGACAAATACCGGCTGCCGGTGCATCTGATCGGCGTCGGCGAGGGCGTCGACGATCTCAAGCCGTTTCAGGCGCGCGAGTTTGCCCGCGCGATCGCCGGGCTCGAGCGCTGAGCGTGGACCCCGCTGAATTTTCAAGGCGGGGCTGATCGCGCTTAAGAGCATTTTCCGCGGAAGCGGGCACCGGTTCGGCGCAGAAAATGCGACAAACGTATCGAATCCAGAGCGCATTCTGGCTCGGTCACATCTGAACGTGATTCAATTCAAGTGGAATGCGCTCTAGCCCCGGGTCTCGGAGATCGAAAGCAGGTTTCCGTCCGGGTCCTTGAACCAGGCCACTTGGGTGCCGCTCGGCGCGGTCCAGAT
>Ga0066903_100002662_pt1 | contig 14133 bp, 13 predicted proteins | sample PanSoiMetaGPlot1_FD_67491 | JGI IMG/M metagenome (GOLD analysis project Ga0066903, IMG submission 67491) | Tropical forest soil microbial communities from Panama analyzed to predict greenhouse gas emissions - Panama Soil - Plot 1 (version 2) | ecosystem: Environmental > Terrestrial > Soil >...
ACCTTGCTGACCTCGCGCTCGTCACGCGCCATCGCCACGTTCTTGGCCAGCGCGTCGGCAATGACCAGGAGCCGGGGCGGCGACAGATCGCGCACCGAAATCGGTCCGCCCGGCGCGATCTGATCCTCGCGCTCCGGCGCGATCTCGAGCAGGACGCTTTCGTCCTCCGCGGGCGCAAAGGCTCCCGTGATGCGCGGCTTGAGACCGCGAATGAGTTCATCCTCCTCGACCGGTGACAGTCCGATGAGTACGACCGCGCCGTAGCGGAACAGGACGGCATAGCCCTCATGCCCCACGCGAAACGCCAAAGGCGTCGTCGAAATGACGTCGCTGCGCTCGAGCCCGGCAAGGTCGATCCGCTCGCCTAGAAGGAGCGCGCGTGCCGTGATCTGGCGCTTCGCGGCGGGAGCGGTCGCTGGGATATTCGGTTCGGCCATGGACGCCATTACACCATCATGGGCAGTCCCGAAGGACGATCAAGCCGCCAGGCGCCGCGACGCGTCCGCGCACTACCTAAGGCCGACCAACACCTAGCGCCGATCATATGAGGCCAGCGCTGTCCGCGCCTGCTGCGAATTGTGTGAGGTCCTATCAGAACGGATCGGCCGCGGCGCGCGTCGGCATTGCTAGCGTAGGCCGGGCAACAATCTCAAGGCTTCGCAGAAACTCGCCGAGCCAAAAGCGAGGCGGGACGCCGCTGTCAGGCAAGGCCACGAGCGCCAATCACATTAGCGCCGATCAAATTTCGGCGTCGGCGGTGCCGGGTTGATTGACGACGGCACGCGCTGGAAGGCCGGTGGCGATCCATGCATCTTCGGGACGCCACTTATGCATCTGTCCGCAGGCTGCGCAACGCAAGGGAACGGCAACGCGCGGAAGGCTGTGCAGCAGAACCCACTCGGTCTTGAGCCCAGTCGAAACCGGCGCGCCCGTGCGGGGACAGCGAATGAAAATATCAGCCACGCTCAACTCCTATTGATCAGGTCAGACGCACGCGCATTCAGGCCAAGCTTCGGCGCGTTGGTACGATTTCAGGCACACGAACGAGAGCAGCCACGTACCAGTTTCAATCAAAACAACGACTTCCAAAATTGATTCGGCGCCAAGGCGAAGAACGAGTCCAGCAGAATTTTTTAAAGCAGTGGATAACTCTGCCCGGGCTCTTGCCATCGCTGCGTGGGCACATGCGTTCACGATGCTGCGCGCACGTTGTGAAGCCCATGCTCGTCATCAAGCAGTCATCGATTCATCATAAAGAAAGCCGCGCACGTTGATTTGAGTCCGTGACGCTTGGATCGAGTTCATCCATGTCTCTCGCCAGTCATACGCTGAAGGGCTTCGACTCCGATCTGCAGGAACTCGCCCGCACAATCGCGGAAATGGGTGGACTTGCCGAGCGGCAGATCGACGAGTCGATCGAGGCCCTGACCAGGCGGGACAGCGGGCGCGCGCGACGCGTGGTTGCCGCCGACGCCACCATCGACGTGATGCAGCGCACTATCGAGGAGCGCGCCATCGAGACCATCGCGCGACGCCAGCCGGTTGCGAACGATCTGCGGCAGGTGGTCGGAATCGTCCGCATCGCCAATGAGCTTGAACGCATCGGCGACCTGGCAAAGAACATCAGCAAGCGCATCATTGCAATCGGCGGCCAGGACACGCCGCGTCGGCTCACACACGGGGTGAGCCACATGGCGACCCTGATGCTGACGCAGTTGCGCGATGTGCTCGACAGTTTCGCGCGGCGCGATGTTACCAAGGCGGTGGATGTCTGGACCCGCGACCAGGAGGTCGACCGGCTGTGCACGAGCCTGTTCCGCGAGTTGCTCGTGTACATGATGGAAAACCCGGTCACCTTGACGTTCGGGGTTCATCTGCTGTTTTGCATCAAGAACCTCGAGCGCATGGGCGACCATGCGACCAACATTGCGGAATCCATCTACTACATGGTCATGGGCGATGACACGCTGATGCGCGAGCGGCCCAAAGCAGACGTTTCAAGCGGGCTTACCATGGCGGCAAGCGAGGACACCAAGCCTTGGCTGCCGGAGGATGCTCTGCAGACCGCAACCTAGCACCTTCGCCACCGATCCGGGCTCGCAATATCGGCGAACATCCTGCCGAACCTGCCTGCGCTGGGGGCGTCCCTACCTGACCTGGACGATTTTCCGCAGCCCGCGCGGAACAAAGCTCCGCTCTGCCTCGTTAACTTAATCCATCGTTCGCGGTCGCGGCACGGCGTGATCGGTAACTTGCCCTTTACCCTTCGGCCACCGCCGCTGCAGGCAGGAGGGATTGTCATGCCGCACTTTCACGCCCTCGTCGGTACCGAGGCCATCGATGCTCCGCCGGTGGTTCGCCGGATCAGCTTTGCAGACCTCAAGGATGCGCTGGCACGCGGGATCGACGACTTCCTGGCGATGCCGACGCATGCGGTATTCCTGTGTCTCATCTATCCCCTCATCGGCATCGGCCTGGGTGCGCTGATCTTCGGCGCCGGGCTGATGTCGGTCATGTTTCCGCTGGTCGCAGGTTTTGCGCTGCTCGGGCCATTCGCGGCGATCGGTCTTTATGATCTCAGCCGACAACGCGAGCGCGGCCTTGCGGTCGATCCGAGCCGCGCCTTCGAGATCGTCCACCTGCCGTCGTTCGGCGCGATCGTTCTGCTCGGCCTGCTCCTTGTGGCGATCTTCATCCTGTGGCTTGCCGTGGCGCAATCGATCTACATCGCGAACTTCGGCTATGCGCCAATGTGGTCGGTCAGCGAGTTCATGCGCGCGATCTTCACCACTGCCGAAGGCTGGCGGGTCATCGTGCTCGGCAACGCCATTGGCTTCCTGTTCGCCCTGCTCGTTCTGACCATCAGCGTCGTCTCGTTCCCGCTGCTGCTCGATCGCGATGTCGGCGCGGTCGAGGCGGTGCTGACGTCCTATCGTGCCGTGCGCGCAAATCCGGCGGTGATGGCCGTCTGGGGATTGATCGTCGCCGCCGGCCTGTTGCTTGGCTCGCTGCCGTTCCTGGTCGGCCTCGCCGTGGTGATGCCAGTGCTCGGACACGCCACTTGGCACCTCTACCGCAAGGTGGTCGAGCCCGACCCGCGGGCGCGACATGACGTGCCGCAACCGCAGACCCCCACCGACCGGCGCCGCTATGCGGCGCAGTTCCCGGCCTCTCTCCTGGGCGGCGATCGCACGTAGCCCGTTTAGTCCTGCGAATGAGCCGGGCGCGCCTTGCGCGCGTGCCCGGCAACGCGTCCTTGCCGTCGCAGCCAAAATCGTGAATCGTCGGTCTCGGCATGGCCAGTCGCCCGGTTCTGGTTAACGCCGGACAGGGGAATGCCATGCCACTCCATCGTCATGTTCTGCTCATCGCGGCCGCGCTGGTCGCCCCGGCGACAGCGGCCGCCCAGCAAGGGCCAGACCCGCGGGTTGCCGACCTCATCCGCTCGGGCGAGGTCCGCGTCGGACTGCATCTCCCGCAGTTCGCCAAGGACCCGGCGACCGGCGAGATCCACGGACACGGGACCGGCGTCGTGATCGTTGAGATCGCGCAGGCGCTCGCCGATCGCATCGGGGTCAAGCTCAAGCTCGTCGGGCATCCGTCGCCGCCCGCGCTCGTGGAATGCCTTAAGGCGGGCGCCTGCGACCTCGGCTTCCTTGGGTACGTTCCCAGCCGCACGACGGACGTCGCCTATGCGCCGCCGCACATGCTGGTGCCATTCACCTTCATGGTACCGGCCGGCTCCACGATCCAACGCGTCGTCGACGCCGACAAGCCCGGCCTACGCGTCGCAGTCGTGCACAGCCATGCATCCACCCAGGCGCTCGCCAAGATCCTCAAGCAAGCCGAAATGGTCGGCGTCGACATCCCCGATGAGGCATTCGAGCTCCTGCGCAGCGGGCGAACGGACGCATGGGCCGCACCGCGCCCACCGCTGCTCGAATATGCCACCAAGCTTGCCGGCTCGCGCGTGCTCGACGACCGCTACGGGGCGAACATCCAGGCGATGGCGGTGCGCAAGGGCGAAGCCCGACGGCTCGACTACATTGCTGAGTTCGTCGAGCGGGCCAAGGCCTCAGGCCTGATCCAGCGCGCGATCGATCGCGCGGGCGAGCGCGGCATCGAGGTGGCGCCGAGCGAGCCCGAGATCCTAACCGGAACGGTGCCGAGGCAACGTTAGAAAGCGGCCGGCTGAGCGCCGCATGCCGCGTGGGAGCGCCGCACGCCGTCTGATGGCGCCGTTCAATCCTCGCCCGCCTTGGCGACGTCGGGCCGTTGCCAGAGAAAGATCGCGATCCCCGCCATCACGATGCTGGCGGCGCCGCCGACGAGGTAGAATGCCGCCTCCATTCCCGCCACCTCCGCGAGCGCGCCCATCGCGAGCGGCGACACGATCGAAGCGACCCGGTTGGCGGTGCCGCGCAGTCCGATCGCCTTGCCCTGATTCTCGCGGCCGGCGCCGCGCAGCACCAGCGTGATGACCAGCAGCTGCGCCAGGCCATTGGCGCCGGAGATCTGCAGCAAGAGGTAGCTGCCGAGGAGCGGCGTGACGCAGATCAGGAGAATGCCGGACCAGAGTGAGACGAGCGCGACCCACAGTCCGCCGAAGAGCCGCGCCGCCGACGCAGTCAGGAGCGAGAACAGCGCCGCCGCGACCGCGGCCGCCGGGCTGAGCATACCGATCGCGGTCCCGGTAAGGCCGACATCGTTGAGCCACGCCACATAGAACGAGCCCTGCACGGCGTTGCCCACATGCATCAGCGCGCCGAGCAGCACGATGATCACCACCGCCGGCACGTGCAGAAGGCGGAACGCGGTGAGGTAGTCGGCCGCAGTCGGAAGCAGCGCCTGCAGCTTCGCTCGCCGCCCGGACGCGCTTGCCGGCGATGTCGGATCGATCTCCTGTGGCGGCAGCAACAGGGCGCAGGCGACCGCGCCGAACGCCCAGAGCAACAAAAGTGCGAAGGCACCCCAGGGACCGGTGAGGTCCCAGGCCGCGCCCGCCATCGGCGCCGCAGCCAGTTGCCCGATGCGGATGATGAAGCTCAAGCGACCCGCATAATAGGTCTTCCCGTGCATGTATTGACCGATCATGGTCTGGGCGCCGAGCCAGCCCATGGATTCAGACAAGCCGAAGAACATCTGCAGGACGACGAGCGCCCAGATCCAAGAGACCATCGGGTAGAAGAGCGGCACGATCGCGCCAACCGTCGTGCAGACCAGCATCACCTGTCGAGCGCCGAGCCGGTCCATCAGCGCGCCGGTGTGGATCGACAGAAACAGCGGCAGCAGGTGTCCGGCGCTGAACACCAGCCCGAACATCAACGGCGACGGATTCATGGTCGCCAGGTAAAGCGGCACGATGACCGAGGCGATCTGGAAGATCGAGGTGTTGAACAGCCCGAGACCGTAGACTGCGCCTTGGATGCGCCATGAGACGGCGTCGCTGGTGACTGCGGTCATGCTCCGGGAGGGGCCACGCCGGCAGAAATGGATGACGTCTCTGCCCTTACGGCATCACCAGGAAAAACGCAAAAGTGCGACGGCGCCGACGAGCGCGCCCGCGCCCGGACAAAGCCCAGGCTCTCCTCTATTCACGCGGACAGGCGGACGACAATGGCGCGCGCCGTGTAGACTGAACCCAACCCTCGCAGGAGGAGCTCATGACCGCAGGCCGCTGCTGCATGCTCACATCGTTGTGGCTCGTCGCGATGTCGGCGATCGCGCCCGCGCAGGAATTTCCGGCTCGTCCGGTGAAGATCATCACCGACTCCGCGCCCGGCAGCGCGATCGACGTGATCCTGCGCGTCATCGCCGACCGGCTCGGCCAGATCTGGGGGCAGCAGGTGCTGCCGGTGAACCAGCCGGGCGCCGGCGGCTCGCTCGCAGTGCGGCTCGCCGCCACTTCGCCTGCAGACGGCTACACGCTGTTCATTCCTGCGGTGTCGACCTTCGTCGCCCTGCCGGGTGCAGCACCCAATATGCCGATCGAAGTACCGCGCGACTTCGCGCCGGTCGGCTTCCTCGGCGGCGCGCCGATGTTCATCAACGCGGCGCCCTCGCTCGGCGTGAAGACGCTGCCGGAGCTCATCGCGCTCGCCAAGCGCCGGCCGGGCGAGCTCATCTACGGCACCAACGGACGCGGCCGCCTCACCCATCTCACCGGCGAACTCCTGCAGAACCGCGCGAACATCAAGCTGCTCATGATCCCTTACTCCGGCGGCACGGCACAAATCCTCAACGATGTCATGGGCGGCCGCGTGCCGATGGTGATCGAGGCGTTCTCCGGCATCGCCGGCGCGATCGAAGCCGGCACCATCAAGCCGCTCGCAGTCGCTTCGCCGCAGCGCATGCCGGATTTTCCCGACCTGCCGACGGTCGCGGAGACGCTGCCGGGCTTCGGCGCCTCGGGCTGGCAGGCAATGGTTGCGCCGGTCGGCACGCCGGTGCCGATCGTGCAAAAGGTGAGCGAGGATCTGCGCACGGCGCTGACCGATCCCGCGGTGGTAAAACGGCTCGCTGCACTCGGCCGCTACAATCAGCCGATGACCCCCGAGGAAACGACCGAATTCATCCACCGGGAGCAGGCAACCTGGAAGCCGATCCTCGAACTGATCGACGCCAACCCGTAGCGACAGGTCATCGAAATCACCATATCTGGCGCGGACAAATCAGCGAGGGACAACCATGGATGCCAAGCAATATCCGGTCACCCGCACCGACGAGGAATGGCGCCGCCTACTCACGCCCGAGCAATACCGGGTGATGCGCGGCCACGGCACCGAGGCGCCGGGCAGTTGCGCGCTGAACTACGAGAAGCGTCAAGGCACATTCGTCTGCGCCGGCTGCGACCAGCCGCTGTTCGTCTCGAAGACGAAGTTTGAGAGCGGCACCGGCTGGCCGAGCTTCAACGATCCAGTTCCGGGCTCAACCGAGACCTCGTCCGACCGCAGCTTCGGCATGGTGCGCACGGAGGTGCACTGCAGCCGCTGCGGCAGTCATCTCGGCCATGTCTTCGACGACGGCCCGCCGCCCACACACCTGCGCTATTGCATCAATGGCGTCGCGATGAACTTCAAGCCGCAGTGATGGTGGATCTGTAGCCCGGATGGAGCGGATTTCGCTTCGCTCCATCCGGGCTACAAGTGATGTGGACTCGCCTCACGCCCAGTTGAGGCGGGCCGTGATGGCGCGGCCCATGACCCAGTCTTTGTCGGTCTCCGACAAGAACGGAAGCTCCTCGGTGAAATGCGTGATGCGCTGCCGGTAGCTGGCGCGGGTGAACGAGTTGGTCATATCGGTGCCCCAGTAGCAGCGCTGCGGACCATAGGTGTCGAACAGACGGCGGATGTGCGGGGTCATGTCGCGGAACGGATAGGGCTCGGTTGAATAGGCCGGCGCCGCCGACAGCTTGACCGAAATGTTCGGGTGCCTGGCAAGTCCTACGAGCTCCGCGATCGCGTCAGCGGTCCCGCCGCTCTTCGCGATCTCGGTGGTAAGCCCCATGTGGTCCATGATCATGGTGAGTTGCGGATGCCGCTCCGCAATCGCCCCATAGGCTGATTTCTTGCCGCCCAGCATCATCACGGGGATGCCGGACTTCTCGGCGGCGGCCCAGAACCAGTCCGCGGTGCCATCGGTGAGCCAGTTCGCCTGCGCCGGGCTGTTGAAGGTGACGCGCACGCCCAGCATGCCGGGCTCGTCTTTCCACTTCGGCAGCAGCGCGGCCGACTTGGGATCCTGCAACGGGATGCGGCCCATCACGGCAAAGCGCCCGGGATAGCGCTGAACGGCTTCGAGCCCATAGTCGTTACGGTCGCCGATCCAGGAGGGCGGGACGATCACGACGCGGTTCACGCCCGCCTCGTTCATCATGTGCACGAGCTTCTCGATCGTGAACGGCTCCGGCAACTGCGGGCGCGCGCCCGGCACCCATTTCCAGTCGGGCGACTCCGCTTTCCACAGATGCACCTGCGCGTCGACGATCATGCGCCCGGCACCTTGGGCGACCGCCTGCGGAGCGCGCGACGCGGCGAGCGCCGCACCTGCGCCGAGCGCGTTGTTGAGAAAGCTTCGTCGTGACAACATGGCTACCCTCCCTGCTTCGACGGCGTTCTTGGTTGACGCCGTCTTTATGCGGCAATTGTGCGCCCTTCGCAGGCCTACCCACAATGCCGATATGCGCCGCCGCCATGCTTGCCGCATTAGCGGCCGAGCCCGGAATCGGCTAGGCTCGGCCCGATGGAACCTCCGTTGCGCCACCGGGTTGGCACCATGCTGTCATCGGGAAGGCAACCATGACCCGCATCATCCAAAGCGCTATCGCCCTCGTCGTCTTGGTGTTGCTCCAGGTCGCAACCGTACGCGCGGCCGAACCGGTCGACCTGCTGCTGGTGCTCGCTTCCGACGTCTCGCGCAGCGTCGATCACCCGAAGTTCCTGCTGCAGCGAGAAGGCTACGCGTCGGCCGTGTCCAACCCGCAGGTGCTCGACGCCATCAAGTCCGGTGCGCACGGCAAGATCGGGCTCTGCTTCATCGAGTGGTCGGGCTATGGCGCGCAGAAGGTGGTGATCAGCTGGACTGCGATCGATGGTCCCGCGAGCGCCCGTAAGTTCGGCGATCAGCTGTTCGAGCTTCCGCGTTCCTTCGCCGACCGCACCTCGATCAGCGGCGGCATCGATTTTGCCGTGTCGCAGCTTGCAAGCGCGCCTTTCGACGCCGCCCGCCGCACCATCGACGTGTCGGGCGACGGCACCAACAATGCCGGCCGCGACGTGCGGCTCGCGCGCGACGACGCGACCGCCAAGGGCATCGTGATCAACGGGCTTGTCATCCTCAGTGACCGCCAGGTGCCCTGGAACGCCGAGCACACCAACCCGCCCGGGGGACTCGAGAACTACTATCGTGAGAACGTCATCGGCGGTCCGGGCGCGTTCGTAATGGTGGCCGAGGATTTCCAATCGTTCGGCCGCGCCATCATCAAGAAGATGATCGCCGAGATCGCCACGGTAAAAGCGGCGCCGCGCTTCGCCAGCCGCTGAGGTGCGCGTACTGACCGTGCCGATAACCTAGTTGGCCGTAATGTTGCCGGTCTCGATCACCTCTCTCCAGCGGGCGATCTCGCCCGTCAGGAATGCCTCGAACTCCGCGCCGGTGCTGCCAACGACGTCGAAGCCGATCTGCTCGAAACGCGCCTTGACGTCCGTCGCCTGGGCGGATGCGACCAGTTCGGTTTCGAGCCGGGCGCGAACGTCGGCCGGCAGGCCCCGTGGCGCGGCGACCGCCTGCCACGAATAGACTTCGAGATTGGGGACCCCGGCTTCCGCCATGGTCGGAACTCCGGGCAACGCCGCGGCGCGCGCTTCCCCGGTGACCGCAAGCGCCTTCAGCTTGCCGGCTTTGACCTGCTCGGAAATGGCGCCGAGGTTCTGGAACGAGACGTCGGCATGACCGGCCACCAGATCGTTGATGGCCGGACCGCCGCCTCGGTAAGGCACGTGAATGCCGCTGGTCTGCGTCTTCTGCCAGAACAGCGCAGCGGTAAGATGATCGGAAGAGCCTGAGCCGGAAGACGCAAACGTGATCTTGTCGGGATTCTTCTTGAGGTGCTCGATCAGTTCGTGGACGTCGTTCACTGGAAACGCCGGATTCATCACCAGCACGTTGGGCGTGCGCACCGCAAGGCTCAGGAGATCGAAGTCTTTCTGCGGATCGTATTTGAGGTCCTTGAACAGCGCCGGGTTGATTGCGAATACGCCGATCGAGCCGACCATGAGCGTATATCCGTCGGCCTTCGCCTGTTTCACGGCCACCGCGCCAAGTGCACCATTGGCTCCGCCCCGGTTGTCGACCACGATGGTCTGAGCCAGGCGCTCCGCGAGCTTCGCGGTGAGGAGGCGGGCGGTGGCGTCGGAGGCGCCGCCGGGCGGGAATGGAACGATCACCGTGATCGTGCGCTCGGGATAGCCGGCCGCGAATGCCGGGCCGACCAGCACGCCCGCCAGGACGAGCGACACAATTCTCAATGCCTGCATGCGCCCCTCCCGCCCGGCAATGATCGATCCTCGCGCCGGCGTCTAACGTCACGTCTTATCACCGCTCCACCGCCTGTCGCCACCCGGCGATTGCGGCGCCTTCATCCGCGCGGTAGAGAAACATCCGGTCCGGCTGCCGGGACCGGCGCCATCCAGTATGTCTATTGATGAGATTGGCGGAGGAAATTCCGTGAAAAAGGTCTATCCCGATGCAAAGGCCGCGCTCGCCGGGCTGTTGAAGGACGGCATGACGATCATGGCCGGCGGGTTCGGGCTATGCGGCATCCCGGAGACCCTGATCCTCGCCATCCGCGAATCCGCCGTCAAAGACCTCACCTTCGTCTCCAACAACGCGGGCATCGACGGCGCCGGTCTTGGGCTGCTGCTGGAGACGCGGCAGATCAAGAAGATGATTTCGTCCTATGTCGGCGAGAACAAACTGTTCGCCGAGCAGTATCTCGCGGGACAACTCGAAATCGAGTTCAACCCGCAAGGGACGCTGGCGGAGCGCATCCGTGCCGGCGGCGCCGGCATTCCGGCCTTCTTCACCAAGACCGGTGCCGGGACCATGATCGCTCAGGGCAAGGAAGAGCGCGAATTCGACGGCGACAGATATGTCATGGAGCGCGGGATTGTCGCCGACCTCTCGATCGTGCATGCCTGGAAGGCCGACACCGAAGGCAACCTCGTCTACCGGAAGACCGCGCGCAACTTCAATCCGATGATGGCGACCGCGGGCAAGGTCACCGTCGCCGAAGTCGAGCACCTGCTCGAGCCCGGCAAGATCGATCCCGACCACATCATCACGCCCGGCGTCTACGTGCAGCGCATCGTGCACGTGCCCAACGCCGTCAAGAAGATCGAGCAGCGCACCGTGCGCAAACGCACCGATCCCGCGGTTCCGGCGGGAACGGGGGAGGAAATCTGATGCCCTGGACCCGCGAACGGATGGCGGAACGCGCTGCCAAGGAACTGCGCGACGGTTTCTACGTCAATCTCGGCATCGGCATTCCGACGCTGGTCTCGAATTACATTCCCAAGGGCATGAGCGTGCAGCTGCAGAGCGAGAACGGCATGCTCGGGTTCGGGCCATTCCCCTACGAAGGCGAGGAAGACGCCGATCTCATCAATGCCGGGAAGCAGACGGTCACCGAACTGCCGACGACCAGCTTTTTCTCGTCGGCCGACTCGTTCGCCATGATCCGCGGCGGTCATATTGATCTCTCGATTCTCGGCGCCATGCAGGTCGCCGAGAACGGCGACCTCGCCAACTGGATGATCCCCGGCAAGATGGTCAAAGGCATGGGGGGCGCCATGGACCTGGTCGCCGGCGTCAAGAAGGTCGTCGTCGTTATGGAACACTCGGCCAAGAACGAACCGAAGCTCTTGCAGCGGTGCTCGCTGCCGCTGACCGGGGCGGCCGTCGTCGACATGGTCATCACCGATCTCGGTGTATTCACCATCGACAAGAAGGGCAACAGCGGCATGACCCTGATCGAGCTCGCACCCGGCGTGACGCAGGAGGAGATCAAGGCGAAGACACTGGCGCGTTATCAGATTGCGGCCTGAAAGGCCGCCTCGTTCTGCCTTGCCCCGAAACGGACACAGAAGGCTGCAAGCGTGCGCCGCACTCCCCAGCGCAGTCGTTCACCGGCATCGGCGCCGAATTCGGAGGGACGCTTCGTGTTCGCGGCCACCGGCCTCAAACGACTTGGACTTGGCATTGCAGCCATCTTGACGGTGGGTTTCGGCGCGCTCCTGAGCGCATCGCTGCTGATTCCGGCCGAGACCGTCCGCGAACGCGTCAAGGTCCAGATCCACGCGGTCACCGGGCTCGACCCCGTGCTCAGCGGCGACGTGTCCGTATCGCTGTTCCCAACCGGCACCGTGCGCTTCGACAACGTGAGCCTCGGCGATCAGCGCGCCGGCACGTCGGCGCTCACCGCGGAGCAGCTCGTGATCCGGCTTCGCTTCTTCCCGCTCCTGATCGGGCAAATCGAGATCGCCGACGTAACCCTGGTGCGGCCGACTATCACGATCGGGTTCGCACACGATGGCAGTTCGAGCTGGTCGGGCCATGTGGAAACTCTGGCGCGTGCGTTGCAGCCAAGCCCCGACCGGGTGAAATCGTTCTCAGAGATCCGTATCTCCGAGGGCACGATCATGTTGCACGACCAGTCATATCTGTTCGTCCAAACGTTGACCAACGTCGAGTTCGCGCTTGCCTGGCCGTCGATCTCGAAGTCGTTTGCAGCGACCGGGACCTTCGTCTGGCATGATGAGCCGATCGATGCGACGTTGAGCCTGACCGATTTCGTCGCCGCGCTCACGGGCGAGCGGTCCGGGCTGAAGCTGCGTCTCTCCGGCGCGCCGCTGAAGTTCGCCTTCGACGGCTACATCAGTCACCGACCCACGCTCAAGATGGAAGGCACGCTGGCCGCCGATGCCGCGTCGCTGCGGGACACGCTGCGCTGGGCGGCGCAATGGACCTCGCCCACGGGCGGTTTTGGCGGCTTCACGCTCAAGGCCCAGGCCAACATTGCCGGCAGCAGCATCTCGCTCTCATCTGCCAACGTCGAGCTCGATGGCAATGCCGGGGAAGGCGTCCTGAGCTTCACCGCCGATGACGGGCGGCAGCTGCTACAGGGCACGCTGGCCGCTGACGCGGTCGACCTGACACCCTATCTGTCGGGATTCCGGCTGCTCGCCGGCAACGATTGGAGCCGAGAGCCGATCTCGCTTGCGGGTCTGTCCGGTCTCGACGTGGATCTACGATTGTCGGCGGCCCGGGTTGCGCTCGCCCATGCCAAGCTCGGACGAACTGCGATCACCGCCAATCTGCGCGGCGGCGACCTGACCATTGCGGTCGGAGAATCGCAGGCCTTCGGCGGCACGGCCAGCGGTTCGTTCGGCCTTTCCCAGTCCGACGCGGGTGCCACGGTCAGGGCCGACCTGCAGTTTGCGGACATCGACCTCGATCAGGGCCTTGGCGAACTCGTCGGTCTGCGCCGCCTGGAGGGCAAGGGGACCGTGGTCTGCAATCTCGAGAGCGCGGGCGGCAACGTCCACGAGCTGACGCAGGGACTGAACGGCAGCGTCGCCCTGACCAGCAAGAGAGGCGCCATCAGCGGGATCAATCTCGAGCAGGTGCTCAGGCGGCTCGAGCGCAACCCGCTGGCCGGGCGGGGCGACTTCCGCAGCGGCAAGACGCCTTTCGAACTGTTCGCCGTCAACCTCAAAGTCGCACAGGGCGCCGTGCAGGTCGAAGAGATGCGGCTCGAAGGGCCCTCCGTGCGGCTCTCGCTCGCGGGTTCGGCGTCGGTCCCCGCGCGCGAGCTTGATCTCAAGGGCGTGGCGAGCCTCGTCGCGGCGCGCGACGCCGCCCCGAGCTTCGAACTGCCGTTTGTGGTGACCGGGCCGTGGGACAATCCGCTGATCTGGCCGGACGCCCAGGCATTGATCAGCCGGTCGGGCGCGGCTGCACCTCTCCTCGACGCGGTGCGCAATCGGCTCAAGCGCAATCCTGCCCCGGCGACCGGAACCACTCCGGCGGCACCGGAGACCGACCCCACGCCCCTTAACGGCGTGACAACCGGTCGCTAACCGGTTGGGGGGCTTGCCGCACCTCACCCTCTACGCAATCGTGCCGGTCTGGTTCGTAATCTACCTGTTCCGCCCGCCCCGCCCGCACAGGGACTGACGCTCACACCTGCGCTCCCAGCGGTGCCGCGTGCTCGCGGGCGCCCGACAGCTTGGTGACCAGCGACGCCACCGCGATCGCCGCCGCGACCACGGCGATCACGATCGTGCACACAGCGTTGATCTCGGGCTTCACGCCGAGGCGCACTTCAGAATAGATGCGGATCGGCAGCGTCGTGGCGCCCGGACCGGTGGTGAAGTTCGCAATGATGAGATCGTCGAGCGACAGGGTAAAGGCGAGCACGAAGCCTGCAGCGATCGCCGGCGCGATCAACGGCAGCGTGACCGTGAGGAATGTCCTGACCGGCGGGCAGCCAAGGTCCATCGCCGCTTCCTCCAAGCTGCGATCGAAGTCGACGAGGCGAGCCTGGACCACCACGGTGACGAAGCACATCGTCAA
>Ga0066903_100002663_pt1 | contig 14126 bp, 12 predicted proteins | sample PanSoiMetaGPlot1_FD_67491 | JGI IMG/M metagenome (GOLD analysis project Ga0066903, IMG submission 67491) | Tropical forest soil microbial communities from Panama analyzed to predict greenhouse gas emissions - Panama Soil - Plot 1 (version 2) | ecosystem: Environmental > Terrestrial > Soil >...
GTCTGCGCCCACAAATGCGCGTCGGTGCGCGCATCAATTAATTGTGCGTTGACACGCACGCGATTGCCAGCGCGCTGAACACTCCCTTCTACCACGTGCGCCACCCCGAGTTGCTGGCCAATTTCGCGCAGATTACGTGCGACTCCGCTCTTATAATGCATGACCGAGGTGCGGGAGATTACTTTCAGATCGGCGACCCTAGCCAGATCAGTCAGAACTTCATCCTGCACGCCATCCGCAAAGTAGGCGTTCGACTTGTCATCGCTCAGATTTTCAAACGGCAGAACGGCGATGCTTTTCTCCGGCGCCGCCAGAGTTGTAGCCGCGGGCCCGCGGCCCGTCTGCAACGAACGAGAAACGAAAAATGCAGAAATGCCGAGAACCAAAATAGCAGCCGCTGCGAGCGCGATGCTCGCGCGATGCACGCCGCTTGCCTGCGTAGAACAACGTCGCAGCCGCGCAGCCAATTCTTGCGTACCGGGTCGGCCCGCCGGATCAACTGCGAGCATGGATTTGAGCAGTGATCTTAAACGTGGCGGGACACGCGCAGCTTTCAGTTCCTCAATGGGCAGTTGCATCGACCCACGCGCCTCCCGTATTTGTTCGATTGTCCGGCCGCTAAAAAGCATGTAGCCGGTCAGCAAAAACCAGAGCGTCACGCCTAACGAGTAAATGTCCGACCGCACGTCAACCGGCGCCTTAGCGAATTGCTCTGGACTGGCGAACGCGGGCGTACCGACAAAGTGGTCTTGCGTCAGCGACATCGGATCGGATTGAGCATTCAAGGCTTTGGCCAGCCCGAAATCGATTATCTTGACGGTGGGGACAGCGCGCTGCGCTGTCCGTTTGCGACGCGCCCGGCGATCGGTGCCGGCCGCTTCGTCATCGGCCGAGACCAGCATTAGATTGGCCGGCTTCAAATCACGATGAATTAATCCGCGCTTCTCCGCCGCGGCCAATGCAGCGGCGACCTGTTGAGCGATTTCGACAGCAGTGCCCACATCGAGTGGCCCAGCACGGTTCACGCGTTCTTCCAGCGTTTCGCCTTCGACTAATTCCATGGCATAAAAAAACTGGCCGGTGTCTTTGCGAACACCGAATTGATACACCGTCGCCACGTTTGGATGGCGTAACGCAGCCGCGGCGCGCGCTTCACGCATGAACCGCTCACGCGCTTCCGCGCTGCGCGAGCGAAGCTCGGCGCTGATGATTTTCAATGCTACCGGACGATCGAGAACCTTATCGATGGCGCGATACATCACACCCATCGCGCCACGCCCCAACTCGTAGAGGTTTCCGTCCGCGCGACGCTCGATTTCGTAGGGTCCAAAGCGTTGGTCGGCAGCGAGGTCGAGATCTTGGTCGCCCACCGAAGCGCCGGCCGCCTCGTTAGTCAGAAAGTCGGGAGCTTCCTCGAAGGGCGGCGTTTCGATAAAACCCTCAGTCCCCTCAGAACTGGCTATTAAAGATTCCACCTCACGACGCAACGCTTTATCGCCCTGACAAGCGTGATCCAGAAATGTTGCCCGCTCCTCAGGCGGACGTTCGGCAGCTGATTGGAAGAGATCGTTGATCTGTTGCCAGCGCTCAGGTCTCATCAGCTTCTTGCCCGCTCAGCGGCCAGTAAAGCCAAGCCGTGGCTATTCTCTTTTCGCGCTCAACTGTTCGCTGAGACATTTTCAGGAACGCCGCTGTCTCTTCAGATGTCAAGCCACCAAAATAGCGAAGCAAGTCTGCGCCGCGAACCCGTAGCCGATCCTCTCCAGCAATCGATTGCAATTCCAGGTGAAACCCAAGGTACACACATCATCATTTTTTATGTTTGTGATATAAATACCACTGTCGAGGCGACCGCTGTAGATCTAAAGGCTGGAAAAATTTTCGGCTCGAAACGGGCTAAAAACGACCCAAAATCAGGTGCGCTATGCTGTTCCCAACGAGGGCAAACAACTTACAGCGATCGCTGTTTCTACGGTCTGCTTCTACGCTGACACCCAAAAATGGCCGTAAAACGCGCCACCTTGGCCGCTATTACGGTGTGTGGCGAGTTGCGTTTTCTTCCGCCCTGCAAATGAATGGCGGGGCCGTGTCGCGCATTGTAAAGGTCGCGTACGGGCGGGAGACCTATGCCCGAATCGGTATTTGCTATTGCGAAGACGCTATGCCCTGCCTTGCCATTGGTCTTCTTGCGAGCGAAAAGGACGCGGCGGGATTCGAACTGCCGATTCCTGTGCGGTGGCTTTAAAACCGCGGACTCTGTTGAACAACAGCAGCGTCAAGATACGGATGACGTAGCGTGTTTTTCAGAGGTGACAGTAGCCAAATTTTCTTGGCGTTTCTTCAATGCCTAGCCTGAAAACGTGGTTCTTAGCGGCCATGCTTCTCAATTTCAGCGATCACTTCGTCAGGCTTCCAGGCATTCCCGCGCCACAACTTCACGATCTTGCCATCCTTGTCGATCAACGCGGTCGCAAGCCCATGCGAAATCGTGCCGCCTTCAGTCTGTCGGTAAACTGAAAACGCGCGCGTGAGCCGCTCGATTTGCTTTTCGTCGCCGGTTGCAAACGTCCACATTCGTGGATCGGCATGATGGAATGTGCCGTACTCTTTCAACACTTGCGGCGTATCGAATTCAGGATCGAGCGTGATACTGAACAAACGCGTTTCTGCGAGCGCGCCGCTACCGATCTTAAACGCCGTTTGTAGCCCCTCGAAGTTATTCGACATCAGCGGACAAAAATTTGGCAGAGGACAGCGGGTGAAAACGAATGTGAGGACGAATGGATGCCCGCGAAATGTATCCAGCGAGATATGCTGGCCGTTTTGATTCGTAAGGCTGAAAGGCGGCATTGCGTCGCCTTCCTTTGACCGTTCGGTGCTTTCCGAGGAAGTCGTCGGCTTCGGCTCGGAAACATCGACGTCTTCACGACGAACCTTCTTCACGTTGTCGATCCAAAAGTCTTTTTGCGTCACCGTCATGCGAAACGAAATGGCGTCGCCGGTTTTGAGACTGGCAATTTCCTTGGGATCGCGCGCGACAAACGGCATGGTCATCGACGGCATGAAACTGGGGATGTTTTCGTGCTGGATTTCAATCGTCGATCGATCCGGCGAAAATCCGCGCACAACTCCACGTGTTTCGTAATGGTCCGCAGCCTCGCTCGGGTTGGTTGAACGTTCGCAACTGAGCAAAGCAAGGGCGACACAGACGATCGGCGCAATTTTCTTCATCGGGACAATTGAAATCGGGGGCCGATTTCGTTCCAGAAGAAATCGGCAAAAAGCTTGATCTGGATCAAAGCATGAATTTCGGCTGCGGCCTAATCTGGGGGCAAATGAAAGCCAAATTGACAGGAAGAACTCCCCAACTCTTCGCAAGATTCGCGAAGCGTGTTGTGCGCGGTTCGAGTCGAGTTGGCTGTGAAAGGAAAACCACCATGAAGAAACTAACAACTGCCCAGTTCATCGAGCTCATTGACGGGTAAGCCTCTTGCCTAGGCTGTGCCTAGGCTGTGGCTTCGCGCTGGTCCAGACGCTCACCGTTGCACGGCCTCCAGTTCCTCAAGCTCGTCGGCGATTTGCCAGTGGCGTTGTTCCAGCAACCAGAACAGGGCGCCGAAAAGATTTGCGAGAGATTCAAGAATGCTAACTTCCAAGCGAGTTTGCGAAGCCGTAGCTCCGGCTGGGGCTTTGTTTTTTTAATCGCTGCCACGTCCATCACCCCCGTTTTTCCCTTTGCCTTGCGGATCGTACTTGTCGGCGCGGGCTATGAATCGCTCGATCTCGTCCCGCGGAATCATTAACCGGCCACCGACACTGATAACCCGAAACGTGCCATCGTAGATTCGCCGATAACACCACGTCGGGCTTCGTCCGCAAGCGATGGCCGCTTCCGCGGGAGAAAACGCCATCTGATGAACGACGCTGCCTAATGAATCGCGAATCCCAGCGAGGAACTCTTTGCGCTTTTGTTTCCGCCGTTGTTTTTCTAATTCCTCAGCCGACAGGTGTGCCGCTGAGGCCGTCTGGCAAGGTAATTCCACGCTTTGCATGGAATGCTATATTGTATCAAAAGCGCTCTTAGTTAATAGCTACACGCGAGTTTTAATCGCGATGTAACGCTTTTTAGCAGGGTCTAACAGGGAAAAGAGAGCTTTTCCCCAGTGTAACTAGCTAGGAAGTGTTACGCTTTTGCGACACGATTTTTTTCGTAAACGGTGTCGCCTCATCCGTCCGCGTGCTTTTGCCCGCCGTTCGGAGGCGCGATGTTCTTCAACGGTGTGGAAAAACTCACTGAGCAAACCTAAATCTCTCGCCATCGGATGCCCGATGCCGAGAGCCCACCACACCAACGGCACGGCCATACTTCGTTGAAGCGTCATCAGCCGATCGTCCTGCAATAATTCGGCGAATTTTTGTGGGTCCCGCGCCATGTCGCGCAACGAACATTGCGCCTGCGCGTTACCGGCTTTTGCCTTTGTCGCAGCTTTGGCAAGCTGTGATTCACAGGATAGCAGTTTGCAAGCGTGACGAATCAGATTGTTTACGTGCGATTTGAGCCGAAGTCCTTTTATGCGCTTGTCCACTTGTTCAAACGCTTTCCAAACCGGAAAAATAAGTTTAATTCGCTCATGCTGCCCTGCGAGAACAAGTACGTCACATTCAATTTCCCGAAGTAACTTGGCCGATGGCCAATAATCGAGTTTATCTTCGTGAAGATCGGAATCGGCAATGTCGCGCAGTGTCGAGACCAGCAAAGCCAGTCTCTGGATTTCATCCTCCCCGGGATTATAGATCCCCTGGATTGGAAAATAAAATTCCAGGTCCTCAAGATTGCGCTTCAGGCGCTCATTATTCGAGCCACGAAGTTCTCGCGCGTAAATCGCCGCAAACTCACGGCTCATCTGGCCATTTTTATTTCTCATTGCCCCGCTGGAAATGGGATCACGTCTGCCGCCTTTGCTGCCGTGGGTGAGAAGCTCACCTTCTGCGCCTGGGCTTGTGAATGTTCACGGCGCAAATGTCCGTAGGTTTTCATAGCAAGGACGCCGCCGTCCTTATGTCCGAGCCAGCGCGAGACTGTTGGAATGTCTACGCCCGATTCGATGCAGCGCGTTGCAAATAGATGTCTCAAATCATGATGCACGATGCGCTCCGCGCTAACCTTCCTGCATGCGCGATCCAGCGCCTTCTGGCATTCACCGACACGAAACACTTTTGCGTCCAGCGATTCGGCACAACGCTCGCTACGCATTCGTTCAAAAAGTTCGCGAGCATCAGGAATGAGCGGCACACGGCGCCAGCCTTCGCCGCCTTTTGTTCCCGTTACCGCGTCGCCGCGCACGACAATTTCGCCAGCGGCAAAATCCAGGTCCCGCCATTCGATCTGACCAGCTTCCCCTTTGCGGCAGCCAGTAAATGCCAAGCCTGCTGCGAAATCGGCACAGTTCACGGAGTCGCGGCCATGGCCCGCACGCATCTCCGCAATCAGCGCATTGAATTTCTCGATTGTCGGCAGCGCGACCTCTTTCCCCCGAATGGTAGCACGTTTCAAGACCGCCGCGGGATTGCTGTAAAGCACACCAGCTTCGATTGCGATGGCGAGAACATGCCGGATCAGCGCGATTGTATTGTTGTAGTTAGTCGGCGACACCTTCTTTGCGTATGCCCCCGCCCATTCCCGGCAATCAGTCTGCGTAATCCTGCGAATCTCCGTCCCGTTCAGATTCGGCCAGCTTTTTTCAAGCGCAGTCAATCGCTCGCGCCAATACGCACGGGTCCGCGGCTTTTTGCTGACATCGTTATCGAGATTTCGCAGATGAATGGCGGCTGCCTCGCCAAAGGTCATCTTCGCCGAAATCCCGCTATTGCCGTTCCCGTGACCTACACGCTTGCGATGTTCTTTTAGGAACTCCGCCAGCCGCGCCTGCGCTACGCTGAAATGCGACGTTTTCAGCGACTTCCAAACTTCTTTGCCGCCAGCGAAAACCCTAGCATAATATCGCCCCGATTTATGGCGAACCAGATTGTCTTTCCCCGTACTGGTCCAGGTCTTCTTTTGGTTGAAAGGTTTTCCACCCTGTAGATATATATTGGCATGATGATCGGGAGAATGGTCAATTTTCACTGTGTTGCACTGTTTCGTGAGGTCGACCGTAGAATAACACCGTGAAAAAGACAATAAAATCCTTTCGCCAGGTTTTCTTCACCAAGGTAAAGTGCCTGTAGCTCAACTGGATAGAGCTTCTGACTTCGGATCAGAAGGTTGGGGGTTCGAATCCCTCCAGGCACGAGTCAGCCGTTCTACGGCGGTGGACGATGCCTTTCTATGTTCTGATCCGCACGCGCATGCCAGGATACGTCGCAGGCTCCGTTGCCCGGATTGAGGAAAACAACTATCCGTCTATCGAAGCGATGAGTAGTCAACAAGATGAAAAGTTCATGCGCATGGCGCTGACCGAGGCAAAAAAGGCGCTCGGTCAGACTAGCCCGAATCCTGCTGTAGGGGCCGTCCTCGTCATTGACGACGCAATCGTGTCAAAAGGGCATCATCGAGGAGCGGGTCGCGATCATGCTGAAGTTGAATGCCTGCGCAATTTCGATTTACCCGTGCCTGCCGGGGCGACCCTTTACGTCACGCTGGAACCCTGCTCCACACAAGGACGCACCGCTGCCTGCACAGATGCAATCCTCCAGGCTAGAGTGCGAAACGTGGTTGTTGGAGCGATTGACGTAAATCCGCGCCATTGTGGAAAGGGCATTTCCCAGCTGCGAAATGCAGGCGTCAAAGTGCAAGCGGGCGTTTTGGCCGATGACTGCGCACAAATTAACGAAGCATTCAACAAGTGGATTGTCACGGGGCACCCTTTTGTCATCGCAAAATGCGGAATGTCGCTCGACGGTCGATTGGTCCGGCCCGCGGAGGAGTCTCCGTGGATCACGCCACGTTCTGCTCGTCGTCACGCGCATCAGCTTCGCGCCCACGTGGACGCGATTTTAGTAGGAGCGAAGACAGTCCGAGTGGACAATCCCCGTCTAACGGTGCGTGGTGTTCCTCAAGCGCGGCAACCGTGGCGAGTCGTGCTGACTCGCTCCGGGAAGCTGCCGGAGAGTGCTTACATATTTTCTGATCGGTTTAGTTCACGGACGGTGGTTTACAAAAACAAATCTTTAGGGGCTGTGCTCAAAAGCCTAGGCGAAAAAGGCGTCACCAGCGTGCTGATCGAAGGTGGCGGCGCAACGCTTGGCCGGGCGCTCGATGCGCGTTTGATTGACAAGGTGCAACTCTATTTGGGACAGATATTGACAGGAGGGCCAATCATTGCATTCCCGGGCCGGGGCGCTGAAAACGCCGCAAACTCGCTTCGCCTGCGTAAGGTTTCTTACGAGCAGATCGGCCAAACCGTTTGCATTACGGGATATGCCGAGATTCGCTCCTCCAAATAAACGGAAAACTTTTCCGTCGGTTTTCTGTTTAATTACTGGGGGTGAAACAATGAGGAAACTTCTCTTAATTGCATTGGTGGCAGGCGGATTGGCCTTTGCTTCCGCCTCGCGTTCTGATGCGCAAGTGTACTTCTCGATCGGGTTCGGACCCGGCTACTACGGGTATTACCCGTACGGGTACTATTACCGACCGTACTACGGTCATTACTACAGGCCTTACTGGTACGGCGGGAATCGGTATTACCGCCACCATCGTTATCATCATTACTACAGATAATAAGCTGACGTAGGACCTAAAGAATCCAAGATTCGAACTGGCTCGAGAAAATCTCGAGCCAGTTTCTTTTGACGCAAGAGCTGCGTTCGAGCGGTCATTAAACCTGTCCGACCGCTACTTCTTTGATTTAGGTGACTCTAGCGGCTTTGTCGCCGGACCCTTTGTCGGCTGGTCGATCTGGAATTCTTTCTTTAGCTGCTGAATCAGTGCCGGGATTTCCTTCTGCCGTTCGGTCTCGATCTGCTGCCGCAACGTTTGTTCCACTTTTCGCCGTTCCTGGATGTAGCGCGATTCGAATTGAGCGCGCTCCTGCGGATTCAGGCGCAGGCCGGAGTCGTGAAGGGCCGCCTCTGTCTCGCGCTTGATGGTTTCGCGTCGCAGATTCTCTCGTTGGCGCATTACATTGCGCTCTGCCGGACTCATCCGCAGCCAACGCTCGGCATTGCGCTGGAAATTTTGACGCGCTGCCGGGGGCATTGCCATCCATCGCTCACGCATATTCTGGCCTGCCGCACCCGGACCGCGAGGAGGTCCCGGTGGCGGACGCCCAACAGGCCCAGCCGGCCGATGTGATTGGGGCTGCGCTTGTGCGACAGCACAGACGAAAGCGAAGACCGACAAAGCGACTAGGTTACAAAGTCGGCTTATCCTCCCACACGCTATTTTCATCCCAGGCGATCAATTCATCCAGATCGGCCACGACGTCATAATCCTGTGGATCAATTTTTGCCACTACGTCTGAATCGTTTGTGGCCGGCGCCTGCGAGACTGGGCGATGCGTGGCGATAGTCATACCGATCACAAGGACAACCACAGCGGACGCCGCGGCAAGTCTCCGCCAGCTCAACCAGCCGCGCATCCGCTCGAAGTGAGTCGGTTCCTGCCGAACACTCCTCACCACGTTCCGGGCAAAGAACGGCGAAAGCTTGGGCTCGGGGACATGGCCAAGAACGTCCCACAACTGCTTGTCATCTTCACGATCCATACGCTCCACTCAATTGAACTATCTCTAAGGTTGGAAGTTGCGCCGGAATGGCAAGCAAATTTCACAGTCCCGGAGCTTCAAGAAAGCCTTCAAGCTGGCGGATTCGAGTCGGGTGCCGCATTTTACGCAGGGCCTTTGCTTCAATCTGACGAATGCGCTCGCGGGTGACCTGAAACTGCCGGCCTACTTCTTCCAGTGTTCGGCTATATCCATCCACGAGTCCAAACCGCTGCTCGAGAACCTGTCTTTCTCGATCCGTAAGTGTTTCCAGTACGTCTTTGATTTTTTCCTTTAACAAAACAATCGCTGTCATGTCGCTCGGATTTTCGGCGCCCCTATCTTCGATAAAATCGCCAAAATTCGTCTCCTCGCTCTCGCCCACTGGAGATTGAAGCGAGATCGGTTGCTGCGCCATCTTTAGCACCGACCGTACGCGATCGACTGGCAGGAGGACTTCTTCGGCCACCTCCTCGGGGGTCGGTTCACGCCCGTATTCCTGCACCAGCTGTTTCTGCACACGCATCAGCTTATTAATTGTCTCGATCATGTGAACCGGGATTCGAATGGTTCGGGCCTGGTCAGCAATGGAACGGGTAATGGCCTGGCGAATCCACCAGGTCGCGTATGTCGAAAATTTGTAGCCACGGCGATACTCAAATTTCTCGACCGCCTTCATCAATCCCATGTTTCCTTCCTGGATCAGATCAAGGAATGAAAGACCGCGATTTGTATACTTCTTTGCGATCGAGATAACGAGGCGCAGATTTGCTTCCACCATTTCGGTTTTGGCCTTGAACGCCTGACGCATCCACCCTTTAAGCGCCTGGTATTCCTTCGCGTACTCGACGATCGAAAACCACAGCCCCTTTTCGAGCTCGCGAATCTTGCTCTGCAGCTGCAATCGCCGCTTTTTGCTCCGAGGATTTTTCGCCAGCTCAGTTTGGAGATAATGCGACGTGTGATGCGCGTCATCCGCAAGGTGCACAAATTCTTCCGTGACTTTCTGTTTGAGATAAAAAAGAGGGTAAAGCCTTTGCAGGGAAGTCATCATTCTTTGCAACACCCGGATCTTCGGTGGTCGTTTTTTTGAAGAATTGCGCGAAACCTCCCAAAACTGACGGGTGATCGAGACGCTTAACTGTTCCACCTGTTTGCAGAGGCGGGGGAGATTTTTCATGTATCTCTCCCTGTTCTCGATTTTTTTGTCGAGAATGACCCGATCAAATCGTTCTTTGCCCTCGATCAGCTTCCTTGCGAGGTCCAGGTGCGCCTGCGCGATGAAACCGAAGCGATTGATATGCTTCTGCACCATATCTTCGGCTTCCTCAATCCGTTTGGATATCTCTACTTCCTGTTCCCGGGTCAGCAACGGCACCTGGCCCATCTGCTTGAGGTACATCCGCACCGGATCATCCAGAATATCGACCTTGGTTTCGGTTCTCTCTTCTTCTTCCAACTCTTCATCTGAGTCTTTTTTCCCGTCCTTGTAGCGATCGACTTCCGACGCCTCGATGATGTCGATTTCCAGCCGGCGCAGCCGTGTCAGAATCAGATCCAGTTCATCAGCGTCGGTGATTCCCTCAGGCAACGCCTCGTTCAAATCGTCGAATGTGAGATAGCCTTGTTCCTTCGCGAGCTTGATGAGTTCGCGAATGCGGCTCTGCAATTCAATTGTCGAGTACAAACGAGACGCTGCCATTTGCTCGTGCGATTCTGGCAGCGATCCGTTGTGGCGTTGGCGTGACGCCGAGCTGCGTTTGGTCTTGAGCGCAGCGGTTCGTAGTGGCTTCTTGAGCTTGCGGCGAATTCGAGCGGGACGTTTGTTTGACGAAGCGCGACGTCGGGCCTGTTTAAGCCGTTTCGCCGACGACTTTCTGCTGCTTCCCTTGTGTTTCGAATGCCTGGCCAATTTGTGCGATTAGGGATTTGACTAAGACGTTCGATCTGCCGCCAGCTATGAATCGACAACTAATTGTCGCCCTGGCCAACGGGCTGGGAAAGCTCGTGGAGCTGTTCCTGCAGGTCAAGGATTTGTTTCTGCAAATTTACGACCTCTCCCGTGCTCAAATTTGGCAGTTTTATTTGGTTTGTGGCAACGTCAAGTTGCCGGCGCAGCACACTCTGGCGAATGCCGAGCCACCACTTTTCAGCCATTGTTCCAGCATTCGGCGGCACCTTTTGCAGAAGCCAGGAAGAGATCAGTCGCTCCTCCGGCGGGGATAGTGTAATCATAAAGGAGTTAAGTGAAGCGGGATCATCCGGACGCAGATTGCTTTCCAGAATGCGGACCAGAATTTCACCATCCGGAACCTGCCGGACGATCTCCTGCCAATTCTGTTCGAGGAGAAATGCTCGCGCTCCTTCATCTCGCAACGCCAGCAGGCAAAGCATCGCCACATCGTGCCGAGGCGCGGACGCGACCTCGCGAGTGCCATGCGTGTCAGGTTGATTGCCTGTCCGAAACGATTCGTTTCTCTGTTTGGGCAGAAGCGACTCAAAATCTTGAGCGCCGACACCGAGACGTGCACTCGCCTTGTTCACTACTTCTCCTCGCATCAGAGGATCCCGCACACGCGAAACGACCTCAGCGAGGCGCCGAGCCAGATGCATCTTGGCCGCTAACGAAGCCAAATCAACACGGGCACTCTCGCGTTCAATCCAGTAGTCAAAAAATTCACGCGCACTGGCGACGCGTCTTTCGAATGCCTCTTTCCCTTCCCGGCGGACCAGCGAGTCAGGATCTTCTCCCTGCGGCATCTCGGCCACACGCACGATCAGATCGTTCTGGAGCAACGCGTCGATTGAGCGCTCGGCCGCCTTTTGACCGGCTGAATCCGCGTCGAAACATAGAATGACTTCATTGACGAAGCGTTTCAAAACTCGCGCCTGATTTTCTGTAAACGCGGTGCCTTGCGGCGCGACGACGTTTGTAATTCCTGCCTCAAACAAGCTTATCAAATCGAGTTGCCCCTCGCAGACCACCGCGCAGTTCGCCTCGATCAACGCGCGCTTGGACTTGTGCAGGCCAAAAAGGACATGGCCTTTTCGGAAAAGCGGCGTCTCAGGGGAATTCAAATATTTGGCCGCTCCCTCCGCGTCTTTCAAAAGCCGCCCGCTGAACGCGATTACCTCGCCGACGTCATTGCAAATTGGAAAAATGATTCGCCCACGAAAACGATCGTAACCACTTGGAGTCTCACTGGGCGGGCTTTCTGCATCTTTTCTTTTTACTAGTCCGCTCGTAATGAGGTCGCGACTCTGGTAGCCCTGTGCGCGCGCCCAGCTACCGAACCCGTCCCAGTCGTTCGGCGCGTAACCAAGCTGCCAATGCTTAGCGATTTCGGCCGTAATCCCCCGCTGTTTCAAATATTGTCGCGCCGGTTCCCCAACATCTCTTCTTAGCAGGTTTTCATGAAACCATTCGGCAGCGTTCGCGTGCAATTTCAGCAGTGTCCGACGAGCCTCGTATGCGCGATCTTCATCCGGCGCGCCGCGCTTCTCGACCACTGTGATCCCGGCGCGCGTCGCAAGCTTGTGCACGGCCGCTGGAAAGTCGGTGTGCTCGTACTCCATCACGAACCGAAAAACGCTCCCACCCGCGCCACAACCGAAGCAGTGAAAGGTCTGGCGACCCGGACTCACCATGAAGGATGGTGTTTTCTCCTGATGAAATGGACAGAGCGCCTTAAAATTTGCCCCTGCGCGTTTGAGCGGAAAATACGACCCGATCACGTCAACTATGTCGCTAGCGGCGGCAATCTGCTCGATCGTTTCCGAAGGGATCGTTCCCATGAGCGCCTGATTATTTTTGCCTCGTTTGCCTTTTGAAGCGATGCCAAACTTACGCAGTGCGCCTGCGTTTCAAAACAGTGATTGTAGGGTGTCTGACGCTCCATCATAACCACGTACCGGCGTTTCACAGAAGCGCCCCACAATCTTCCGCTCCGTGAAGACAAGACTTTTGATCCTGATGTTAATGTGTTGCCTCGCGACGACTGCTCATGCTCGCGACACTGTCAGCAAAGGCGACGTAGTCGTCGTGCCCTTACGTGGCGAAATCGCCCCTTCGCTCCTCGCGTTTCTGCGGCGCGCTGTGAAGACAGCCGACAGCAACGGAGCTTCTGCGATCATATTCGACATGGACACATACGGGGGCCGCCTCGATACCGCGACCGAAATCGTGAACGTGCTTAATAAAACAAAGATCCCAACATACACATTCATTGACACGAACGCGGGTTCGGCTGGCGCGATTATCGCCATCGCGACACAACATATTTTCATGGCGCCGGTAAGCGCGATTGGCGCCGCAGCACCGGTCCTGCCAACCGGTGAGGATCTTCCCGCTACGGCGAAAGAGAAAACGATCTCGTATTGGTCTGCGCTCATCCGCGGCGCAGCGACCAAGAACGGACACAATCCCGACGTTGCCGAGGCATTCATGAACAAGGACAAGGAAGTCAAAATCGGCGACCGGGTCGTTCACCCGAAAGGAGCGGTGCTCACGCTTAATGCGCAGGAAGCAACTGAAAAGGTCAATCGCAAACCGTTGCTCGCGGAAGGGGTCGCAAGTTCGACCAGGGAGCTAGCCCAAAAGGCGGGTCTCAAAGGCAATGTTGTCACAATCGAGCCGACTGGCTTCGAGCAAGTCGCATTCTGGATTACCGCGCTTGCGCCATTGTTGCTGTTAGGCGGCATTCTCGGCGCGTACCTGGAATTCAAAGTCCCGGGCGCGACATGGCCTGGCGTTATCTCGGCGATTTGCTTCGCGTTGTTTTTCCTCGGGCACTATCTGGCCGGCCTCGCCGGCTGGGAAGTCGTCGCGCTGTTCATTCTCGGAATCGTCCTTGTCCTCATCGAGGTTCTCTTTTTCGCGCACAGCACGATTGTCTTCGGAGTCGTCGGCGTCTTCCTCATACTCGCTTCGCTGCTGTGGACCATGATCGATCGCTATCCGGGTCAGAATTTCTTTCCGACCGGCAAAATGCTCGCGGTGCCTTTGCTGAATATGTTCATCGCGATCGCCGGCGCATTTATCGTCATTGCTCTTCTCGCGCGTTATCTGCCACGCACGAGTATTTACCGGCGATTCGCGTTGATGGATTCGAATCCGCCAGGGCCGTCACTTGCCGGTGCGCCGCGACAGTTCGCCACTGCGCTTACAATCACGCCCGGAACACAGGGTACTGCCGTCACAGTTTTGCGACCGAGTGGTAAAGCGCGTTTCGCCGATGACGTCGTTGATGTTGTCACTCGAGGCGAATTCATCGCACCACAGACGCCTGTGACCGTGATCCAAACGGACGGAATGCGCGTTGTGGTTAAGAGTGCAGCTCCAATCTGATAGAAAGCGCCTCTAGCCGCCCGCAACGACGCGAATGAATTCGATGTGGTCGCCTTCGGCCAACGCCCGCTTGG
>Ga0066903_100002664_pt1 | contig 14125 bp, 10 predicted proteins | sample PanSoiMetaGPlot1_FD_67491 | JGI IMG/M metagenome (GOLD analysis project Ga0066903, IMG submission 67491) | Tropical forest soil microbial communities from Panama analyzed to predict greenhouse gas emissions - Panama Soil - Plot 1 (version 2) | ecosystem: Environmental > Terrestrial > Soil >...
CCGATGAGATTCTGGCCGCCGTCGCCCCGCGTCACCGACAAATAGCCCGTTCTGAGCAGCGAACGGTTGGAAAGGTAGGCCAGGAGGCGCGTGTTCTCGTCGTCAGGGTGGGCGGCGACGTACAGGGCACCTCCCACCACCAGCAGCCGGTCGAGCCAGCGTTCCAGCCGCGCTCCATCGGGCTGGGAGGGGCGCAAGGTGGGTGCGGCGTTCGCGGTGGAGACGAGCAGGGTGACGGCCATCGAGGCAAGCACTGCGCGGCGTGCGCGTTTGGATGGGTGCATGGGCACTGGTACGGTGGAATCTGGCATGGCTCGGGACTTCTTCGCGCAGTTCATCGCCGGGGAAGCAGCCGCCGCGATGCTCCTGCCCGCCAAGCCGCTGGAGCCGAGAGCGTGGGAGGAAGCCGCGGCCCGGGCTGCGCGCCGACGGCCGGTGCAGGGAGTGGTCGAGGAGCTGCAGCGACAGGCAGCGTCCCTCCCCCGGTCACCTTCCCGTGACGCAGCGCTCGCTGCGCTCGCCCTTCCCGGCGCCACCTGTGTGGTGACCGGGCAGCAGATGGGCGTCTTTCTCGGTCCGCTCTACACGTTGCACAAGGCGGCGACGGCGGTGGCACGGGCAAGGTGGCTCGCGGAACGCACCGGGCGCCCGTGCATTCCGGTCTTCTGGCTGCAGACCGAGGACCACGACTGGGCCGAGGTGGCCCGGTTCGACGGCTGCGTGCGCGGGAGCTGGATCTCGGGCCGGCTTCCCGCCGAGTCGAGCGCCGAGGCGAGGGTGTCGGTCGCCAACCGCCGTCTGCCTCCCGACATCGAGCGGCATCTGGCGACGGTGGGTCGCGCGCTGGCGCCGCTCCCGCATGGGGCGGAGGTGACCGCGCTCCTCTCGCGTCACTACCTCTCAGGCCGGCCGCCCGGGGTCGCCTTCGCGGGGGTGCTCGCGGAGCTCTTCGCCGACGAGGGCCTGGTCCTGTTCGATCCCCGGACGCCGGCGATGGCCGCACGCGCTGCGCCGACCCTCCGGTTCGCGCTCGAGGAGCACGATGCCATCGGGCTGCTCCTGGAGGAGCGGTGTGACGAGCTGACTCGCCAGGGCCTCCAGGAACAGGTCCACACCCGGGCCGGCACGCTGCTCGCCTTCTTCCATCCCGCCGGGCCCGAGGGTCCTCGCTTCCGCCCCGAGCGCGAGGGCAACGGCTTCCGCACCCCGCTGGGGCTGGTGTCGCTGACCGAGCTGCGGGCCCGCCTCGCGGACGATCCGCTGAGCTTCAGCACCTCGGCCCTGCTCCGCCCGCTGGTGCAGGACACGCTCCTTCCCACCGCGGCGACATTGGGCGGTCCGGCGGAGTGCACCTACTTCGCGCAGCTTCCTCCGCTCTATGCACGCGTCGGAGTCGAGATGCCGATGATCGCCCCCCGGGCGCGGTTCCGGGTGATCGACCCGTGGACGGCGGCGGTGCTCTCACGGCTTGGGCTCTCGGCCGAGGACGCGGAGGCGCCGGTGCACGCGCTCGCTGCTCGCCTTCACGCATGGCCAGCCTGGATGGACGCCTCGCTGCGGGAGCGGCTGCTCGGGTCCATCGAGCGGCAGCTGGAGGCGATTCGTCCCGAGGCGGTGGAGCTGGAACCGGGACTCGCCCGGGCGGTGGACAAGACCAAGGCACACGTCGCCCGCGGAGTGGACCGCTTCATCGGCCGCCTGCAGCGGGCGGTGCTGCTCTCGAGCGGAGCGGGAGCAGGTGCTCTCACCGACCTCGATGGAGTCAGCGCCTCGCTCTTCCCCGGCGGTCGGCCCCAGGAGCGGGTGCACGGCTTCTGGGGCATCGCCGCGGAGGTCGGACCGCGGGCCCTCGTGTCGAGCCTGGTGGCGGCCGCGGCGTCGCTCTCTCCCGAGGTGCGGACGGTGCAGCCGTGAGCGCCCTCGGAATCGGCATCGCTTGCTTTCCCACCCTGGGCGGCAGCGGGATCGCCGCGTCCCAGCTGGCAATGCAGCTCGCCGCTCGGGGGCACCGGATCCACGTCTTCTCCTCGGACGTGCCGGTACGCTTGGCGGGCAGCGGGCGCTGGACCGTTCACCGGGTCGCCACCTCCGCCAGCCCTCCGACGGAGGCCGTGCCCCCACCCCGAGCGCTGGCTCAGGCAATGGCCGAGATCTCCCTTCGCGAGTCGCTCGACGTGCTCCACGTCCACTACGCACTGCCGCACGGACCCGCCGCGCTGCTGGCCCGCGACCTGATCCGTGGTCAGGGACGAGCGCCGCCGCGCCTGGTGACCAACCTCCACGGGACCGACGTCACCGGGCTCGGGCCCAACGGCGCGATGCGGGCCCAGGTCCGCGAAGCGGTGCTGGCGAGCGACGCCGTGCTCACCCCGTCGGCGTGGCTCCGACGGACGGCGGTGGAGACCCTGCCGCTGCCGCCGGGTGTCTCGATCTCGGTGGTGCCGAACTTCGTGGACCCCGAGGTCTTCCATCCTCCGGTGAACGGCGGCGGCGAGGTCGAGTCCTTCTTCCCAGGCATGGACTGGAGTGCCGCGCGGCGCCCGGCGGTGTTGCTCCATGCCTCCAACTTCCGTCCAGTGAAGCGGGTGGGCGATGCGGTGCGTGCGCTGGCTCAGGTACGGAAGTCGCGGCCAGCGGTCCTGCTGCTGGTGGGGGACGGACCGGAGCGAGGGGCGGCGGAGGCGCTCGCGACTTCTCTCGGCGTCCGGGAGGCGGTGGCCTTCGCCGGCGAGCGCCGTTCGCTCGGAGACCTCTTCGCCCACGCCGATCTCTTCCTGCTCCCCAGCGAGCGGGAGAGCTTCGGGCTCGCTGCCCTCGAGTCGCTGGCCTCCGGTGTTCCGGTCGTCGCGAGCGACGTGGGTGGTGTCCCCGAGGTGGTGACCCACGGGCAGACCGGCTGGCTGGTCCCGGCCGGCGACCCGGGAGCGATGGCGGTGGCAGTTCTTTCGCTCCTCGAGGACCCGGCGCGCCGGGCGGCGATGGGCCGGGCCGCCCGGGCCTCGGCGCTCGCTCGCTTCCAGCCCGGCCCGCTGGTGTCGCAGGTGGAGCGGATCTATCGGGAGATTCTCGCCCGCCCGGTCAGGGCTGCCGGGTCGGGCTGACCTCCGACGGGGAGAGCCGTCGCCGGAGCGACGCTCGCCTCCCGGGATCCAGCTGACGGCCGGGCCCGATCGAGGGAGGCTCGGGCCCATGGCCTTGCTCGGAACGATGATGGAGTTCCCGCTGACCCTGGACCATCTCCTGGTCCGGGCCGAGCGGATGTTCCCGTCCGTCCCGGTGGTCTCGCGCCTGCCGGACCGCACGCTGCACCGGACGACGTACGGGCAGGTGGCGAGCCGCGCCCGGGCGCTGGCCGAGGCGTTGGCCCATGCCGGCCTCGAGCGAGGAGACCGGGTGGCCACCCTGATGTGGAACCATGCCGCGCACCTCGAGACGTACCTTGGCGTCCCGCTCGCCGGTGGGGTGGTCCACACGCTGAACCTCCGTCTCTCGCCGGAAGAGCTGGCGTTCATCGTCGCCCACGCCGGCGACCGCTACCTCCTGGTGGACGAGGTGCTGATGCCACTCTGGGAGAAGGTCCGCCCCCGGACCTCGATCGAGCGGGTGGTGGTGGTCTCGGCGTCGCAGGGCGGCGAGTACGAGGCATTTCTTTCCACCGCGACGGGAAACTGGACGCCGCCGCGCCTCGCGGAAAGCGATGCGTGCGGCATGTGCTACACCTCCGGCACCACCGGGCAATCGAAGGGCGTGGTGTACACGCACCGGAGCGCGATGCTGCACACGCTCGGTGCCGCGCTGGCGGACATGCTCGGCGTTCGCCACGCTGACACCACCCTCCCGGTCGTCCCGATGTTCCACGCCAACGCCTGGGGGCTTCCCTACGCATCGGTGATGACCGGCGCGAAGCTGGTCTTCCCCGGCCCGGGGCTCGATCCGGCGAGCGTGCTCGACGTCATGTCCCGGGAGCAGGTGACGCTCTCCGCCGGCGTCCCCACGGTGTGGCTCGGGGTCCTCGAGCTGCTCGACCAGGAGCCCGGCCGGTGGAAGCTGGCTCCCGGCCTCCGGATGATCGTCGGGGGCTCGGCGGTCCCCGAGTCGATGCTGCGTGGATTCGACCGCCACGGCATCACGGTGGTCCACGCCTGGGGGATGACCGAGATGTCGCCGCTCGGCTCGATCTGCCATCCAGGGCCCGACGCGCGCGCGCTCGACGAGGATGCCCGCTACCGGCAACGCTCGCGCCAGGGGCGGCCGTCGCCGCTGGTCGAGATCCGGGCGGTGAACGAGTCCGGCGAGGTCCCCTGGGACGACCACACCATGGGCGAGCTACAGGTCCGCGGCCCCTGGGTGACTGCCCGCTACCACGCCAACGAGGAGGCGCAGGACCGCTGGACCGCGGACGGCTGGTTCCGGACCGGCGACGTCGTCACCCTCGACGCCACGGGGAACATCAAGCTCACCGACCGCACCAAGGACCTCTGCAAGTCGGGAGGAGAGTGGATCTCCTCGGTGGATCTGGAGAACACACTGATGGGGCACCCCGCGGTGCTCGAGGCGGCGGTGGTGGCGGTGGCGCACCCGCGGTGGGGCGAGCGCCCGCTGGCGACGGTCGTGCTCCGGCGCGGTGCCTCGGTCACGGCATCCGAGCTCCAGGAATGGTTGCGGGCCCGCTTCCCGAAGTTCTGGGTCCCGGACGCGGTGGTCTTCGCCGAGTCCATTCCCCGCACCTCGGCGGGAAAGTTCAAGAAGTCCGAGCTGCGGGAGCGGTACGCCGGCTGGACCTGGCCCGCTACTTCTTCCAGCTGACCAGGGCCTTCGCGACGTCGTCGGAGGCGAAGAACTCATCCTTCGGGACGGCCTTGCCCAGGGTCTGCGCGCGCTGGGCAGCGGCGAGCGCCTCCGAGTTCTTCCCCGCGGCGTGGAGGAGCTGTGCCCGGGTCCAGACGTTGTTCCAGTGCTCCTTGAGCTTGATCGAGCGGTCCACCAGCTGCATCGCGAGCGCGGGCTCGATGCCCGCCACGTACAGGTAGCGCGCCGCGGCGTTGTACGGCCGCCAGTCGTCACCCTTAAGGTTGCGGATCTGCGCCAGCGCCCGGTCGCGGGTCCCGGTGGTGAACTTCACCGCCACGCGCTGGGTTTCCCACTCCATGGCTAGGGTGCCCTTCTCGTCGTCGAAGTCGAGGATGGCGAACGCAAGGCGCTCCCGGAGCGGGATGGTGCTCGCGGTGGCCGGCACGCGGAGGGCGTCCTCGCTCTGCTTGTAGTCGGTCCCTCCCTGCTCGCTGTTCTTGCTGAGGATGAACGTCCAGCCAGTCTTCGCGGGGAGCAGGAAGATGCAGTAGGCGCCGGCCGCCACCGGCTTGCCCTCGATGGACACCGGGGTGGAGAACGTCACCTTGGTGCACTCGTTCGCGCCTGCGCGCCACACCTGGTCGAAGGGCACGACCTCGCCCCAGATCTTCCGGCCCTTGACCGCGGGGCTGGAGTAGCTGACGGAGATCTCAGTGGTGCCCACGGTCTGGGTGGCCGACCCCTTCGGGCTCGGTCGAGGGAGGTCAAGTGCCGGCGCGGGCTGAGCGAGCGCGGCGCCGGTGAAGAGCGTCAGGGTGAGCAGCGCGAGTTGGGTGCAACGCAGCACGAGAGCCTCCCGGGGCATCGAAGGGGCGCGGAGCATAGCCAACCGCAGTCCCGGGAGTCGCCCGAAGTCACTGGCAGATGCTGTTGCAGCTCGCCGGGGTCACCTCGTTCGTGACATCGGTGCACGACTCGTTGGCGTAGTCGTTGATGCAGGTCGAGGCGTTGGAGGCGCTGTAGCTCTTGCCGCTCGGACAGGCGGAACCAGCGGCGTTGCAGTTGCCCGAGAGCGCGGTGACGCACGCCGCGCTGGTCCCGTACGCCTGCGCCGATCCGGTGGGGTTGCACTGGAAGAGCTTGTTGCAGAGCGTGGTGAACAGGCTCTTGCAGGCGGCGACCGGGTCGGAGGCGTTGCCGGAACCGTTGTTGCCGGATCCACCGCACCCGAGCAGGGCGGTGGCAATGACGACTGCGGACAGTGTGCGACGCATGGGAGGTCTCCTTCGAGTCGACTCGACGGTAAGAGGCCGCCCGGGGGCCGGGCAGGTGCGGTTCGGAAATACCCGCTGGGCCACCTCGTCCCTCTGGCGCCGATGCCGCTGGCGGGTAGTCTCCGGCGCCTCGTACCCCGGAGGTGGTCCCTGACGACGCTCCCGCTCCTCACGCTCGCCGTGCTCTCTGGAACCTCACCGCGGCCCAGCGTGCAGTCGGTGCTCGCCGACCTGAACCGGATGGTGGAGTTCAAGCGGGTCGCGATCTCGCCCGATGGCGCCCGCCTCGCCTGGGCGGAGGCAGCGCCCACTCCGGCCGGGCCGTCCGGACATCTGAGAATCCTCCGCCTCGTGCAGCGCGGCGGAGGCACCCCGGTGCGGATCACCGTGGCGAAGGACGGCGCGGACCACGAGGAGGACGAGCCGGTCTTCTCACCCGACGGGACGCGCCTGGCCTTCCTCTCCGACGCCGAGAAGCCCGGACAGCCACAGCTCTACGTGGCCGACGTGGCGACCGGCGCCATCCGGAGGCTGACCCAGGCCACGGGCCATCTAGAAACACCGCGCTGGTCCCCGGACGGCAAGCAGCTCGCCGTGCTCTACCTCGAGGGGGCCGCGGACATGCTGGGGCCGCTCGGTCCGAGCCCTCGGGAGACCGGAGTCATCGGCTCGGTGGTGCGAGAGCAACGGATCGCCATCGTGCCTGCGGAAGGTGGGTCCCTGGTTCCGGTCTCTCCCGACGACCTTTTCGTCTACGAGTACGACTGGAGTCCCGACGGAAAGACCTTCGCCGCCACCGGCGCGCACGGCTCGGGGGACGACAACTGGTGGACCGCCGATCTGTTCCTGATCCCGGCGGCCGGCGGGAAGGCGCGAGTGCTCCACCACCCGGCGCTCCAGATCTGCGAGCCAACGTGGAACCCGGACGGAACCCGCGTGGCGTTCATCGAGGGGTTGATGAGCGACGCCGGCTCCAACGGCGGCGACGTCTTCGTCGTTTCCGTCTCCGGCGGCAAGGCCCGAAACCAGACGCCGGGGATGCGGGCCTCGGTTGCCCAGCTGGTGTGGACGCGCGAAAGTGGGCTGCTGGCCACGGCGGTCCTGGGCGGCGGCACCGCCTTTCTGCGGGTGAACCCCGATCGGCCTGGAGTGCCCGAGACGCTCTGGCGAGGCCCGGAGTTCCTCTCCGCCCACCGGCACACCTCCACCGCGTTCTCCGCGGACGGGTCGACGGTGGCGATGTCGCGGGAGACCGGCGTCGAACCGCCGGAAGTCTGGGCCGGCCCGATCGGGCGATGGACGCAGGTGTCGCACGCCAACGCGGAGTTGAAGAGCCCGGCGGCGCGGGTGGAAAGCCTCTCCTGGAAGAGCGATCGACAGGACGTCCAGGGCTGGCTCTACCTCCCGCCGGAAAACGTCTTCCCCGGGCCTCGCCCGCTGGTGGTCTCCGTTCACGGTGGACCGGCCAGCGCGGCGTTGAACGAGTTCGACCCGAAGCTCCTGGTGCTCGTGAGCCAGGGCTATGCGGTGCTCGCCCCGAACCCCCGGGGCAGCTTCGGGCAAGGGGTGGCCTTCGCCCGCGGCAACGTGAAGGACCTCGGCCACGGCGACCTCCGCGACATCCTCGCCGGCGTGGACCGCGCCGTGGTCACCGGTCGGGTCGATGGCGCCCGCGTCGGCATCCGCGGGCACAGCTACGGCGGGTACATGGCGATGTTCGCGGTGACCCAGACCCGACGGTTCAAGGCATCGGTGGCGAGCGCCGGCATCGCCAACTGGCTGAGCTACTACGGCCAGAACAAGATCGATCAGTGGATGCTGCCGTACTTCGGCGCGACCGTGTATGCCGACCCGGCGGTCTATGCCCGGAGCTCGCCGATGCAGTTCATCACTCGGGTGAAGACGCCAACCCTGGTGCTGGTGGGCGAGTTCGACGGCGAGTGCCCGGCCCCGCAGAGCTTCGAGTTCTGGCACGCCCTGAAGACGCTGGGCGTCCCGACCGAGCTGGTGGTCTACCCCGGCGAGGGGCACCGGTTCCGGAACCCGGAGCACATCCTCGACGAGACACAGCGAGAGGTCGCCTGGTTCGACCGGTACTTGGGGGTCCCGGCCTCGAGCCCACCGCAGTAGGGTGCGGGCGATGTCCGAGAAGCCCCAGAACCGAATCGACGACGTCCGGATCGCACGGCTCCGGCCGGTCCTTCCTCCAGCAATCCTCATCGAGCAGCTTCCGCTCGGGCCTGCGGCGGAGGCGTTCGTCTACTCTGCCCGCCGCGAGGTCAGCGCCATCCTCCACGGGCTAGACGATCGGCTCCTGGTGGTGGTGGGCCCGTGCTCGATCCACGACGTCGACGCGGCGCGCGCCTACGCGGATCGGCTGGCGGCGCTGCAGCCCCGCGTCTCAGATGCGCTCCTCTTGGTGATGCGGGTCTACTTCGAGAAGCCGCGAACCCGAGTGGGCTGGAAGGGGCTGATCAACGATCCTCACCTCGATGGAAGCTTCCGCATCAACGAGGGCCTGACCTTGGCCCGGGGGCTTCTGGTGGGACTGGCCGAACGCGGTGTCCGGGCCGGCTGCGAGTTCCTCGACACCATCACCCCGCAGTTCCTGGCCGACACCGTGTCCTGGGGCGCCATCGGTGCGCGTACCACCGAGAGCCAGGTCCACCGGGAGCTGGCTTCGGGCCTGTCGATGCCGGTGGGATTCAAGAACGGCACCGACGGGAACGTGCAGATCGCGATCGACGCGGTGACCGCGTCCGGCCACCCCCACTGCTTCCTCTCCGTCACCAAGCAGGGTCTGGCGGCGATCGTGGAGACCAATGGCAACCCGGACACGCATCTGATCCTCCGCGGCTCCGGCACGGGCCCGAACTTCGACGCCGAATCGGTGGCGGCGGCCTGCGCGGGGCTGCGGGAGGCCGGGCAGCGGCCCCGGCTGATGGTGGACTGCTCCCATGGGAACAGCGGGAAGGATCCTCGGCGCCAGGTCGACGTCGCCGCCGAGCTCGGCCGCCGCCGCGCCGCCGGGGACACCGCGGTGTTCGGGGCGATGCTGGAGAGCCATCTGGTCGAGGGCCGGCAGGCTCCCGGGGCGCGGGCGCAGCTCGTCTTCGGGCAGAGCATCACCGACGCCTGTCTCGGCTGGGAGGCCACCGAAGAGGTGCTCGTGGGTCTCGCCGAAGCGGTCCGCACCCGGCGGGCGCAGGCCGAAGGACCACGAGCCGCCGGCTCATGAGCGCCGATCAGGCCGTCTGCTGCGCCGTCTGTTCCTCGCCCTCGAAGGTGCGGAGCGCGTGGAGCAGCTCGGTCACCAGCTGCTCCTGGTAGCGGTACGCCATCTCTCCGCCCATCGGCACCACCACCGACAGGGACTGTTTCCGGCAGCGGCCGGCCAGCTCCTCCAGCTGCTCGATGATCGACTCGACTCGCGCACGGACCTCGCGTGGATCGAGCGTCGGATCCGGCTGCGCCCGGGGGATCTCTCCTACCGTGATCCCAGGCCGGAAGATCTCCGGTAGCTCGCGCTCGATGCGCACCCGTGCGGCGTCCAGCCGGTAGAGCCGGTACCGATTCAGGGCGCCAATGGCATTGAAGAGGATTGAAACCGCGAGCGCGAGCTGCACCCAGCTCGCGGTCGGCATGATGTCCACCACCCACGGCGCGTAGACACCGACCAGGTCCGGGCCACCGGTCTCGTAATAGGTATGCGCCACCGACGCGTAGGGGAGACCGCTCAGGTTCGGTGTCTCGCGGTTGTCCTTCAGGAAGAGCGGGTCGAGGTCGGAGAACACGCCGATCAGGCTCTGGGTCGCCGAGCGGCTCGCGCACCCGTTCCCCAGGATGAGGGTGTCGACCTGCAAGACCGTCTTGTCGGTCGGAGGGAGGGCACGCACTGGGTCGTAGTGCCCGGCCTCGATCCGAGCCTTGCGGAGGAACGGCAATCCGCTGGCCAGCGCCTCGGCCCGGGGCAGGCTGAGGATCTGCAGCCTCCGGTCGCGCAGCGCCGCCTTCAGCTGGGCGGCATCGTCGTCGATCACCATCGCCGAGAAGTCCAGCTCACCCCGCTCGAGCTGCTGGATCTGCTCGTCGATCGGATGCGTGGAGAGCCGGAGCTGCAAGGCACCGAATGGCGCCAGCAGCCGGCGCATCACGAACTCGGTCCCGCTTCCCACCGGGCCGATGCCGACGCGAGCGCCCCGGAGCTCGTCGGGAGAGGTGACGTGGTCGGCGTTCCTCCCGAGGATGATCAGCGACTCGGGGCGGCTGAGTCGGCCGATGAGCTCGAGCCGGCTGCCCTCGGGCAAATCGATTCCCTCCTGGACCAGGGCGAAATGTGCGGAGCAGCCCCGGCGAGCGGCGATCAGCCGGGCCACGTTCTCCACCGAGCCCGCCGAGGCGAGATTGGTCACCCGTCCCTTCCGGGCCGCGGCGGCGGCGGCGACGCGGGCGACCACCGCGTGGTAGTTCCCGCTCACCGCGCCGGAAAGGAATCCCACCTTGAGATGCCGCAGGCTGGCCTCGGGATCGGTGACTGCCAGGAGCAACCCCAGGATCCCCAGCACGCCGAGAACGACCAAGATCTTGAAGACCGGGGAGGGGCCGTCTCTGGCTCCCGCCCGGCCGAGAAGCCGCCGCTTGCCGTCCGTCGAGGGCTGCGTTCCCATGGCAGCCGAACCCTAGCCGTTCCGTCCCGAATGCGTCCCCAGCCGCCGCCGACCGCCGACGCGCGCCGCCCCTCGGGGGGCTCGACGAGCCCCTGGGTCTACCGCGCTGTTCGGCGGGTCATCGCCTTCGCGCTCCGTTGCTTCTACCGGATCGAGACCTCGGGGCCGCCGTTGCCCGACGGACCGCTGGTGCTGGTGGGCAACCATCCGAACGCGCTCGTCGATCCGGGCCTTCTGATCGCCGTCTCCCCGCGGGCCCTGACCTTCCTGGCCAAGGAGCCCATCTTCCGGATGCCCGTCCTCGGCAGCCTGGTCCGTGCGCTGGGGGCGCTGCCGGTGGTGCGAGCGCAGGACGATCCTGCCCGGATGCGCGAGAACCTCGAGGCGCTGGGCGCGGCCGCCCGAGGGCTCGCCGCGGGGCGGGCGGTGGCGATCTTCCCCGAGGGACGGAGCCACTCCGAGCCTTCGCTCGGCGCGCTGAAGACGGGCGCGGCCCGGCTCGCGCTGCAGGCCGAGGTGCCCGCAAACGTCGTACCGGTGGGTCTCACCTACGCCGAGAAGGGCCGCTTCCGGAGCGTGGTCCGTGTCGAATTCGGCGCGGCCCTCGAGGTCCCTCCCGGCGCCCTCGAGCCCGAACGCGTGCGCGCCCTCACCGATCGCATCGCTGGAGCGCTGCGCCTGCTCACGCTCAACCTCGCGGCCTGGGAGGACCTGCCGCTGATCGAGGCCGCCGACGCCCTCTATGTCCTCGCCACCGACGCGCCCGCGCGAGACGCGGAGCGACAGCGGCTGTTCGCGCGGGGACTGGCGCTGCTCCGGGCCGAGCAGCCCGAACGCGCGGAGGAGCTCGCCGGGCAGGTCCTCTCCTTCCAGCGGCGGCTCGCCCTGAGCCGCGCCGACGCCGGCGATCTGGGAATCCGCTACCGACCCTGGACGGTGCTCCGGTTCGTCCTGCGGAACCTGGTGGCTCTGGTGCTCGGCCTGCCCCTTGCGACGCTGGGCGTACTCGTCTTCGCGCTCCCCGTGCTGGGGACGCGCCTCGCCCTGAAGCTCGCCCACACCGAGCCCGACATGGTCGCGACGGTGAAGGTCCTGGCCGGTCTGGTGCTGGGGCCGCTCTACGTCGCCGGGCTGGCGGTGGCGGCGGGGTGGTGGCTCGGGCCGTGGTGGGCAGTGGTGGTGGTGGCCGGTGCGCTTCCGCTGGCGCTCTTCACCCGGCGCTTCCTCGCCAGGCGGGCCGAGGCCATCCAGGACGCCCGACTCTTCTTCGTGCTCGGGAACCGGTCGGCGCGAAAGCAGCAGCTGCTCGCGGAGGCGCGGGCCCTCGCCGCCCGGGTGACGGCGGTCGCCAACGAGGTGCTGCCGCGACTCACCGGTACGGCAGCGAGCGCCGGAACCGACTGATTCTCCGGCATCTCTCGCCTCGAGAAGCAGCACCCGGGCCGGCTCCAGCCCCGCGGTCCGGAATCGGCCCTCGTCCGGGAGAGCGGAGAACGCACCCGCCGAATCTTCGCGTCCGCGGCGGCCGGCGTGCGATGGTCGCTTCTCGGTGGGCCGGATGCGCTGGTTCGTGCGCGGGGACATCGACGGGTTCTTCGGCCTGGCGCTGGACAACTTGGTCCAGCTGCTCGTGCTCTCCGAGCTCTGCCGGACGGTGCTCGGCTTCCCGGACGCCCTCGTCTACGGCCGCATCCTCCCCGGCGCCGCCGTCTCGATCCTGGTGGGGAACCTCTTCTACGCCTGGCAGGCGATGCGTCTCGGTCGGGCCACCGGACGGCAGGACGTGTGCGCGCTCCCCTACGGCATCAACACCGTCTCGCTCTTCGCGTACGTCTTCCTGGTGATGCTTCCGGCGAAGCTCGCCGCCGAGGCCGCGGGAGCCGCCGATCCCGCCCGGGTCGCCTGGCAGGCCGGGCTGGTGGCCTGCTTCGGCTCCGGAGCGATCGAGCTGCTGGGGAGCACGGTCTCGGAGCGGGTGCGCCGGTCCACTCCGCGCGCCGCGTTGCTTTCGACCCTCGCCGGCATCGCTCTGACCTTCATCGCGATCGGCTTTCTGTTCCGGGCCTACGCGCGACCGATCATCGGGCTCGGCACGCTGGCGATCATCCTGGTCGTTTACTTCGGACGCGTTCGCTTCCGGGGCGGGCTCCCGGGCGGGCTGGTGGCCATCGCGCTGGGCACCTGCTTCGCCTGGCTGACGGGGCTGGCGCCGGCGGGTGCGAGTCCTCCGGGTCCGGCCTTCCATCCTCCGGTCCCGGTCCTCGGCGCGCTGTTCGATGCGTTCGGCGGCGGGTACTGGACGACCTATTTCTCGGTCATCCTTCCGATGGGGCTCTTCGCCACGGTCGGTTCGATCGAAAACATCGAGTCGGCGCAGGCCGCTGGAGATCAATACCCCGCCGGGATCTCCCTCGCGGTGAACGGAGTGGGGACGCTGGCCGCTTGCGCATTTGGCTCCTGCTTTCCGACCACCATCTACATCGGCCATCCCGGGTGGAAGGCGCTCGGCGCCCGCGCCGGCTACTCGATCCTCAACGGCGCCTTCATGACGCTCATCTGCCTCACCGGAACGGTGCAGTGGATCTCCTGGGCCGTCCCGATCGACGCCGGGATGGCGATCGTCCTTTGGATCGGCATCGTCATGGGGGCGCAGGCGTTCCAGGCCACGCCGCGCGCGCACGCCCCCGCGGTGGTCGTCGGGCTCCTCCCGAGCCTCGCCGGCTGGGGCGTCTACATGGCCAAGTCCGGGTTGCATGCCGCAGGCATGGGCGTGCCCGGGGGGCGACCCTTCTCCCCGGATCTGCTCGCCGGCTTCCTTCGCGCGGACCTGTGGATGGACGGGGCGCTCCGCCTCGAGCAAGGGTTCATCCTCAGCAGCGTGCTGCTCGCTGCGGCGACGGTCTGCGTGATCGAGCGCCGCTTCCGGCAGGCCGCCCTCTGGTGTCTCGCCGGCGCGGCGCTCTCGACGGTCGGGTTGATCCACTCCTACCGCTGGACGCCGGCGGACACCGTGCTCTCGCTCACCCCGGCCTGGCCCTGGGCGGTGGGGTACGCGGTGATGGCGCTGTGCTTCGCCGTGGCCCCCTGGGTGACCGTGAGGGTGGACGACGCCTCGGGCGGGCACTGAACCGAGCGAACGACGCTTCCTCCTGGCTCTGCATTACTTCGCGGTCGCACAGGCCTCATTCGAGCTCTGACTCTCTCCGCCCGCCGCGAACGCGGTGATCACGTAGCAGTACGTCGTCTTGGAGGTCAGACCGTTGTCCGTGTACGAGGTCCCGGCGGGGATCTTCACCGAAGGCGTGGCGGGGTACGAGCCGCCGCTGGTCCGGCGATAAATTCCGTTCTGGGTCACCCCGGCCGTCGTGGACTGGATCCAGTGGAGGTTGAGCC
>Ga0066903_100002665_pt1 | contig 14124 bp, 14 predicted proteins | sample PanSoiMetaGPlot1_FD_67491 | JGI IMG/M metagenome (GOLD analysis project Ga0066903, IMG submission 67491) | Tropical forest soil microbial communities from Panama analyzed to predict greenhouse gas emissions - Panama Soil - Plot 1 (version 2) | ecosystem: Environmental > Terrestrial > Soil >...
CCTCCGCGAGCAAGCTCGGAATCCCGTCGGCCGCAAACGATCAGAGCGGCCGCCTACGCTCCGGCCGAGGAGCTCCCCGTCCCACTCCGCTCCTGGCGTTGCGCCTCGACTCCGCTTCGGTTGGGGCTCTGGGTTCGCTTCCGCGGTGTCATGAAGCCGACGTCAGGTTCGTGACGACCGGACCCATCCGCACCGAGCGTCAACCCGCGGCGAAGCCCGCCGATGGATCTTTGCATGCGGGGCAAGAAGAGCAGGCGAGCCACCTGGATCGTGCGCGCGGTGCTGGCGACGCTGGGCCTGGCGGGCGCGGTCTACGCGGCCGATCAGGCGACGGCGCCACCAGCGGATGATGACCTGGCGAAGACGATCGCGGTCCAGCGGATCAAAGATGGGACGGCGGTGAAATCGGAGGCCGCGGATCCGGAGCACCAGCGCAACACGCTGACGCCGGACCAGATGATCGATCTCGCCGCAAAATACGACGGGGAATCGAAGGCGGCGCTGGAGCACGCCGAGGACGCGCGTATGGGCGCCTACCGCTCACGCGACATCATCCGCATGACCTGCATCGAGGAAAAGATCGCGGAGATGAAAGAGGTCATGGTGAAGGCCGCGCCGCGCCTGCTCGCGCTCCCCGGGCTCAAGGAGAACGATCTCGAGATGCGCCAGCACTTCCTCGTCTTGCAGCTGGCGCGTGACCGGGTGCTCGAGCTCGCCGTCGAGGTCGACGCCTGCACGGGCGACGTCCTCGACGCTGTATCGAAGGCCCGCATGAAGGAGCTGCCCGAGACGAACACGGTCTCCGACCCGACGCGCCCGCCGGCGCCCGGCCAGGACATCGAACGGCCCGGCGAAGCGAGCCCCTACCGGTAACGATCGCGGATCTGGACCCGGGTCGCTCACGCGGTCGGGTTAATCTCCGGGGGTGTATCGCCCCCTCCCGCGCTTCTTGCTGCGCGCGCCGCTGCTGCCCGCCCGCGCTGTCTGGCGAGGACCGCGTACGCTGGCGGCGCACCCGCTGGGCGCCGACGCGGTCCGGCTCGCCAGCCCGTCGCTGGCGCGCGCGCCGGCCGGGTCCCGCCGCGATCGCGCGCTGGAGCGGTACGCGCGCCGGGCGGCGTTCCGGGCCACGCCGCACGGACTGCTGGCGGGCGTCTGCATGGGGACGCTGGCGGCGCGGACCGAGATCGCGACCGGCCGGCCGGCCGCGCACCTCGCGCCCCGCTGGGCGCGCGTCGATGCCTTCGCCCGCACCCTGCTCGACGATCCGACGCTGCGCGCCCGCAGCCGGTTGCGCGTCGCCCCATCGGCCCTGATCGGCGCGGGCGTGGTGCGCTGGCTCGGCCCCGGTGATCCGTTCGACGACGTCCACGAGGCGGATCTGACGGACCCGCTCCCCGCGATCCTGGCCGCGGCCGATCGCTGGACCGCCTGGCCCGACGTGCGCGCGGTAGCGGCCCGGACCGCCGGCCCCGAAGGAGGTGACGACGCAGGCGCCGACGACGACGGTGGCGATGCCGACGAGCTTCTGCTGACGTTGCTCGACGACGGCCTTCTGCAGAGCGATCTGGCGCCGCCCATCATCGGCGCGCCGCCGGGCGAGCACCTGCGCGCGCGGCTGGAGGGGCTCGGGGAATCGGACGCGGCGGCGGCCCTCGGGCGCGCGAACGCCGCGCTCGCGGCGGGCGACCTGGCGCGCGGCGCGGCGGCGCTGGCCTTGCTGCCGGGTGACGCGGGTGAGGACGACGGCGTCCACGCGGTGCTGGTGCATCGCGCGCGCGGGCCGCTGACGCTGGAACGCGCCGCCGTCGAGCGAGCCGCCCGGCTCGCGCCGCTGCTGGTCCGCCTGCAGGATGCGCTGGCGCCGCCCGCGGCCGAGCGGTTCGCGCAACCGGCGCTGGCCGACGGGCTCGACGCCGTCACCGAGCTCTATGGCGGCGGCGCGTTCGACGTGGCCGCGCTGGCGACGGGCGACTACGGCGTCGAGCTGCACGACGGCGACGACGACGCTCGGCGCCTGCCCGTTGCGAACGTGCTGACGCTGCTGCTCGACGCGATCGCGGCGGCGGGCCGGCTGGGCGGCGCGGAGGCGGCGCTCGACGTCGGGGCGCTGGAGCAGGCGTTGCGCGACGTCCCCGGCCCACGCCTGCCGTGCAGCGCCGAGCTGTTCCTGGCGCCCGTTCCTCGCCGGCCTGGCCGGCCGCCCGGGGCCGGCTGGATGCTCGGCCTGCACGCGCCCGCCGGCGCGTCGCTGGGACGGTTCGTGCACGCGCTCGGTGCGGATGCGACCGCCGCCATCGCCGAGCTGGAGGCCGCCGAACGCGAGGCGCGACCGCTGGAGCGCTCCGTCGACGTCGCGTTCGCGCCCGCCCCGGATCTCGCCGATCTGGCGGCGCGGCCGCGCACGCCGCGCCGGACGCTCGCACTGACGCGCTGGTCGCCGGATGACGGCGCGTCCAGCACCGACGGCCCCCACGACGACCTCACGCCCGCCGGGCTCGAGCTCTGCGCCGACCCGGAAGAACCCGCGGACCTCGCGCTGCGCGAGCGCGCCGGGGGTACGCCGATCGTTCCGGCGTCGTTCGCGCGACTTCGTTCGCTGACCGCGCCGGCCGGGATCGCGCGCCTCCTCATCGGCTGGAGCCTGTGGCGCCAGCACGCCGCCTGGGCGCTCCCGCACGGCCCGCTCGCCGAGCTCGGTTTCATCCCGCGCCTCTCGCTCGACGGTTTCGTGATCGCGCCGGCGAGCTGGCGACTTCCCGCCGACGCCCGCACGCCCGCCGACATCCGGCGCTGGCGGCGGGCGGCTGCCGTGCCGCGCCACGTGCAGGTGGGCGAGAGGGACGAGCTTCTGCCCGTCGATTTGCACTCACCGGACGCCGCGGCCGATCTCGCCGGCCACGAACGGGTGTTCGAGATCTGGCCGCCGCTCGGCGAACGGGTCGATCGCGACGGCCGCCGCGTGGAGGCGATCGTGATGGTCGTCGAGGAGCCGGACGCCGCCGACGTCGTCCGCCACGCCCGGCGGGCGACGGCCATCGCTTCTGCCGGATCGGTTCCGCCGCCAGCCCGCGCGCCGCGCCAGATCGCCGACGGCTGGCGCACCATCAAGCTCTTCGGCGCCCAGGGACGCCAGGACGATCTGCTCGCGTTGCTGCTGCCGATCGTCCGGGCCGGACAGCACGCCGGCGAGATCGACGGCTGGTTCTTCCAGCGCTACGTCGACGGGCCGGGGAGCCGCCACCACCTGCGCGTTCGCGTGCACGAAGCCGGCCCGGCCGCCTTCGCGTTCGAGGGCCGCCTGCGCGATCGCCTGCAGCGGGCGCGCGCGGCGGCGCTGGTGACCGGCGTCGAGATCGACGAATACCGTCCCGAGCTGGGCCGCTTCCGGCCCGGCGAGCTGCCCGCGGTGCACGACATATTCGAGTCCGACAGCGAGCTCGCCTGCGCGTTGCTGCCGCTGCCGGCCGACGCCCTGGAACGGATCTGCCTGCTCGTGCGCGCGCTGGACGCGGCGGCCGCGGCGTTCGGCCTTCCGGTCGACGGGCGCCACGCGCTCGCCCTGACGCGACGGCGCGCCGCCGAAACGATGGCCGCGATCGACGACGAGGATCGCGCGCGCGCCGACGCTGCCTTTCGCCGGGCGGGCCGCGGGTTGCGCGCTGCCCTCGCCGCCGACGGCGACGACGCCGGCGACGCCGCGGCCGTGGCCGGCAAGCTCGCCGCGCACCGCGCGCGCGTCGCGCACGCCGTGCGTGGCCTGGGGGCGGAACCGCGCGGCCGCCTGTTGCCGATCCTGCTTCATCTCTCCGCGGTCCGTCTCATCGGCCCGGACCGCGACGGCGAGCGGCTGGCTTGCACGTTCTGGGAGCGGACGCTGGCAGGGCTGCGCAAGCCGCAGGGTTCGCGCAAGCCGAAGGCGGACAGGGGGCGATGATCGGCCTGCTGTCCACGCTGATCGCAGTCGCGGCGACGCCGGCGCAGCAGACCCGGCTGTCGCTGCCGTTCCAGGGGATCTGGGGCGTCATCCAGGGATTCGACAGCGGCGAGACGCACGTTCGCTACGCAGCGTTCGCGCTGGATTTCGTCCCCGCCCAGCCCAAGGGGACGCCCGCGCCGCCTGCGGGATCGCCGCTGACCGCCTTCGCCTGTTACGGCCGTCCGGTGCTGGCGCCCGCGGATGGAACCGTGGTCGGCGCCAACGGCGACGCGCGCGACTGGCCCGCGTACCAGAAAGGGAGCGATCCCGGGAACTACGTCGTCATCCAGCACGCGCCGGCCGAGTTCAGCGAGTTCCGGCACCTGGCGGCCGACTCGGTGAAGCTGACGGCCGGGGCGCGGGTGCGCCGCGGCGACGTCATCGGCCGTTGCGGCAATTCGGGCAACGCCGGCATGCCGCACCTGCACATCGGCTTCTTGTCGGCGACCGATCCGATCACGACGCGACCGATGCGCTTCTCCAACTACGAGCGCGCCGGCGCGGACGATGCCTGGCATCCCGGCAGCGGGTTCCCCGTGAAGGGGGAGATCCTGCGCCCGCTCGCGCACCCGCCGTGAGGCTCATAGACCAAGCGCGGCACGGATCTGGGCGACCTGATCCGCGACCGGCAGCACGGCATCGATCGTCAGCGCGTCCGCGGGCGGCTCGAGCGTGGCCAGCTGGCCATCCAGCATCGCGGCCTTCATGAAGTGCGCGGCCCGCTGGGCCAGCCGCGCTCGAAACAGCTCGGGCGGACCGGCCAGGTAGACGAAGCGGACCTGCCGGCCGGCCTCCGCGCGGCCGAGCCGCGCCCGGTAGCTGGCCTTCAGCGCCGAGCAGGCCATCACAATCCGGTTGCCGCGTACCAGCGCCTCTTCGATGATCGCGCGCAGCTCGTCGAGCCACGAGCGCCGATCGTCGTCGTCGAGCGCCTCGCCGCGGGTCATCTTCGCGATGCTGGCGGGCGAGTGATGGTCGTCGGCTTCGACGAAGCGCCAACCGAGTGCGACCGCCAGCGCCGTCCCCACCGTCGTCTTGCCGCTGCCGGACACGCCCATCAGGACCACCACGGCGGCGCTGTCGGCTCCGCCGGAAACGGGTGGGGGCGGAGGCGACATCGACTTCACGCCACTCTGCCAGCTTTTGCGTTTCGGCGCGGGAAGGTTTTCGGCGGGGTCGTTACCCGCGCCGGACGAGGGCCGGGGCAGCGGGCCGTCGCACCGCGATCGCGCGTGGCACGTGACTTGAAATCACGGAAATTCCGGACGGCGTGGGGAGCGGGCAAGGGTGCTGAACCTGTATCTGTTGCGGCATGGTGAAACCGAGTTCAGCCGTGGCGACCGCTTTTGCGGCGACATCGACGCCCCGCTGACCCCGGCTGGGCTGCGGATGGGCGAGCGATTCGCGGACGCATACGGCGATCTCGCCTGGCGCGCGATCGTGACCAGCACGCGCAGGCGGACGATCACCACCGCCGAGCCGCTGGCCGCGCGCGTGTCGGTCCGGATCCGTCGCGACGCGCGGCTGGACGAAATGTTTTTCGGGGAGTGGCAGGGGCTGACCAAGCGCGAGGCCGCCGTGCGCGATCCGGTCCGCTACGGCCAGTGGCGCCAGGACCCGACCATCGGCCCGCCCGCCGGCGAATCGCCGTTCGCGGTGTCGGCCCGGGCGATCGCGGCGGTCGACGATCTTCGCGCCCAGTACGCTTCCGGGAACGTCCTGATCGTGTCGCACAAGACCGTGCTGCGGCTGTTGCTCTGCCGTCTGCTGAACATCGACCTGCAGCGCTACCGCGACGGCGAGTGGCCGACGGGCGGGGTCAGCCTGCTCGAGCTCGCGCCGTGCCACGCGGTCGCGCGTCTGGTCGCCGACGACCGATACCTACTTCCAGAGACGCGAGGCAACTTCGTCGGCGAACAGCTCGCCGGCCGGGGTGAGTCGGATCCGGAAGTCGTCGACGACGACCCAGCCGGCGGCGACGGCGCGGGCGATCTCGACGTCGCGTCCGACCAGGGGGTCGACGCCATGACGGGCGGCGTGGGCGGCGCGATCGATCCCGTCGGTGGTGCGTAGCGCGAGCCAGACCGCCTCGTTCTCGAGGTCGGCCGCGCTGCGCCGCTCGATGTGGCGAGGCGTCGCGTCGCGCAGGTAGACGTCCGTCGCGCGCGGATCCGAAAACCGCCAGGCGCTGCCGTCTTCCAGCGGGCGGAACGACGCGGCCGACGCGCCAACGCCCAGGTACGGGTTGAGCGACCAGTAGAGACGGTTGTGGCGCGAGCGCCGATCGGCCCGGGCGTAGCTGGAGATCTCGTAGGGGGCGAGCCCGGCGGCCGCGAACGCCGCCCGCGCGTGCTCGAACATGCGCGCGACGGCCTCGTCGTCCGGCCGGGCCAGCCGTCCGGCCCGCGCCAGCGAGCCGAACGCGGTTCCGCGCTCGACGGTCAGCGCGTACGCCGACACGTGGTCGGGCCCGAGCGCGATCGCGGTGTCGACGGCGCGCCGCCAGTCGTCGAACGACTGCTCCGGCACGCCGAACATGAGATCGATCGACAGGTTGTCGAACCCGGCGGCGCGGGCGGCGCGCACGCACGCGGGCCCGGCGGCGGCGTCATGGTTTCGTCCCAGCCCGCGCAGCAGTCGATCGTCGAACGCCTGCACGCCGATCGACAGCCGATTGACGCCGTGGCCGCGAAGCGCGCGCAGCCGCGCCTCGTCGACCTCGCCCGGGTTGACCTCGACTGTGATCTCGAGGGCGGTCGGATCGGCGTTGCCGAACGCGGCGCGCGCCGCCTCGATCACGCGCGCCAGCGCATCCGGCCGCCAGAGGCCGGGCGTGCCGCCGCCGAAGTAGATCGAGACCAGCGGCCCCGCGCCGTCGTACCAGCCGCGGCGCGCCGCGATCTCTGCGGTGACCGCGGCGGCGTAGGCGTCGTGCGGAATGTCGGCGCGCGTGTCGACCGCGAAGTCGCAGTAGGGACAGCGGACGCCGCAGAACGGAAAGTGCACGTAGACGCCGATCGGCTCGCGAGGCCGCAGACGACCGGCGGCGACGTCGGGCGGCAGCGCCGCGCCCATCACACGACCAGCTTGTAGCCGGTCCCGTAGATCGTGACGATGTGGCGGGGCTTGGCGGCGTCTTCTTCGATCTTCTTGCGCAGCTTGACGACGAAGTTGTCGACGCTGCGGGTGCCGGCGTGGCCGGGGACGCCCCAGATCTTCTCCAGGATCTCCTCGCGGGTGACGGGCTGGCCGGCGCGCTCCCACAGCAGGCGCAACAGCTCCACCTCGTAGAACGACAGGGCGTGCGTCTTCCCTTTACGCGTCAGCTCGTGCTTGTGCGGATCGACGACGGCGCCGCCGATCTCGATGCGCTCGTTCGTCGTCGTCAGGCCGCGGTGCAGGCGCCGGAACATGGCGTTGATGCGCGCCACCAGCTCGCCGACCGAGAACGGCTTGGTCACGTAGTCGTCGGCGCCCGCGTCCAGGCCGCGGATCTTGTCGGTCTCTTGCGAGCGCGCGGTCAGCATGATGACCGGCACCAGCGGGTGCGTCGACCGGATCTCCTCGCACACTGCGAAGCCGTTGGCGTCGGGCAGCATCAGGTCCAGGAGCACGAGGTCCGGCCCGCGCTCGCGCAGCAGGCGCACGCCGTCCCGCCCCTGCCCCGCCGACAGCACCTCGAACCCCTCGAACTCCAGCGCGGCGCGCAGGCCGCGCACCAGATCGGGCTCGTCCTCGATGATCAGGATCCGGCGCCGCCCCGTCGCGCCTGCCGCGGTCACGAGGCCACCCGCTCTTCCGGCGCCGGCGCCACGATCGGCGCCACCGGCACGTAGACCGTGAACGTCGCGCCCCGGCCCGGCGCGCTCTCGACCTCGACCCGCCCGCCGTGCGCCTCGGCGATGTGCTTGACCAGCGCCAAACCGATGCCGCTGCCGCGCACGTTGCGCGCGCGCGCGTTGTCGGCTCGATAAAAGCGCTCGAAGATCCGCCGCTGCTCGTCATACGCGATCCCGGCACCGCGATCGGCGATCGACAGCGCGACCGCGCCCGGCACGCGCCGCAGCCGGACCGACACCTCGCCGCCCTCGCCCGCGTACTTGACCGCGTTGTCGACCAGGTTCAGCAGCACCAGCGTCATCGCGCCCTCGTCCATGCGCACGGCGGGCAGGTTGCTCTCGATCTCCGTGCGCAACCGCAGCTTCTCTTTCTCCAGCCGGTGACGGAACACGTCGAGGGCGCGTTCGACCACCTCCTCCAGGTGGCCCTCCGCGAAGTGGTAGCTGGCCTTGCCGCGTTCCAGCCGCGCGAAGTCGAGCACGTTGTCGATCAGGTGCGACAGACGCTCCGCCTCGCGCGTGATGATGCCGGCGTACTCGCGCCCCATCGCCTCGCCCTTGTACTTGCCGGTCGCCAAGAGCTCCCCGAACATCCGGATCAGCGACAGCGGCGTCTTCAGCTCGTGCGACACGTTGGCGATGAAGTCGCTGCGCAGCTGGGCGCCGCGCCGCTCGGCCCGCACCGACAGCCACAACACCGACAGCCCGACCGCGAAGATGACCAGCGACACCGGCACCAGCAGCCGCCCCAGCAATCGTTCGGTGTCCGCCTGCTTCAGCAGCTCGGCGACGTCGCTGGGCGTGATCTGGATGCGCCACGCGTAAAGCGTCCGGCCGAACGACGTCTCGTACTGGAACTGCGTCGCCGGCTGCGGCACGCCGAAGATGGGACGCGCGACCTCGTCCAGGATGGCGACGCGGCGGTGCCCGACCGGAATGTCGTCCAGCGCGTCCGGGATCCAGTCCTTCGCGATCAGACCGACGTCCAGCTTGGCGGCGACGTAATAGTTGTGCCCGTCTTCCGTCTTCTTCGCGGCGTAGGCGATCAGCACCGACCGACCCTCGAACAGCTGATGGAGATGCCGAAACCCTCCGGGGTGGCTGGGCGTCCACGGCTGCAGCGACTTCCAGTCCAGCCCCTTGACGTAGCTGCCCCAGCGGTCCAGCTCACGCCGGCGGCGCGCGGCGTCCGGCGCCGGAACGATCGATCGGATGTGCAACGCCTCGTCCAGCACGACGACGGATTCGACCCCCGACGGCATGTCGAACGACGCCGGTGGATCCACCAGGGGGTCGTTCCATTCGACCTCCTCGAACAGCTCGGCGTCCACGTGGTCGATGCGATCCTGGACCTTGTCGGTGACGACCTCGGCCAGTTGCTGGTTGTTCTCCATCAGCGACGTCTTGCTGCGGACCGACGACGCCTTCGCGTAGCTGTAGCCGTAGTACGCGAGCGCCACCGCCGCGCAGACGATGGCGGGGAAAACCAGGGCCAGAATCAGCGAAACACGCGCGCCAGGCCGCTGCATACCGGCCTACAACTTCGCCGGCTCCGACGACGCCTCGTGCGGCTTGTGTTCGTGCTTCTTCTGCTTCTGCTCCAGCGTCATCTCGAAAGCGCGGTCGGCGTCGAGCGGCATCGTGCGCGTGCTGGCCGTGTACCCGTCCTTCTCAAAGCGCAGTGTCAGCGAACCGCCCCGCGGGCGCGACAGCACGAGGGGCGTCACGCCCAGCAGCTCGCCGTCGGCGCTGTCGAGCACCTTGGCGCCCGTCGGCATCGACACCAGTCGCAGCTCGACCTTCTTGGGCTGGGCGGCGACCGGCTTGGTCGGCGTCAGCGGCGCGATGGGCGGCGGCGGCGTCACCGGCTTGGGCGGCGTGCTGGTCGCGATCGGCGTCGTCGGCTTGGTCGTGTTGCCGCCGCCCCCATTCCCGCCGTTCTGCCACCAGAAGAAGACGCCCGCGGCCACGCCCACCGCGACCAGACCTCCCACCACCATCTTGCCGCGGCCCCTGACCACCTGGGTCTCGACGCGCTCGCCGGTCCCGGTCGAGAACGTCGTGTCGTGCATGGGCGACGTCTGGGTCGGGCCCTTCGGCGCGTGCGTCTTGGCGAGATCGGGCGACGAGCCGGCGACCGTGAACTGGCTGCCGCCCGACGCCTTGAGCGCCGCCTGCACCTCTTTCATCTCCGCGAAGCGATCCTCCGGATTCTTCGCCAACATCTTCATCACCAGCGCATCGACCGCCACCGGGATCTCGGGACGCTTCGAACGCGCCGTCGCCGGCTGCACGTTGAGGTGCATGTTGACCAGCTCGCCGAATCCTTCGGACACGAACGGCGGCTGCCCGACCAGCATCTCGTAGAAGATGACGCCCAGCGAATAGATGTCGCTGCGATGATCGATCGCCCGCGTGCCGCGGCACTGCTCGGGCGACATGTAGATCGGCGTGCCCATCAGCGTTCCGGTGCGCGTCTTGACCGAATCCCCCGTCGACCCTTGCTGCAGCTTCGCGATGCCGAAGTCGAGCACCTTGATGCGCTCGCGACGCGCATCGTGCGGATCGGGGACGACGAACAGGTTGTCGGGCTTCAGATCGCGGTGGACGATCCCCTTGGCGTGCGCGGCGCCCAGCGCCGACGCCGTCTGGTAGGCGAAGTCGACCGCCGTCGGGATCGGCAGCGCGCCCGTCTGCCGCAGCCTCGTGCCGAGGCTCTCCCCTTCCAGAAGCTCCATCACCAGGAACGGCGTGCCGTCCGCCATCATCCCGGAGTCGAGGATCTCGATGATGTTGGGGTGACGAATCGCGTTGGCGGCGCGCGCCTCGTTCAGGAACCGCGCCAGCAGGTGCTCGTCGCGCGTGTAGTTCTTGTGCAGCACCTTGACCGCCACGCGGCGGCCGATCCCCGGGTGCTCGGCGAGGTAGACCGCGCCCATCCCGCCCTCACCCAGCAGAGAGATAGACTTGTAATTCCCGAACTGTTCCCCAATCATCGAGCGGCCCCAATCGTACTCGGCCTTGGGGCGTGACGCTAGCGTCGGGGCTTGCGCAAAAGTAGCTCGATCCGGCCCGCGCGGACGAGATCTGGCAGCCGGCCGACGCGCGCGAAGCCCTGCCGTCGGTAGAAACGCAGCGCGGCGCGGTTGCCGGCGTCGCAGGAGACGAAAAGCCAGCGCCGACGCTCGAAAATTCGGGCCTCGACGTGGGCGACCAGCAGGCCGCCCAGCCCTTGCCCGCTCGCGTCCGGCCGGACGGCGAGCAGGGCGATGAAGCCGCCAAGCAAAAAACCGTCCGTCGCGACGACGATCCCGGCCGGGGCCCGCCCGCGCGACCGCGCGATCCAGACGTCGCCCGCTCGCGCCAGCCGCGCCAGGTAGCTTCCCAGCGCCGCCGCCCGATAACCGAGCCCCTTCCACGGCTCGATGCCGACGATCCAGGCGGCCTGCTGGCGCGCCACCGCCGGCGTGGCGCGGACGATCGTCGGCCGGGTCATTGCGGCCCCGGATCGGAGATCGCCGCCGGCGCCGACGCGGGCGAGACCGGGATCGGCGCGGGCGCCGCGCGGCCCGCCGCCATCAACTCCGAGAGTAGCACGAAGCGGAAGCCCCGCGCGCGCAAGTCGTGCACGATCGCCGGCAGCGCGTCGGCGGTCTTCAGGCCCCGCCCGTTGATGTGAAAGATGATGATCGACCCGGCCCGCGCCTTGTCGACGACGTTGTGGAGCATGCGGTCTACCGTGGTGTGCGCGCTCGGATCGCCCGAGACGACGTCCCAGGTCACCGTCGGCAGCTGCAGATCCTGCACGACGTAGACCAGGCGATGGCTCCATTCGCCGAACGGCGGCCGGAAGGCCACGCTCCGCTTGCCGTACTTCGCGAGCGCCGCCTCGGTCTGGTCGATCTCCTCGACGATGCGCGCGACCGGGAGGTGGGCCATGTGTGGGTGGTCGTACGAGTGGTCGCCGAATTCGACCAGCGGATCGGCTGCCAGCTCTGCCATGACGTCGGGATGACCTTCGACCCAGCGTCCCGAGACGAAGATCGTCGCGGGAATCCGCTCCCGCGTCAGCAGGTCGAACACCTTGCGATCGAATCCGTAGCTGTGGCTGCGCGTGGCGCAGGCGTCGAACGTGATCGCGACGGCCGGTTCGTGGACCGCCACCAGGCCGATGGGGCGCAGGGTGTGCACCGGCATCGGCGCCATTGCCGGCGTCGGCGCGGGCGGAGGCGGCGGCACCGCCGCCGGAGCGGGTGCCTCGACCGGCGGCCGGGGCGATCGGAACGGCGCCACCGGGCCGAATGCGTGGACCGCGGCCGCGGCGTGCAGCGCGAGCGGCGTCAGCACGGCCAGGATCGGCATCTCAACCCAGGTCCAGCAGCATCACGATCGCGTCTTCCTGATCCTCGGCGTAGTAGTTCGGGCGGACGCCCACGGCCCTGAAGCCGAACCGGCGGTAGAGCCGCACGGCCGCCGCGTTCGAACGCCGCACCTCCAGCGTCACGAACCGGCACTTGCGGCTGCGGCCGACCTCGATGATGTGGGCCAGCAGGCGCGACGCGTGCCCGGCCCGCCGGGCCTCCGGATGCGTCGCCAGGTTCAAGAGGTGAACCTCGTCCGCGACCACCCAGTAGTTGCTGAACGCCGTGACGTTCCGCCGCAGGCGGTCGCGCACGACGTCGATGTGGGCCCATTCGCGTCCCATCTCCTCAAGCACCATCCGCGCGGGCATCGGCGAGCGAAACGACGCGCCCTCGATCTCCATGACGGCGTCCAGGTCGCCCAGCTTCATCGGCTCGACGTCGAACGCCTGAGGCAGCTTGTTGACGGCCATCTCGCGGACCTTCCCGGCGTAGACGCTAAACGCGCCGACTCTCCTCCGCAACTTCGCGGCCGGCGGCCCCTTGCGCGCCCCGCACGGCGTCGAAGATCGCGCCCCAGAGCCCGTCGACTCCTTCGCCCGTCTCGCCCGAGACGAACAGCGGCCCGGCGGCGCGGCCGCCGCCACGAAACAGGGAACGGGCGCGCTCGCGCAGCACGCCCCGCGCGCTCGCCGTCAGCTTGTCGACCTTCGTGAAGACGATCTGGGCGGGAACGCCCTCGGTCCCCAGCCACTCGTAGAGCTGGCGTTCCTCGTCCTCGATCCCGCGGCGCGCGTCGATCAGCACGACGAACAGCGCCAGCGCGCGGCGCGTGCGCGTGTACCCTTCGATCAACGGCTGCCAGTCGCGCCGTTCGGCCTGCGACACCTTGGCGTAGCCGTACCCCGGAAGGTCGATGAGCCGCAGCTCGTCCACGGGCGCCGCCGCCGCGCCATCCCGGCCGCGCCTGAAGCGGAGCGCGAACATGACCAGCCCGCGCGTCCGTCCCGGCGTCTTCGAGGTGCGCGCCAGCCCCTTGCGCCCCGCGAGCCGGTTGAGCAGCGTCGATTTGCCGACGTTCGACCGCCCGGCGATCGCGATCTCGGGCCCGCTGGGCGCCGGCAGATCGGCGAGCGCGCGCGCTTCGGCGACGAACGCCGCCTCTTCGACGTCGGGAACGCGGGTCAAGCCCGTCTAGGGTAGCATTCCCCTCGTGACTCGCCCCCTCAAGCTCGTCGGTCTGACGGGAAACATCGGTGCGGGGAAGTCGACCGTCGGCCGTCTGTTCGCCGCCCGCGGTGTCCCGGTCATCGACGCCGACGACCTGCTGCGCGAGATCCAGGCGCCCGGGCAGCCGGCCCACGCCGACATCGCGGCCGCCTGGCCCGAGGTCGTCGCGGCCGACGGCAGCATCGACCGCAAGCGCCTGGGCAAGATCGTGTTTGGCGACCCGGACCCCGCGGCGCGGCGAAAGCTGGAAGCGATCACGCACCCGCGGATCCAGGAACTGTCGCGCGCGCGTGCGGCGGCGCTGGCCGCGGCCGGGCACGCGCTGGCGATCTACGAGGCCTCGCTGCTGATCGAAAGCGGCCGCGACAAGGAGCTGGACGGCCTCATCGTCGTGACCGCGCCGGAGGCGACGCGGATCGCGCGCGTCGTGGCCCGCGACGGCGTCGGCGAGGACGACGTCCGCGCCCGCATGCGCGCGCAGCTGCCCCAGGAGGAAAAGCTGCGCCGCGCGACCCACGTCATCGACAACGGCGGCGATCGGGCCGCGACCGAGGCGCAGGTCGAACGCGTGCTCGCGAAGCTGAGGGGAGACTGATCGTGCGGCTCCTGAACGTGGCGCTGGTCGTGCTCGCCCTGCTCGCCACGCTGGGCGGGTACATGCAGGAGAAGAAGCGTTTGGCGACGATCCTGGCCCTGCCGCCGGATGCGGCGCGGA
>Ga0066903_100002666_pt1 | contig 14124 bp, 20 predicted proteins | sample PanSoiMetaGPlot1_FD_67491 | JGI IMG/M metagenome (GOLD analysis project Ga0066903, IMG submission 67491) | Tropical forest soil microbial communities from Panama analyzed to predict greenhouse gas emissions - Panama Soil - Plot 1 (version 2) | ecosystem: Environmental > Terrestrial > Soil >...
GGAGCTGGAGCTGGAGTTGGAGCCGGAGCAAGCTCGCCGGCCGGCTGTAGCGGCCAACCGTTGTCGATCGCCGTCGCGGGACGTGCGGCGGGCTCGGCAGGGGTTGCGCGCGCGGCTTCCCGCGCAACGTCGCGCGCCGCAACGGCGCGCACGATATTCGCTTCCACCACCACATCTGTGGGACCGCCGATCATTAGAAGATGTTCGATATTGTCGCGGCGGATCAACACCAGGCGCCGACGTCCGTCCACTGTCGCGGCATCGATCACAGCGAGCCGCGGTTGGCGTCCGCGCGCGGTGGTTCCGAGGCGGCTGGAACCGAAGCGCCGCACGAGCCACGCTGTCATTCCGATCAGCGCCAGCACAATCAGGAAAGCGATGAAGAACCGGGCAGCCAGCGGCATTTCCGAGCCGAACAAGCTCTCGAACATCAATACGCTCCGTTCTTCATGCTGTGACTCGCCAGGCCAGAATCGCTCGCATGGCTAACGCAATAGGCACAATTTGCCGACCTGAATACTAACAGAGTATTACCAAATAAAGTGGCATTTTGCGGTCGCCGCGCGTTTCAAGCCGTTCAGGCCGCTCATGCGATTTCCCCCAACTTGTTCCGGCATCAGCCTTTTACCCGTCGTTAACCATAAGTCTGCCTAGCGCAACGGTGCTACGGTGGGGGACGCGTTTTGGGGCCGGCAATGGCCATCGACTCCTATTCTGTCCATGCTCCGCACCGACTCGATTGGGCGCAGGCGAGATAGCGGTTCTGGCTGAAAGCGTCGCAAATTCCGACACGCCAAGATTCCGCGCGCTATCGTGCCGCTGCAGTTCGACGACACGCCCTTATCCAACTCAAACCGTACTGACTCCCGTTTTCCTCATGCCACCGCAGAAGCCCGCATCGAGGGTGTCGGCCTCAGCCGATCACCGGAATGCCAATACGCGCACCTACGAAGCGCGGCCGACCGGAAATGCCATGAGCCTCAGGAGGAAATGATGAAGGTCGCTAGCAACCATGGATTTCCAGCGGCGCCAGCGCTCTACACATGTAGTCTCAATCTCATCAAGGCCGCGCTCGGCAAGCATTGGTCAGAGTTTTAGGGCTGCGGGGAGGCAACGATGGATTTTTGTGAAGACGCAGGCGGTCGCAGCTTCCGGCTTGCGGGCGCAAGCCGGCCGTATGCGGATCATCTCGGAAAACATCGCAAATGCCGACTCGACTCCACAACGGCCAGGAGCCGACCCTGGCGCGCAACTCCGACGCGCAGACCCGCGCCGCTGCCAATGGCAAAAGCAAAAATCGTCGACGTCGTCACCGCCGTCTCTGCAACCGAGGTCGCGGTCGATGCTGTCGTCGCCGTGCGCGACCGCGTCATAGCGGCCTATGAAGACATCATGAAGATGCCGATCTAGGTGCGTCTGCATGATCGGCCCGGTAGTCTTCGACGTATTCCGCGACGCGATCTTTACGCTGATCGTCGTGGTGAGCCCGGTGATGCTCGTCCTTCCGCAGGCCCTCACGCAGGTCCAGGAAATGACCATCGCCTTTGTGCCGAAGATCGCCCTGAAGATCAGGGAGGTTGCTGCCAAGCACTCGGTTCCCATTGTGGAAAATCCGCCGCTCGTACGCGCCTTCCATGCTACCCTTGAGATCGACCAGCAGATTCCGTCCGAGCACTACAAGGCGGTTGCCGAAGTAATCGGCTACGTCATACGGCTGCGCCGGATGGTGGCGGGCAGGCGATGACAAAGGGTAATTATCCAGAGGCTTAGGCGTGCCGGGCACTTGCGCCAGTAGGCCGGCTTAAGGCACTCAGGGACTATGGCAACTCAGGATCCAGCAGCGCTATTGCGGGGTCGTGCCCAGGGGGTGCAAGGGCACGAACGCAAGGCTTTTGACAAAAGCCAGAGCGCGCCGCGTGGCGGTTCAATCACGCTGGTGCTGGCTGTTGCGGTCGCTTTAATTGTGGCCGCCGGCGGACTCGTCTATGTCGGCCGTGACTACGTGGAAGCCTATGTCCTGACCCTGCTGGCGTTGCTCGGGACCATCGGCGTATTTGCGCTGTTCGCCGCGGCCGCCGGCATCATGAGATTTGGCGCCAGGGACCAAGGCAATCCCCTGCTCAAGGCGGTTGTCGACGGGGCTTTTGACGGCGTTCTGGTCACTGATCATGCCGGACGCGTCCTCTATGCAAACACTGCTTACCTCGATCTGACCGGGGCGAGCGGCATCAACGATGTCAGGCCAATCGAGCGGGTGTTTATCGGCGACCCCGATGTGTCCGAATCGATCTACCGGCTGCTCAAGGCAGCGCGCGAGGGGCGGCGGCTTCAGGAGGAGGTACGGATTACCGGCGGGGTCGGGGAGAGCGGGCGCTGGCTGCGCATGCGGGTTCGTCCGCTCGGCGAGAGCCGTCGCGACTCGCGCATGACGGTATGGTCGATCGCCGACGTTACGCGTGAGCGGGAACGCCAGGAAAACGTGTTCCAGGAGTTGCAGCACGCCATCGACTATCTCGACCACGCTCCGGCCGGGTTCTTCTCGGTCGATGCCGCCGGCGAGGTCGTTTACCTCAACGCGACGCTCGCGGCTTGGCTTGATCACGACCTCGCCCAGGTCGGAGTGGGATCGCTCAGGCTTGGCGATATCATTGCGGGCGAGGGCGCGGCTCTGCTGACCACGTGGAATGCAGCGCCGGGCGAGGTCAGGACCGAGGTGCTAGATCTTGATCTCAAGACTCGCGGCGGCAAGCCGGTGCCGGTGCGGCTCTTCCACAAGGTCGCGTTCGGCGGCGATGGGACGCCGGGCGCTTCGCGCACGCTGGCGCTCAACCGCGCGAGAGACGAGGGCAGTGATCCGCAACGCGCCGCTGAAGTGCGCTTCATGCGATTCTTTCAGAACACGCCGATGGCGATCGCGACCGTCGATAAAAACGGCAGGATCGGGCGCAGCAATGCCCGCTTCGCCACCACCTTTGAGGAACTGCTTAAGGGCGACGATCGGTCCATTTTATCCGTTGTGGTCGAGCGCGACAGGTCTGCCCTTGAAGCCGCGATCCGAAAGGCGGCGGAAGGTCAAAGCAACATTGCGCCGGTCGAGGCGCCTTTGACCGGCAGCGCCGAACGCTGGGCCAACTTCTTCGTGTTGGCCGTCGATGAGGAGGACCGCGACGGCGAAGCCGCGATCGTCTATGCGCTGGAAACGACGGCGCAACGCACGCTCGAAAATCGCTTCCAGCAGCAGCAGAAAATGGAGTCGGTCGGCCAGCTAGCGGGCGGCATCGCGCACGATTTCAACAACGTGCTCTCTGCCATCATGATGGCGACGGATTTTTTGCTCAACGCGCATAAGCCGACCGATCCGTCCTTCAAGGACATCATGCAGATCAAGCAGAATGCCAATCGGGCGGCGGCTCTGGTGCGCCAGCTCCTGGCATTCTCACGCAAGCAGACACTGCGGCCGCAGGTTCTCGACCTCGGGGAGACTCTGAGCGATTTGGGGATGCTGCTGAAACGCCTCATCGGCGAAAAGGTGACGCTGGAGATTGTGCACGGACGCGACTTGTGGCCGGTGAAGGTCGACATTTCACAATTCGAACAGGTAATCGTGAACCTGTCGGTCAACGCCCGCGATGCCATGCCGGACGGTGGCAGGCTGATGTTGCGCACGAGCAATGTTCAGGCTGAGGAATGCGAGCAATTTGCGTACAAAGGCATGCCGAAGGCTGACTACGTGTTGGTCGAGGTGGGCGACACCGGAACCGGCATCCCATCGGAGATCATCGACAAGATCTTCGAGCCGTTTTTTACCACCAAAGAAGTGGGCAAGGGCACAGGTCTCGGCCTTTCCACCGTCTACGGCATCGTCAAGCAGACCGGCGGATTTATCTATGCAGACTCGCAGCCGGGCCGGACATCGTTCCGTATCTTCCTGCCGCGGCACATTCCCGGCTCTGACGAGGCGATTGCGCAGCTTCCGGTAGGAGAGGCTGCTGCTATCGCTGGCGCGCTAGCCGCCGCAGATTCGCTGGCGCGTGCCGCCGCGGCCGATCTCACCGGGCAGGGCACCATCCTGCTCGTAGAGGATGAGGAGGGTTTGCGCGCACTCAACGCTCGCGGGCTCATTTCGCGCGGGTATACCGTGCTAGAAGCAAGCAACGGCGTCGAGGCCATCGAGGCCTTCCACAAACATGGCGAAGTCGATCTGGTCGTGTCCGACGTGGTGATGCCGGAAATGGACGGGCCGACGCTGCTCAAAGAACTGCGCCGGCGTGACCCGGATGTAAAAATTATTTTCGTGTCAGGCTATGCCGAGGAAGCTTTCAGCAAGAACCTTCCGGGCCAGGAACAATATGCGTTCTTGGCAAAGCCTTTCACGCTCAAGCAGCTGGTCGCCGAAGTAAAGAAAACGCTGGTGCAGTGATTGAGCCTAAACGCGGCCGGTCAGCGCCAGGATCAGCACGACGATCAGGATCACGCCGACGATGCCGGAGGGGCCATAACCCCAGCCGGAGCTGTATCCCCAGCGCGGGAACGCGCCGATCAACGCAAGTATCAGGATGATGACAAGAATGGTGCTGAGCATTGTTGCGCCCCATGTCAAATTGTTGCGGCGGTTGCCGGTTCATATAGTTCCGCCGCAACAACGATTTCGTGAAGTGTTGGTTCCGACGCCCTTCAGTTGCAGGACTCGGGCAGGGGCGCTTTGTCAAAGACATTAAGTGGGCGGCAGGAGACATTGAATTGCCGCCGCGGCGACTGGAAATAGCTTCGCTCAAGCATCGCGCCGGAGGCGCCAGTGTTTATGTCAATGTCATTGCGGACGGATCCCTGGATGTGATCCTCAATCTGGCTGAGACTGCTGACTGGCGCCAGCTTTGCTGCCGCGACAACCGTCAGCGAAAGAACCATTGCGATCGCTACCAGGGCTTTCATTGGTCGGACTCCTCACTTCTCGCTTCCTGAGGCTCATTTCCCGCCGGGAGGGCAATGGCTGGCGCGGGCCGCCTGTTCCCGACGGCCCCTGTGATATTTGCGTGATCTGGCCGCCATCCGCCGCGACGTTGTAGCGCTGGTGGGCCCCTTACAAATCGGCCAACCGATACATATTGTTCGCCGCGGCATTATGCCGGGGGAGACCCAAATGAAACGCCATCGCTTCCTGGTGAGCTTAGCCGCCATTGCAGCGGCACTTGTACTCGTGACCGCCGACGCACATGCGCGGGCCGGTGGCGGATTCTCCGGCGGCAGCCGCGGCATGCGCACGTTCTCCGCACCCCCGGCCACCCAGACCGCACCGAACGCGGCCTCGCCGATGCAGCGTACGCTCACACAGTCTGGTCGACCCGGCACGGTCGGACAGGCGGCAACGCGGCCCGGCCTGTTCGGCGGCGGATTGCTCGGCGGTCTTGCCGGCGGCTTCCTGGGTGCGGGATTGTTTGGCCTGCTGTTCGGACACGGCTTCTTTGGCGGCATGGGTGGCTTTGCCTCCCTGCTGGGGCTGATGCTTCAGATCGGATTGATCGTTATTGTCGCGCGGCTTCTGTTTTCCTGGTGGCAGCGCCGTAACCAACCCGCTTATGCGACCGCGCAGTCGGTGCCCGTCCACTCCTTCACCAGCTTTAACGGGATGTTGGGGGCAAATGCACCTGCTGGCGCGCCGTTGACGATCGTCAAGGCCGACTACGATGCGTTCGAGCGCCTGCTGCAGGAAATCCAGACCGACTATTCGTCGGAGGATATCAACGCTCTGCGCACGAAAGTGACGCCCGAGATGTTGTCCTACTTCTCCGAACAGCTAGCCGAGAACGCAAGCCGCGGTCTCGTCAATCAGGTCACTGATGTGAGATTGGAGCAGGGTGATCTCGCCGAAGCCTGGCGCGAAGGAAGCGTCGACTACGCGACCGTTGCCATGCGTTTCGCGTTGACCGATCGCACGGTCGAGCGGGCCAGCGGCCGCACGGTGGGAGGCGGCGAACCCGGCGAGGTGACCGAGTTGTGGACGTTCATGCGTGCGAATGGTGGTAGCTGGCTTCTGTCGGCAATCCAGCAGGCGTGACGAAGCGGGGCTCAGGCGCCGTTTTCGACCGGCTCGATCTCTTTCTTCGCGGTGGCGTCATCGCCCGGATTGGGCACCGCCGCCGCGCGGATGCGATCGTCGAGCCGCGTTTCGAATTTAACACCGAGCTCGTGCGGCTTTCGCCACATTACCCGGCAGCGGCGTCGCGGCGAGCCGTTCGCCGCCACTAACAACACGAAATTCTCGGGAATTGCATCGGAATCTGGGATGTTGATGCGAGCGCCAGTATGCGAACGACAGCGCGCAGTCACAACGCGCGCCGTTTTTAAGCATAAGCCATGCATCATGGAGCATGCGATGGCGTCTGGCTTTTCGCTCCTCCGCGCATCTCGCCCCATCGCCGCCACATTCGGATGGCGCGCAGCCTTTGCTTCACAATCTGCTAACGAAGTGCCGTATGATGGTAGCGAATTGTCACTACGAATTCATAAAACATTATCTGACAGCGACGCTTCCACGCTGAGCCGTTGACCTACCAGCCAAATCCGTCTATGTCGGCCGACCGCAACCTGGTTTTCGGTCTAACTTGCTGCCACGCTCCCCATTCGGGCTACGCCTCAAGTGAACTCCCAAAAACTTGGATTGTAGCCGCCCAAGCGATGATCGCGCGGGCGTTCTAAGGGAAGCGTGAAAGGAACTCTTGATGCCTGTCGGAACTGTGAAATTTTTCAATACTCAGAAGGGCTACGGCTTCATTCAGCCGGACGATGGCTCGAAGGATGTGTTCGTGCACATCACTGCAGTGGAGCGTGCTGGCATGCGCTCGCTCAACGAGGGCCAGAAGGTCAGCTTCGAAATCGTAACCGAGCGCGGCAAGCAGGCCGCCGGCAATTTGCAGCCGGTCTGATTTTCCGCAATCGTTTGCCTTGAAGTCGAAGCCCGGCGGCGACGCCGGGCTTTTTTGCATCTGTTACATTTAAAGTAGTGCATTTAAAGTCTTGCTTTAGAACGCGTATTGGCAGCGCGCTGTATAGTTCAGGGAGAAGTCACATGGACATAATTGCTTGCGGCTCGCGGCCGTCACGGCGAATGAGTGCGCCGAGTTTCACGGGAACGGTGTGGCAGGATCCTGTGATTCAGGCACCTGATCCCGCGCGTATTCGCTCGGCATGGGTGCGCTTCGAGCCGGGTGCTCGAACGGCCTGGCATCACCATCCGCTCGGTCAGACGCTTTTTGTCACTTCGGGCATCGGCTGGGTCCAGACGTGGGGTGGACCGGTGCGCGAAGTTCGAGCCGGGGATACCGTCTGGATTCCGCCTGGCGAGAAGCATTGGCACGGCGCAACCGCCGAGCACGGTATGGAACACATCGCCATGCAGGAAGCCCAGAACGGCGAACATGTGACCTGGCTCGAGCCGGTCACTGACGCGCAATATTCTGGCAAAACCGGCTGACATCAAGGTAGCGTGAGCGCCGGAATAGAATTTTGCCACCGGTGTTCTGCTCTCCCGATGGCGGGGCAGCGGGCCTTCGCCAACGCCGGGAGGTAAAAATGATGCTCGTTCGAATGGGTGCACCTTTGGCAGCCTGCCTCGCTATCCTTTGCGTTGCACCTACGCACGCACAGCAATCCAATATGACGTTCTTCGTGACCAGCGTCGGTCCCGGTAAAGGCGCCGATCTCGGCGGGCTTGCCGGCGCCGACCAGCATTGCCAGCGGCTGGCGTCATCGGTCGGCGCAGCCGGAAAGACTTGGCACGCTTACCTTTCGACACAAGGCGCGGGTGCGGTCAACGCGCGTGACCGTATCGGCAAGGGTCCGTGGGTGAACGCAAAAGGTGTAACGATCGCCAAGGACGTTGCAGAATTGCACGGTCCCAACAACCTTACCAAGCAGACTGCATTGACCGAAAAGGGCGAGGTCAACAACGGGCGAGGCGACACGCCGAACCGGCACGATATCCTGACCGGCTCGAAGCCTGACGGCACGGCTTTCACCGATGATCAAGATCACACCTGCAAGAACTACACGAGCAGCACCCAGGGTGCCGTCATGGTTGGTCACGCCGACCGCGTAGGCCTGCGTGACGACGACGCTTCGAAATCATGGAACTCGTCGCACCCCTCGCGCGGGTCGGACGGAGGCTGCTCGCAGGCCGATCTTCGCGGCACGGGCGGAGACGGCTTGATGTACTGCTTCGCGGCCAACTGAACGCAGCGAGAGAACTACTTTAACGCCGGCAATGCACACTAATGTCCACGCATTGCCGGCGAGTTTTGCTTTTTCAGATGAATCGCGCGTGATGCCGAGCCTGTAATTGTCGTGTCATCTTGTTGCGCGCGGCGGCATTGCCAGTTGTTCGCGCGATGCGACGGACTGCGAGTCGCTTTTCGCGATCGCCGACAGCCGTCTTTATGAAGCGAGACGGCTGGGCCGTAACCGCGTGGTGGGCAGCGGCAAGCCCGTTCGTATTGTGCAGACAGGCTGAAACCCGGCCCCTCTTGATGTTGTTCCGAGGTGCGGTCCAAGCTCACCGGACGTGCCATTCACCTGGGTGATGTCATGCGTTATCAGCTGTTTTATTGGCCGGAAATTCAAGGCCGCGGCGAATTTGTACGGCTTGCGCTGGAGGATGCTGAGGCGTCCTATGAAGACGTGGCGCGCAAGGCCGGTGGTATGGACCGCATGATGGCCATAATGAGCGGTGGGCGGGATAAGCATCCGCCTTTCGCACCACCATTCCTGAAGGCGGGCAAATTGGTGATCGCGCAGGTCGCCAATATTTTGTTTTATCTCGGCCCGCGCGTGAAACTGGCGCCCCGCGACGAGGCCGGGCGTCTCTGGCTGCATCAACTGCAGCTGACTGTCACCGACTTCGTGAAAGAGATTCACGACACGCATCACCCCGTCGGCTCTGATCTTTACTATGAGGACCAGAAACCGGAGGCGAAACGCTACGCCGAGACTTTCATTGATGAGCGAGTGCCGAAGTATCTCGGTTATTTCGAGATGGTGCTCAGGAAAGGCGGGGGCCCTTACGTGGGTGGTCGCAAGGCCACGTATATCGATCTATCGATCTTTCAGCTGATAGAGGGGCTACGCTACGCTTTCCCGCGTGCGATGACAGGCATCGAGCGGAAAGTATCCGCCCTTGTCTCGGTCCGCGATAAGGTCGCCGAACGGCCGGGCATTAAGGGTTATCTCGCATCACCGCGGCGGATCGCGTTCAACGAGATGGGAATCTTCCGACACTATCCGGAGCTGGATCGGTGACACGTCGGCTAAGTAACTAGCCACATGCTTCGAGCGTCTTGCCGCCAGCCGTTACCGACTTTGCTGACACGAGCGTGAAGGCAATAACGCAAGGCTCAACGCCGTTATTGACCCAGTTGTGAATGGTGCCGCGCTGGACCAGCACATCGCCGGCCTTGAGATGCACCTTGCCGTCGTCGAGTTCCATGTCGATCTCACCCGACATGACAACCGCATAGTCGATCGAGTCGGTGCGATGGTTGCGCGGCGCTACGCCGGGGCCAAAGCTTACAACGCGGAACACCGTACCATTGGCAATTGTGGTGCCGATTTTCTTGCCGGAGGGATCAACATTGCCGTCGTTGTCGACCGGGAATCCCTCGCTCGACCAGATCACGCTGTAGAGCGCTCCTGGGCGCTGCGTGGCGACGTTCTTGACCATTTCGTCGATGAGGACCTTGGCGCGGCCCTGATCGTCGTGGCCCGTGACAACGCGGCGGACATTGATGCTCATCGAGTTCACTCCCCTGATTTCTTAGTCGCAGCAACGACTTTTTCGCCATTTCGTGCCAGTGGGCCACGCTTGCGCCGTCGCAAACGCGCGAGCCGTGTGGCGCGCCGTTTTTTCAGCGTACGCGCTTCACGCTGCTTGCGCGCCCGACGCCTTCGGCAGCGGTTGCACTGGCAGCGTGAGCGGCCGATGACGTTTTTGAGGTAGTCAGTGCCATAGTCGTAGGTGATTTCCTCTTCCAGCTTAATATTGCGCAGAGCGCGGATGAAGACGCGGCCCCCATACGTGTAGCTCTCGGCGTTAGGATTGCACGAATGGTTGGCGTACCGGGCAAGATTGCTGCGGGGCGAACCGTCGATGGTAACGCGTGGATTGATCTCGTATAGAAAACGATTGCCGCGCCGTTCGCGTCTCACGGCCTCCTCGGCATCAACGCGCGGACCTTTGTATTCAGCAATTTTTTCGCGCGTTCTGATTGGCCTGACGGCGAAGAGGCCGAGGCCGGTGAAGGAGCGGCCGACACGGAACGATCTTCGAGGCATTGAGGGGCTTGCAAACAAACACGGAAAGAAGTTGCTGCGGATGACAGATGCGAGCGCGTGCGTCAATCATCCGTTAACGCGAAGGCCTCACGAGGCCTCGCGCCCGGTACAATTGCCGCCTCCCGTTTCTCTAATGGACGTATTGACCGGCCCAGCCGAGAAACGCGCTGAATTGGTCCGGAAAGACCACGAAGTAGAGGATGAGCGCTACCGGAGCCAGCATGAATATCAGGTCTCGCATCGGTTGTTACCCTGCGCCTTGCATGTTGAGCGCGCCATCCTTTCCAAATGAGTCATCAAACAACGTCAATAACGCCGGCATAAAAAGCATTGGAAACCCCAGCGAGTTTCCATCGAGGGCCTGGGAGTCTACGTCGCCTAAGCCCACATGTGTCGTCGACGGTTATATGTTACCGGAATATTGTGTTTTCCGGATCACATTCAAACAATAAGTCCTCCGACTCAATTCAGCTCAATTGTATCGATGGGCGCGCGGGCGTATTGGAGATTCATATTATTTTGGGAGGGTCGATGAGCGCCAAGGTCGAACACCTCTACATCGATTTTGGGGACGGACCGCCGGTCCCGACGGGCACGACCCAAGTTGGCGTCAGCGAAAGGCTGATGGACAACATCGTGCGCGCCGGCTTGAACCACAAATTCTAGCTCCGAACGGTCACTGGGGCATACTGGGGCCGCCCGGGGTTGGCGGCCTCTTTGTTTTCAGATCGGGCGGCGGTGTAACGGGATTCAGAATCCGTAGTTCACGACCGCGAAGATGAAGATGACGACGCCGACCCACCTGAATAGCGTCGACAGGCTGACGAGCAGTCCGGCGAGAGCGAGGCGCCGATTCTTCAGCGCCAACGCACCGGCCGCCAAGGCGGCAATCGGCGTGATGACGTAGAGAAAGACATCCTCCAGCCCGCCGTAGTCGAGCGACAGGCTTATCCCGTGGAGGACAATGGTCGGTATGCCATCCAGAAACCAGGTCATGAGGTTGAATACCGCCAGCGCGAGGATAGTCCGGCGGGCGTTTCCCATTGCTGCAAAGACCACGGCAGCGGCAACGATCAACGGCGTTATTGCAAGCCTAATGTTGTTAAGCGTCTCGGCCAAGCGGAGCGGCCCGGTAGCGGTCTGGCGTTCGGCGAAGATGGTTTGGATGCTCGTCAGCGCATCCACCAATTCGATCGTGGCAATGATGGCAAGAAAAATGCACAGCCCGCGGCGCCGGATCGGCGAGCCGTCCATCGTTGCTGCGGTGGCCATTGCCTCCTCACGTCCTCGGTCCACTATAGGTCAAATTTGGCCGCGACGACGAACAGTCAGATCCATTCAAACCTTTATCCACGGTTGTAGGCTCACTATGAACGGCCATCACGATTTGAAGGCCTAGGTGGCCGCGATATGGACCGGAACGCCACGTCTGATTGAATTGGTCACGGACGAAATCTCACTGGCGCGCCGAATGACCCGGCCTATATCGACACCTTTGTCGATAGCGGTAACCGCGACGCGCATTACCGCCGCTGTAGCGATGAGAGGGGTCCCTTCGAAATCGACCGTGACGTCCACCTCGATCGATGCGAGGCGAATGCCCATATCGTAGGCGACATATTGCAAATCGTTGCAAAAGCAGCCGCCGATCGCAAAACCCAGTAACTGGCCGCCATTGAAACCCATGCCTCTTCCGCCGGCTTTGCCATCGGGACGATCCACAACAATAGTGTGGCCTTCTGCCCAGCCGATAGCGGCTTGCGTGTCGGGAATGCTGCGAAGTTGCACCATCATTGTGGTCATCGACGTGAGCTTCCGTTAGGAATGCGCAAGTATACGAAAAATGACGAGACCAAGGATAGACATGTCAAAGACTGAACGCTGGCCGGAACTTTCCTATGCAACGTGGAAGGACACGCGCGACACGCTGCATCTGTGGACACAAGTCATTGGGAAGGTGCGGCTCAAGCTGACGCCGTGGCTCAACCACTCGTGGCAGGTCGCGCTCTATGTCACGGCGCGTGGGCTCACCACGTCGCCGATCCCGTGGCATGGCGGCAATTTCCAGATCGATTTCGATTTCATCGACCACGTTGTGTGGGTGAGAACGAGCGATGGCCGATTTCGTCAGATCATGCTCAAGCCCATGAGCGTCGCTGAATTCTATGAGGATGTCATGATCGCACTGCGCGAGCTAGGCATCGATGTGCGCATCGACACGATGCCGTGCGAGATCGCCGAATGCGTTCCATTCGAGCAAGACATGTTGCACGCGGCCTATGATGCCGACTGCGCCAATCGTTTCTGGCATGTGCTGAGTGCTACGGGCGAAGTGTTCGCCCATTTCCGCACCGGCTTCCTCGGCAAAGCGAGCCCGGTCCATTTTTTCTGGGGCAGTTTCGATTTGGCGGTGACGCGGTTTTCCGGCCGTCGTGCGCCACTCCATCCGGGCGGCGTGCCGCGTTTGCCGGATACAGTGGTCCAGGAGGCCTATTCGCACGAGGTATCGAGTGCCGGCTTCTGGCCGGGCGGCGGGCTGATCGACTATGCGGCTTTCTATTCTTACGCATATCCCGCACCAGACGGGTTCGCCGCGGCGGCGGTCACACCGAGGAATGCGTTTTTCAACAAGGAACTGGGTGAATTTCTATTGCCTTACGATGCCATACGCACCACGCGCGATCCGGATGCGGCGTTGATGGATTTTCTGAAGAGCACATACGATGTGGCGGCGAACTTGGCGAAATGGGACCGCGAGGCGCTGGAATGTGCATTGGGCGAGAAGGGGAAGGTGCGACAAGTATAGCCTACGATTTCCGCCGGCTTTTCGCCGGCGCGGCCCAAGGCCTCTGAATTTCGTCCCCAGCCCTGAATTTCGAGATCCGCTCTCTGTAGTTTTCGGTGAGATCAACATCATCCCAGCCATTGACAAGCTGGTTACGGCTGACGGGGTCAATATCGAATGCGTAGGTCCGATTGCCGCAGACGATAACCTGCTGAACCAGGTTTACGAGGACCGGCCGCTCTGGATCGCGGGAGACCACCGCCGCAATTTCGGCAATGTCGCCCTCGGAAACGACGGCCGTCAGCAAACCGTTCTTGACGGCGTTTTGTGCAAAGATGTCACCGAACGACGGCGCGACGATGCATCGAAAGCCATGATCGCACAATGCATAGACGGCGGCCTCACGCGAAGAACCACCGCCGAAGTTGCGTCCCGCCAATAGAATTTTGCAGCCGTGCCAACTTGGTTGATTGAGCAGAAAATCTTCCCGCTCGTTTCCATTTCCATCGAGGCGCAAATCCTGAAAGAGCACGGACCCCAGACCTTTCGACCTTGGCCACTTGAGATAGCGCGCCGGCAGGATCTGGTCAGTGTTGAGATTGGGAAGCATCAGCGGGCAAGCCTTGGCGCTGAGCTGGCCGAACTTTTCCATGCCTTTCCTCTTATGCCTTGCGGCCGGCGAGCAGGGGGCGGACGTCTGCGAGGCGCCCGCTGACCGCAGCCGCGGCGACCATAGCGGGTGACATCAGGTGGGTTCGTGCACCGGGGCCTTGTCGGCCGCGGAAATTCCGGTTGGTGGTCGATGCACATCGCTCGCCCGGCGGTACGATGTCTCCGTTGATTCCAACACACATCGAGCAGCCGGAATCCGCCCATTCCAGCCCGGCGTCGCGGAAGATCCGGTCAAGGCCTTCCTCTTCGGCTTGGCGCTTTACCGTCGAGGAGCCCGGCGACACGAGGCCGGGCACTTTGCTCACGCGGCCGGCGAGGACCGCGGCGGCCGCACGCAGGTCTTC